>Ga0182015_10001587_pt1 | contig 29521 bp, 32 predicted proteins | sample 712P3MmetaG_FD_120478 | JGI IMG/M metagenome (GOLD analysis project Ga0182015, IMG submission 120478) | Permafrost microbial communities from Stordalen Mire, Sweden - 712P3M metaG | ecosystem: Environmental > Terrestrial > Soil > Wetlands > Permafrost | place: Sweden: Stordalen | collected... | reverse complement strand
CGAGTTTGCCAGCGGAATGCTCTGCTTGTAAATGCTGCCGGCCATGCCGTTGACGTAGGTCTTGTTGTTGTACGAGTCGAGGACCTGCAACTCATATCCGGCGTCGCCGGGGCCGGTCGAAGCCAGGAACAATCCACTGTTGCCGCGCAACTGACCTGAACCGGAGATGTTCTCGGGAATTCTCCACTCCAGGTGGAGTTGATAGTTCTTGAAGGTGCGCTGGGTTTCAATATTCCCCGCTGACTTATTCACTGTGACCACGCCCTTGCCAACGATCCATTGGGCCGGGGCAGAGCGGTCTTGCGCAGACACCCACTGGTTCAGGCTTTTGCCGTCGAATAGGATGATTGCGTCGGAGGGAGCTGTGCCGCGGTCGGCGTCCGGCGTTACCACTTTCGGCTGCGGCTGCCAGACTTCCGTGTCTTCAGGCTTGGCAACCTCTTGAGCGGCAGTCTGAGTTCCGCGACCAAGGGCATTGGCGCCAAGAAGAATGATGGTGCCAAACATCGTTATCACACCCAACTTTTTCATGTGTTTCTCCGCATATCGCCTCTGAGGGTGTCGCATCTCCCCACCGAAGTCAATCTGTGTAATCGCTGTTTAAAACAGTTCTCCTCAGCGGCATCCTTTGTTCGTTGCACCGCCTACGCAAGATGTCGAGGACGACAGAATGAAGCAACCTACGACCTCCACATTACTGCCGCTTGAGCGTCCCCTGGATGTAGACAGCGCTTACGTTCCATTGTGAGGCGTCATCCATTTGGAACCTCAGGTGAATGATGTCACCCTCAATCGTGCTGTAGAGACCGGCCTCGGCAACTCCGTGTGAGAAACAAGGTGCGCCTTTTAAGTTGATCACTCTGTCAGCAGATAATGAATTGCTTGTCGCATTTTCCACCCGTGACGCGCGCCAACGAAAGCGACACACCGGATTCAGCGGTATCAGTTTTTGAGCGTAATCTGGTTCGTCAATTGACTGACACACACTCGCAGAGCAGCTATACTCGTAGGCGGTGCTATCATGAATGCCGCATCTCCGGCGATGCGTTCCCGCGCCATCGTTAGAGCAATCCTATACCCGAACTTCTTCTTGTTTGCCTTGTTCGTGATACCGACAACACACCATTGGGTAGACCTGGGGTTTCTCGCCATGAGGTCTATCCATTTGGAAGATGCCGTTGGCCGATCTATGCAAGTCTGGATTGTGGCATCAACGATCCTCGCCACCGTATTGTTCGGTCTAGTTGTTTGGAAGAATCGACGGGCAGCATCGCCCATTCGATCGATTCGATTTGACGGAATCTTGCTGCTTACGTGGTGGATTGCGCTGCTGGGAGTGTGCGCCTACGGCTTCATGCTAGGTATGGGAGGCTAAGTTCGAGTTCCCTCTAGTTGTCGAAATATCCGCCATAGCACCCAGCGACAGATCCCGCACCATGTTGTATGCATCCCGTGCACTTCTGACTCAGGACAGCAGCAGTTTGTCGAACGCATTCGGAGCGAACTCGGCTAGCGAGTGCGTTGCGAGGTCGGCGGGCAGGGGTTTGCCTTTGCCCGTTACGCCGATGCTTTTCATGCCGGCAGCGCGGGCGGCTTCGATTCCGTGCAGGGCGTCTTCGACGACGATGCAGTGACTCGGTGGGACGTTGAGTTTGGCGGCGGCGACCAGGAAGACTTCCGGGTCGGGCTTGCCGCGGTGAACGTCTTCGGCGGCGACGATGGCTTCGAAGCACTCGGCGGTGTGCAGGGCTTCGAGGACGGTTTCGACATTCTTGCGCGGGGCGGCGGAGGCGATGGCCTGGCGCCATCCTTGCTGGTGCAGACGGTGGACCCACTGGGAGACACCGGGAAGTGGTTCGATGCCTTGCTGAACCACGTGCTGGCGATAGAGCGCTTCTTTGGCGTCGCCGACGCGCTCGATGAGTTCGGGGGTGGCTCGGGCGCCCAGCCATTGGCGGAGGATAGAATCATTGCGCTGGCCGAACGTGGCGAGGAATTGGTCGTGGGTGATGGGATGCCCTTCGCGGGCCATGGTGTCGCGCCACGCCTGCCAGTGGTAGTCGGCGGAGTCGACGAGGGTTCCGTCCATGTCCCAGAGTACGGCGCGGGGGGAGGTCATTGGGGATTTGATGTTAAAGCATTCTGAGGGATTCTTGTTGGTGGGGGACGCCTCGAAAGGCGCATTCGATATGAGGATCGAACTCAAAGAACTAAATCGGGGGCAGCAGGTGCGCGATTGGAGTGCCAGAAAAAAAGCTGCGGTGGAGAAACCGCTATTTAAGGGCCGTGCGACACCAATGAAAAGCGCAGTGAGCCTATGACTGGAGCATGGAAGAAGCGAGAAAGGTCAGGGCTCGTCGTCTTGATCGTCGAGAACGTGCTTTTCCGGGAGCATACGCTGATGCAGGATGCGGGAAACGAAGATGCCTCCACGCTCTTGCCGGTAGAACAGGGCCTGTTTGCCATGCTCATGACGGCGCAAGCCAGGGCGAATGTCATCACAGACGCGGCCGCCAAAAACGTTGCCTTTGGCGATACCGCTGGCGTCACCCTCAGCAATAGCCGTTCGCAGCGCGACAATCTTTGCTTCGTATTGTTGCTCCTCACGCTCGAGGGTCCGCAACCCGGCGCGCACGACTTCGCTGGCGTTTTCGTAGCGCCCGCTCTTGAATTTTTTGGCGATGAAGTGGTCACGCTGGTCGGTTAAATTCACGTTCCGGGTAGGCATGGCGGCGGCCCTTTCGATGGTTGGATTTGCATCCGGTAATAGCATTAGTGGCAAAGATTGCCAATCATCTGGAAGAGGCTGACGGCGCAAACGTTGTGTAAGGGAATAGGATACTCGGAATGCATTACCTTTTATTCTATGAAGTTGGTGAGGACTACGTTTCCAGGCGCGCAGAATTTCGGGATGCGCACCTCGAAAAAGCCTGGGCGGCGGGTGCGCGCGGCGAACTCATGTTAGGCGGTGCGCTGGCGAATCCACTGGACGGCGCCGTGATCCTTATGTGACGAGCGGCACAGTGAAGCGCTGGCATGTAGGGGGATAGTCCGGAAATTCTGGCACGCCTAAGGACCACCCGAAGCGTTAAGACACTCCCTGTGCTCCAGCTGTGCCGGCAGCGGAGGGAGGAGGATGTTGGGGATGCTAAAACGACACGAAGTCGAGATTTTGCAGAAGGCGGGTCATGCGAAGACTGAGGTAGCGCGCTTGAGCGGGTTTTCGTTGCGCTCGGTGAAACGCATGGCGACTGGATGTGCTTGAACGTGAAGCATTCGGAGCCGTCACTGAACTTCATCCTTAAATTCAGGAGTAATCACGTGCAAAGCCAAACGTGCGGACGCGGTGGTCATGGTGGGGCTACGCTGGTTTGGCCAACCTGCTTGTTTTCTCTTCCCACTTAGGAGCGTTCAAGCCCATCACCAGGAACCAGAGGAACACCGATCCTTCCACGAGGAGGGCGGAGGCCAGACTGTAGGGTGAGAGATAGTTTGCGAGCGGCGGGGATAGAAAGGTCAGCCAACACAACCCCGCGATCGCCGTCAGTGCACTCAGAATCCGAGGCAGGAAGGTCGACTTTAAAATCAGGTAGCTGATCACGATCCAATAGAATCCGTGAAATCCAAGGCCGATGTTCACGCCGTGAGGTAGCACTTGAAGAAGCTCAAGGGTGAGTGCCACGAAGTTGAAGGACGCCGCGAGCAAAGAGAGGCGCCTGTCCACCGGCTTGAAGATGTCATATAAGAGCAACGTCACAGCAATCATGCACGAGACCTCTATGAAGCCGGCTGCGAGGTCCGCTGCGAGACTCAACTTGCCGCGAGCGAAGAACTCCGTAAATCCTGCCGTCAGTACGAGGAGCAAAAAAAGGACACCTGCCATTCTGGCCTTGAAACGCGCTGACACTTCTGCAATCCGTTTCATCATTACTGCTGCGCTCATACTCTTTTCTCCTTATGCGTGTTATTGAATGAGGCGTTCATGCGAATCAGATCGGGTTTTCCGATTAGGAGGCCAGCCGTACCGCTGCGACGATAGAGGGCGGCTTTTATGCGGGGCTGGCCTGCTTCTTCCATCGTTGAACGTTCACGCCCATCACGAGCAGCCATAGCATCAGCGCTAGTTCGGCGAGGAAGCCGAGGACCAGAATGTAGGGGGACAGATAGTTTGCGAGCGGCGGGAATAGAAAGGTCAGCCAACCCAAACCGGCAGACGCCATCAGCACGCCCAGAATTCGAGGCAGGAAGGTCGACTTTAGAATCAGGCAGCCGATTAGGAGGCAATAGACTCCGAAAAATACGAAGCAGATGCTGACGCCCTGACCATACAGTTCAAGAAACAGTACCGCCAGCGCCCGCAACTGTTCCAGCGTGAATACGCTCAAGTACTGGCCGCCTCCCAAAACGACAAGCGCGGCGAGTTGAAAGAGGCTAGCGAAAGCAAGAATGGCGCATCCCACGAGGCTGAAGAACGCCGCGACTAGAGAAAGGATCCTGTTCACAGGCTCAAATAAGTCATAGAAGAGAGCCGTCACCGCGACATAGCACGCCGTAGCAATGAGTCCTGTTGCAAACCCCAATCGAAATAAAGACTGGTGCCCCAGGATGTTGTTCGCAGTTGCCGCGGCGTCGCCATCCACGACAAGGCCTCTAAGAAAGAGCGTGCCGAATACCGCCGTCAGAAAGTAAAACAAATAAACCACACCGGTAATCCTGGCCCCGGGACGCGGTGACGCTTCTGCAATCCCTTCCACGATTACAGCTGTGCTCATATTCGTTTCTGCGCGAGGAAATTCGCTATCTTGGATGACGTTACTAACCCTGTCAATCAGCTGTCTGAGCAATTCTGCACACTATCGAAGTGTTGATTCGCACGAGTCGGGCCTGGCTGGCGCGACACCCGAAGATCGGATGGAGTTTGCGACGGTTCCTAACTGGCGAAAACAGGCGATAGATGGGATGAGAAGGTCGGTCCCGATCACGGCTTACGGACCGAGTTTCCATCACGCGCATCTCGGCGCCATGGACCAGCTAAGGGGAAAGGCGAGAAGTCGCAAGTTGAGCTCCAAAGAACGCGCTGCGATTGTTCAAAAAGCAGCGCGTGCTCGATGGGCAAAGGTCAAGCGGAAAGCGGAGAAGACTGCTGATTAGGGTAAGAATCGAGCTTCCTGCTATAAGGCTCTTATAGAACCCCCACGGAAAGCCCGTCCCAAGTCGTGGGCCAAAGCTAGAGAAAAAGACCGACAATCTGAACCGTGCTCGTTTAATGCAGTAGGAGACAGGAGAACCACAGATTTGAAACCCGAACTGGCCAAGGTGAAGGGCGCTGGTGTTCGATGTATTCGGCACAGTAGTGGACTGGCGCGGTTCAGTAATTGCCGAGGGCATGGTCTGGGGCAAGGCCAAAGACCGATCTTGCGAATGTGGAGGGCGCGCTCAACCCCCGATAAATCAGGCGAATATGTTCAGCATGCAACCAGCAGAGTTTGCCCGACGCTTCGAGCAATCGCAGCACATCGCGGAGCCTACCTGCTCCGCCGTGCGGTTGGCGGCGCCGTCGAACTTGTCGTACTGACCATTTGGGAGTCGATGGAGTCGGTCCGTAAGTTCGCGGGAGACGAACCGGAGCAAGCCGTTGTCGAACCGGAAGCTGGAGTTCATGGAGTTGTCAGCGACAGGAAAGGTGGCAAGAGTTGTGGCGAACTACGATGTCTGCAGCCCAGAGCACGATTCCCTCTGAACCGTTCCTATGTTGACTAATTCCGGGTACGAAGAACTTTTCTTTGAGAACGACGGTGTCCGGCTGCACGCGGCAGCGGTCGGACCTGAACTCGGGCCCGTCGTTGTCCTGCTACACGGATTTCCCGAGTTCTGGTACGCCTGGCGCAAACAAATTGGACCGTTAGCGGCCGCGGGTTTTCGGGTCATCGCTCTCGACCAGCGCGGCTACAACCTGAGCAGCAAGCCACCGGCAGTCCGCGATTACGCAGTATCGCTGCTGGTTCGCGATGTCCTTGCCATTGCCGACCAGCTCGGCTGCGAGCGCTTCTATCTGGCGGGCCATGACTGGGGAGCCGTCGTCGCATGGGCGGTGGCCTTGCAATATCCGCAGCGACTGCACAAACTGGCCATCCTCAACGTGCCTCACCCGGCGGCGATGATGCATGCGCTGCGAACGAATCCCCGGCAATGGCTGCGCAGCTGGTACATCCTTTTCTTCCAGTTGCCATGGCTGCCCGAGACTGCGTTCTCAGCATTCAACTTCTACTTGGGAGCACGCTCGCTGGTCCGAAGCAGCCGTCCTGGCACATTTACCGCCGAAGATCTCGACTTGCTTCGAGCTGCATGGTCTCAGCCCGGAGCCATGCGCGCGAGCATCAACTGGTATCGCGCCCTGATTCGACATCGGCGCAAAATCGCCGATCCGCAGGTGCATACACCAACCCTGATTCTATGGGGCAAACAGGACAAGTTCCTACTTTCCGACATGGCACAGGACAGTCTGCGGTACTGTGACTCCGCCGAGCTCACCTACTTTCCGGACGCTACCCACTGGCTGCAGCACGAGGAAGCGCAGAGAGTGAACCAATTGTTGCTTGAGTTCTTCAAGAACTGATTCGTCCTCGAGGTATCGAGATACCTGAAGAGGTCTGCGTTTGCGATACAACCGATCACAAACATGCCGCACTTCTAGGATACGCAAATTCGAAGGAAACAGGAGACTCAGAATGCATTACCTTCTATTCTATGAAGTTGGTGAGGACTACGTTTCCAGGCGCGCAGAATTTCGGGATGCGCACCTCGAAAAGGCCCGGGCCGCGAGTGCGCGCGGCGAACTCGTGTTAGGCGGTGCGCTGGCGAATCCAGTGGACGGTGCCGTGTTGCTGTTCGTGGGCGACTCGCCTGAGGTCGCGGAGAAGTTTGCCAAGGCTGATCCTTATGTGATGAGCGGCACAGTGAAGCGCTGGCATGTACGGGAATGGAAGACAGTGGCTGGGAAAGACGCGATGCCCGTTAGACCGGACGCAGTGGCAGCCAACCAGAAGATGTTGAGTGACTCGTCGAACGCAGTGGGAGGTAGTTCATCCAGGGATAAGGGCCTGATCTTGCGAATGTGGCGGGCGCGCTCAACCGCCGAGAAATCAGGCGAATATGTTCAGCATGCAACCAGCAAAGTTTTCCCGACGCTTCGAGCAATCGCAGGACATCGCGGAGCATACCTGCTCCGCCGTGCGGTTGACGGCGCCGTCGAACTTGTCGTACTGACCATTTGGGAGTCGATGGAGTCGGTCCGTAAGTTCGCAGGAGACGAACCGGAGAAAGCCGTTGTCGAACCGGAAGCGCGAGCTGTGCTGACAAGCTTCGACGACTGTGTAACACACTTCGAGATCATTGACCGAGCGAATGAAACGGTAAAGTGACTCGCGATCCGCACTCGTCTAGCAACCCGTGCCTAAATCGGTGATTTCTGGCATCGAGTTTTCCAACGAACACATTGACCATTGATCCGTGATTAACTGCGAATTACTGCCGACACTCTGGCGGGGTTCACTGTTTTTGTCCTGTAAATTCGCTAACTACTTTGCCGCTCTCGTCGAGGAACTGCAGCATTGACTTCCCATCTGACTGAACGTCGAGCAAAATGCGTATTTTGCCGCTACCGTCGCGCAGACTTAGACCCACCGACCCATCCGGAGCCCGGCCAAGGACTAGCCGTTTCACATCGTGCCGATGCGTCGTAAAAAACTCTTTCCATGCATCGTCCTGCTTATCCGCCGGCAGTTTGCCGATCCTCTCCGCTGCACTCCTTTTCTCCTCGATTGGGTAGTCTCCCTGATCCGCTATGGTGATACGCGAAAACTTGTCTTTTCCCTCCTGACCAGCATCCAGAGCAAAAACCTGATTCTCCTCATATTGGTCGAGACTCAGATGTCCATGGTTTTCTATTGTGCCGTCAGGGAGTTGGCTCGCTCCCCAAATCAGGCCGCCTTGTTCTGAGCCTTCCTCACTCATGAACAGCATTCCCGCGGCCTCCCGGCGATCCGGTCGGGGAGACTCCTTGCTATGAATCCACCCGCCAGGAAAATCGGCGCGGTTCGAGATCGTGAGCCGCACGGTTCCATCCGGTTCGACGATGTTGATGCGCCGTGCGGTGATGATGCCGAGGTTGGGATTTCGCATCATCGCGAAGCCACACAGAACGGTGACCGCAAACATGAGCGTGAGCACTCCGGAATAGATTGCAAAGAAGCGAGGACTGGACATAGCTTTCATCGGAACCTCCAAAGTCGGAATCTCCCCCTTTACGTCGAGCCCAGTGGGAGGTAGGTTGCTCGGGCAGAGCAAACACACGGTCCTATGACAGATTAATCCGCAGCCAGCGTGACCTTGCCACTTGACAAGCCAATTCTCAGGCGGCCCTTCTTCGTCCCTCCGTTCACGGCGGACTTTCGAGTTGCCCGTCATCCAACCGCAATTCGACGAGCAAGGATCCCCGCCAGCCAGAACGGAACTCAGGTTTAACGAGTACGGATCAGGGGGAATTCAAACCGCGAACGCCCAGCCGAGACTGCAGTTGCTTCCGGTAGCGCCGGCTCAACCGAAGTCTTGTTCCATTGTCGAGCAGCACGTCGAATTCGCCATTCTTGTTGAGCTTCAGACCGCGGACCCGATCGAGTTTGACGATGGTCGAACGGTGAATGCGACAAAAGACGCCCTGATCCAACTCTTCGTCGAGTTCCGACAAGCTGCGGCGTAAGAGGTGTGTCTTCCCGCCCACGTGCAAGCATGAGTAGTAGTCCGCGGCCTCGATCCAATCAATCTCGGAAATCTTCAGAAACGAGACTTGTCCGGCGCTCTTATTAACGGATAACCGCCCGATTGTTCGCAGCGGATTCCTACCATGCGCAATTCTCTCCTTAGCACGCCCTAGCGCTCGCTCGAATCGGGCGTTGTCGAACGGCTTCAAAAGGTAATCGAGCGCTCCTGACTCGAACGCCCGCAGCGCGTATTGATCGTAAGCCGTCACGAAGACGACTGCTGGAGGGAGATCTTGGCCCAACATCTCGAGGACATCAAATCCGTCGCATTCCGGCATCTGAACGTCGAGGAAAACCAAGTCCGGCTTCGACTTGCGAATCTCTGCCAGCGCCTCCCTGCCAGATCCGCATTCACTGACGATTTCAATCTCCGGATCAAGCCGCAACAGCACGGTAAGATTGCTGCGGGCGAGTGGTTCATCGTCCACAACCAGCGCGTGTATCTTCTTGGGACAATCTCCGGCGTACACAGATCAACCCTCCCTGAAAGGCGGGGAAACCACGAAGGGCAGGGAAACCAATACCTCCACACCGCCCCCGTCTTGATTCCGCATGCTCAGCCTGCAGGCATCTCCGTATAGGCTTTGCAGACGGGTTCGCACATTCGAGATGCCGATTCCGGGGCCAGTCATTTCCCAGTCCGCAGCCAGACTAGGACCGTCGTTGCAAACGCTGAGAATCAGCATCCCATCGCAGCGCGACGCGGAAATCCGAATCGCTCCTCCATGCGCTCGTTTCGCAATGCCATGTTTGACCGCGTTTTCGACCAGGGGCTGCAGAATCAGGTTGAGAACCTGCGCTGGATAAAGTTCCCTGGGGACATCCACGCTGAGCTGAAGGCGCTCCGCAAATCGCACCTTTTGAATGTCTAGATATTTTTGCGCGAACTCAAGTTCTTCTCCCAGTGGTACCTGTTGCCGGGGCGAGTCTTCCAAGACCCGGCGCAGAAAGTCGCTCAACCTCGCGATCATGCTCACTGCATCATCATTCCTTCTCTCGCGTACCAGCCCAGCCACGGCGTTCAACGTGTTAAACAGAAAGTGCGGCTCGATTTGCCGCCGAAGGGCATTTAGTTGGGCCTTCGCGAGCTGCTCGTTGAGTCGCGCGGCTTCGGCCTGCTGAAAAGCCCAGCGCACTCTGGACTCCAGCAAATAGCTGACAGTGAGGATTGCAGAGTAGAGGACGAGGAACGTGAGAATCCCGTTGTAGAACTTGTCCAACCACAGTTGCATGAACACTGGAGGCGGAGTACCGGCATAGGGGTTGAACAGCACTACGAGCCATGTCGTCCAAGCGGCGAAAATCAGTCCGATGGTGGCGCAGGCCGCAGCGTGCACGAGCCACGTCAAGGGTTTCGAATGCATCGGAGGGAATCGGTGCCCGAGGCGCATCACGAGTGTCGTCGCCAAAGCCCACGGCAGCCACGAAACCACCGTTGTCGCGAATAGGTACACCCAGGCGTGGTGCATGCCCTCCGCGCGCATGACGAGAACAGTCTGCGTCGCATCAATCAGCCCGAAGCCGAACCAAATCAATGCAATCCACAGCCCCCGCTGCGAGAGAAACGGGATATAGTTCGCTTCCATATGGAGATCGTATTCTACGTCTCAACCCGAACGGTCAAAAATGCAGCCAATCGCCGGACCCGTGCAGTAGGCGGTCTGGTCCCCTAACAATTTGCGACGGATACTGCCTGTATGCTCACTAAAGCGAAGATCTTGATGCAACTCGCGATGGTTTTATTTTCCTTGGCCGCCTTCCCACAAATCGCGGCAGCGCCGAGTTCGGGCCCGGAATATACCGGCGACGCTCAGCTCAAGTTCCCCAAACACTATCGAGACTGGGTGTATCTGACCACCGGGTTCGACATGAGTTACAACCCGGCTCTGGGGATGGCCGACCACCATATGTTCGACAACGTCTTTGTAAATCCTGAGGCGTATAAAAGGTTTGTGGAAACCGGCACCTGGCCCAACAAGACCATGCTCGTGCTCGAAGCTCGTGGCGCGCAGGGGAAGGGCTCGATTAACCAGAAAGGCAACTACCAGGGCACCGAAGTGATGGGCGTCGAGGTGCACGTAAAGGACGAAGCGCGCTTTCCGGACAAGTGGGCCTTCTTTGGTTTTGATGACAGCAAAACCGCCAAAATGATTCCCGTGTCGGCTGACTGTTACAGTTGCCACACGGCCCACGCGGCCGTGGACACGACGTTCGTCCAGTTCTATCCAACTCTGTTACCGATCGCCAGGAGTAAGGGCACACTCAGCACCGCGTACCAGAAGGAGATTGGAACACCCGCACAGAAGTAGCCTTTTGACGTCGGACCATTGGCGAAATCCAGCCTTACCTAACGTCGCTTGGGCGAACAGGCATTTCACACAAGTCATCGTCTTGTTGGTTTCTCTGCTTGCTCTCGTTCCGTCGCTGACGACATCGGAATTTAGCCTCGTGACGCTCGTGCTGACAGGAGTATCGGCTCTCTGGATGCCCGCTCGCATATACTCCGCGTTCACCCAGCCGCACGATGGCGGTTCACGACCGCTAGTGCTGGTTCGCCACCTTGTTTCTATTCTTGGTTTCGCCATTCTGATATGCGCTACCGTCCGTATGGCGTTCAAGATGGGCGATAGCCGCAAGTTGCTTGCGGCTTAGTGGCTCTATTATTCGCCGCAACCAGGGCTTCCTAAGAGTTGCTGCTTAGGGTCGCCAGAGTGAAGCGCGAGGGGCCGAATATTTCTAATAACAAACATTGACAATCTTTGATATCGGCGCTAAAGTGAGGAAATAGGAGCATAACCCATGAACGTTTCTCTTACTACCGAGCTTGAGAAATTCGTGAGCGCCAAAGTGGACTCGGGCCGCTACAACTCTGCAAGCGAAGTGGTCAGAGAAGCGCTCCGGCTGCTTGAAGAGCACGACCAGGCGCGCTCTGTCCAGCTCGCCGGGTTCAACCGGGAGCTTGGCCGCCGTCTGGACACACTTGACCGGGGCCAGCATGTCTCCCCGGCGGATGCCCGCGCCCGGCTCAAGCGTAAATCCGAGCAGCACCGGAAAGCCAAGGCGTGACGCGTTATATCCTGAGCGAGGATGCCGACCGCGATCTGGATGACATATGGGACTATATCGCCGCGGATAATGTTGACGCCGCCGACAGATGGATAGGCAAGCTGTTCGATCCGTTTGACCCATTGGTCACACGCCCGGCCTAGGCCATAAGCGCGAGGACCTGACCGCTTACCCGGTTCTGTTCTGGCCGGTTGGCGCTTACCTCGTAATCTATCGCGCTACGCCCCGGCCCGTAGAGATTGTGGCCGTGACGCAGGGCGCGCGCGATATACCCGCCTTCCTGCACCACCGCGTTTCCCAGTGATTCGCCCCGCCACCAGATACGGGCAGGGCGCGGATTTTGTTCGCCGTCGTGCGTAGAGCTAGGACACTCAATTTGCTTTACCTTATGATGCTGTAAACTTGCCTGATGGCTTCCTTGGCGACTGGCACGTTCAAGAGCCACGTTTTATCGAGGCCACCCAAATCGAAGCCTGAGGTGGGTTTGGATTTCCCGAAGAGAACCGCGGCGGCTCCGCACAGCTGCGATAAATACAAGTCCTTCTGGATTCCGGCTCGAAAACTATGGACTTCCTACTGAAATTTGAGCGGGACATCAGATGACGACGGAACACCGAGACGGAATGATTGCTCCCGGCACGAAGTTGGAACATTACCAAATCCTTTCTAGGCTGGGAGCTGGCGGGATGGGTGAAGTTTACCTTGCCCAGGACTTGCGGCTCGGTCGCAAGGTTGCGCTCAAAATGCTTCTTCCGGAACTGACTCTTGACGAGAGTGATTTGCGGCGTTTTGAGCACGAAGCGCACGCGACTTCAGCGCTGAATCACCCCAACATCCTTACTATTTATGAATTCGGACAGGCTGAAGGGCTGCGTTTTATTGTTTCCGAGTATATCGAGGGTTTAACTCTTCGCCACAAAATGGCAAGCGGCAGGATGGAGCTGAATGCCGCGATTGACGTTGCCATCCAGATTGCCAGCGCTCTGGCTGCCGCTCATGCTTGTGGAATTGTTCATCGCGACATCAAGCCCGACAATGTGATTGTTCGAGCGGACGGAATCGTTAAAGTGCTCGATTTCGGAATCGCCAAGCTGGGCCATCGGGCGGGCGATCAGACGATTGGAAGAGGATTAACGGTGACATCCACGGCCAGCACACTGGGGATGGTCGTGGGCACGGCCAAGTACATGTCGCCGGAACAGGCTCGCGGAGTTGAAGTAGATGGACGCAGCGATATTTTCAGCCTGGGATCGGTAATGTATGAGATGGTCACCGGCAGGGCGGCGTTTGACGGTGAGACGGCAAGTGATGTGATGGCTGAGGTTTTGAAAGTTGAGCCGCCGCCGGTAGAGTTTGCCCTGGACGTGCCGCAGGAAATCGAGCACATCATCGGCAAAGCGCTGCGCAAGGACCGCGAGACCCGATTCCAGTCGGTGGGAGATCTTTTGATCGACCTACAGGACTTCAAGAAGGAGGCAGAGTTTCAGTCCAAGCTGCATAGGTCGACTGGGGGGCAAGCGGCGAGGACGGGATCGGGTAGCAGAACACCGGCGCGAGCCACTCCTGCCTTCACCGGGGACCTGACATCTTCTCCGATAACATGGCCAAGAATCTGGCTGTGGCGATTGGCGGCATTGTTGGTTGCGATTGCTGCCATCGGCTACTTCTATGCCAGGAGATCGACTCCGCCCACTTCGGCGCGACCGCGCAGCTTAGCAATTCTTCCATTCCGAAATCTTAAGCAGGATCCGGAAACCGATTTCCTCGGATTCTCGCTGGCGGATGCGATCATCACCAAACTTGGATATGTCAATGCTCTGACTATTCGTCCTTCATCCTCGATCGACAAGTACCGCAATCAGATCATCGACCCTAAGAAGGTTGCAGAGGACTTGGACGTGGATACGCTGCTTACGGGCAGCTTCATTAAAGACGGCGATGACCTGAGGATCACCGCCCAACTCATCGATGTAACTCCAGACAAAATTCTGTGGCGAGAGGCCATCGATGTAAAGTACGACAAACTGCTGACGGTTCAAGACCGAGTGTCGCAGCAGATCATTAAGGAGTTGGAGCTGAACCTGTCGCCCAGAGAAGCTGAAAATCTCAAGCCCGATAAAAAGATTAGTACCGCCGCTTACGAATACTATCTGCGCGGAATCGACCTCTACTCGCTGAATGAGTTTGCAGCGGCGATCAAAATGCTAGAGAAGTCTACGGCGATCGAACCGAACTATGCGCCCTCGTGGGCGCATCTGGGGAGAGCGTACACGACCAATGCGTCACTTCAGTTCGGGGGGCGCGAGGACTACGGCAAAGCGCAGGTTGACTATGAGAAAGCGATTGCATTAAATCCCGCGCTCGTCGAGCCGCGAATCTATATGGCCAATCTGCTCACTGATACTGGGAGAGTAGAACAGGCCGTACCCTTGTTGCGATCGGTTCTGCAGGATAGTTCCAATAACGCTGAGGCGCACTGGGAGCTGGGTTATGCCTACCGGTTTGCCGGGATGCTGAAGGAATCGGTAGCGGAATGCGAAAAAGCGCGTCAAATCGACCCTCTGGTCAAAATCAACAGCTCGGCGATGAACAGCTACCTTTACCTGGGCGAATATGAGAAATTCCTGCGTAGCCTGCCGGCTAACGATTCTGTTTACATCAACTTCTATCGGGGCTTTGGCGAATACTACCTAAACAATCACGACCAGGCTGCCCAGGAGTTTGATCGCGCCTTTGAAAAAGATCCTTCGTTGCTTCCGGCAAATGTAGGAAAAGCCCTCAGCTACTCAATCAGGCGCGACAATGCGGGCGGCTTAAAACTGCTACGGCAAACGGAGAGCAAGATCGAAGAGCGTGGCGTTAGCGACGCTGAGGGTATATACAAGGTCGCTCAAGCCTATGCGGTTTTGGGTGACAAGGTTTCCGCCTTGCACATGCTGCATCTTAGCGTCGAGAGTGGATTCTTTTGCTACACCTACTTCGCGCGCGATCCGTTGCTCCAAAATCTTCGCGCCGCACCAGAATTCCAGACACTGATGAGCCAGGCTCTGCATCGGCATCAGCAGTTTAAGAGCGCTTTTTTTTAAGACCTGCTGGGTGCGACTTAGAGCCTGTCTCTCCCGTTTAGTCGACAACCCATTCCTAACCGCGTTACGTCAGAGTTGCCCGTGATCCAACCGGAATCCCGGCTCAGCGAGTCCGGCTCGTGAGCGCCATCGCTTGATTAGCTCAACAATCCAACCAATAGTTTCGGGAGATGCGGCGTAGCAAGTCGGCGAGTGCGGCCCCGAACCCGAGGGAGGACAGGAAATCAACCCAGTTACTGCTGGTAGTGCCGAATGAGTTGCTGAAACGGTGGGTCGGAGCGCAAGGAAGCAACTTACGAGTTGGCTGCGATGGCGGCGAAATCGCGGTAACCAAGGTTGAGAGTCTCTTGCAGCGACGCCAGAGCTTTCTCTTTGTCACCCTTCGCGGCATAGGCGGACCGGCGCTTGCGGATCGCGGGCAACTTCATCGGGCAGGAACTTGAGAGCCACCCAACGATGCAGGCGTGTGTCCTCGGCCTTGCAGACCACCCCATACCCCCGCCGCCGAGCTTCTCGACAATACGGTTGTGGGAGATGGTCTGGCCGATCATTGGAAGATGGGTGGCTCTCGGGTCGATTCATCTTACGGAGGCGGCATCCGGCAGTCAACGAATACAGACGTGGGGAATCAAACCCCGAGCACTTGGCCTTGGAACGGGGTCGGGCAGTTGCCGTACTCACATTGCGATTTGGAACAAGACGGAATCACTCCCGGTTGATCGGCGAACCTGCTCAGATTCTACGGGCCGGGGCGCCGTGAGCGGAAATCCTATTTGAGCCCTTTCACCAAATAGAGCTCGGAAAGCAGGCGAGTATAGCTGTAAACGTAGGCTCGAGCGTCAGAGCTGAAATAAATGTGAGAGATGTCATGAAGTCCCGCTACGTCTGGTGGAGTTATTTCTCTGAAAAACTGCCTCTGTCCGGTCAGAATGTTCAAGCGGTAGACCTTGACCGGTGATTGTTTCCACTGGTACACGTACAACCAGCGAGGATCTGAGGTCCATGCGAAACCTTCGCCCACCTGCAAGCCAGGTATCAGGCGTGGCTGCCCACCGTCGATAGGATACAACCAGCGTCCACCACCAGCAAGACCGTTGCCGGCGATGAATTTGCCGTCTGGAGAGATCTTGCAGAAAATAACTCCTTCCGGAGTGAGAGGACGTGGTTTGCCGCCGTCTACATCTTGAGCGAAACACTGAACGGCATGCCCAGGCCGGTTTGCGGAGAAAACGATTTGCTTACCATCCGGCATCCAGTTAGCTCCGTACCAATACTTCTGAATGTCGCTTTGATCGATTTGCCTGGCTGTGCCTGCTCCCGTCGGCAACAGCAGAAGATGGGCATTGGAAACAATCGTGCTTGCCCATTTTCCATCGGGAGATAAACTGCCCGCCATCCCTGGGCCAAGTGGGATCGGGGACGATCCGCGCATGTCCCGCACGGCGACGGTATAGTTTGGTCCAGACTCAATTCCTTCTTCATCGAAGAGCACAGTGTTGCCGTCACTCGAGATATCAGTGGGGACCGACCAGTCCCGCCACGAGATCTCCTTTTCTTTGTTGCCCGATTCTTTGTCACCCGGCGCGAGAGCCATCATTCCGACGCGTTGTTCATCGCGGGTTACAAGGACTCTGCCGTCGGAGGCGATGTCCTCGAGCGTGACTCCTCCGGGCGCGCGTAAGATTAGGCGTTGGTGACCCGATAGATCCACCGCATAGATGTGACGTTCGGTTCCAGCTTGGGCAGCCGAGAACCAGATCTCGGTTCCATCGCCCGACCATACCAAGCCTTCGACACTTCCCCAGTCTGCAGAGACAACCCTCTTGTGTCCCTCGAGATCAACAATCGAGACTTCGCCCTTGTCGTCAGGATAGATCGGGTGGTCCAGGAATGCGACTTGATCTCTTTTGGGCGAAATCCGCGGATGGCTGATCCAGCCAGCGGTTTCATATAGAACATGGCCGAGCGGAAACTCAAGACGCTGTTTGCCGTTTACATTGCGAACGGCCGCTAAGGTCGCCCCGTCGCTAGACCAATCCGCCCAGTCGATATTTTCAGCGAGCTGACGTGGGGATCCGCCGGTGAGTGGAACCTGGCCAAGAGTTCCCCGGCCTGTAAGCAGGAAAATATCGTTGACGGGCTGCAGCACTGCCATTTCGCCGGAAGAGGAAACCGCAAGCAGCTGAGTGTCCGGTAATCCTAGGCTTCGCGTTCCGGAGATTTTCGGGTCGGTGGAGAATATTTCAGTTGGTGCGCCGTCCCAGGAGGCGGCATAAATTACGCTGTGACCATCCGGCGCAAACCTGGCTGAGTATACCGTGCCGCGACGAACGGTTAGCCGCTGAAAATCTGGCGGCTGCCATTTGGCTGTACGGTGGCCGAAAAAAACGCCGGTCCCGACGAGGATTCCGCAGATCACGACTGCGAGAAGCACCAGCACCGTGCGCTTGAATGCCGATGCCACGCTGCTGGGTTGAACCCCGTTGATCGCCGGTAGCGGCGGATGCGTATCCACCGAAGCTTCGTCCAACGTGGCAACAAAGCGGTAACCACGACGTGGCACGGTCTCAATGAAGGAGGGATTTTCGGCTGAATCCCCCAGAGCAGCGCGGAGTTTGCCGACCGCGACGTTCACTGCGTGGTCGAAGTCTCCAAAACTGTCTTCCGGCCAGATACGGGACTGCAGTTCCTCGCGAGTAACCAGGTCTCCCGGGTGCTCCAGCAGAATTTGCAGTACTTTGAAGGGTTGGTCCTGGAGTTTGATGCGGCTTCCGGACTTGCGGACCTCTCCGGAGGGGAGATCGGCTTCAAACGCCCCAAAGCGTATCGTCCGGTTCCCGTTATTCACCCCGACCTCCGCGTTCTTAGGAAAGTCTAGCATCGTTGGTCACCTTCTCTATCGACGCTGTGGAGGCTCATTGGTTTGTCGAATTCGGGTGGAGACTGTGGTCTCCACCTGTCTCCCGCGTGTCTCCTGAGCCGAGATTCACTGTGGATGCAAAGGCTAGCTGTTGTGAATTGAGCTCGCGGAGCCTAATCCAATATACGTTCCAACGTGGGGCGGATTTGCGTCCGCAGTAGATCGTTTTATTTGCGAGAAAGGAAGGAACATGAAGGTTACGGGATGGAGGAAAACGGCTTTTGCGGGTCTCCTGTCAATCGCTGTCCTATCGAGCAGTGCGGCACCTCAAGAGAAGCCTAAAGACCCCTCAGTACAATTAGCAACGGCTTCTACGCCGCGCGAGCGGCAGATCGAACTGGCCTTGAGCGCAGCCCCAACCGAGGTATCGAGTAAGGCCGCAGTTTATATTTTGGGGCCCAAGGGCTACGAGAAGGTTCGCGAAGGCACGAACGGGTTCAGTTGTTTGATTGAGCGGTCATTTGTAGGGACAACGCAAACTTCGTCCGCGCCCGCGTGCTTCGACGCCGAAGGCAGCCGAACTCTTATGCTCACTTACCTGCGCAAGGAAGAAATGCGGGCAGAGGGCAAGTCAGATGCACAGATCAAGGATGACATCGTGAAGGGATTTGAGGAGGGCCGCTTCAAAGCGCCCGGGCCGGGGTTCCTTTACATGATGTCGAACGAAAACTATGTCTACGATGACCAGTCCAAGGAAAGCGGTTTCGTGCCCCCGCACTTGATGTTCTATGCCCCTTATAAGACCGCGAAAGACCTGGGATATGAATCGATATCGCCCACAATGGTCCCTTATCTCACGCAGCCAGGGAAGGCGGAAGGATTGATTGTCGTAGCAGCGAAAAAGCCGCCCCACGATAGCTCCCCTGAGGATTCCCATAAGCACTAAGGGAGGGCTTGGCGGGGATGTGGCGAGCCGAATAAAAACGTTTGTGATAAAGGCGCCTCGGATCATTCCGCCGGTCCGAGTCCACGTGAAAACGTGAAAATGTGAAAACGTAACTTGCGGTTGGCCCGTCATCCGGGAGCCAAGCGCCAGGAAGGAATGCGGCACCGCGCGAAGCGGTTTATGATGCACGGGTCGGTTTATCCCGCTTTTTTGAGGAGCATTTGCATGCAACCGAAACGTGTTCGGTCGTTGGTATTTCTCGCCTCAGTCCTTGCGCTGGCCGCGTCCGCCGCGCTCGCCGAAGGAGCAATCCTGGTCACTGTGGACGCGACTAAAACTCAGCAGAAGCTGCTGCACACGCATTTGGTGATGCCCGTCAAGTCTGGACCTCTAACGCTCTACTACCCGAAATGGATTCCCGGTGAGCACGGGCCGGATGGACCCATCGCAAGTGTCACCGGCCTCAAATTCGAGGCGGAAGGCAAGACCATCCCTTGGGAGCGCGATTTGCTCGATGTTTTCACCTTTCACCTGGAGATCCCCCGCGGCATCAGCCATCTCGATGCCAGCTTTGACGTGATTGAACCTGATGGCGGCTCCGCCACTGACAAACTGATGGTCCTCGAATGGAATGAAGTCGTACTTTATCCCGCAGACGTACCCGCCGAAAAGCTCATGTATGAAGCCAAGCTTGAGATGCCGGAGGGGTGGAAATTCGGCACAGCACTTCCTGTTGAAAATGACGGGGGGACGCGAATTTCATTCAAACCGATATCTCTGGACTTGCTCGTGGATTCTCCCGTAATTACCGGTGAGTTTTACCGGAGCATCGACCTCACGCCGCCGGGTGAACCGATCCATCACGAAATCGACATCGCTGCCGACAGCGCAGATGCTCTGAACATGAGCCCAGAAAACCAGAAGCAGATGATCAATCTGGTGGCCGAATCGGGTAAACTCTTTGGTGCTCGCCACTATCGCGACTATCATTTCCTGCTCGCGCTCAGCGATCACGTGGCGCATTTCGGCCTTGAGCACCACGAGTCGAACAATAGCCGCTTGCCGGAGCGAACTCTGCTTTTGCCCAGTTCCGGCATGTCGCTGGGCGGACTGCTGGCGCACGAATTCGTCCACTCTTGGAATGGCAAGTTTCGCCGACCCGCTGATCTGACCGTCCCTTACTACGAACAGCCGATGAAAACGGATCTCCTGTGGGGCTATGAGGGGCTTACCGACTACCTTGGGCCCATGTTGGCGGCGCGCAGCGGCTTGTGGACGCCAGACCAATACCACGAATATCTGGCCAGCATCGCGGCCATGCTCGGCCCTGGACGCCCCGGCCGTACCTGGCGCCCGTTGCTTGACACCGCCGTTGCAGTGGCCGGAGGCGGTGGCGGAGCCTTCCGGGGCGGTTGGATGAACTGGCGCCGGGGCGCCGATTACTACGAAGAGGGCGATCTGCTCTGGCTCGAAGTAGCCACCATCATTCATCGTGAGTCTGGTGGAAAGAAATCGATTGATGATTTCTGCCAGGAGTTCCACGGCGGTCCCAATCATGGCCCGGAGGTGAAGACCTATACCTTCGACGACTTGGTGAAGACGCTCAACGCATTCGCGCCTTTTGATTGGGCCACGTTCTTCCACAGCAGATTGAATTCCACTTCCGCGGAAGCACCTGTGGGAGGGATCGAAAACGGCGGCTGGAAGGTCACGTTTAACGACAAGCCTGCGAAGTTGGAAGGCCGCCGCGGCAATGTCGGCGAGGTCTACTCGATCGGTCTCCAGGTGGGAGGCGACGGGATGGTCACCGACTCGATTGTCGGGAGTCCTGCGTTTGAGGCGGGCATCTCTTCGCAGATGAAAATAATTGGCGTCAACGGCCGCGTCTACACTCAGGAATTGCTCTCGGACGCGGTCAAGTCTGCGAAGGATACCTCGAAACCGATCACACTCCTCGTCGTCGTGGACGATTATTTTCGAACCTGTACCATTACATACCATGATGGCGCACGTTACCCGCACCTGGTGCGTGATGGTGAGCGGCCGGACTATCTCGACGAGCTCATCAAGCCCCAGGCCGCGAGCCATTAGAAGTCGCCAGCCTGGTCTCTGATAACGTTCGAGTTGTGGCGCCGTTGCCTGCGCGGCGCGCTGGAGTGGATGCCACGATTCTGGGTGTGTGGTCGGCTAACCTTCCTTTTTCGATTAGCGAAGAGTTGCCCGTCACTCGCCAATTGAGAGATGTCTCACAGCGCGTAGGAACCAAAGTCTGGCCTACTCGGGCAATCCGAGTCGCTGCATCATATCAGCGTAGCGGCGATCGGAACGGATCGGATCGAAGCTGGGAAAGCGGATGCAGAGAACCAGTTCAATTTCCTGGTCTGCAAGTGCTTTTTCTAGGTGCTCGAACGCTTTGTTCCGGTCGCCGGTGGCTGAAAGAGCCATGGCCGCCCATGTATTCTCGTCCGGCTTATCGAATGCGACTAGCGCCAGATCCCGGTAGCCCGTCGCATCCGGACTCCACGATCCCGGTGTAGGAGAGAATTTGTGCAACTCGTTCACCGCATGTGCAAAGTCGCCCGTCACCGCGTACAGCTGCGCTAGCTTGAGATGGGCGGGTCCGAAATTCGGGTCGCGCTCCAGAGCCTTGTTGAACTGGGCGAGCGCCTCCGGATAGCGATGCGCATCCATCAACAAGGCGGCGTAATTGGTGTTCATGATGGCCGAAAGAGGGTCGAGCGACAATGCCAAGCGGAATTCCTCGAAAGCCTTGTCGAATCGTTTTTCGGGAACGAGAAGGCCAAAGGCGTACAAATAATGCACTGTCGCGCCGTTGGGGTTCAACTGGATGACGCGCCGAAATTCTTCCTCAGCCTCTTTCCATTTCAACGAAAAAGTCAGACAAGAGGCGCGCGCCAGATGTGCCTCTGGCAAGGAGTCATCCAAATCGAGCGCCTTGCGTGTGGCTTCCTCCGCCAGAGCTCCCGCTTGCCGGGAGGTTATGCCCACCCCGTAGCTCGGAATCACGTTGTAAGTGTCGCCCAACCCGGCATAAGCAAGAGCGTAGTTCGGATCGGCGGCAATCGCCTGCTGGAATAAATCAATGCTCTTCTTCAAACCTTCCGGGGTGCGCCCGTACCAGAGTTGTCGGCCTTCCAGATAGAGGCGGTAGGCCTCGGGATTGGTCGTCCCGGCATTGCCCAGCCGCCGCTCCTGGTTGCCGGTAAGCTGCACGCGCAAACGCCTGGAAACGTCGCGGGTGATGTCGGCTTGCACTTGGGTGATGTCAGCCGCTTTGCGCTCGTAATGCGAGCCCCACAGTTCACTCCCGTCGGACGTGTTCACCAGGTCGGCCTGCACTCCCACTTCGTCGCCATGTTGTGTGACGCGACCCATCAAGACCGCACTGACCTGAAGCTGCTGCCCGATTTTCTGCGGGTCGTCCTGATTACCCTTGAAGCGGAAGACGCTGCTTCGCGCCATCACTTTGAGATCGGGCAACTGTGAGAGCGTGCCGATCAGGCTTTCGGTCAGGCCGTCGCTGAGGTATTCGCTGTTCGGATCGGAGGTTGCGTTGACGAAGGGCAAGACCGCGATTGAGTCGATCTTCTTGGTCGCGGACCTCGCATGCAGAAGGTAGGCAGTGGTGGCCGCCCCCGCAACGATCAGAACCGCGGCCAGACCAAGTCCCAAGACCTTGCGGGATCTGGCCGGCGTTGCCGTGGAGGTGGCAGTCGGAATTCGAGTGCCTGATTCTGCGGCCAATGGTGTGCTGATGGCCGTCGCGCGTCCCGAGTCCAGGTCGCGCTTCAGCCGCGTCAGGTCGGAGCGCAAATCCGCTGCGCTCTGGTAGCGGAGATTCCGGTCCTTCTCGAGCGCCTTGCTGACGATGCGCTCCAGTTCCGCCGGCAAATCCGGATTGGACCGAGTAACGGGAGTCGGGGTCGCATCGAGAATGGCCTTGAAAGTCTCTGCCGTGCTCTCGCCTCGAAACGGCAATACGCCTGTCGCCATTTCGTAGAGAACGGCACCGAAGGAGAACAGATCGCTGCGCGCGTCGACCTCTCGCGCCTTCGCCTGCTCGGGCGACATGTAAGCCACCGTGCCCAGCGCTGAGCCAGGGCTGGTCAATTGCTGGTCGTTGAAGGTTCGCGTCAGCGTATTGTCGGAAGTGCTTCCAGAGCTGACAACCTGCACCTTGGCCAAACCGAAATCCAGAATCTTGGCATGTCCGCGTTCGGTGACAAAAATGTTCGCAGGTTTGATGTCACGATGCACGATGCCCTTGGCATGGGCCGCGTCCAGGGCATCGGCGATCTCGATGGCTAGAGAGACAAGAGTCTCGTTGTCGATGGCCTTTCCTCCGATGCGGTGCTTCAGAGTCTGACCGTCGAGGAACTCCATCGCGATGTAAGACCGATCGTCGGCCTTGCCGATTTCGTAAATGGTGCAAATATTAGGGTGATTCAGGGCAGAAGCGGCCCTCGCCTCCCGGCGGAAGCGCTCGAGAGATTGGGGATCACGAGCCAGGTCCTCGGGCAGAAACTTCAGCGCGACAAACCTCCCCAACTCGGTGTCCTCGGCCTTATATACGACTCCCATCCCCCCGCCACCGAGCTTCTCGATGATGCGATAATGCGAGATGGTCTGGCCGATCACTGGCTGAATCTTAGGGCCAGAGGTTTTGCCAAGTCAATGAAGGTACGAACACGCGATAACTGTTGATCGTGGTAAGCCGTCAGTCAGTCGAGGCCACTCTCGCGGGAAGGAGTCAGTCGAGCGCAATCTCGATCATCGTAGGTTTTCGAACCGCGTCAAGGACTACAATAGCGTCTTGCCCAACAGTTTACTGCCAGCTCCTTCCGGAAACAGCTCATGTCGATGAGTAACACGGCACGTCGAGATTTCCTCCGCCTATCCGGCGTGGGTCTTGCCGGAGCCGCTTTGCCGTCTCGCCCGGCGCAGGCGCAAACAACTTTGGCTGGGCCGAACTGCGGCACCTATGACGTAAAGAGCTTCGGAGCCAGCGGCGACGGCAAAACGATTGACACCCCGGCGATCAACCGCGCCATCGAAGCTGCGGCGGCAGGCGGGGGAGGCACGGTATGCTTCCCGGCCGGGAGTTACCTGTGCTATTCCATTCGCCTGAAGAGCAATGTCGCTCTACACCTCGAGCAGGGTGCGGCCATCATCGCAGCCGATCCGCCTTCTTCCGGCTCTGGGGACGGCTACGACCTGGCGGAGCCCAACCACCCCTGGGAGGCCTTCCAGGACTTTGGACATAATCACTGGCACAACAGTCTGATCTGGGGCGAGAGACTTGAGAATCTCTCAATATCTGGCCCGGGCCTCATCTGGGGCCGAGGGCTCAGCAGAGGCTCGGGTCCAGGTCCCGTCGCCGATCTCCCTGGCGTTGGAAACAAGGCTGTCAGCCTGAAGAACTGTCGGAACGTTACTCTTCGCGATTTTTCGATTCTTAAAGGCGGACACTTCGGAATCCTCGCGACCGGTGTTGACAATTTCACGATTGACAATCTGAAGATTGACACAGACCGCGACGGCATTGATATAGACTGCTGCCGCAACGTCCATGTTTCCAACTGCTCCGTCAATTCGCCCTGGGACGATGCCATCTGCCCCAAGAGCTCCTTTGCCCTCGGCTATGCGCGGGCGACCGAGAACGTCACTATTACCAACTGCTACGTTACTGGCATCTATAAGCTCGGTACTTTGCTCGACGGCACCTTCCAGCGCTTTGACCCTGGCGAAAAGGTTTACGGAACCGGCCGCATCAAGTTTGGGACGGAATCGAACGGCGGCTTTAAGAACATTACGATTTCCAACTGCGTTTTCGAGGGCTGCTACGGCTTGGCGCTGGAAACGGTGGACGGTGGGCTGCTCGAAGATGTCACCATCTCGAACATTACAATGCGGGACATCGCGGTTCCCATTTTCCTGCGCCTTGGCAACCGCATGCGTGGTCCCGCTGGTGTACCGGTTGGGACGCTGCGCCGCATCTTGATCAGCAATGTTGTCTGCTCCAACTCCGAATCAAGCTTTTGTTCGATCCTCAGCGGCATTCCCGGCCACCCGATCATGGATATTCAACTGAACGACATCTACATCCAGCACCGCGGCGGCGGGACCAGCGAAGACGCTACGCTTCAACCACCGGAAGCGGAAGATAAGTACCCCGAGCCCAACATGTTCGGGCGAATGCCTGCCCATGGTGTCTTTGTCCGCCACGCCCGGAACATCTCGCTGAACAATGTGGAGTTTCTCTCTTCGAAAGAAGACTTGCGCCCGGCCTTTTTTCTCGAGGATGTCCAAGGCACAGAGTTCTTTCGTGTGCGCACACCCCATGTACGAGATGTACCGACGTTTGTTCTCAATAACGTTGACGGCTTTAGTGTCTTCCGAAGCAAGCATGTCGCGGACGTCCAGTTCGATCACGCGACTCGGGAGAGGTTCTAGATTCCTATTTGGGGCAATTTCTCAATTCATGCTATCGCCCCGTTTACAGCAGCTACCCACTCCCCCATCCCGCTTACGCCGTCTTTGCCAGCCTGAGATCCTCTGGTCCGCGCACGGCGTAATGCTGCTCGGGAACTGGGAAGCCAGCACGCGCAAATGTATCGCCTATCAGGCGGTTCGTGTCGAAATACACTTGCCAATAGTGCTCGTTGTTGCAATATGGGCGAACTGCGAGCACCGCGCCCGAAAGGTTGAAAGTCAGGATCTCGACGTCGGGTGCAGGCTCTCCCATCACATTCGGCACCTGCAGCAGCGCCGGTTTCAGCAGCGCAATCGCCGCCTGCGGATCCACACCGTGCGCTAATTGTGCCGTTAGCTCGACACGTCGGTAGGGGTTGGCCGAAAAGTTCTGTATCGTGTCGGCGAAAATCTTGCCGTTACCGACGATGGTCTTCACGTTGTCGGGCGTATTGATGGTCGTAACGAAAAGGCCGATTTCCTCGACCGTGCCAGTGACTCCAGAGGCAGTAATGGAGTCCCCCACCTTGAACGGCTGCAGGATTACCAAGAACACGCCGCCGGCAAAGTTCGACAGCAGCCCCGACCATGCCACGCCAATAGCGACGCCCGCCGCTGCAATCAACGCCGCAAAGCTGGTGGTCTCGACACCGAACAATCCCAGGATTGCGATGACCAGCACGATATTCAGCAGCGCTGCCACTGCCGAGTGGATGTAGCGGATCAGAGTGGGATCAATCTGCTGCTTCCTCAGGCCAGTCCCCATCATTCGCAGCACAAGGCCGATCAGCCATCGGCCAACAATCCAGATGGCGATCGCGCCCAAAAGTCTCAAACCGACAGTTGTCAATACAGTGGTTACGGTTTGCATCATGGCGCTTAGATCGAAGTTCACACATTTCTCCTTCGCAGCGGTTCCTGGCGCAGCTTATTAACCTGGGAACATATCTTATCCTGCAGATCCGCCGCTAGGCCACGCTGGACTTTGGGTCGCTTAGTATTCTAGTTCGGAATTACGGTGACGTATTTGGGTATTCCGTTAGACACGTAGTGGCAAAAAGCGTCATGCGGGATGCCACCCGCACCCCATGGTGTCCACAACCGGCACGTGCGGGATTTGGACAGTCCCCATAGCGATACCGGAGACCAAACGCACCGGATCAAGCCCCTTTGTAATTGACGCGATATTGGTAACGCCGTGGCCTTTCAAATACTTCAGCACATGATCTTCGTTGTTGGTACATTCCGGCGGAAGAGAGATCTGCCGAGCAAATTCAGGTCGACACCCCTGTCCGCGGCCTTTGGTTTCGAGCTAATTCATTCCCAACGACGCCGCAATTGTCTTCTTATATTCGCGCGCCTTTTGAATCGCCTGCTCTTCGTTCACCGTCAGCAGCTTTCGGTCCCGCATGACCACCTTTCCGCCGATCACCACGGTTTCCACATCACTTGCCTTGAGTGCGTACGCCAGCTGCGCATAAATGTCGTACATCGGCACTGCATTCGGTTCATCCAGGCTGATCAGAATCAGGTCCGCTTTCTTACCCGGCTCTAGCGATCCAACCTTTTTATCCATGTGCAACGCCTTTGCACCGTCGGTCGTCGCCATCTCGACCACGGCCTTGGCATTCAGCGCGGTTGGGCTCATCTTCGTGATCTTCGCCAGCTTCGCGGCAAGATCCATTTCTTCCACCAAATCTAGATCGTTATTGCTGCCGGCCGGACCATCCGTCCCCAGCCCCACAGCCACTCCCGCCGCTCGCATTTCTGGGACCGGCGAAACGCCGCTCGCCAGCATCATGTTGCTCGACGGATTGTGTACGCACCCCACCTGCTTTTGCGCAAGGAGTTCGCGATCTGTCTCATCCACGTAAATACAGTGCGCCGCCACCACATCCGGCCCCAGCACACCAATGCTGTTCAAATACCCCACGGGCGACATCCCATTTTGTTTCTCACTGTCTTCCCACTCCTTCTTCATTTCTGCCACATGAATCAGAATCGGCGCCTGATATTTCCGCGCGAGCGCGGCAGAATCCTGCAACGTCTTCCGTGAGCAGGTGTAGATCGAATGCGGAGCCGGCGCAGCCTGGATTAGCGGATCCCCTTGCCATCTCTTCAAAAATTTCTCGGTGTAGGCCAGCATCTCGGCTTCGCTCTTGTTGTCGGGCGCCGGAAAGTCGATAAATGTCTCCCCCAGCACTCCTCGCATGCCTGCCGCCTTGGTTTCTTCCGCAATGACATCCTCGAAATAGTACATATCCGCAAACGTCGTAATCCCTGACCGGATCTGTTCCGCCGCCGCCAGCCGTGTTCCCCAGCGCACGAACTCTTCATCCACGTTCTTGGCCTCGGCCGGGAAGATGTACTTGTGCAGCCACTCATCGAGCGTCACGTCATCGTGCAGGCCGCGAAATAAGGTCATTGGCACGTGGGTGTGCCCGTTGACGAATCCCGGCAGAACCAGTGTGCCTCGCGCATCGATCGTCTGCGCCGCTTGATATTTGCCCTCGAGCTCCGCCCGCGAGCCCACCTCCAGAATCGTGTCACCTTTGATGACTACCGCCCCATCTTCAACGATCGCCCGCAACCTGTCCATCGTGACCACCGTCCCTCCGCTCACGATGAGATCGGCTTTCGTCTTTTCGGTTTGTGCGAACAGGGAGGCGGCCAGTATTGCCAGCGTGATCAGCCCACGGCACACTAGAATCATTCGTCACCTCGATGGTTTGGAACCATCCATCATAATCGTTTGGCGTTGTCGATGGGTTTGCGCTGGCACTGTGGTTTGCAAAGACTGGGACCCGGCGTTCGCCAGCGGGCGGAACGGTTGTATCAGCAACTGGATCTGCTGTTGGCGGTGCGCCAGGAAGCACGACGCGACCTGCTGGCGAGAGCGACAAGCACCATGCCGTGAAACTGCTGCGACAGATTCCTTCGATAAACGGCCCTGTTTTTTCTTTCGTTCATCCCCCAATTTGTGAATCGGACGGGCGGACACGTCTTCCTGCAATTTGTTCTACTGGGAATACTCTCGGTGACGCTCAACACCTCGGCTGACATCGTCGTAACCCTGTCGGCCGGACCACTCGGCCAGCGCATCCGCGGGTCGGAGCGCTTCCGTCGCCGCCAGCGAACGCTGACCGGCGCGGTCATGATTGGACTGGGTAGCTATGTGGCGTTCGGAGAGTCAAAATAATTGGCTACGTCCAAATTACCGTGATCAACGGTTTTAACTTCGGGGGTCGGCCAATTCTCAATTTCTCAATGCATGCTATCGCCTATTCTCAACAGTTAGGCTGCAAGTGTCATCATGCTGGCGGGATGGTGGTATCAACCCAGACCATTTCGCGCCTTGCAGCTGGCACGCTGTTTACCGTTGGCGGCACTTGTTTGATGTTGGCGTCGCTCTTGGGTGCTCCTAGCTTCTGGTATATCCCTTGCGTTTGCGCACTGATTCCGCTGGGTTTTGTGTGGTGGTTTTGTCGACCGTCTCTTGCCGCCTCACTCAGTGTCGGGCCTCTCGTTGCAGCAGCGTGTTTGATTCGATTCCTGTCAGACATGTGGCTTGCAATCTCGCTTGCCTGCCTGATTGCTGCCGTCACCTTTGTCCTCGTTGCTTTGCGTAACAGTCGTGGTTGGAAACTGCCGCTGTTCATCTCTATTGCATACCTCGTACTGGCCTTCTGCGCTGACCGAATGTTCACAACAAGGTTACCGTTTTAGGACCTTTCAGATGGGGCATAGCGTTGGATGGCAACGCACCCTGGGGTGCAGTTGGTTCAGAGTGGCAGGATGGGACGCCACCACTGGTCCTATATCGTCGCGTGGGCACAAGTTACTGCTATACGGCATTCAAGTCTAAAGAGTTGCGAGACCACCTTGCGCATAGGAGCGTCGATACGGTGACGGTCGAGTACAACGTGTTCAGTGATTTTGGTCATGAACGAAGCTACAATGTGCGCTCCGTGGACGGGGTTTTACTGGCCGAGGGACGGCGCGTAGTCAAAGACGCTGAGCGATTCGGTGGTCAAATCTTAACCGATGGGTCTCGGCCCCCGGAGTGTCGGTAGTTGCTAACTGTTGCACAATCCCGTTAACACTCAACCAGCGGTCAAAACGTGTAAACGCCTGTTAACAGCAACTATCCACAAATTTGTTCGTAGTCAGATCGAAAATGAGCACATTGAACTTCCCCACCGCCGACTTACCGAGCCAAGCGAATGATATTCTGACTTCCTCGTCTTAGGAT
>Ga0182015_10001586_pt1 | contig 29524 bp, 19 predicted proteins | sample 712P3MmetaG_FD_120478 | JGI IMG/M metagenome (GOLD analysis project Ga0182015, IMG submission 120478) | Permafrost microbial communities from Stordalen Mire, Sweden - 712P3M metaG | ecosystem: Environmental > Terrestrial > Soil > Wetlands > Permafrost | place: Sweden: Stordalen | collected... | reverse complement strand
TGCACTGACGGCGAAGGGCTCATCGGACGATAGACCCCGCATGCCTTGAAAATCCCCGCCCGAAGGGCGGAATACTCACTAACGGAGAACGTCGCTTCTCCATTTCAGTCTGAACCAAGACAACTCGGGGCTTCGATGGTACTGAACGACGCCTGCCAACCCAATCGTACCAGCCGTGACAACCATGTCAACTGCACTTGCCCTGTGACAGGTTCCTCATCGGGCCTTCGGCCCAATTCGGAATGACAAGGACGTGCCTTTCGGTGTATCCGTGTTGATCCGTAGCTAAGGGTTAGTCCCTGACTCCATCCATAAACGCCCTTAACTTCCGCGACCTCGACGGATGCCTCAGTTTCCGCAGCGCCTTGGCTTCGATCTGGCGGATGCGTTCGCGGGTTACGGCGAACGACTGGCCGACTTCTTCCAGAGTATGCTCGCTGCCGTCTTCGAGGCCGAAGCGCATCTTGATTACTTTTTCTTCGCGCGGGGTCAGCGTGCGCAGGACCTGTCCGGTCTGGTCCTTGAGGTTCACGTTGATCACGGCTTCGGCCGGCGAAACTACGGCGCGGTCTTCGATGAAGTCGCCGAGATGCGAATCTTCTTCTTCGCCGATCGGCGTTTCGAGCGAGATCGGCTCCTGCGCGATCTTCAGCACCTTGCGCACTTTCGCCACGGGAATGTCCATGCGCTTGGCGATTTCTTCCGATGTGGGCTCGCGGCCCAACTCCTGCACCAACTGCCGCGAGGTGCGGATCAGCTTGTTGATGGTTTCGATCATGTGCACCGGGATGCGGATGGTGCGCGCCTGATCGGCGATGGCACGCGTAATCGCCTGCCGAATCCACCACGTGGCGTAGGTGGAAAATTTGTAGCCGCGGCGATATTCGAACTTGTCCACGGCTTTCATCAGGCCGATGTTGCCTTCCTGGATGAGGTCGAGGAACTGCAGGCCGCGGTTGGTGTACTTTTTCGCGATCGAAACCACGAGGCGGAGGTTGGCCTCAATCAGTTCGCGCTTGGCCTGCTCCGCGTCCATGTCGCCCTGGATGATTTCGCGCTGGGTGCGCTTGATCTCCTGGAACAACAGGCCGGCCTCAACTTCGAGCTTTTCAATCTCGCTTCTTACGGCGCGCGATTGGCGGCGGTATTCTTTTTTTTGATCTTCGCTGCGCGTGGCGTCGGCCTTGCGCTCCAGGTTCCCAGCCTGCCGGTCGAGCGAACGCATGCTGTCGACGGTTTTGTTGACGCGGTCGATCAGGCGCTTGCGCTCGGCATTGGTGAATCCCAGCTTGCGCACCGCGATGGAAACCCGCACGATGGCGCGGGCGAAGTTGCGGCGGGCGCGGCGATGGTCCTTGGGCCGCTTCTTCAGAGATACGGCCGCGTATTTTTCCTGCACCACGGCGACCTTCTTGTAGAGCTTCGCCATGCTGTCGATCTTGCCGGTGAACTCATTCAACCGGTTCTGCAGAATCTCGTCGGTGATTTCTTCCTCATCGAAGGTGACGACCTCCTTGATGGAACGCACACCCTTCTTGAGGTCTTCACCCATGGCGAGGAGTTCGTGAATCACAATGGGCGAGCGCGAAAGCGCCTTGAGCACGCGGATCTGGCCGCGCTCGATGCGCTTGGCGATTTCTACTTCGCCTTCGCGCGTGAGCAAGGGGACGGTGCCCATCTCACGCAGGTACATGCGGACGGGGTCGTTGGTTTTTTCGAGAGCGCCGGGAGTGAGGTCGAGTTCAACGTCGTCGCTTTCTTCACCTTCATCGAACTTCTTATCGAGCGCGGCGGAAGGCAGTTTCGGGCCTTCCAGCACGTCAATGCCTTGCGTGCCAATCGTTGTGAGCAGGTCGTCCAGGTCTTCGGGACTAACCACATCGTGGGGGATGAGTTCGTTTACCTGGTCGTAGGTAAGGTATCCCTTCTCTTTGCCGGCATCGACCAGCTTTTTTATGTCGTCGTACTTGTCTTCAAGAGCCAAGAGGTGTCCTCAAATTCTTCAATTCGCTCACGAGAGAGCGCGTGATACAGTTTGAAAAGGTGGGAATCTGGGGTAGCGCGGAGTTGTGCACCTAAGCACAAACTTACAGAGTTTAGCACATAAGTGCTGACCCGTCTATCACTTGCCCGCTAGAATTCCCGTCGTCCGCCGCTATCCCTAACTCTTCTAAATACTTAGATGGTTCTGGCCGCTGTTTTGTTTCAAGCTGTTTTCTGGCTTCCCAGAGATGTTTTTAGACCGTCTTCCGCTAGGCTGGGATCCCGCAGCGCGCGGCTCAGCCGATCCTTTTCAACCAACAACTCGTTCCTGAGTGGCTTATCGTCGCCGATGCCCGGTTTGTTCAGTTCGCGCTGCACCTGCTCCAGCCGGCGGCGCAAGTGAATGCGGCGCAGGGCGCGCACTGCGCCTTCCAGGCGCTCGGCGCTGAGCTCTTCGTCCTCTTTCAGCAGAATGGAAGCCAGCATACGGCGCTCGCTTTCGGAGCAGGGCACTTCCATTACATCGGCAACTTCCGGCCCGGCATTGAGCAGGGCTTCGACCAGCGACTCCGTGGCCAGCCCGCGATGCAGCGCTTCACTCTGCAGCGCGTATTGGGCCTGGCGGGCGGGATCGAACTCTTCGTCTTTAACAAAGACGCGGGCGCCATCTCGCGCGGAAATGTGGTCTGCTCCAGGCTGCATCTGCCGCGCGGAGGCCAGGGCACGGATGAGAATCCGCTCGGCGTCGGTAGCTTGCACCTCTGCTGGAGCTTTCACCGCTGCGGCAGAGCGCTCCGAAGCAACATGCCGTAGCTCCTGGCGCAGGACAGCCGAATCGATGCCCAGCTTCTGGGCGATCTCCTGGCCCAACTCGTCGCGCACAATTCGGCTGGGTACGCGTTGAATGTGCGGCAACAAGTAATTCACGGCTTTCACTTTGCCCTCGGCGCTGCGCACTGGAAAATGGCTTCGCGCGCGATCAATCAGATAGTCGAAGTATTTCTGCGAGCTACGAAGGGCCTCGCCGTAAGCGTCCTTGCCCTTGCGCCGGATGTAGAGGTCGGGGTCGAAGCCCTGCTCGAGCGTGAGCACCTTGATCTGAAATTCTTCTTCCACCAGCAGGCCCAGCGTGCGCTCGGTCGCCTTGGCTCCGGCCGTATCCGGATCGAAGTTGACTACGACATTCTTGCTGAAGCGCCCCAGGAGCTTGGCCTGGATCTCGGTGAATGCCGTACCTGAGCTGGCAATCACATTGTGAAATCCAGCGGCATAGACGGAAATGCAATCCATCTGACCTTCGACCAGGATCGCGTAATCCAGTTTGCGGATCGCTTCTTTCGCGTGGTCCAGGTTGAACAGAACCCGGCCTTTGGAATAGATTCCTGTCTCCGGCGAATTCAAATATTTCGGGCCGGACTTTTCGTCGGTGGCCAGCGTGCGACCCGTGAAGGCGATGATCCTTCCTGCGTCGTTGGCAATGGGGAACATCACGCGATTGCGAAACTTGGAATACATCCGGGCTTCGGGCTTCGCGCTTTGGGCTTCGGCTTCTGATCCTGGGCTAGAGTCAAAATCCCCGCTCTGTCCGTCCAAAGAACGGACGGACAAGGACTGGGCACCCTCTTTCCACGAGAACAGGCCGCTTTCCCGCAACACCTCTTCGCTGAACTCACTCGCCAGGCGGTCGCGCAGCAGGAAGCCGGAATCCGGTGCGTAGCCGATGCGGAAGCGAGCGATTGTCTCTTCATTCGAACCGCGTCCGGTCAGATACTCCCGCGCTCGAGCCCCTTCGGGACGTTTGAGGCATTCCTGGAAAAATGCGGAAGCCCGCTCTTGCGCGTCGAGCAACTGCGCGCGCAGCTTGGCGTCTCGAGCTTCGCCAGGACTCGAATACGTAGCCTTAGGCAGCGGAATCCCCAGCTTTTGCGCCACCAGACGGATAGCCTCGGGAAAAGTCACGTTCTCAATCTTCTGTATAAACTTGAAAACATCCCCCGACTCGTGACAGCCAAAGCAGTGATAAAACTGCCGCGTGGCATGGACCGAAAACGAGGGCGTCTTCTCCCCATGAAACGGACAAAGCCCCGCATAGTTCGACGCCCCAGCCTTCTTCAGCTTGATGTAATCGCCGATGATGCGGACAATATCCGCCTGCTGCTTCACCGTCTCTTTGAAATCTTCAACTGGCATGGATGAATTGCGGGCCTACACTTCTCCCTTTGGGATTGTCAGCCAGACTATCGCTGATGGGAATATAACAGCGGCATTCGCCTGCGGAAAAGCTGTGGAATACCCTGCTATCCCGTTGATGCCCTAGGAAAAAGCGGACTCTACTGACTATTTTTCCGCTCTGCATGACAAAGCTATACCCTCAGCTCCACCACCGTCGCACCGCCGCCACCCTCATTCTGCGGAGGCTCGGCTACTGACTCCACGTGCGGATGCTGCTGCAACGCCTGCCGCAGGGCTTTGCGCAGGATGCCCATGCCGCTGCCGTGGACCACGCGCACCCGCGGCAGGCCGGCGAGAAACGCATGGTCTACAAATTTCTCTACTGCCCGCGTGGCGTCGTCCACGTTAAAGCCGATGACATTGATTTCAGAAGCCGCGTTCTGACCTTCGTTTTCGAGCGACACGGAAATTCCACGCGCTCGTGCCGCCTTCACCGGAGAATCCGCCGTCCGCGCGTTAGTGAACACTTCGGCGATATCATCGCGCGCGATCTTCATCTTCATCGCGCCCATCGCCACTTCAAAGTGCAAATCGTCCAATTTGCGCAAGACTGTCGCCGCGCGGCCGGTTGACTTCAGCTTGACGCTGTCGCCTTCGGAAACGTGCTTCACCAGCTGCGGCTGCGCCTGGGGATCGCCCTGATCGGCTCCGCTGGCGTGAGCCACCACAGTGGAATCGAACTGCTCGCGAAATTCGCGGCGCAGCTTGGCGGTGCGGCGCTCGGCGTCTTTGGAAAGCTTTTGCGCCGCGGCGCGATCCTGGATCGCATTTACCGCTTCGCGCGCGTGGTATTCGAAATCGCGCAGGACGCTCTCCAGTTTCTTCTCCATCTCGCGGATCTTGGCCTGCTGATCCCTTTTGCCCTCCGCCGCCAGGAGCGTTTTCTCGCGCTCCAGTTCTTGTTCGCGCGTCTTCATTCGCAATCGCTCGGCTTCCAACTCGCGCAACCCGGAATGAAGTTTGTCCAGAAATTCGCCCACGTCGCACGCCTGCGTGCCCAGCCGCGTCCGCGCCGCTTCGATGATCGCGGGATTCAACCCGAGCCGCTGTGCGATGTTGATTCCCGCCGATGCGCCGGGCACTCCAATCTTCAGTTCGTAGGTAGGTTGCAGCGTGGTTTCGTTGAAACCCACCGAGGCGTTGATCACACCCGGAGTATTCGCGCCGTAGACTTTCAAGGACGTGTGATGCGTTGAAATCACGGTCATGCAGCCGATGCGGCTAAAGTGTCCGGCAATCGCCACCGCCAGCGCCGCGCCTTCTTCCGGATCGGTCGCCGAGCCGAGTTCATCCAGCAGGACCAGCGACTGCGCAGTCGCTGTCCGAGAAATGAAATCGATGTTGGTGACGTGCGCGGAAAAGGTTGAGAGGTTCTGTTCGATGGATTGATAATCGCCGATATCGGCGAGAACCGCGTCAAACACAGGTATTTCCGCGCGGTCGGCGGGAACTGGGATTCCCGACTGCGCCATCAATGCCAACAAGCCGACAGTTTTGAGCGTGACCGTTTTTCCGCCGGTGTTGGGGCCGGTGATTACTAGCTGACGGCGCTCGGCTTCGAGTTCTACGGTGACCGGGACCACGGCGATGCCTTTGAGCTTTAGGTTTCGCTCCAGCAATGGGTGGCGGGCATTGTGCAGAAGAAGGCGAGCTGCGCTCGCGGACCCTTCGACTTCGCTCAGCTGCACCGTCACGCAGTTGTATTCTTCGGCGAAGCGGGCCTTGGCAAACTGCAACTCCAACTCGCTAAGCACATCGGCAGAGGCCAGGATTGCCTCTGCTTCTTCACCGATGCGACGCGTCATCTCTAGCAGAATGCGGTGAATCTCCGCCTGCTCGTCGTCGAGCAGCCGCACCAGTTCGTTGTTCTGCTCGATGGTTTCCAGCGGCTCCACGAATACGGTCTGCCCGCTCGAGCTCGCGCCATGCACTACGCCTTGCACGCGCCGCTTCTGCTCAATCTTTACGGGGATGACGAAGCGCTCACCACGGATGGTGATCAGTTCCTCCTGCGCCGCTCCACCTTCGGCGAGCTTCCGCAAATATCCGCGCAGCGATTCCTGAATCACCCGCCGCTGCTTTTCAATCTCGCGACGGATTCGCGCCAGCTCGGGCGAAGCGCGGTCTTCCAGCGTGCCATCGGGTTGAATTTTGTTGCGAAAAGACCGCAGAAACTCCGTGAAATCAAGCACGCCTTCGGAAAGTGTCCGCGTTCGCCGCCATTCCGTCTTCATGCTCGCCGGAGGATGAAGCGCGATCTCGCGCCACTCCGCGGCGCGGTCCACCACCAGCACGACGTCGCGGATTTCCGTGGTTTCCAGCACGGCTCCCGCGATGCGGGACTTCCTTACCAGCTTTGTAATATCCATCAAGCCGGAAAACTCGAAGCGCCCGCCCACGCGGCGGAACTCCCGCACTTCGGCGGTCAACTCCTGTTGCTCAGCAATCGACGTGGAATCGGTCGAAGGTGCAAGGGCTGCAATCCTCGCCTGACCGAGCGGTGAAGATGCGTACCCGCGCAGCAATTCGCGCAGAGCGTCGAACTCCAGCACGCGTGCGGAGTTGTGGATGAGCCACTGAGACATCGGATTTCATGTTACAGGAATGGCAGGAGCAAGACTGAAGATGCGCAGGGATGAGTACCCACGTCTACGACTGAGCGGCTCCCACCGCGCGCGAAGCATTCTCGCCGGCGATAGGCAGCACGAGCACGAACAAAGCCCCACCCTCCGCTTTGTTCTGACAGGTAATCAGTCCCTGATGATCCTGCACCATGCCATATACGGCGCTCAGTCCCAAGCCCGTCCCTTTGCCGATCGGCTTTGTCGTATAGAAAGGATCGAATACTCGATGCGGCTCCTTGATGCCCGGCCCGCTATCGGAAAACTGCACTACCACTTGTTCTCCCTGACGCTGGGCGCTCACCTGAAGCAATCCGCCGCCGGCTTCCTCGAGCGCATCCAAAGCATTCTCGACGATCTGGACGAAGGCCTGGAATAATTGATGGCCGTCGCCCCACACGCGCGGCAGATGCGGCTCCAGCAAGGTTTCGATGTGGATTTTCTGATCGCGCCGTTCCAGTTCGCGCATTTGCACGCTCCGCTGCAGAAGCATGCACAGATCGACCATCGCCTTCTCGCCGGAACTCTGCTGCGCGAAACTCAGAAGGCTCGATATCAGCTCGCGGGTCCGCTGCGACTGGTAGACAATCTTGCGCACCAACGTGTCCTGTTCGCCGCTCAACCGCTGATTCGACCACAATTTCTCCGAATAGCCCATGATTGCCGTCAGCGGGTGGCCGATCTCATGCGCTGCTCCAGCAACCAGCTGGCCCAAAGAAGCCAATTTCTCTCGCTGCACCAGATGGCTCTGCAATCGTTGTTCATTCTCGAAGCTGCGCCGCGAATCCTCCAATAGCCCGATCAAGGCCTGGTCCTGCAGATACTGGCGCACAAAGACGAACGCGCCCAGCACCAGCATCGCGGCCAGTACGGTAAACAGACGAAACGTCCGCTCCGGAGCCGGCGAACTGTCCCAGCGGTAGGCCCAGAGGCCCAATACTGGCAAGGAAAGAATCGCCAGCATGGCCAGCCGCAACGTGAGTGTGCCCCACTTGTCGTCGGCCTTCGGCGCCGCCGCTTCCGGTGGCCAATCGCGCGCGGTCAGCGAGGTCGCCGCCATCCAACATACTGCGCCCAGCAGCGGAACATCGTAGAGACTTCCGGTGTAGTATTTTCCATGCACGAGCGCCAGGTTCACCGCCTGCGAACCCAAGGCATAGAGCGCGCTTGCCGCCATCAGGTTCAGGTACACCATCTTCCATCCGGCAGAGGCTCTGCGGGCGGCCATCCCCAACACTAACACCAGCACGCCGCTCTCGACCAGATAGAGCGGGCCGAAGTTTCTGTCGTACTCCGCCACATTCACAGACACGTATTGCGACGGGAACACGACGAACGCATACAGGAATACCCACCAAACCACCAGCATCAGAAAATCTAGGGTTCCCGCGCGGAATTTCTGCTCACCTTCGCTCCGATGCGGACGCAAGCCAACCGCCGCAATCATCGGAACCGGGTGGAGGAACAAGAACACATCCATGAACGACGGATCAGGAAAAGCCGTGTGGCGCAAGGCCTCGAAATAGACCCAAGCCGCCTCATTGCAAGCCCATAAAATGCACCCCGCACCCATCAGCGCCCAAAACCGCCGGTTGGAGCCCTGCGCCGGCCACGCATTGGCCAGCATCACCCCACCCACCACGAGCGTGAGCACTAAGTACGCAACATCAACAATCGCGGTGAGTGCCGGACCAGGCGGCACCGTCGCCGACATCACGGCAAATGCAAGCGTGATCCCGCCCGCAAGCACAAACCAGCGCTTTTGTCCGAACACACTCATCCATCTCTATTTTATGGAAGAAACCAGCGATTCCCAGATCGCTTTCGGGGCCTGATAGGTTACTTTCGTCACTCCGGAGAGGAAATCGAGTCTTAGGTCTTGGGCCTTGTTGGGTCTTAGGTCTTGGGCGTGATGGCTGGCAGTGGACGCGGAGTCTTGATCGGGTCCTAAGACCTATGACCCAAGCTGCCCCACCTATATGCTTTTGCGGGAACCGCTCCTGCTAGAATCAGAATTGCAAGGCGGTCGATTTTCGCCCGGTGTTTTCCATGGCCTTTCCCGTTACCCGTCTTCGTCGTCTCCGCCGCACGGACCAACTTCGCAACCTGGTGCGCGAAACCCGGCTCATTCCTGACGCCTTTGTCTATCCCATGTTTGTTTGCCCCGGCGAAGGCATTCGCAAGGAAGTTCGCTCCATGCCGGGCGTGTTCAACCTCTCCGTGGATGAGGCGGTGAAAGAGGCGCAGGAAGTTTATTCCCTGGGCGTGCCCGCCGTGATTCTCTTCGGTCTTCCCGACAAAAAAGATGATGTCGCCACCGGAGCATGGGCCGACGACGGCATCGTGCAGCAAGCCGCCCGTGCCATGAAACGTGAAGTCCCGGACCTGATCCTCATGGGCGACGTCTGCCTCTGCGAATACATGTCGCACGGCCACTGCGGCGTGGTAAAGCCGGGCACTACGCCGCAATCCTTGGGTGCGGCGGCCAGAGACGCTCTGAGTGCCAGGCGGGGAGTAGCGGCGAGGAGCCAGGAGGAAAAAGAAAAGGTCATCGAGGAGTTGGCATCGATCGTGGCCAGCGCAGTTTCCAAATTTGAAATCGACAACGACGCCTCTCTCGAACTCCTGGCCCGCGCCTCGGTCTCGCTCACCCGCGCCGGCATCGACATCATCGCCCCCTCTGACATGATGGACGGCCGCGTCGCTGCCATCCGCCGCGCCCTCGACGAAGCGAGCTTCATCAACACGCCGATTCTTTCCTACGCCGCCAAGTTCGCCTCCGGCTTCTACGGCCCGTTCCGCGAAGCCGCCGACTCCGCTCCGCAATTCGGCGACCGCCGCTCTTATCAGATGGATGGCGCCAACCTGCGCGAAGCCATGCGTGAAATCGAACTCGACATCGAAGAAGGCGCCGACATGATCATGGTCAAGCCCGCCATGCCCTACCTCGACGTAATCGCCGCCGCTCGCGACCGCTTCGACTTGCCGCTAGCCGCCTATCAGGTCTCCGGCGAATACGCCATGATCGAAGCAGCGGCTCGCAATGGCTGGATCGAGCGCGACCGGGTCATGATGGAATCTCTGCTGAGTATCCGGCGAGCCGGAGCGAGTATTATTCTCACCTACTATGCTAAGGACGCCGCAAAATTGCTGGCTTAGAGAGTAGTTACTTGGTTCATTGCGCGGCGGCAGGTTATATAATTGCCTGCCGCCGCTTCGAGCTATTTCATCGGATTACCTACTACGGAGTATGCGTGATGTTTAACTCGTTCACGTAGACTTGTGGATTCAGGCTTGCGTTTGCCGTGCCATCTAGTTGCACCAAGGCGGCAAAGTCCCCGTTGTTGCTCCCGGACCCGGGGGTTTCATAGGTGGGAGTGTAGTTCAAGTTATGGGTGGTTCCGTCGAATTGCAGTGAGGTATAGGTTACGTAGCCGTTCCCGTTACTGTCGTCCTTGCGCACAAAATTCCAGACGATGTGATGCCATCCGGTAAACGAAGGATCGCTCGAATTCGGCCACGGGGTGGAAAACAGGCTGGTGGTGCAGGGCACGTTCGGTGCTCCGTTGGTACCATCCAGATATGCCCAACCACCGTTGCCCCCGTACACGGCCCAATATCCTGGTTCACCGTTATAGATAAAGGCACATTGAGTCGTCAATGAGGTCCACACGTTGTCGATTACGTAGTAGGCATCGAGTTCCAAGGATTGATTGGCCGAGGGGTCGGGGAGATAGACATATTCGTCCAGTACCCAGTGCGAATCCGTGGTTGAACCCGTCGTGGTGGGGCTGTACGCAATGAAGATCACATTCGAATAACCTCCCGAGGTTTGCGTCTCCGAGAGAAGAAGCGACTTTCCATTCAAGGTCGTGTTGCCCGCGTCCAGGATCGGATTGCTCTCGGTGGGCTGGGAAATACTGATGCTCTCAGGCTCCGTACTTCCACCGCCTTGCGCTCCGCAAGGATTTCCCACCCATGACGCCTCTTGCAGCGGGTTGCAATTGCTTTGTGGACTCTGGATACCCTGTTGATCGAAGTTGCATTGCACCGAACTGGAGTCGGTGCAAGACTCCGCCACGGTAAAAGTTACGCTGGCCTTATTGAGGACTCCGCCCGAGCCGCCCGCCGCCGTCACCGCCAGCACGGACAAGGCGTGCGTGCCGTTCGGCAAAACATAGACCGCGTTTGGTGTTGATGTTTTCGGAACGGTGCCAAGTTTGTAGGCTCCGAGGGTGCCGTTGGTGTCCCAAATTTCATAGTGGTCGAAAGAAGGTGGTTCGTTCGATGCATAGGCCGTAATTTGAACTGCACTGGGGCTGGTGGAATTATTCGTGGGACTGGTAATTGTTACCGACTGCGCGGCAACCGGAAAGCTAAATAGCACGAGTGGAAGTAAGTACGTGAGCCTTGGGTACAGAAAGGCACACAAACGTGAGGGACTGACTTCGAACATAACTTTCTCCTTAATTGGGCCGACTCCTGGGAGGGGGCACTTATTCTTCAAAGCGCCATCGATGCCGATAGTGCATTTGAACTATTGCCATCACCGTAACAGTCGCAAGAGAACGCTGCTATCCCAGCGATGCCGTAGTTATGTTGCCTGATTTGCTGTACAACACATACAGTTACGCTATTTCCGTATCATGGCTAAAGCAGGAATGGACACATCGACCGCGGTTGAATAGATAGTTATAGTGGTTAGTGTTTTCGGTTGGCCTCCAGTTATCCCGTAATTGGTAACTACTGGCCATACGTGCCGTCAGATTGTGCCTCTACGCACCCGCCGCGCTCTGGAACTTTACTTCCACCAACTTGCGGTCCGCGTCGGACACCTGGAACATGGCGCGCGGTTTCAAGTTCATGTAGCTGGCCACAAACACTTCGGGGATCTGGCCGATGCGTGTGTTGTAGGTATTGACGTCATCGTTGAAGAACTCGCGCCGGTCGGCGATGCGCTCTTCCAGTTCGCTGATGCGCGTCTGCAGCTTGAGAAAGTTTTCGTTCGCCTTAAGCTGCGGATAGTTTTCCGCCACGGCGAACAGACTGCGCAGCGCGACTGTCATCGTCAAGTCAGCGGTCGCCTTCTGCCCGATGCTGGCCGCATTCATGGATGCGGCCCGCGCTTGCGTCACCGCCAGCAGCGTTTGCTGCTCATGCTGCATGTAGCCCTTCACCGTCTCTACCAGATTGGGGATCTCGTCGTGGCGCTGCTTGAGCAGCACATCGATATTCGCCCAGGCGCGGTCGTTGTCATTGCGCAGACGCACCAGTTCGTTGTAGAGAATGACTACGTAGACCAACACACCTACTACGAATAGCAGGAATGCGGTCCCTGTGATCACGTTCCCGCCCATCTTAAATTAGCACCTCGCCAACCCTATGATCTCGCCAACTCAACCTTGCCTGCGCCTGCAGGAATTATTCCAATGAAACAGGAGAACAGGCAAGCACGCAAGTGCTGACGGGGCTGCGCCTAAGGTCACCGAATTCCGCGCGGAGATGGGGGGCGGCGAGCACGCAAAAAGGGCTGAGCCTGCGGGCTCAGCCTTCATGGCGCGCAACGACATAATTGCGCTTAAGGCTTATGTGGGGTCAGATCACACGCGTGCCTCACCTCGTCCAGATTCAAGCCTCCGGGCGAGAACTCGGCGATCGCGTAACCCGTCCTGGTTCTGACTTCTACATTGAATACCTGGGCTCCGATCGCGCTGCGGATCGTGCCTTTGTCCATGGCGAGGAGGCGGTCACGCTCCCAATTCCAGCCCTTATGGTCGTGGCTTCCGTCGACGCGAACCAGAACTTCCATCTTCGGCTGGCCCCAGAAGCCTGGATAATCGGGCCGTCCCAGCCGGGCGCCGGGATTGAAGTCGGCGCGCTCGTATTTGCCGTTGGTGCATACGAGTTCGACCCGCGGTTTGTAGTCTGGGTCTTCCCGGAAATAGTTATTCGAGAGCAGCTCAAACCGGACCTTTTTCGCGCCGGTCATCTTGTCTTCCGAACGGAACTCCATCCACTTGCCGCCGGCACTGACGCCGTCGCTTTCGCCCTGATTAGGGCTCATGGCGCCCTCTTGGGCAAAAGCCGACACGGCCATCAGGATCAGGCTGGCGAACAATGTCCCCGCAGCCACGGCACAACGACTTTTATTGTGAAATAAGCGCGATGCTTTCAAGATTCTCCTCCCACATAAGAACATCTTTCTATATTGAACCCTGGCTGCCGCAAAAAGTTGCATGGGAACCGGCCTCTTTTCTCGTACCGCCAGCGGCGGGCCTTACCGGGGGTCGGTCTTCGTCTCGATCTTCAGATCAATGTAGACCTGGGACCGGTCGTCGAACTGGCTTACGGACTTGGTGTCGCTCTTGCCATTGTTGCGCTGGGCGTAGACCTCGTAGTCCACCGTGGCCGAGAGGGCCGGGAAGCGATACGTGCCGTCCTGGCCGACAATGTAGCTCTTCACGGCATGGGTGCGCGTGTTGGTCAGGTAGACGATGGCGCCGACTACAGGATTATCCTGCTGGTCGAGCACTTTGCCGAAAAGCAGGCGGCCCGGTGCCTTATCTTTATTGTCCGCGACGTGGGCGGCTACGGAGAGGACGAGGAGGAGCGAGCAGGCAATGACGAAGGCGTATTTAATCGGTGTTCCGGCAATCGTCATTCTGGCAGTCGTCGTTCTGGCAGTGATGGGTCTGGCAGTCATGCTATCTATTTGCTTTCCAGAGCGAGGTGCAAACCAATATCCACGCGTTCATCATACTCTACGTGGACCGGGACCTCTTCCACCAGATGCAAGCGGTGTCCGTCTGTAGTCTTGACGCCTTTGAGATCGGCTCCGACCACGTAGTCATTCTTGCCGGCGGCGACGCGCTGGGCGAATTCGCCGGAATGGTCGGAATAGAGATCCCACTTGGGCTTCTTGTCAGGCACGCGGCGGATATTCACTTTCACGCCATAGACGGCATGATTGTCCGGGCCCCAGACGGTGCCAAAGATGAGGGCATAGGGATCCGTCGGTTTCAGCTTCTGGGAAGCGGGAGCGGCATTGACCACCGACAAGAGGTGAGGGCGCAGAGCGGAGAAGACAAGTACAAGCAGCAGGCAAGAGAAAGACCGGCGTGCGGCGAAACGAAAACGGGGAGCGCTAAGCGTCGTCACCGTCTTCGGTCTCCACTTCCTCTTCCTCTTCCACGTAGCCTTCTTCGACCGCTTTCAGCTCAAGTGGACTGGTGGTCACTACCTCAAAGTCGGTGCCGCACTCGGGACAAGAGACGATCTCGCCCTCGTCGACCTCTTCTTCTTCGACATCCAGATTCGTTTCGCATTCGGGACAAAGAACCATGATTCCTCCGCTGGCCGATTCGGTACGATTCTTAGATACCACTGATAATATTTAGATTCTTCCCCGTCGCAGGTCAAGGGGCGGGGGCTGTAGAGGACGATATTTTTCATCTGGCGGTAACCAGCCGCCGGGCTTGACATTTCTTACGCCGGAGGCGACGTGATTTCCACTCTCAAGAAAAGACCAGAGGTTGTAGCCGTTATGCTGATGCTGGCGTTCAGTACGGGCGCGCTCGCGCAAGGCGCGCCTGAAACCATGCCTGCGGATGGCCGCATCGCGGCTGCGCTGCAGCAGGTCTCGGCTGAACGCATTCGGGCGAATATTGAGAAGCTGGTGAGCTTCGGAACGCGGCTGACCATTTCCGCGCAGGACTCGGATTCAATCGCGGCTGGACGCGGGGTAGGCGCGGCGCGGGAGTGGATCAAGGCAGAGTTCGAGCGCTATTCCAAGGATTGCGGCGGCTGCCTGGAGGTGAAGACCGACAGCTTCACCGAGCCGGCTGCCGACCGCATTCCGCAGCCTACCGAAATCACCAATGTTTATGCGGTCTTGAAGGGGACGGATGGGGACGCCGCGAAGCGCATCGTGCTGGTGACCGGGCACTACGATTCCCGTCCCAGCGATACTCTCGACGTAAAAGCCGACGCTCCAGGCGCGAACGATGACGGCAGCGGAACCGCTGTCAGCCTGGAATGCGCGCGGGTTTTGAGCAAGCTGAAATTCCCCGCGACGATTATTTTTCTGACGGTGGCGGGCGAAGAGCAGGGACTGAACGGCAGCAGCCACTTCGCAAAGATGGCGAAGGAACAGGGATGGAATGTGGAGGCCGCGCTGAACAATGACATCGTGGGCGGCGACAAGAGCGCGGAGCAGGATCACTCCGTGGTGCGGGTGTTTTCCGAGGGCTTACCCGCCGCGGCCACGGAGCAGGAGATACGGCGGATTCGCGGGCTGGGCGGGGAGAACGACTCGGCGTCGCGGCAACTGGCGCGTTACATCGCCGATGTGGGACGCGCCTATAAAGATGACGTGGGCGTGAAGCCGATGCTGGTGTTCCGGCTGGATCGGTACCTGCGTGGCGGGGACCATTATTCTTTCCTCCAGCAGGGATTTGCCGCAGTGCGCTTCACCGAGTTTCGTGAGGACTTTCATCACCAGCACCAGAACGTGCGCACTGAAAATGGTATTGAATATGGCGACCTGACAAAATTCGTGGACTTTGACTATGTAGCGCACGTGGCGCGATTGAATGCGGCGACGCTGGCATCATTGGCCTCGGCGCCAGCGCCTCCGGCAAACGTGCATCTGCTGGCCAAGGATCTGGAAAATGATTCGACGCTTACTTGGGAAGCGTCCCCGGGCGGCCTGGCGACGGGATATGAAATCCTGTGGCGGGCGACGACCAGCCCGGAATGGGAGTACGTCCAAAAGGTTGGCGCCGTCACCCGGGCTACGCTGAAGCTTTCGAAGGATAATGTCATCTTTGCGGTAAGGGCCGTGGATGCGCAGGGTCACTGGAGTCTGCCGGTGGTGCCCTTGCCGGAACGTTGAGTTTGGGTATCTACTTCTAAAAAGGAGTTTCCCTTTGCGCGGTCGAGAGATGACGTTGAGCTTCCCGCCCTTTACTCGATGGGTAAAGCGGCTGATCATAATTTGCTCGGTCGTCTATTTCCTGCAGGTGGTGTTGGACCGCGTTGCGCCGCAAATCGAAGGCGCCATTGAGATCTACCTGGGGTTGGTTCCAGCAGCGGTGGTGCACTACGGAATGATTTGGCAGTTGGTCACCTATTCCTTCCTGCACTCGACCCATACGCTGATGCATCTTCTGCTGAATATGCTGACGCTCTGGATGTTCGGTTCCCAGGAGGAGCAGGATTGGGGCTCGCGCAAGTTCCTGGAATTCTATTTTTTCTGCGTGATCGGAGCGGCGCTGGTTACGGTGGCGACGTCCTACACGAGGTTGCCTGGAGTATCGCCGCTAAACCCGACGATCGGGGCTTCGGGCGGAATCTACGGATTGCTGATTGCGTTCGGAATGCTGTACGGCGACCAGGAGATTTATCTTTTCCCGTTTCCGTTCTCGATCAAAGCGAAGTATTTGGTCGGGATCATCATCTTCATCGTGGTGATCGCAACCTTTCAGCCCTCGCAAGGCGGGGTGGCGAACTTCGCGCACCTGGGCGGATTGCTTTTCGGATTTCTCTACATCAAATTCGTGCCGGGGCGTGGGCTGCTGTTTGGCGCGACGGAGAGATATTTTGGCTTTCGCAATGATTATTACCGGTGGAGGAGACGGCGGACCGCGAAGAAGTTTGAAGTCTACATGCGCAAACATGACCGCGATGTGCACTTCGATGAGCACGGCAATTACATTCCGCCGGATGACGATCCGCGCAAGGGGAACGGCGGATCGAAGTCGGGGTGGATAAATTAGGCCCTGGCCAGGGATTTTCGCTTACACCGTTCAACCGCCGAAAAACGCTTGGAATTCCGTCAGTACTCTTTCTGTCAATTCTTCCCGCTTAGCTTTTCCCTTAAATCCTAAGTCGTGACCGGCGCCTTCGACAGTCATCAACTTCGTCTTAGCCGGAATGATCTTTAAGGCTTGTTCGATTTCCGCGATCGAGCCGAAGGGATCGCGCGTGCCTTGAACGAAGAGGCTGGGCGTATGCAGATTGAAGAAGTGCTGGGTGCGGAGCTGGTCGGGCTTGCGTGGTGGGTGCAATGGATAAGAGAACAAAAGCAGGCCCGCAGCCAGTTCTAAGGCTGCTTCGGGAGCTTTTTCCAGAGCACGCTCTGCGCAGAGCATGCTGGCTTGGCGTCCGCCATAGGAATGACCACCGAGAAAAATGCGGCCGGGAGCGAGATTCCTGAGCGCCGTAACCGCATTCTTCAGGCCGGCGCGATCACGCTTGGCCTCGCCCGGCCCCGGCGGACCGAAGGATCGATCCTGACGGTAGGGGAGATCGCAGCGCAGCACGATGAAGCCAGCTCCAGCAAAAGTTTCCGCCAACGCAACCAGCAGAGGAGCCTGGCAATTCGATCCGGAACCGTGAGTAAGAATAAGTCCGTCGCCGTTGGGATGGGCGGGACGATGCAGAAGTCCGCGCACGAACGGGTCCGCGGAGACATCGGTAAAAACCTGCGGGCTGGATTCGCTCGTCACGCTTGTAAGCCGATCTCTTCCAGCTTCTCGTAGACCTTCAGAATTTGAATCTCATTTCCCAACCTCGCCCAGCAGCGAAGCAGGTCGGGATCTTCCTGGGCCGAGCGGCGGACCTCCTCGGAATTCCAGTAACGAAGCAGCATGTAGTGAGACTCGCCGCTGCGGTAGAGAAGATCGCGGCCGTAGCCTTTGCTCGAAACGATGGCGTTGAGTTCATGGATGGTCGCGAGCGAGGCAGCCTCCATCCCGGGCAGAGGCTCCCAGATCGCCACGGACAGATGTTCCTGCGGCATACTCCGCGATTATAGCTTCTGGCGTGGGGCCGTGCGCTTGCGAGTGGGACGCGTGGCGGCGCCGGCCTCTTCCGGCGTGACCGTGTGCAGACGCATGAAGTTGGTGGAACCGGAAGCCTGGCGGGTGCCCGCGACTACGCCCAGCACGTCTCCGGCTTTGAGCAATCCGCGACTCAACAGTTCATACTCAGCCACGTCGACCATGCTATCGCTGGAAAGCCCCTGGCCGCACTTCATCGGGTGCGCGCCCCAGTACAGGTGGGTGCGTTGGGCCACGATCGAGTTGTGAGTAAAAGCGTAGATGGCGGCCTGCGGACGATATTTTGAAATCATGCGGGCGGTGTTGCCGGTCTCGGTGAAAACGGCGATTGCGCCCATGGGCTGGTCTTCCGCGGCGTGCGCGATGGATTCGCAGATGGTTTCGGCAATGGAGAGGCCGTGACGGTCGCGGCGGCGGCGGGAGTGCGTAAAGTCTCCCATGTTGCTCTCGGCCTCGATCACGATGCGCGCCATCATAGCGACCGCCTCGCGCGGATAGCGGCCACTAGCGGTTTCCGCGGAGAGCATGACGGAGTCGGAACCGTCGAAGATGGCGTTGGCCACATCGCTGGCTTCGGCGCGCGTGGGGCGCGGGTTTTCGACCATCGACTCGAGCATTTGCGTGGCCGTGATCACCGGCTTGCGCCACACGGCGGCGCGGCGAATCACATACTTTTGAATGACCGGGACTTTCTCCGGCGCCATCTCCACGCCCAGGTCGCCGCGAGCAACCATCACGCCATCGGAGGCTTCCAGGATTTCTTCAATGTTGTCGATGGCCTGCGGCTTCTCCAGCTTGGAGATTAGAGGAGTGTCACAGCCCAAGCCGTTCACGATTTGCCTGACCATATTCACGTCGGCCGCAGTGCGGATGAAAGAAAGCGCAACTGCGTCCACGCCGTGCTTCAGGCCAAACTCCAGGTCTTTGCGATCCTTCTCGGTTAAGGCGGGAATCGATAAAGCAGTGCCGGGCAGATTGATGCCCTGATGCTCGCCCAAGGTTCCGCCGTTCAAAACGTCGCAGACGACATCTTTGCCGCGAACGGTGCGCACTCGCAACTCTATGAGTCCATCGCGCAGTAGAATACGGGCTCCCACGCCGACTTCGCGGGCAAGATCCTGGAACGTGGTGGAAATGCGCGTGGCTGTGCCGGTGATATCCCGCGGCGTAATCAGCAGAGTCGAACCGCTCTTTATTACCACGGGCTCGTGGCGTTCCAGGCGTCCAGTGCGGATTTTCGGGCCTTGCAAATCCTGCAGGATGCAAACCGTGCGGTTCTCTTTTTCGGCAGCGTGGCGCAGGCGCTCGATGTTGCGGGCGTGATCTTCATGGGAGCCGTGAGAAAAATTCAGGCGGGCGACGTCCATGCCGAGACGCAGCAGATCGCGCATCGCGGCCTCGGAGTGGCAGGCCGGACCAATGGTGCAGATGATCTTGGCGCGGCGGGAGGCAGGAGCTGCAGGGGATGCGCAGGGCGAAAGGGAAGGCTCAGCGCTAAGCGAGTCTTCTGCGGCGAGTTCTGGCTTGCGTGGCTTCACTGGGCGTTGCTCAATTCAAAATTATTCAGTTCGAAGACCATTGTAATTGTTTGAGGCTTCTCAATCCGCGCGAATGCCAGCGAACAATACAATGGCATTCATTTGAAATTTCTGCCAACAATAGAAGATCGGCGGATTTTTGGCTTTTCTGCAGTGCCCTTAGTTCTCTTGGCGTGCTTACGCTTTCGCGTGATTGATTGCGGTCAATTCTTTTCCCAGCATGGCGCGGGGAAAGAGCATGGCGTTGAATTCCGCGCCCACCAGGATGACCAGGGAAACCATATACATCCAGACCAGCAGGGCGATGGCGGCTCCGAGCGATCCGTAAATCAGGCTGTAATCGGCATAGTGCTGCAGATACCAGCCAAACAGCAGGGTCGATGAGAACCACATGGCGGTGGCAAGCGTTGCGCCGGGGATTACGCTGTGCCAGGGTTGCGTGCGCGGAACCGCATGGTGATAAATCAGCGCGATCACCGCTATGCTGGTGAGCGTGGCAATCAGCCAGCGGAGGCAGGTCCACATCAGCAGGATGTAGGAGCTGAATTCATGCGCGGTGTAGAACAGGATGGTGGTTTCGATCTTGCTGCCGAAAGCCACCAGTAGGGTGGAAAATGTCATGGGAACAAGAGCGAAGATGACCAGCAAGAATGAAATCATCCGCTCCTTCACCAAACCCCAGATTTTCGGCAATTCGTAACAGCGGCGGAAGCCTTCCATCCAGGAGATCATCACGCCGGAGCCGGTCCACAAGGTCAGCAGGGACGCGGTGATGAGCAGGCTCACCGGGCGTTGCGCCGCGCCCCGAAGAAAGTTCATGGCCGTGTTGCTTCCCGCCGGCAAAATACGCGATAAGGCATAGGAGACTTCCCGCAGGTAGGGCGCGCCCTTGTGCGAGGTGGCCAGCACGGATCCCACGACCAGCAGAGCGGGGAAGAAAGTAAGAATCGAGGAATAGGCGGAAGCTTTAGCGATGGAAAAGGCGTCGTGCTGAAAGGCACGCCAGAAGGCCAGCCGCAGAAGACGCAGGAAGCGGAGCATCGCTGGTCCTAGCTTAGGGCCGGGAGGGGCGGGACGCAAACAAGGAAGTTCGGCAGGTTCCTCGAAGTGCAATCGCTCTGGGTTTGCGTGCATCGGTTAGTTAGTAGCCAAAAAGAGGTTCGGGGGCGAACTTATTCGCCCCCGAAGTTTACTGTAGTTTGGCTTACTCCGCCGCCAGTTCCTCGGTCTCGCCCTCGTGGCGCATCATCTCGAGAGCGCGCTCGGCTTCTTCGTATGCCGCCGAGACTTCCGCCTGAACCTTGGCCGCGGCCTCTTCCATTTCTGGCGAGAGGCGCACGTTGCGGTAGTACTCCATGCCGGTTCCGGCAGGGATGAGGCGGCCGACAATGACGTTCTCCTTGAGGCCGCGCAGGTGATCGACCGCGCCCTGAATGGAGGCCTCGGTGAGCACGCGCGTGGTCTCCTGGAAGGAGGCCGCCGAGATGAACGAATCGGTCGAGAGCGATGCCTTCGTGATGCCGAGGAGCAGCGGGCGCCCGGTAGCCGGCTTGCCGCCTTCCTTGATCACGCGCTCGTTCTCTTCGCGGAAGCGGAACTTGTCCAGTTGCTGCTCCAGCAGGAACGTGGTGTCACCCACGTCCTCGACCTTCACCCAGCGCATCATCTGGCGGACAATCACTTCAATGTGCTTGTCGCTGATGTTGACGCCCTGCAAGCGGTAGACTTCCTGGATTTCGTTCACCAGGTAAGACTGCAGCTCCTTTTCGCCGAGTACGGCCAGAATGTCGTGCGGGTTGAGCGGGCCATCAATCAGCGGTTCACCCGCCTTGACGCGCTCGCCTTCCTGCACATTGATGTGAACGCCGCGCGGCACCGAGTATTCTTTTTCCGTGCCGTTGTCGGCCTGCACATATATTTTGCGCTGACCTTTCAAGATTTCGCCAAACTTGACCGTGCCATCGATTTCGCTGATGACCGCGGTTTCATGCGGCTTGCGCGCTTCGAACAATTCGACCACGCGGGGCAGACCACCCGTGATGTCCTTGGTCTTGGTGGTTTCGCGCGGGATCTTGGCCAGCACGTCGCCGGGGTGAACCGTGTCGCCGTCCTGCACCATAAGGTGAGCGCGGGAAGGCATGAGGTAGCGCTTGCTGCTCTTGCCTTTCACCACGATCGCGGGCTGGCGCTTCTCGTCGGGCGAATCGGCCACGACGTGCCGCGACAATCCGGTAACCTCGTCGACCTCTTCATGGAGCGTGACGCCTTCCTGCAAGTCCTTGAACTGCGCCGTGCCGCCGATTTCGGTGAGGATGGCGAATGTGTAAGGATCCCACTCGACGAGCACCTTGCCTTGCTGTACCTGATCGCCATCGTTGACTTTGAGCTTGGCGCCGTAAATTACAAGGTAGCGCTCGCGCTCGCGATTCTTCTCGTCCACCACGGCGATCGAGCCCTGGCGGTTCATCACCACGAAGTCTCCAGACTTGGACTTCACCGTTTGCAATCCGATGAAGCGTACGGTGCCGTTGTTCTTGGCATCGAGTCGCGACTGCTCGGAGACTCGAGATGCCGTGCCACCGATGTGGAACGTGCGCATGGTGAGCTGCGTTCCAGGTTCGCCGATCGACTGTGCGGCGATAACGCCGGTGGCCTCGCCGAGTTCAACCAGGCGTCCTGAAGCCAGGTTGCGGCCGTAGCACATGACGCAGACGCCACGCTTCGATTCGCAAGTGAGCACCGAACGGATCTTCACCCGCTCGATTCCTGCAGCCTGAATCGAGACGGCGAGTTCTTCGGTGATTTCGTTGTTGATGTCCACGATCACGTTGCCGTCGTAGTCTTTGATCTTCTCGAGCGAGACGCGGCCCACAATGCGGTCGCGCAACGGCTCGATAATCTCGCCGGCTTCGACGATACCCTGGACGTAAATGCCGTCCACGGTGCCGCAGTCGTATTCGCTGATGATGACGTCCTGAGCCACATCAACGAGACGCCGCGTGAGGTAACCAGAATCCGCCGTCTTGAGCGCCGTATCGGCTAGACCCTTGCGGGCGCCGTGGGTCGAGACGAAGTATTCGAGCACGGTCAAGCCTTCGCGGAAATTGGCCGTGATGGGGGACTCGATGATTTCGCCGGAAGGTTTGGCCATCAGACCACGCATGCCGGAGAGCTGGCGAATCTGCTGTTTCGATCCGCGAGCGCCGGAATCGGCCATGACGTAAATCGGATTGATGAAGCCTTCTTTATCGGCCCGCTGCATCTGACCGAACATCTCGTCGGCAACTTTTTCCGTAATGGCCGACCAGATTTCGATGACCTTGTTGTAGCGCTCACCATTGGTGATGGCACCGTCCAGGTATTGTTGCTGGACTGCGACCACCTGCTTTTCGGCATCTTTGACCAGGGTCTTCTTGCTGTCTGGGATGACCATGTCGTCGATGCCGATGGAAAGGCCGGCCTTCGTCGCGTACTTGAAGCCGAACTCTTTCACTTCGTCGAGCATCTTGACCGTGGTCTCGAGTCCGAAGCGCAGGTAACCGTAGTTCACCAGCGCGCCGATACCTTTCTTCTTGAGCAAGCCGTTGATGTAGGGCATGCCCTCGGGAAGGTGATCGTTCAGGATGGCGCGGCCCACAGTGGTATTGATAAAGGCTCGCTCCACATGGATTGGTTCCGTGTGAATGATGTCCTGATCGTCGTAAGCGGTGGTCAGATCAATCAGTTCGCCGGTATAGCGCAGGCGGATGGGAGAAAGTGTTTCCACCGCTCCCGTTTCCAGCGCCAGCAGAACTTCTTCAATGTTGGCGAACACGCGGCCTTCACCCTTTGCACCCGGTTTGCCTTTGGTGAGGTAATAAAGCCCGAGGACCATGTCCTGCGTGGGCACAGTAATGGGCTGGCCTGACGCGGGCGAAAGAATATTGTGCGAGGCCAGCATCAGCACGCTGGCTTCAACCTGCGCTTCCGGAGACAGCGGAATGTGCACCGCCATCTGGTCGCCGTCGAAATCGGCGTTGAACGCGGTGCAGACCAGCGGATGAATGCGGATGGCTTTGCCTTCCACCAGCACCGGCTCAAACGCCTGGATGCCCAGGCGATGCAGGGTGGGAGCGCGGTTCAGAAGCACCGGATGGTCCTTGATGACTTCTTCCAGGATGTCCCAAACGATGGGCTCCTGCTGCTCCACCATTTCCTTCGCTTGCTTGATGGTGGTGACGTTGCCGGTCTGCTCCAGCCGGTGATAAATGAACGGCTTGAACAGTTCGAGCGCCATCTTCTTGGGCAGCCCGCACTGGTGCAGCTTGAGTTCGGGGCCGACCACGATGACGGAACGTCCGGAGTAGTCGACGCGCTTGCCCAGCAGGTTCTGGCGGAAGCGGCCCTGCTTGCCCTTGAGCGTGTCGGAGAGAGACTTCAGCGGACGATTGTTGGCGCCACGCAGAACGCGGCCACGGCGACCGTTGTCGAACAATGCGTCGACAGCTTCCTGCAACATGCGCTTTTCGTTGCGCACGATGACTTCGGGCGCGTGCAGGTCCATCAGCTTCTTCAACCGGTTGTTGCGGTTGATGACGCGGCGGTAAAGATCGTTCAAATCGGAAGTAGCAAAACGGCCGCCATCGAGTGGAACCAGCGGGCGCAGCTCGGGCGGAATTACCGGGATCACGTCGAGGATCATCCAGCTCGGTTTGTTGCCGCTGCGGCGGAAGGCCTCGACTACTTTCAATCGCTTCGTATACTTGAGCCGCTTCTGCAGCGAGCTCTCGTTCTTCATCTTCTCGCGCAGCTCGACGGACAAGCCGTCGGTGTCGATGCGCTTGAGCAGTTCCTTGATTGCTTCCGCGCCCATCATGGCCTTGAAGCCGGCGGGGCGGTATTGCTGGTCGAGTTCGCGGAACTTGGCCTCGTCCTTGATGACCTCGCGCTCTTTCACGGGAGCGTCGCCGGGCTCGACGACAACGTAAGCTTCGAAGTACAGCACGGATTCGAGGTCACGCAGGGAGATATCGAGCAGGTGGCCGATGCGGCTGGGCAGGCCTTTGAAGAACCACACGTGCGAGCAGGGCGAAGCGAGCTCGATGTGTCCCAGACGTTCGCGGCGGACTTTGGACAGCGTGACTTCCACGCCGCACTTGTCGCAGATCACGCCGCGATGCTTCATGCGCTTGTACTTGCCGCAGAGGCATTCCCAGTCGGTTACGGGGCCGAAGATACGGGCGCAGAACAGGCCGTCCCGCTCCGGCTTGAAGGTGCGGTAGTTGATGGTCTCCGGCTTGGTGACTTCGCCATGCGACCAACTCCGGATTTTTTCCGGAGACGCCAGGCTGATGCGGATGGCATCGAAATCCGCAATCGTGTTTTGCATTTCGAACGGGCTCGAACGAAACAAGGTGTTCCTCCGCTTCCTGCTCTCAAACGCAGCTGCCAGCTATCAGTTGCCAGTTGCCAGTTTTTTTATGTTTCGCAGTGGTTGAGAGCCTTGACCCGCGAAACGTTCCTTCAAAAGCTCTTTGGTAGCGCCGGCCTCCGGCCGGCTGTCCCGCGGGCATCCCGCCCGCGGAGCCGCCGAGACGGCGGCGCTACATTAATCCGCTGCCGCGCTGGCCGTGGGCTTTTTCTCCCCGGTCTTGATCAGCTCCACGTCGAGGCAGAGCGATTGCAATTCGCGGATCAGTACATTGAACGATTCAGGCACGCCCGGCTCCATGGCGGCTTCGCCCTTGACGATGGCCTCGTAGATCTTGGTGCGGCCGTATACGTCGTCGGACTTCGCCGTCAGCAGCTCCTGCAGAATGGAGGCCGCGCCGTAAGCCTCGAGCGCCCAGACTTCCATTTCTCCGAAGCGCTGTCCGCCGAACTGCGCCTTGCCACCCAACGGTTGTTGAGTAATGAGCGAGTACGGCCCGATGGAGCGCGCGTGAATCTTGTCGTCCACCAGGTGCGACAGCTTCAGCATGTAGATGTAGCCCACGCATACTGGCTGTTCGAACTGGTCGCCGGTCATGCCGTCGTGCAAAGTGGTCTTGCCTGACGTCGGCAAGCCCGCATGCTCGAGCAGCGCCTTGATCTCACCTTCTTTCGCGCCGTCGAACACGGGCGAACCCATGTACACGCCGCGCGCCAGTGTGGGAGCCAAAGCTTCCAGCTCTTCGTCACCCATCTCACCGATGGTGTCGGCGAGTTTCGAATCCTTGAACAGGGCCTTCAACTCGCGTCGAATCGCTTCCGTACGCGTGTTTTCCTTGAGCAACCTGCCGATCTTCTCGCCCAGGGTGTAGCCCGCCCATCCCAGGTGGGTTTCGAGAATCTGGCCCACATTCATACGACTGGGTACGCCGAGGGGATTAAGCACGATCTCTACCGGCGTGCCGTCTTCGAGATACGGCATGTCCTCTTCCGGCAGGATGCGGGCGATGACGCCCTTGTTACCGTGACGACCGGCCATCTTGTCGCCCACACTAAGCTTGCGCTTCATGGCGATGTAGACCTTGACCAGCTTGATCACACCGGGTGGCAACTCGTCGCCCTTGGTGAGTTTTTCCTTCTTCTCGTTAACGATCTTTTTCAGGACGTCGATCTGGCGCGAGGTCATTTCCTCGATCTCGTCGATCTGCTCGTTCACTCGCGGATCCTTATCGTTGTATTTGATCCGCTTCAGGTTGCGGGTGGAGATGCGCTCGATGGCGTCCCGGTCAAGAACGTTGCCCTTGTTCAGCAAACGCTTGTTGGTGCGCTCATCGTGCAGATCGGCCTGCACTTCCTTGCCGCCCAGAATGTTCTCCAGGCGCTTGAGCCGTTCGTCGGTAAGAATCCGGATTTCGTCGGAGAGATTCTTCTCCAACTTGCCGATCTGCGTCGCTTCAATTGACTTGGCACGTTCGTCTTTTTCCTGGCCCTTGCGGGAGAAGATTTTCACGTCGACGATGACGCCCTCGATGCCCGGCGGGCAGTAGAGCGATGCGTCGCGCACGTCGCCGGCTTTTTCGCCGAAGATGGCGCGCAGCAGCTTTTCTTCCGGCGTGAGCTGGGTTTCGCCCTTCGGCGTAACCTTGCCCACCAGGATGTCGCCCTGCTTGATGCTGGCTCCGATGCGGATTACGCCCGCTTCGTCCAGATTGCGCAGCATGGTCTCGCTGACGTTGGGAATGTCGCGCGTGACTTCTTCCGGACCAAGCTTGGTATCGCGCGCCTCGATCTCGTACTCCTCAATGTGCAGTGAAGTGTAGTAGTCGTCCTTCACCATCTTCTCGGAGACGAGAATCGCGTCTTCAAAGTTGTAGCCGCGCCAGGGCATGAAGGCCACCAGCACGTTGCGTCCGAGCGCGAGCTCGCCGTGATCCGTGCAAGGACCGTCGGCGATGACCTCGCCTTTCAGCACACGCTGTCCCTTCTTCACCACCGGCTTCTGGTTGATGCAGGTGTTCTGGTTCGAGCGTTTGAACTTGGTGAGCTGATAAATGTCGCTGCCCACTTCACGCGAAAGCTGCGTGGGATGGTGCTCGCCCTCGACGCGCACGATGATGCGGTCGGAGTCGACCGAATCGATGATGCCGTTGCGGCGTGCGAGAACAACCGCGCCTGAGTCGCGCGCAGTGACGCCTTCCATTCCAGTGCCGACGATCGGCGCTTGTGCTCGGAGCAATGGCACGGACTGCCGTTGCATGTTCGCGCCCATCAGAGCGCGGTTGGCGTCGTCGTGTTCAAGGAACGGCACGAGCGATGCGGCGACGGAAACCAGCTGCTTGGGGCTGACGTCGACGTAATCGACTTCGTCCCGGCTCACCAGCACGAAGTTGCCGGCCTTGCGGGCGTTGACCAGTTCGGCGACAATTTTGCCCTTATCGTCCAGCTCCACATTGGCCTGCGCGATGGTGTGCCGGTCTTCTTCCCACGCGGAAAGATAGAAAGAGAAAGGTTCGATCTGCGCCGGCTTCTTGCGCTTCTCTTTCAGTTCGGCGTTGATCTTTTCGATCTCATGTTTCTCCATGTGATCGCCGACCTTGTGGTCGCTGTCGCCCGTGTTGACCACGCTGACGTAATCGATCACGCGCCCGCCCTTGATCTTGCGGTAGGGCGACTCGATGAAGCCGTAGTCGTTGATGCGGGCGTAGCAGCTCAGCGACGAGATCAGGCCGATGTTCGGACCTTCCGGCGTCTCAATCGGGCAGATGCGGCCGTAGTGCGTGGGATGTACGTCGCGCACTTCAAATCCGGCGCGCTCCCGTGACAGACCGCCCGGCCCAAGCGCCGAGAGACGCCGCTTGTGCGTGATCTCGGAGAGCGGGTTGGTCTGATCCATGAACTGCGAAAGTTGCGACGATCCGAAGAATTCGCGGATCGCGGCCATCACTGGCTTGGCATTGACCAGGTCGTGCGGCATGGCCGTGGACATTTCCTGGTACACGGACATTTTTTCCTTGATGGCGCGTTCCATGCGCACCAGGCCGATGCGGAACTGGTTCTCCATCAACTCGCCGACCGCGCGCACGCGGCGGTTGCCGAGGTGATCAATGTCATCCACCGAGCCGATGCTCTTGCGCAGCTTCAGCAAGTAGCCGATGGTGGCGTAGAAGTCGTCGGGATCGAGGGTGCGCTTATCGAGACTGGTAGCGTCCTGGTTCTCGAACAGCTTGATGTTGAACTTCAACCGGCCCACCTTCGAAAAATCGTATTTGCGCGGGTCGAAGAACATGCCATGGAACAACGCCGTGGCCGTATCCAGCGTCGGCGGATCGCCGGGGCGCAGCTTGCGGTAGATCTCGATCAGCGCTTCCTGCGGCGTCTTCACCGAATCGCGCTTCAGCGTCTGGCTGATGACCGTGCCCACATCGTCGCGCTCGGGGAAGAACAGGCTCATCTCCACCACGCCGGAGTCGAGAATCTTCGAGACCTTGTCGGCGTTCAGCTCGGTATTGGCTTCGAGCAGCACTTCGCCGGTGGTCGTATCGACCACGTCGGCGGCGGCCCATGCGCCTTCAAGGTCGGTGACGTCGACTTCGATCTCGGAGATCTTCGCCTTTTGAATTTCCTTCAGAATTTGCGCATTCAGCTTGCGGCCGGAGTGCGCAATCTCGTCTCCCGACTTGTTCTTGATGCTGTGCGCCAGCTTCATGCCCAGCAGGTTCGTGGCTTTTTCGCTGGCGGGGTCGAGCGTCCAGAAAAGCTTCTTGTCTTTAATGGCAATGCGATCGACGGTGTAGAACGAGCGGAGAATGTCTTCGCCCGAACGCAGACCGAGCGCGCGCAGGAAGATGGTTCCCAGAAACTTGCGCTTGCGGTCGATGCGGACGTAGAGCACGTTCTTCTGGTCGTATTCGAATTCCACCCAGGAGCCGCGGTAGGGAATGATCTTGCCCAGGAAGTAGGTGCGGTTGTTGGCGGTCTCGAAGAACACGCCCGGCGAGCGGTGCAACTGGCTGACGATCACGCGCTCGGTGCCGTTAATAATGAAGGTGCCGTTCTGCGTCATCAGCGGAACGTCGCCGAAGAATACTTCCTGTTCCTTGATGTCGCGGATGGAGCGGTTGCCGGTCTCGGCGTCCTTGTCGAAAATCGTCAGCCGCATGGTGACCTTGAGTGGCGCGGAGTAGGTCATACCGCGCTCTTCGCACTCGGCGACGTCATATTTCAGTTGCAGTCCTACTGGATCGCCGCACTTGTTGCAAAAATCAGGAGTGTTGGCGTTGTAGGTGCCGCACTTCTGGCAGAGCACATCGCCGGGATGGAACGGATCGGTGATGACCGTGTTGCCGCAGTTCTTACAAGTGGTACGCAGGTGGTGTAGTCCCTTTAGGTGGCCGCACTTGCACTCCCAGTTACCAATGGCGTAATCCACAAACTCAAGTTGTGATACGTTGCGGAAGTCGGTGATCGGGAAGACGGACTGGAACACCGCCTGCAATCCGCCGTCTTCGCGCTCGCTGGGCAGCTTGTCCATCTGCAGAAAGCGGTCGTAGGAGCGCTTCTGAACCTCGATCAGGTTCGGGATCTGGATGGTGGCTGGAATTTTTGAAAAATCGAAACGTTTACGGAAGGCATTATTCTTCATCGTCAAGAAACTCCCAATGTCAGGCGCAGCCGTGCGCTGCGATTACCCGCGGAATGTGGGGCGCCCATCGCGCCGCGCTGCTTAAGACGTTGTTGCGAACCTGTTTATGCCGGAAAACACGACGGGGCGCCCGCGGGGACAAGTCTTCCCGCAGACGCCGTGCAAGGCGTTTCGCCAATCTTGATTTGTATCTTTCGCGCCAGTTTCCTTCGGCCGTTTCCGTTCCGCCTGCCCACGGAACAGTGCCCAAGCTTCCCT
>Ga0182015_10001585_pt1 | contig 29532 bp, 28 predicted proteins | sample 712P3MmetaG_FD_120478 | JGI IMG/M metagenome (GOLD analysis project Ga0182015, IMG submission 120478) | Permafrost microbial communities from Stordalen Mire, Sweden - 712P3M metaG | ecosystem: Environmental > Terrestrial > Soil > Wetlands > Permafrost | place: Sweden: Stordalen | collected... | reverse complement strand
TGACGAGCAAGCAGTTCTTCCAGACCGACTACACCAAGCCGCTGCTGTTCATGGCCGACGGCGGCCTGCTCGAAAAACGCGCAGAAGCTCAGCATCTCGGCGGCGACGAATGGGGCCTGATGAACGAGACCGGCAGCTACCCCGGGCAAGCATGGCTCTGGCTCTACGCCTTCTGGTACCAGATCGAACCCTTCAAGGCCTCAGAAAACGCGGACATACTCGTGATGATGGTGATGGGCGTCCTCAGCCTCGCGTTCGTCTGCATACCGTTCATCCCCGGCGTGCGCGACCTGCCCCGCAAGCTCCCGATCTACAAGCTGATCTGGCGCGAGCACTACCGCGCGATCAGGCCGCGCTCGAGGGCGTAGCCGACGAGATCGGCGCGCGTGGAGAGGCTGAGCTTCTGCTGGATGTGCGAGCGGTGCGTCTCGACCGTGCGCACCGACAGGAACAGCTGCTGCGCGATCTCGGCGTTGGTGTGACCGAGCGCGATCAGCCGCAGCACGTCGACCTCGCGCTCGGATAGGTCGTCCGGCGGCCCCGGCGGCGGCTCCGAGGCGATGCGCGCGCCCAGCCTCGGGTTCAGGTAGCTCTCGCCGGCGGCGGCACGGCGCACGGCTTCGACGAGCTCCTCGTCGGCCGCCTCCTTCAAGACGTAGCCGAGCGCGCCGCCGCCGAGCGCCTCACGCGCGAAAGCCGGCTCCTGCTGCATCGTCAGCACCACGATCTGCGTGTCGGGCGACTCGGCGCGGATCGCCGGGATCGCCTCCAGGCTCGAGCCACCGGGCATGTTCAGATCCAAGACCAGCACGTGCGGATGGTGGCCGCGCACGTAGCGGCTGGCAGCCTCGACGTCGCCGGCCTCCGCCACGACCTCGAAGTCGGACTCGCCGTCGAGCAGCAGACGCAGGCCGGCGCGCACGACCGCGTGGTCGTCCGCGAGCACGATGCGAATCGCCTCGCCGGCAGGCGGCTCTGCGCCAGGCTCACTCATGCGGTGAATCTAACGGCTAGGCGCGCGGCAGCACGAGCAGCGAGCAGCGCGCGTGGCGCTCGAGGTAGTCCGAGGTGCTGCCCAGCACCAGGCGCTTCAGCGGCCCGTAGCCGCGCGAGCCGACGACCAGCAGGTCGAGGTCCTCGCCGAACGCCGCGAGCTCCTCACCCGCGAGCCCGTACACGGCGCGACCGTCGACGTCGGGCAGCTCGCTCATGCGCGCGTTCGCCTCGGCGATCATCAGATCGATCGTGTCTCCGATCGTGGGCGCCATCAGGCCCGAGAAGGCGTAGGCGGGGATCGAGACGACTTCCAGCGCAGCGATGCTCGCGCCGCTCGCCTGCGCAACCTCCATCGCAACGGCGAGCGCGTGCTGGCTCTCGGGCGAGCGGTTGTAGGCGACGCCCACCCTGCCGATCGGATCGCCCGCTTGCCCGCGCTTTCCCGCATACCCGCGGGAGGCGACCGCGACCGCGCACGGCGCGCCGTTGAGCGCGGCACGGGTGTCGTCACCGAGCATCGCGCGCCCGAAGCCGCTGCGGCCAGACGAGCCGACGACGAGCAGATCAGCGCCCTGTTCCTCGGCCTGGCGGTGCAGGCCCGAGCCCGCTCCCGCCGCGACGACGCTCCGGAGCTCGCCCTGTACGTCGCAGTCGGCGCGCTCGCCCTCGAGCAACGCCATCGACGCGTCGCGCGCCTCGTCAAGCAGCTGCGGGGTGGCGACGAGCAGCGGATTGAGCTCGCCGGAGCGCACGTGTACCAGCGTCAGCTTGCCGGCGGAGCCCGCCAGCTGCTCGGCCAGCGCGATCGCGTCGCGCCCGTTACTCGAGCCATCCACCCCTACAAGCACGTTTTCGAACATGGTCAAAGCTGCCTCCTTCGGTCGTTGCCCACCATGCTAGGCGCCCGGCGCGGGCGCTCCCTCCGCGATCGACCCAGCGGCGCTTGCGGACTTCTACGGACCTTGAGATCACGCGTCAGGTCAGGTCGGCGTTGCGGAATAACTGATACCCAAAACGCGGAAAATGATTAGCCTGAATTGCGGAAGATAATCACCTAAAGTCGCGGAAAATCGCTCGGTTGGCGATAGGCTAGACAAATGCTCGGAACCCTCCCTACGACCGTCGACCGCCGACTGCGTGACGTGATCCACAGCCGGATGCAAGATGAGCCAGTGGTCGTGCTCCAGGGCCCACGCACGGTCGGGAAGTCAACGCTGCTGCAGGCGCTGGCGACGTCTCGGGATCGGGAGATCATCGACCTCGACGATCTCGCCACGCGAGACGCAGCGCGCGCCGACCCGGCGCTGTTCGTGCGAGGAGCGCCACCGGTGCTAATCGACGAGTTCCAGCACGTGCCGGAGCTGTTTGACTCGATCAAGGCCGAGCTCAACCGCAACGGCGCTCTCGGCAGACTCGTGCTCGCCGGCTCGACCCGGTACGCCTCGCTCCCCGCAGCGGCCCAGGCGCTCACCGGCCGAGCCCATGTGATCGACGTGCTCCCCTCCCAATAGCCTCGACCGCGTCGGCCACCTCCAGTGCGCCGTCGCTGCGGGACAGCGCCTGCGCCATCGTACGCGCGCCGTGCGCCAGCGCCGGGTCGTCGAGCGCCTCCGCAATCACTCGGCGCAGCCGCTCCGGCGATGCGCGCTTGCGCACGCGTACGCCCGCGCCGCATGCGACCACGCGTGCGGCGTTGTCGGGCTGGTCGCGCTGGTCGGGGATGCAGACGAGCGGCACGCCGTCGGCGAGCGCCGCGTTGACCGTCTGCCAGCCTGCGTGCGTGACCACCAGCGCCGCGTGCGGCAGCACCGTGCGGTGCGGGACGAAGTCGACGGTGCGCGCGTTCGCGGGCAGGCGCAGCGCGCCCGCGTCCAACGCCGGACCCACGGTCAGCAGCGTCCGAACCGGCAGCTCCGCGAGCGCGTCGAGCACGCGCTGGGCGAGCCCCAGCTGGTTCATGTAGCTCGTGCTGAAGCTCGCCAGCACCAGTGAGTCGGAGTTTCCCTCGGGCCACGGCGAGTGCCACTCGCGCGGGTACGGCTCGAACGCGGGGCCGACGTAGCGCACGTTCGCGGGCAGCGCACCGCGGCTCGAGAAGTCCAGCTCCGGGGCCGTCATCACGCACACCTCGCGCACGCGCAGCAGCTGCTCGGCCCAGTGCCGCAGCGGCGCGAGGCCGAGCTCCGCACGCGCCTTGTTGACAAGCGGCAGCCCCAGCGACAGCATGCGCGCCGCGGCGCCGTTCAGCACGCGGTCTCGCGCGGCTCCCACCCAGCCCTCGCGCGGCGCCACACCGCTGAACAGCGGCGGCACACCCTGCACGGGCAGCGGGTACGGGCAGTGCACGAGCGCGAACGCGGGCACGCCCGCTGCCTCCGCCGCAATCGCCGCGCCGGTCACCATCCAGTCGAGCACCACCGCGTCCGCCGGCCAGCGCTCGAGCAGCTCCGCGCACTCGCGCGACGCGTTCACCACGAACGCGAACAGCCCGTTTTTGAGAACCCGCTGACCGCTGCCGAACCTCGTGCGCGCCTCCCAGTCGCGCAGCGAGTCCGTCTCGCGCCGCGTGATGTCCATCGCCGGCACGGTGCGGCGGAACTCGACGAAGCTGGCGCCCGTCGCCTCGATCCGCTCCCGCGCCGCGCCGTGCGCCAGCACCTGCACCTGATGGCCGCGGCGCACCAGCTCGCGCGTGACCGCGAGCTGCGGCGGCGCGTTGCCGCTGAACGCCACCAATGTCTGCACCACACGCACGCCCACATTTGATTTTATATAGAATAAAGTTAATATGTCAAGCTCGATCACACGGCGGCGCCCCTATCGGATGTCCGCCCGCGCCGCCGCCGCCGACACCACGCGCGAGCGCATGCTCCAGGCTGCATGGAGGCACTTCGCCAGCCGCCCCTACGAGGACGTACGCCTGCGCGAGATCGCCACCGACGCCGCCGTCAGCCTGCCAACGCTGCACAACGCATTCGGCGCCAAGGAGCAGCTGCTCACCGCCGCCTACGCGTGGTGGGGCCTGCGCGTGATCGCGCAGCGCGAGACTGCGCCCACCGGCGACGAGCGCCTCGCCGTCGCCGTGCTGTTCGACCACTACGAGGCGCACGGCGACGCGATCCTGCGGATGCTCTCCCAGGAGGAGCGAGTCCCCGAGATCCGCCAGATGACCGACGCGGGCCGCGGCTACCACCGCGAGTGGGTGCGGCGCACGTTCGCGTCGCTGCTGCAGGGCCTGCGCGGCGACGCGCGCCGACGGCGCCTGAACGCGCTCGTCGTCGCCACCGACCTGCTCGCGTGGAAACTGCTGCGACGCGATATGCAGCTCGACCGCGACGAGTCAGAACGTACGATGATCGAGATGGTGCGTACCATGTGTGCGTGCCGGACGAAGCCCCCCCGGGGCCAGACCGCGTAAGCGGCGAGCGCTCCGAAGCCCACCCGCCGCTGCCACGCGACAAACGCGGCTGGCAGGTCGCGCCGGCGCCCGACGGGCGTGGCATGCCAGAGCACGCCAATCCCGGGCCGCCGCCGCACCGCATGCGCGGCTTCTGGTACATCGTGCTGGCGCTGTTTGCGCTCAACTGGCTGTCGGTCCTGTTCTTCCAGCCCAGCACCGGTGAACAACGCGTGACGGTGCCGTTCAGCCCCTACTTCCTCGCGCAGGTGAAGGCCGGCACGGTCAGCACGATCGCATCCAAGGGCGACACGATCCAGGGCAAGTTCAAGAGCAAACAGCGCTACCCCGCGAGCGACAAGAAGGCGACGCCGACGAAGGAGTTCGCCACGCAGGTGCCGACCTTCTGGAACGGCGCGCAGCTGTCGGCGTTGCTGGAGGAAAAGGGCGTGCAGATCAAGGCCGAATCGACGACCACCAGCGAGTCGCTGCTCGAGGAGATCCTGCTCGGCTTCGGCCCAACGCTCTTGATCGTCGGGCTGTTCGTGCTGATCTACAAACGCGCCGCGAAAAGCGCCGGCGGCATGAGCGCGCTCGGCAGCTTCGGCAAATCCCAGGCACGGCGGGTGGACCCGGAAAAGATCCGCGTGACGTTCGACGATGTCGCCGGGATCGACGAGGCGAAGGCGGAACTCTCGGAGATGGTCGACTTCCTGCGCAATCCCGAGCGCTACGGCAGCCTCGGCGGGCGCATGCCGCACGGCGTACTGCTGTCGGGCGAGCCCGGAACGGGCAAGACGCTGCTCGCCCGCGCCGTCGCCGGCGAGGCGCACGCGGCGTTCTTCTCGATCTCGGCCTCGGAGTTCATCGAGGCGATCGTCGGCGTCGGCGCCGCCCGTGTGCGCGACCTGTTCGCCAAGGCCAAGGAGGCGGCGCCATCGATCATCTTCATCGACGAGCTCGACGCGATCGGGCGCTCGCGCCAGGGCTCCGTGTCGGTGACTGGCGCCAACGACGAGCGCGAGCAGACGCTCGACCAGATCCTCACTGAAATCGACGGCTTCGAATCCTCACAGGCGGTGATCGTGCTCGCGGCGACCAACCGCCCCGACGTGCTCGACCCGGCGCTGCTGCGCGCCGGACGCTTCGACCGGCGTGTCACCGTGCAGGCCCCGGACCAGAAGGGGCGCGTCGAAATCCTCAAGGTGCACACGCGCTCGATCCCGCTCGACGACGACGTCGACCTCGATGCGCTCGCCTCGAGCATGCCCGGCATGGTCGGCGCCGACATCGCCAACCTCGCCAACGAGGCCGCGCTGCTCGGTGCCCGCCGCGGGCACAAGAAGGTGAAGATGGGCGACCTCACCGACTCGCTGGAGAAGATCATGCTCGGCTCCCCACGCGGCCTCGTGCTCGGGCCTGCCGACCGCGAGCGCACCGCCTACCACGAGTCCGGCCACGCGCTCGTCGGGATGCTCACGCCAGGCGCCGACCCGGTGCGCAAGATCTCGATCATCCCGCGCGGCATGGCGCTGGGCGTGACCCTGTCGACACCCGACGCAGACCGGGTGTCCTATACGCTTGAAGAGCTGCAGGCGAGGATCCGCGTGTCGCTCGGCGGACGCGTCGCCGAGGAGGTCATCTACGGCAAGATCACCACGGGCGCCGAGTCCGACATCCAGCAGCTCACGCAGATCGCGCGCCAGATGGTCGGGCGCTGGGGCATGAGCGAGGCGATCGGGCCGATCACGGTCCTGCCCTCCGAAAGCCAGGGCCCGTTCCTGCCGGGCGCCAGCGAGACTTCCCAGGAGACGCAGCGCCTCGTCGATGCGGAGGTGCGCAAGCTCGTGGACGACGCCCATCACGAGGTCACGCAGCTGCTGGAGGAGCATCGCGAACAGCTCGAGAGCCTCGCTCAGGCACTGCTCAAGGCAGAGACGCTGGACGCGCCCGCCGCCTACGCGGCCGCGGGCGTGCCCCTCACCGAGCAGGAGCAGGCTCCGACGCCGGCTTGAGCATCTCCACGCCGAGCGTGCAGACCGCGAGGCTGACCAGCGCGGAGGCGACGATCGCGGTCGCCACGACGGCCGAGATCAGGTGCTCGGCCAGTCCGAGCGAGGCGACCGCGGCAGGCACGCCGAGCTGCGCGCTCGCCGTCAGCGCGCCCCCCAGCGAGCGGCGCGCGAGCAGCGCCGCGAGCACGTGAATCGCGACGTTCAGGAGCGCCAGCGCGCCGACGAGCGCGACAGCCGCAGGTCGAGCGCCCAGCGCCGCTGCTTGGAGAGCTTGCGCAGACGGTGCACCCAGTCGTGGCCGGCGAGCACGCGCGCGATGCCGAACAGCAGGATCGCGGTCGCGGCCACCAGCAGGCCGCCGAGCGCCACGTGGCCGACGCGTCCCGGCTGCAGCACGATCGGTACCGCCAGGATCGTGATGATGTCGGCGATCGTCACCTGCGCCATCACGCTCAGCACCTCGGCCCCGGCCAGCCCCGTCTCCTCGATCGCCGGCAGCAGCACGGCGGCGGAGCCGGAGGCGAGCACGACGGCGTAGATCGCGGCGTGCCCCGAGCCGGTGACGCTCGCCGCGAGCAGGCCGGCGGGCACGGCCAGCACGCAGACGACGCCCGCCAACAGCCCGCCCGCCCGCGCCGACGCCGCCAGCCGCCGATCGCGCAGCGGCAGGTGCATGCCGACGGTCAGCATCAGCATCGCGAAGCCGACTTCGCCGAGCAGCGAGATCGTCGCGTCGGCGGGGTGCACCGTGCCCAGCACCGCCGGGCCGACGAGGATCCCGGCGAGGAGCTCGCCGACGACGACCGGGATGAACCTGCGCGTCGCGACGCCCAGCAGCGGCCCGCCGAGGCCGGCGAGCACGATCAGCACCAGCGTCCCGAAGCTCACAGGCTCAGGACGCGGTCAAACTCCTCCAGTGCGGTCGTGTCGTGGGTGATCACGAGCAGGCCCCGATCGTCGCACACGCGCAGCACGTTGTGCATGAGGCGCGCGGCGAGGGCCGCGTCGAGGTGGGCCGTGGGCTCGTCGAGGATCAGGAAGCGGCTGTCGGCGAGCAGCGCGCGGGCCAGCGCGAGCCGCCGTCGCTGGCCGCCCGACATCAGCTCGCCGTCGCGGCCCGCGAGCGTATCCAAGCCCTGCGGCAGCGCCTCGGCCCACGCGTCAAGCTCGACGGCCGCGAGCGCGGCGTGCAGCTCGAGCTCGCCGGCGCCGCGCCGCGCGAGCAGCAGGTTCTCGCGGATGCTCGTGTTGAACGCGTGGCAGTCCTGCCCGCACAGCAGCACCGCGTCGCGAACCTGGCGCTGGGCGAGCTCGCGCAGGTCGACCCCGTCGAGCGTCACGCGTCCCCGCTGCGGGTCGCGGAAGCGCACGAGCAGCTCCGCGAGCGTGCTCTTGCCGGCGCCGCTCGGCGCCATCAGCGCGACGTGCTCGCCGGGGGCGACTTCGAGCTCGACCTGCTCGAGGACGAGCGGCTCGCCGGGCACGTAGCCGAAGCTGACGCCCTCGGCGCGCAGCGCGCCCGTGCCGGTGAGCGACCGTGGCGCGAGCGCGTCCACGACCGCGGGGCAGGCGAGCGCGATCTCGCGCAGGCGCCCCGCGGCTGTCGCGCACATGCGCAGGGCGCGCGCGGCGGGCGACAGCGCCAGCACGCTGTCGTAGGCAGCCAGCAACAGGAACACGAGCGCGGCGAGCAGCACGCCGCTGAGCGCTCCCGAGCGCACCGCGGGGATCGCGACGAGCAGCAGCGCGAGCACGCCGGCAGCCGCGAGCACGCCGCCCACCGCCTGCGCGCCGGCGCTCGCCAGCGCGTCGCCGCGGGCGATGCTCGCGAGCGCCGCGTCGCTGCGGCGCAGGCGGCGCACATGCTCGCGCGCGCGCCCCGCGATCGCGAGCTCGCTCGCGCCGTCGATGCTCTCCACCAGCTCGCTCGTCAGGCGCGCCCGCGCGGGCGCCTGGCGGCGCGCGGCGCGAGCGACGGTAGCGGCGCTCAGCCACGGCAGCGCCACGGACGCGAGCGCGAGCGAGGCGAGCAGCTCGAGCCCGGCCGCGGGCAGCATCGCCGCGGCCACGATCGTCGCGCCCACGATCACGAGCAGCGACACCAGCCCCGGGATCACGACGCGCAGGTAGACGTCCTCGAGCGCGTCCACGTCGGCGACGAAGCGGCTCAGCAGATCGCCGCTGCGCGCGCCCAGGCCGCCTGGCACGAGCGGCGCGAGGCCACGGAAGAAGCGCAGGCGCAGGCGCGCGAGCTGGCGCAGAGCGAGGTCGTGCGAGGCCAGCCGTTCGGCGTAGCGCACCGCGGCGCGCGTGATCCCGAAGGCACGCACGCCGACGATCGCGACCATCAGCATCAGGATCGGCGGCCGCTGCGCCGCGCGCGAGATCAGGTAGCCGGAGGTCGCGAGCAGGCCGATCGCCGCGGCCGCGGCCACCGCCGCGAGCACCACGCTCAATGCCAGGCGCGCGCGCTCGCCTCGCTCGGGGCGCGCGAGCACGAGCAGCGCGCGGGCGTCGGAGCGCTTCACGCGAACACCTCACTCGGCGCCAGCAGCGACGCGGCGCCGGACACGGAGCGAAGTCGCCCCTCGCGGATCCGGCAGACGCTGTCGGCGATCTCGCTGAGCGCCGGGTGATGGACGATCAAGAGCGCGGTGCGCCCGCGGGCGAGCCGCTCGATCGCGCCGGCGAGCGCGAGCGCGCTGTCCTCGTCGAGGTGCGCCGTGGGCTCGTCGAGCACCAGCAGCGGCCGCTCGGCGAGGAACGCGCGCGCCAGCCCGAGGCGCTGGGACTGGCCGGCCGACAGCCGCCGTCCCCCGTCGCCGATCGAGGTGTCGAGCCCCTGCGCCAGCTCGTCGATCAGCTGCTCGGCGCCCACGACACGCGCCGCCCGCTCGATCTGAGCGCGCGTCGCCTCGGGCGCATACAGCGCGATGTTCTCCGCGACCGTCCCCGTGAACAGCGTCGGGCGTTGAGGCACCCACGCGATCCGCTCGCGCCAGCGCTCGGGGTCGAGCATGCGCAGGTCCACGCCGCCGCACGCGATCCGTCCCGCGGTGGGGTCGTCCAGGCGCATCAGGAGCCTCGCGATCGTGCTCTTGCCGGATCCGCTCGGGCCGACGAGCGCCGTGATGCGGCCAGGCTCGAGCTCCAGCTCGACGGCGCTCAGCACGCTGCCGGGACGCTGCGGATACTCGTAGCCGACGCCCTCGAAGCGGACGGGCCAGAGCCCCGGGTCGGGGATGTCGGCGGGCTTGCTCGGCCGCGCGATCGCCGCCGGAGCGTCGAGCGCCTGGAACATCAGCTCCGAGGCGTTGCTCGCGTCGGCGCTCGCGTGGAACTGCTGGCCGACCAGGCGCAGCGGCGCGTACAGCTCGGGGGCGAGCAGCAGTACCGTCAGCCCCGCCCGCAGGCCGAGCGCGCCGTCGACGAGCTGCACGCCGATCGTCGCGGCGACGAGCGCCGTGCCGATCATCGCGCACAGCTCGAGCACGAGCGCCGAGAGGAACGCGACGCGCAGGGTCGACATCGTCTCGGCGCGGTAGCGCTCCCCGACCTCCGCGAGCGTGCGCTCCTGCGCGCGCTCGCGCCCGTAGGCGCGCAGCGTCTGCAGGCCCTGCACGACGTCGAGGAAGTGCGCGCCCAGCAGCGACAGCGCCTGCCAGCGCCCTCGTGCCTGGGCGCTCGCGCCCTTGCCGATCAGCACCATGAACGCCACCAGCAACGGCACCGTCAGCGCGAGGATCGCGGCGGTGATCGGGTCGAGCGCGACCACCCAGGCGATCACCGCGAGCGGCACGAGCGTCGCCAGCACGAGCTGCGGCAGATATCCGGCGAAGTAGGACTCGAGCGCGTCGACGCCCTGCACCGCGGTGCTCGCGAGCTCGCCCGTGCGCCCGTGCGCGGGGCGCCGCTCGGGGCTGACGAGCAACAGCTGGCGCGCGAGGCGCCCGCGCAGCTCCGACATCACCCGGATCGCGCCCCGGCGACCCGACAGCTCGAACGCGCCGCCGACCAGCGCCCGCAGGCACAGCACCGCCGCCAGCGCGATCAGCTGAGCACGCAGCGCCGCGAGCGTCGCGTGGCCGATGGCGGCGCGATCGATCACATATGCGAGCAGCGCCGCCTGGGCGACGATCAGGATCGCCGAGCAGAGCCCGAGCACGCCGGCGAGCGCCAGGTGCACACGCGCGACCCGGCTCTCGCCGAGCAGCCTACGGTCGACCGGCGCGGGCATGGTCAAGCACGGCCAGCGGCGTCGGCGTGCCCTCGAAGTCGTCGCGCCCGAGGCGATGGCGGAAGACCCAGTAGGTCCAGCCCTGGTAGGCAAGCACGATCGGCACGAACACGATCGCCACGACCGTCATCACCGTCTGCGTGTAGTGGGTCGAGGAGGCGCCGGTGAGCGCCAGGTTGTAGGCGGGGCTCGTCGTCGACGGCAGCGCGTCGGGGTAGAGGCTGACGAACAGGCTCGTGAACAGCAGCGCGATCGCGCCGGCGCTGAGCGCGAACGCGCGCCCCTCGCGCTTGGAAGCGAGCACGGCGGGCACGGCGCCGGCGAGCAGGACGGCCGCGACGGCCAGCACGAGCGCGGATACCTTCACGCCGCCCGGGCTCGACTGATCGAACGTCGTCCAGACCAAGAAGCCGGCGAGCAGCGCGGCGGCCAGAGCAGAGGTTCGGCGCGCGAGCGCGCGAGCGCGCTCGACCAGCTCCCCCTTCGTGCGCAGCGACAGGAAGATCGAGCCATGGCTAAGGAACAGCGCGAGCGTCGTCAATCCGCCGAGCAGCGCGTACGGGTGAAGCAGATCCCACAGCGAAGCTGTCACGTTGTGCTGGGCGTTCATCGGCACGCCGTGCACGATGTCCGCCCAGCCGACGCCCCACAGCAGCGCGGCCAGGAAGCTGCCGATTGCGGCGGCCCACTCCCACGTGGCGCGCCAGCGAGGCGAGTCCTCCTTGCCCCAGAACTCGAACGAAACGCCGCGGATGATCAGCGCGAAGAGGATCAGGAACAGCGCGATGTAGAACCCGGAGAAGAGGCTCGCGTACCAGCCCGGGAAGGCGGCGAACGTCGCCCCGCCGGCGGTTATCAGCCAAACCTCGTTGCCATCCCACACTGGCCCGATCGCGTGGATGATCATGCGCTTCTGGGTGCGGTCGCCGCCGAGCGCCTTCAGCAGCATGCCGACGCCGAAGTCGAAGCCCTCGAGCACGAAATAGCCGATCCAAAGCACGCCGACCAGCCCGAACCACAGGGTCTGCAGGAAGTTGGGGTCGCGCATCGCGGTCGCCTCGATCTCTCTAGTACGCCATTACCAGGTCGGGTTTCGGCGGCCCGTCTGGACGCCCCTGTGGCTCGCGCTCCGACTCTGATTCCGGCCCCTGCGCGATCTCGCGCAGAAACAGACGGCCGCCGATCAACAGCAGCACGCCGTAGAGCAGTGTGTAGCCGACGAGGCTGAGGATGATGTCGCCGGAGCTGACCAGCGGCGAGCGCGCGTCGCTCGTCTTCAGGAGCCCATAGACGATCCACGGCTGGCGCCCCATCTCGGTGAAGATCCAGCCGCTGAGGTTGGCCAGCGGCGGCAGGAACGCGCCGAGCATCGCCAGCTGCAGGAAGCGGCGCGAGCCCTCGAGCTTCCTGCGGCGCACCAGGTAGAGCCCGAGCAGCGGGATCAGCAGCAGCAGCAAGCCGACGCCGGCCATGATGCGGAAGGTCCAGTACGTGACCCCCAGGATCGGCACGTAGTCGCCGGGGCCATATTTCTTGACGTCTTCGGCCTGCAACTGGTCGACGCCCTTGACTTCGCCGTTCCAGGTGGCGGTGCTCAGGATCGAAAGCAGGTGCGGGATGCGGACGTCCGTTTCCAGACGCTTGGGGAAGTGCTCGAACGGGCCGACGGCGAAGATCGAAAGACTCGCCCCCTTCGTCGTCTTGTAGAGCGCCTCGGCCGCCGCCATCTTCATCGGCTGCTGCTTGTCCATCAGCATCCCCTGCGTGTGCCCGAAGGCGCCCGTCAGGATCGCCGCCACGAGCGCGATCGGCAGCGCATGGCGCAGCGAGCGGCGGTAGACCTCGATCGCGCTCGCCGGCGCGCCTCGGTCGACGCCATCGCTTGGAGCGACGCCGCTCGCGTGGGCGCCAGCCGCCGGCGCGCCGGCGTCTCCGGCGCCGTTTGCGCCGGCGCCGCCTCTGCGGGCGCGCAGCAGCCCGAACGCGGAGATCCCGAGCACGAGGAACATGCCGGTGCACAGCGCGCCGAAGATCGTGTGCGGGAAGGCCAGCAGCAGCGTCGAGTTGGTGAGCACCGCGAAGATGCTCGTCAGCTCCGCTCGGTGGGTCACGTGGTTGATCGTGTAGCCGACCGGGTGCTGCATCCAGGAGTTGGCGGCGAGGATGAAGTACGCGGAGAGCACCGCGCCACCCGCGGTCAGCCAGATCGTCGCGAGGTGCACCCGCGGCGACAGGCGCCCCCAGCCGAAGATCCACAGGCCCAGGAACGTCGACTCAAGGAAGAACGCCATCAGCCCCTCCATCGCGAGCGGCGCGCCAAAGATGTCGCCGACGTAGCGCGAGTATTCCGACCAGTTCATGCCGAACTGGAACTCCTGGACGAGTCCAGTGACGACGCCGATCGCCAGCGTTATCAGCATGAACCTGCCCCAGAAGCGCGTCATGCGCAGGTACACCTCATCCCCCGAGCGGTGCCAGCGCGTCTGGCAGTAGGCGACCCACACCGCCAGGCCGATCGACATCGGCACGAAGATGAAATGGAAGATGGTCGTGACGCCGAACTGCAGGCGCGCGAGTTCAAGGGTGTTCATGCGATGAACCGTATTTCGTGTCTCCCACCCCGTTATCGGCCCCGGACCCCATAATCTTTGCGGGAAATTACGGGGCGCCCAGCTCAGTGGTTTGCCGCAGAAGAACCGAGGTATTCACGGTAGGCGAGCACGGGGCGCGAGTCGTAACGTCGGTGTATGCCGTCACACCTGCACTTGGCGCCCGCCAGCACGCGCGAGGCGTCGGGGACGATGCCCGCGCCCGGGCCATGGCTGCCGATCCGCGTGCTGCTCGCCGACGACCATCCCGGCATGGTCGCCAGCCTGCGCCAGCTGCTCGCCTGCGAACCCGACGTCGAGATCGTCGGGCTGGAGTCCGATCTCGTGTCCCTCGCCGCGCGCGTGCTCGACGAGCGTCCGGACGTGCTCGTGCTCGACCTCAGCCTGCCCGGCGGCTCGAGCATCGAAGCCATCGGGCAGCTGCGCGAGCGCACGCCGCGGACCGAGATCGTCGTGTTGACGATGCAGGACAGCCCGGCGACCGCACAGCGCGCCCTGAGCGCCGGGGCGAGCGGCTACGTGACGAAGGACCATGCCGAGGACGAGCTGCCGGCGGCGATCCGCGCGGCCGTGCGCGGCGAGCAGTACGTCAGCCCGCAGGTGGCCGCGCAGCTGGATGAGCTGCACCGCGCGCTGACCGGCAGCGCGCTGACGCCGCGTGAGGTGGAAGTCCTGCGCCTGATCGCCCTCGGGCACACGAGCGTCGAGATCGCGCGCAAGCTGCACCTTTCGCCGCGCACGGTCGAGACGCACCGCGCGCACATCCACAAGAAGCTCGGGCTCGCGACCCGCGCGCAGCTCGTCGGCTACGCGCTGCGGCGTGGGCTGCTGGGGAGCGGATAGATTGACTACATGACCACTCAAGACCCCACCTCAAAGCTCCGTGTGGCGATCGCCGGCGGCGGCGTTGCCGGCCTGGAGACGCTGCTCGCGCTGCGGGCGCTCGCACCGGAGCAGACCGAGATCACGATGATCGCGCCGAACGCCGAGTTCGTCTACCGGCCGATGACCGTCCGCGAGCCGTTCTCCTACCCGCAGGCCAGCCGCTACGCGATCGCGCCGATCGTGGCCGAGGCCGGTGCCGAGCTCGTCACCGAGGAGCTCGCGCGGGTCGATCCGCAGACGCGGATCGCGTACACCTCCTCGGATACGCAGATCGGCTACGACGCGCTCGTGCTGGCACTCGGCGCCCGCGCGCGGCCCCGATACGAGCACGCGATCACGGTCGACGACCGCAAGCTCGACGAGACGATGCACGGGCTGATCCAGGATGTCGAGGAGGGCTACGTCAAGAGCATCGCGTTCATCTCGCCCGGGCGCATGGCGTGGCCGTTTCCGCTGTACGAGCTCGCGCTGATGACCGCCGGCAGGGCCTACGACATGGGCGTCGAGGTGGAGATCACGATCGTCACACCCGAGGACAGTCCGCTCGCGATCTTCGGGGCGACGGCCAGCAGCGCCGTCGCCGAGCTGCTCGAGCAGGCGCACGTCAAGACGATCCACTCCGCCTACGCCGAGGTGCCGCGCGCCGGGGAGATCGTGATCAACCCCGGCGAGCGTCACCTGCACGTCAGCCGCGTGGTCGCGCTGCCGGAGCTCTACGGCCCGGGCGTGCGCGGGGTCCCGCTCAGCGAGCACGGCTTCTACCGGACCGACATGCACGGCGAGCTCGTCGACGCCGAGCACATCTACGCGGCCGGCGACGCGACCGAGTTCCCCGTCAAGTTCGGCGGCATCGCCGCTCAGCAGGCCGACGCCATCGCTGAAGCGATCGCGGCGCTGGCCGGCGCGCCCGTCACCCCGCAGCCGTTTCACCCCGTGATCCACGGCATCCTCTTGACCGCTGAGGAGCCCCGTTACCTGACCGCGCGCATCACCGGCGGCCAGGGCTTCAGCTCGGAGATCTCAAAGACCCCCTCGTGGTCGCCCGCCGCCAAGATCGCCGCCAAGTACCTCGCGCCGTACCTCGAGCAACTGGACCGAGCCGGCTCCTGAGCTCAGCGTGCGCGAGGCTTGCGGCGCGGCTCGACAGCCTTGGCGGGAAAGCGCTCGCGCTCCTCCGCCGTCATCTTGCGGATCGTGAGCGAGCCTTCATCGACCTGACGCTTGACGTCCTCGAGCCGTGTCCGGCGCTTCTCGGCCGCGCGCTCCGCTTGCGAAATCACACCGTCATTCTAGCGGCCCCGCCGCGGCCTCCGCGAACGTGACCATCCGCCCGCGCTCCTCGTCCCACAGCTTCAGGCGCACCGCGCGCAGGCCGTCGCGCAGCGACAGGACCGGCACGTCGTGGAAGATCGGGTTCTCGTCGTGCGCCCGCTGCAGGTTGTAGTTGGGGATGCGGGCGCTCAGATGGTGAACGTGGTGCAGGCCGATGTTCCCCGAGAAGAACTGCAGCAGCCTCGGCAGCTTCAGGTAGGAGCTGCCGCGCAGCGCCGCGTCCGCGTAGCTCCAGTCCGGGGCGGTCTCCCAGTAGGCGTCCTCGAACTGGTGCTGCACGTAGAACAGCCAGATGCCGGCCGAGCCCGCCAGCAGCACCGTCGGCGCCTGCACGAGCAGGTACTCGCGCCAGCCGATCAGCCAGCACAGCGCGCCCACGAGCAGCGCGAGGGCGACGTTCGTGCCGATCACGCTGCGTCGCATGCGCGGCCGCGCCGAGCGCGCGATCAGGCGCGGCCCGACGACGAGCGCGACGATCGGGCCGATGCTGAACATCACCAGGGGATTGCGAAACAGGCGGTAGCCGAGCTGTGCCCGCGGCGCGAGCGCGAGGTATTCGCTGACGGTCAGCGTGCGCACGTCGCCGCCGCCGCGCCGTTGCAGGTCGCCGGAGGTGGCGTGGTGGATCGCGTGATCGTGGCGCCAGCGCAGGAACGGCGAGTACACGAGCAGCCCCAGAGCGGTGCCGAGCCACACGTTCGCCTTGCGCCAAGGCAGAAACGACCCGTGCGAGCAGTCGTGGAAGAGGATGAACGTCCGCACCAGGAATCCCGAGGCGGGGATCGCGATCGCCAACACGAGCAGGTAGGAGACGCCGAGCGCCCGGTACATCGCCACCGAAAGCGCCAGATACGGCAGCACCGAAGTCGCCACGTCGAGCAGGCTGCGGCCCAGACGCGGCTTTGCGTACGGGTCGAGCGCTTCGCGCCAGAACGCGCCCCCGGGCCGCGGCGACTCGGCGGCGGCAGGATCAGCGATGCTGACAGTGGCAACGTTCACCCTGCACATAGTCGCTCAGCGGGCGGCTGGATCACTCCCGTGAGGAACTGTCTCCAGCCGCCGGCCCATCCACACGTGCTGGATGCCGGCCTCCTCGAAGCGTTCCGACTCGACCGCGAAGCCGACCTGCTGATACAGCGCGACCGCCTCCAGCTGCGCGGCCAGGCGCACCCGCGCACAGCCGCGCTCGCGCGCCGCGGCCAGGGCGAGCTCGAGCATCGCGAGCGCGATGCCGCGCCGGCGCCACTCGCGCTGCACGGCCACGCGACCGATCCTCGCGAGCCGGGTGCCGTCGTGCTCGTCGAACAGCAGGCGCAGCGTGCCGATCGCCGCGCGAGCGTCGGGGGCGAGCGCGACGAGGTGCAGCGCGTCCTCGTCGCGCTCGTCGAGCTCCTCCTCGCGCGCCACGCCCTGTTCGCCGCAGAACACGCGCTCCCTGAGCGCGAAGGCGCCGCGCATGTCCTCGCCGCCGCGCGCCCAGCGGATCTCGACCGCGGCGAGCCGATCCTCGTGCGCGCGCTCCTCGCCGCCGGCCACTAGCGCGCGCTCGCCGCGAACGTCGCTCTGATCCCGCCCGGCGCGAGGCGACGCAGCACCAGCAGGCCCATGAGCGCCGTGAGCAGGCACGTCACGCCGCCGAGGCCGAGGCCGGCGCGCGCGCCCGCCTGCGCCATCACCCAGCCCACGATCGGCCCGCCGATCGGCGTCGAGCCCTGGAAGGCGACGAACCACAGCGCCATCACACGACCGCGCATGCTCGGCGCGGCGTTCAGCTGCAGCGTCGAGTTGGCGGTCGACATGAACGAGATGCTCGCACCGCCGGCGAGCGCGAGCGCGACCAGCTCCGTCGGGAGGGTCGGCGCCACGCACGCGAGCAACAGCACGACGCCGAACGCGCTCGCCGCGAGCACGAGCGTCGGCAGGCCCGTCCTGCCCTTGTTCGCGACGAACAGGCCGCCCACCACAGCGCCGACGCCCATCGCGGACGTCATGAAGCCGAAGCCGGTGGCGCCCACGTGCAGCCCCTCGCGCGCCATCACCGGCAGCGTCACCTGGAACTCGTACGCGAGCGCGCCCGCGAGCGCCATCATCGCCAGCGGCACGCCCAGCTCGGGGGTGCGCCTGACGTAGCGCAGGCCCTCCCGCAGTTGCCCCGGCTCGCGACCGCTCGGCGGGCTCGGGTTGATCGCGGCGCGGTCGAGCGTCACCAGCGAGGTCACGACGGCCGCGAAGCTGGCGGCGTTCACGAGGAAGCACGGACCCTCGCCGACCGTCGCGATCAGCACGCCCGCGACCGCCGGGCCGATCACGCGCGCGACGTTGACGAGCACCGAGTTCAGCGTGACCGCGTTACGCAGGCTCTCGCTGCCGACCAGCTCGAGCATGAACGACTGGCGCGCGGGGTTCTCGAAGGCGTTGTTGAGCCCGAGCAGCGCCGCCAGCGCGCCGATCTCCCAGAGGCGCACCGAGTGCGTCACGGTCAAGACGCCGAGGATCAGCGCCTGCACGCCCATCGCAATCTGCAGGATCACCATCAGCCGGCGCTTGTCGATGCGGTCGGCGACGACGCCGCCGTAGGGGCCCAGCAGCAGCACCGGCAGCGTCTGCAGCGCGACGATCACGCCGAGCGTCGTCGCGCTGCCCGTGATGCTCAGCACGAGCCACGACTGCGCCGCCATCTGCATCCACGTGCCGATCAGCGACACCGACTGCCCCGCGATGTAGCGGCGGTAGTTGGGGATCGCGAGCGCCGCGAAGGTGACGCGGCCGATGCGCTTCGCGCGCGTCATCGGCGCCCGTCCGGCAAGCGCTCGACCAGCTCCTCGAGCACCGGCAGCGCCCTCCACAGCGCCTCGCGCTGGCGCTCGTCGAGCTGCTCGACGTGGGTGCCGAGCGCGCGTGCTCGCTCGCGGTGGATACGTTCGCGCATGCGCCTGCCGGCGGCGGTCGCCGCCACGGACGCGGAGCGCCGGTCATCGGGGTCCGCCTCGCGGACGATCAGCCCGGCGTCGCACAGCTGCGCGGTGATGCGCGAGAGCATCGTCGCGTTCAGGCTCTCCACGAGCGCCAGCTCCGAGAGCCCGATCGGCCCGAGCCGCACGACCGTGAACAGCACCGAGATCTGCGAAGGCGTCAGCCCAGATCCGGCGACAGTCGGGCGCAGGCGGCGCGAGAGCCGACCGATCGCCGCACGCAGGCGCTCGCTAGCCTCGAGCTCCGAGGTCCGAGGTTCCGGCTCGGGTACTGCCTTGACCATGCTGTTCGCCACGCGAACGCCTCCATCTATAAATTATTTGCTTGCCGGCAAGCATTATAGAAGGCGGCAGGTGGTGTCTCAGGCGACGCCCATCAGGGCGGGCTCCTCTGCGTCCAGGTCGACTATCGACAGTCGCTCGCTGGCACCGGTGAGCGTGAACACGCGGTCGACGTGAGCGGGACCACGCGCGATCAGCAACTGACCCGCACTCGCGCGGGCCCTGGTGGCGGCGGCGATGATGACGTGAACCGCCGAGACGTCGATGAACGCGAGCGCGCGCAGGTCGAGCACGAGCAGCAGCGAATCGAGCTGTGCCTCTCGCAGCACGCCGTCGAGCTGCGGCGACGTCGCGATGTCGAGCTCACCCTCGACGTGAACCCAGGCCGCGGCAGGGGTCCGCCTGTATGTGCAGAGGAACGGCGGTGGTGCAGCGTAGGGGCTGGCAGGCGCACGGCTGGTGACGACCGACGTTTGCGGCATGACGACCTCCTGGCGGCTTGCTGAGACAACGCCGGAAGTCAGGTCGTGCTGCCGGCCCCAAACGGAGCCAACCCCATTAATGCCCTCCACGGTTGAGAGTAGCGCGTTCAAGCGCATCTGCAACGCCTCGACGCGAGCTTGCCTCAGCCGCGGGGAAGCGGGTCAGAGGCCCGGGAGCTCATGGTCGTCGAGGAGGTCGGTGGGGGCGAGGATGAAGACCTCGCACATCAGGTCCGGGTGCTGCTGGTTGCCGCTCATGAAGCCGATCACGCGCCGGCCTGTCGCACCCTCGATCACGTCCGCGAACCGCTCGCGCATGACCTCCTGAAACTCCATGCGCTGCTGGATCACCGCGGCGCCACGCCCGCCGTCGAGCAGCGTCTGCTCCACCCGCGAGAAGCCGCCCCGCAGGACGCACACCACCAGGTCGTCCTCGTAGTAGGACTTCGCGCGCGTCGGGCCGTGCCCGTAGTACTCCTTGAGCAGCCCCACCAAGCCATCGGAGACGGCCGTGAGCACGTCACCGTGCGCTCCTCCGCTCTGGATGTCCTTCTGGCTCATCGCGAACCCACCGTGATCGCGCGGCGCGATCGACCCTTGATGACCGAGTAGCGCTACTGTAAGGGTTAATCGCCCGTCGGGTCATCGCCCTTCGCCTCGCGCGCGAACCTCGACCGGAGGACGAGAGAGCGCTAGGCCAGTATGTTGGCAACCGACCCTCCGCTAAGTGGGAGCGAGCTGCTAGCGGGCGTCACCGCAGCGATGGTCTCCCTGCACGAACGCTATTACCACCGCACTCCTGTGCGCGCCAAGACGCTGATGCTCGGTGAGGATCTCCTCGTGTGCGTGCTCGGCGGCGTATACACCGACGTCGAGAAGACGATGATCGAGCTGCAGCGCTCCACGGTCGTGCAAGAGACCCGCAGCGCCTTCCAGACCGCCATGCAGCGACGGTTCATCGACAAGGTGGAGCGGCTCTCCGGGCGCGACGTCCTCGCCTTCATCTCCAACCAGCACGTCGGCCCCGACATGGAGATCGAGGTGTTCATGCTCGCGCCCGCCGCCTGATCGACGACATCTCGCTCGGATACGCGGGCGCTCAGCCAGGGGCCTGCGTGAGCAGCAGCGCCCGAGCGGGCCGACTCGGCGCCTCGTACAGCTGCGGCACGTCGGCGGGGAACGACGCGCATCGTTTAGATTAACGAACGACCGGCGGCGCTCAGCGACGCCGGGACGGGAGCGCAGATGCCACAGCCGACGTTCTACTTCGACCTCGGATCGCCGTACGCGTACCTAGCGGCGGAGCGCTTGGCGAGCGTGCTGGAAGAGCCCGTGCACTGGCAGCCGCTTTCGCTCGGCGGCCTCTTCAAGGCGAACGGGCGCAGCTCGTGGGCGCTCGGCGACCCCGAGCGCAGGCAGGCTGGCATGGCCGAGGTCGAGCGGCGCGCCCGCGGATACGGCCTGCCGCCGGTGCGCTGGCCCGATCCGTGGCCCGGCAACTACCTGATGGCGATGCGCGCCGCCACGTTCGCGTTCACGGCGGGACGTGGGCGCGAGCTCACGCTCGAGGCATTTCGCGACGCGTTCTCGCGCGGCGTCGACCTGAGCATCGCCGCGCACGTGCTCGACGCCGCCGAGCGCGCCGGGCTCGATCGCCAGCAGGTCGAGGCCGCCACGCAGACGCCCGAGATCAAGCGGGCGCTGCGCGCCGCCACCGACGCCGCGCACGATCTCGGCGTCATCGGCGTGCCGACGATCGCGGTCGACGGCGAGCTGTTCTGGGGCGATGACCGGCTCGAGGACGCGGCCGCACACCTGCGGGCGTAGGTAGCACGTGCGTAGATGTGGCGCGCGACGGACCGTGAGCGGCCTGGGCGAGCCAGCTGCTGAGCGGCTCGCCACCGCGCGGCTGAGCGCCTGGCCACGGCGCGAGTAAGGTGGACGCGACAGCCAACCGACCGCTCGTGCCCCAAGGAGGCCCCATGTCCAGCTTCGCCACTATCAACCTGCTCGAGGTCGAGGACTCGGTCGGCGATCGCGCTCCCGGGATCGAAGGCCGCTTCGGACGCAAGCACCTCGACTCGCGCGACCTCGGCGTGAGCATGTTCAGCTACGCCGCCAACCTGCGCAGCCCGATGGCCCATAGCCACCGCGAGCAGGAGGAGGCATACGTAGTCGTCGCCGGCTCCGGCAACGTGCTGCTCGACGACGAGGTGCACGAGCTGCGCCAGTGGGACGTCCTGCGCGTCGCGCCCGAGGTCGTGCGCGCGTTCGAGGCGGGACCCGAGGGGCTGCAGCTGATCGCCATCGGCGGGCCCAAGCCCGAGGACGGCGACGGCGTGATGGGCGAGGCCGCCTGGCCCGACGCGGAATAGTTGCGCACCCGCCCCGCGCAAGGGGCGAGCGTCGGCCAGCGGCGCGCGAATCGTGCGGCGCGCGCTCAGGCCGGCGGCTGTACGAGCGGGCCCGCGGCGGCGGTGACCGCGTCGAGCAGCTCCTGACCGCTCGCGACTGAATCTGGGTCGACCAGCCAGCCGAGCATCAGGCCGTCCACGAGCGCCAGTATCAGCGCGGCGACAGCGTGCGTCTGGGACTCCGAGAGCTGGCCCTCGAGCCCCAGCCCGCCGCTGACCCCCGCCGCGATGCGCTCCACCGCCGCGCGCCGGTTGGCCGCGACGCGCTCGCGCAGCGGCTCGGAGTGGATCGCCCTGACGTGCGCCTCCATCAGCGAGATCAGCAGCGGCCTTGCCTCCGCGAACGAGTCGACGGTCGCAATCAGCGATTTCGCGAGGGCCTGCAACGGCGGCGCGTCGCCCGCGAACGCCTGCTGCTGAACGTGCTCTGAGTAGCGCCGGATCGCCTGCAGCAGCGCCTGGTCCATCAGCGCGTCCTTCGAGCCGAAGTGGTACGGGATCGACGCGAGGCTCGCGCCCGCCGCCGCGGCGATGTCGCGCGTCGTCGTGTCCGCCACCCCGCGCGTCTGCACGCACTCGATCGCGCCCTCGAGAATCTGCTCGCGATGACTCGGGGGCACCAGTTATACGGCCTTTTTACATGAACGTACGATCGTCTGGTACATTTTACCTGTACAGATGATCAACAGGTTCGCAGACGCTGCGCCGTCGGGCGACCATGCAAGGGGGCGGAGCTCGTGGCTGAAAAACGGGGGGATCTCATGGCCGGCGGCAAGCGTACACGTGGGCTGCGGCGGCCGGCCGTCGCAGCGGTGACGCTCGGGTGGATCGCGGCGCTCGCGAGCGCCGGCAGCGCAAGCGCATTCGTGTACGTCGTCAACCAGGGCGGCGCCAGCGTCGCGCAGTTCTCCGGCGGGCCGTTTGGCGCGCTCACGCCGCTGTCGCCACCGACGATCGCGACCATGGGAAACACGCCGACCGAGATCGCGCTCAGCCCCGACGGCGAGCACGCCTACGTCAGCGAACTGTCGGGCGGCACGGTGTATCAGTACGACGTCGCGACCGGCGGCACGCTCACCCCGATGAGCACGCCCACGGTCGCCGCGGGCAGCGCCCCGTATGAGATCGCGGTCAGCCCGGACGGCGAAAGCGCATACGTCACGAGCCGCGACAGCGACACGATCTCGCAGTTCCACGTGATGCCCGACGGCTCGCTGCGCGCGCTCGCGACGCCGACGGTGATCGCCGCCGACCAGCTCTCCGGCATCGCGATCAACCCGAGCGGCGAAAGCGTGTACGTCACGAGCGAGATCGGCAACGACGTGTGGCAGTACAGCGTCGGCCCGCACGGCGCGCTGATTCCCAAGAGCGCGCCCACGGTCGCCACCGGCGCCGTCCCGCTCGGCGTCGCCGTCAGCCCCGACGGCCACAGCGTGTACGTCGTCGACGACGAAGGCGGCACGATCTCGCAGTACAACGCCGCACCCGGCGGCGAACTGACGCCCAAGCCGACGCCCACCGTCGCCGACACCGGCGGCGACCCGTACTACATCGCCGTCAGCCCCAACGGCAGGAGCGTGTACGTCACCAACTACACCGGCGACGACGTGTCCCAGTACCGCGCGGGGCCGAACGGCGCGCTGCACGCGATGAGCGTGCCCACGGCCGCGGCCGGCGTGTACCCGTTCGACATCGCGCTCAGCCCCGACGGCCGCAACGCGTACGTCACGAACCTCGGCTCCGGGACTGTCTCCCAGTACGCCGTCGCAACCGGCGGCGAACTGCTGCCACGGGGCGTGCCCGCGGTCGCCGCCGGCTTCCACCCCGCGGGCGTCGAGATCGCCCGGCTGCAGACCACGATCCGCGTAAAGCCGCTCAAGCTGGGCACCCCGCTGAAGTCTTCGGCGACCGTGACCGTCAGCACCACCGGCGCGCCCGTGGCCGGCGTGCAGCTGAGCTTCCTGCTCGACAAGGGCAAGCTCTGCAGCGCGAGGACCGACGCCGCCGGGACGGCCACCTGCGTCACGCACGGCACCGGGCTCATTCTCTCGTCGCCGCACTACCACGCCGTCTTCGCCGGCAACGCCGACTACGCGCCGAGCCGCGGCCGCGGCAAGCTCAAGGAACCGTGCTTCGGCATCTGCGTACACAAGCTCAAGTGAACAGGAGGCCCTCGATGCGACGTGCCCGACCGCTTCTCACCTCGTTGCCGAACGCATTGACGCGCGCCCGAGCGCAAGCACTGGCCCGAGCGCAGATACTTGCCTGCGCGCTCGTGCTCGCGCTCGCCGGCACGCTCGCCCTCAGCGGCGCGCTCGCCGGCCCCGCGGGCGCGGCCAACCCGTTCACGCTCGACCGCGCCGCTGACTCGATGGGCCCGATCGCCGTCGACGCGAGCGGCAACGGCTACGTCGCGTGGCTGCACAAGGGGCCTCCCGACACGGTGATGTTCTGCAAGCTCGCGCCAGGGGCACGCAGCTGCCCCACGCCGATCACGCTGCCGACCGAAGGCGCCTCGCCGAACACGCCATTCCCGGTACTCGGGCCAGGCGGCGACGTGTACGTGGTCGCCCCGAGCTACGAAACCGACGAGATGGTCATGTGGCAATCGAGCAACGGCGGCGCGAGCTTCGGCGCGCCGTGGATCGCCGGAGCGCCGCTCGGCGGCGAATTCCAATACGTGTGCCAGGTCGAGACCAACCTCGACGACGTGCTCGCGTTCAACGCCTACGGCGGCCAGTACGACCCCAGCCAGGGGCTCGGCACGCTCGGCGGCAGCGCCGCGAACCTCGAGTTCGAGATGAGCTCCGCAAATCCCGACATCGACTGGACGTTCGCGTTCTACGGGCAGGGCTGCGTCGAGCCCTATCCGGAAAAGCCGCACCAGTCGATCCCCGAGCAGCATTTCTCCTTCGGCGGTGGCGGCGGCGAGGAGTCGAGCCTCGGCTGGGTCAGCGGCAGCTCGGGCGAATGCGCGCTGTCCTACCCCGGCGACGAGGTCGACGCCTACGAAGACGCCAACAGCCATCCGGCCAGCGTGCGCTTCTACCGCTACAGCTCTCCCACCGGACCATGCTCGGTCACCGAAAAAAACATGGGCCCGAGCAGCCGTGGCGACTGGAGCGGCCCGACCGTCGTCACACAGGGCGCGTTCACGCGCCTCGCGGGCGGCGCCGGCGGGCTGTTCCTGCTCTCCGGCGACGCCGTCAGCCCGCCCGCCACCGAGCCGACGGCCGTCGATGTGCGCCACTACGACCTCGCCACTCACAGCTTCGGTGCGCCGACGCAACTCGCCGTCGTCAAGAAGCTGGACTATGAAGCCGGCGGCCCGGCGGGCGCCATCGGCGAGAACTACACGACCGGCGAGGTAGCCGTCGTGTGGCCCGACGTCGCCGGCGCGAACCACCAGTTGAGCCTCTACACCTCGATCGACGGCGGCGCGCACTTCGCGAGTGTCGGCGACATCGCGCGCATCGGCTTCGGCTACGCCGACTGGGACAACGCGCGCGTCGCGCTCGCGCCCGACGGGGCCGGCTTCGTCACGTGGAACGACGCCAGCGGCCTGCATGTGGCCAACCTCGTGCCAATTTCACCGGAGAGGAAAAGGGCTTTGCGTCTTCGTCGCGGACGCCGCCGCTAGTGGCGCGATCGGTTGCCTTGCCAAAGGCTTGACAATATCCACGGCCCGTGATAGGAGTCCGGACTCGCGGGTCCGCGACGCGTGCACATCTTCCAGCTGAGCCAAAGGGGAGCACACCATGGGTGTTTATCGAGCGGATGCAATCGGTCCCCGGCGCTGGAGGGTGGCGCTGCTCGCGCTCGCGGGCGTCACCTTGTGCCTGTCGCTGCTGACGTTCACCGGAAAGGCCGAGGCGATCTGCCTGAAGCCGAAAATCACGAACGTCTCCTTCAACCCCGCCGAGCCCGTCGAAGGCGAGCCCGCGACCGTCGCCGTGGAAGTCTCCAACGCCGGCAGCACATGCGAATCGGGCCCCCTCGAGCTCGAATTCCGGCCCGAATCCTCCTCGACGGCCGTCGGCGCCTCCGATGAGCTCCTGCTGGAAGCGAACGAAGAGACGACGGTGAACCTCCCGTACACCTTCGCGAAGGCGCGCGTGCTGCCGTATCTGACGGTCACCGAACTCTGGCCGGCCGACGTCAATCGCTCGGTAGCCATCAGCACGCGCAACCAGTACGTCACGGTCGTCAAGCCGACGCTCCCATTCGGGTTCGAACGGTTCGGGCGCGGGACGTGCGAAGAATTCGTCTGCACCTCGCCCGAACCGCTGCTCGCGGGCAAACAGGGCACCGTGGAGCTCAATCTCTTCAACGAAGGCCCGCTCGCCGCACCGGCGTTCAGCGTGAAGCTCACGCCCAACACCAAAGGCTTCCTGCCCGCAGCGCAGACACAGACGTTCGCCGGCGCTCCGGGCGGATACTTTGGGGTGGGCTTCCCGGTCACCTACTCCAAACCCGGCACCTACGTCGTGAAGGCGGAACTCATACCCTCGAACCTCGACTTCATGACGACCGGCCTGCCCAAAAAGGTCGAAGGCACGGTCACCGTCGAAGAAGTCCAAGCCAACATCGACTTCCAAGAAGGGCCATGCGATGAACAAATCTGCCTGGCGGAAGCTCCGGTCGTGGACAACGGCAACACAGCCAGTGTCAAGGTCCGCAACACGGGCAAGAAGAGGTCGGGGCGCTTCGACGTCGTGTTCACGCCGCACGGCGGCGGCAAACCCGCGGTCCAGACGTCCCACGTCGAAGAACTCAACCCCGGCGAAAGCCGCACGCTGCTCTTCCCCGTGACCTACCACGATCACGGGTCCGTCACCTCCAGCGCACGGATCGTCCCGATCGACTTCAAGAACACCGGCGAGGAAAGAACGGAAGTCTCGGTGAACGTGGCTCAAAGGGCCGCGGTTGCGGTCGTGACGCTGAGCTCCTTCATCGCGGAGCTTGACCCCGAAGGCTACGAAGAATGGGACGTCACCTTCTGCGCCGATCACTACAAGCAGTGCACCAAGAAGCACTTCGAACCGGTGCTCAAAGGGGAAGCCTACGAATTCGGCGAGGGCTTCCAGGTGTCGCTGAAAGAAGCGCAGAAGCTCAATGCGGACATCGACATCTACTCCACCGACTACACCTGCATCTTCAAATGCTTCCTCGTGGCAGTCGCCTACCCCGGGAGCGCGACTCTCAACATGTCGCGTCCCGAATACTTGAAAGCGGCCAGCGGGCCGGAGGACGTGATCGTCGGCGGCAAAGACTGCCGCGGCGGCGGTACGGTGATGGGGCTGAACGGCGAATGCTACTTCGCCTTCATCAAGGTCACTCTCGTCAGTCACGTCGGGCGGGAATGACGCGGGGGCGTCCTACCCCGCGTATTCGAACCAGAATTCTTCCCCTACCCCATTTTCGCATTCGCTGTAGATGTGGTCGCCCGGTTCGTTGAAGCCGATCGAGGTTTTCTCGGTGGGGTAGGTGCAGTCGGAGCCCGGTTCGTGGGTCTCGCGGAAGACGTATTCGTTGCCTTCGACCGTGTAGGGATTGTCAGGGATCCCTTCGTTTTCATATACGAAGCCCCACATTTTCGTCGCCGAGTCGAGCACCATCTTCTCGTTCGGATACTCGTAGCAGCCATGTTCGGCGGTGCAATACCAGTAGTAGGCGGTCGGCGGCGTGGCGTTGGCGACCTTGAGCGTAAACAGCCGCTTGGCGGTCAGGGCAGGGCTCGACGAATCGGTCACCTCGACGATGAAGTAGCTTCTACCCGAGGCTTCGGGACTGCCGGAGAGCACACCGGCCGGGCTCAGAACGACCCCCTCCGGAAGGGCGCCCGCGACCACGGCGTAGGTGTAGGGGCTCGTGCCGCCCACGGTGCGCAGGGCGCGATCATAGGGCACCCCCACCGTCGCCGAGGCGAGCACGAGTGGTCTGATCCGCAGTCCCGGGGTGGCGAACGTCGGCGCAGCGAACGTCATCGCCGAGACTGCGAGCGCCACCGCTACGAGCGGCGCCAGAAGCGTCCGGCGGCTCCCTCCCCCAGTTGACAGCCTCATCCGCAAGCTCATCTCATCCCCCGTTCCCGCGAGGGCGTGCCCGCGGGCCGCCATCGCAAACGCTCCGTGTGTCGGAATCTGCGCGAAAAGTAGCACAGGGAGTGCCCCCACCGCTCACGGGGAGCGCTCGATCCGACGCGCTTCAGCTGGCCCGCCGACGCGACTCAGGCCCGCGTGAGTCGCTCGAGCGCGAGCACGAACGACGCGTAGGGCGCGCCCGTCACCTGCTGCAGCGCGATCTCGCACGTGCGGTTGCTGCACACGTGCGCGTCGACACGCTTGCCGTCGGCCTCGCGCGCGGCGAGCTCGGCGGCGGTGTCGCGCAGCGCCGAGGCCGGCAGCTCCGGGTGCAGGAGACCGCGGTCGCCGGCCATGCCGCAGCAGCTCGTCGCGGCCGGCACGAGCACCTCGTCGGCGAGCGCGCCCGCGATCGCCTCGAGCTTCGCGGCGAGGCCCAGCTGGCCGGTCGCACACGTCGGATGCACCGCCATGCGCGCGAGCTTGCGCTCGACTTTCAGGCGCGGCAGCAGGCGGTCGTGCGCCCACTCGATCGAGTCGACGATCTCGATCTGCTCAAAGCGCTCGCGCTCAGCGTCCGCGAGCGAAGGCGCAAGCTCCTCGCGCAGCCCCAGCGCGCACGAGCTCGCGTCGATCACGACCGGCAGCTTCGCGCCGTCGCTCCAGCGCCACAGCGACGCGGCGGTCTTCTGCGCCATGTGGTCGTGCCCGCGGCGGTAGCCCTTCGAGCTCCACGGCGTCCCGCAGCAGTGGCCGGCGACGTCGTCCGGGATCCACAGCGGCAGGCCCGCGCGCGCGGAGACGGACACGAGCGCCTGCGGTAGAGACGGAGCCTGCGCGGGGCCCGTCGCCGACCCGGCCGCGGCGCCGCGCCCGGCAGCACCCGCCGGCGCGCCGTCACGCGGGTTGCCGAAGATGCGGTTCAGGCACGCGGGCATGTACACCGCGGCCGCGCCGGCGCGCTGCGTGACCGGCATGCGCGCGGGCGCCGCTGGCGGCACGTGCTCCGGCAACGTCGGCACGAGCTCGTTGCTCACACGCCTGCGCACGCGGTCGGGGACACGCGCGAGCCGCCGCTGGCCGACCGCGTCAGCCGCCACGCCAACTACCGCGAGCCCGGCACGGGCCGCGCGCTCGGCCGCGCCATAGCGCCTGGCCATGGCCAGCGCCACCGTCTCCTCGCGCTCCGTGCGCTCACGCGCGCGCAGCTCCTTCACCAGCTTCCCCGTGTCGATCGCCACCGGGCACACGCTCTGACAGCTGCCGTCCGCGGCGCACGTCTGCAACACGTCGTACTCGTAGTCGGCGAGCAGCGACTCGTACACCGGCGAGCCCTCCGCCTGGCGCGCCATCTCGCGGCGGATCACGATGCGCTGCCGCGGCGTCGTGGTCGCGTTACGGCTCGGGCACACCGGCTCGCAGAAACCGCACTCCACGCACTGGGAGGCGCTCTCCTCGATCGCGGGCTGACTCTTAAGGTTTTTAAGATGAATATCGGGATCGCGGGTTAGCACGACACCGGGATTCAGCACGCCGAGCGGGTCCGCGAGCTGCTTCGCGCGCCACATCATCGCCGTGGCCTTGGCGCCCCACTCGCGTTCCACGTACGGCGCCATGTTCACACCCGTACCGTGCTCCGCCTTCAGCGAGCCGTCGTACTTGCCCACGATCAGCTCCACCAGCTCGCCCATGAACGCCTCGTAGCGCTCGAGGTCCTCCGGCTTGGTGAAGTCCGGCGTCAGCTGGAAGTGCAGGTTGCCCGCCGAGGCGTGGCCGGCGACGCCGACCAGGAACCCGTGCCTGCCGAGCAGCTCCTGCAGGTCGCGCG
>Ga0182015_10001584_pt1 | contig 29548 bp, 19 predicted proteins | sample 712P3MmetaG_FD_120478 | JGI IMG/M metagenome (GOLD analysis project Ga0182015, IMG submission 120478) | Permafrost microbial communities from Stordalen Mire, Sweden - 712P3M metaG | ecosystem: Environmental > Terrestrial > Soil > Wetlands > Permafrost | place: Sweden: Stordalen | collected... | reverse complement strand
GGGCGAGCAACACAAATACGGATCCCGGCCGAAGTGGTGGTTCGCGAAAGAAACCGACGCCGATTACTTCGAGTGGCTGCGAAAAGAGATTAAAGGACAGTAGCTATCATCGGCCCGCGACGCCCGAATAGAGAGGGCTACCCTTTATCTCCCTATCCGTCTCCACGGAGACGGGGTTAGCAGCCAGAACGTTTACCATCTCGCATGTGCTGGCCGGGTCACATCGCCGTCTTTTTTAGACAGCCTGAAGGCCTCAGAATGTACTGTTCCAATAGGCGTGCTGCCCGAGATAGAGGTCGTCGGCAACGTTCTTCAAGATAGCGCGGCGCACGTCCAAAACGTTCATTTCTCCCTGCGTTTTGTAGAGCACTTCGCCTTTGGTTCCAATCAGAACCGTGTACGGAGCACCACCCGCCCACCCGGTGCCGAAAGCTTTTACCGCATCCGCCGCATCGTTGCTGTCAAAGAGAAAGTTCTTATTGAACGCGTGCTGTTTCTGAAGAAATGCGGACACCAATGGCTTCTCGTCAGGATTGTTGATGCTTAACGTCACGATCGTTAACGGCCGGTTTTCATACATGCGGACCATGGTTTGCAATTCCGGGAATTCTTCGATACATGGCCCGCACCAGGTAGCCCACACGTTCACGAGCAAAAGCTTGTCGGTGCCGGCATTCTGGCGCAATCTTTTGAGCTGATCGGCGGAGATCAAATCCAGGGTTACCGGCCGGTCGTTGAAATGGGTCATCTCATGTTCAACGTTGGCCGCTTTGTAGGCCCACTTTGTAGAGCACCCCACCGCGGGCGTGTCTGTGACGGCGACCGGCTCTCCAGCAAGCAGAGCATCGACGGCATCTCTGGCCTCGTGTTTCGTCGCCAGCTCCTCCCGTTGATTGCTATCGATTCGTCCCTCGTAGCGCAGAATGCGCTGCTGGTCAAAGATGAACGCATGGGGAGTTGCGGTAGGCCCGTAAGCAAGCGCAACCGCCTGCGTAGCGCCATCGTACAGGTACGGATACGTAAAGTGCCTATAGGCCGCGCGTGCCTTCATATCCGCAAAAGAATCGCCTACATCGGTGTATCCGTATTCGCTGAGCTCCTCTGCTTTTGGATCATTGCCCATGATCACCACCACCGCCACTCCCCTGCCCTGATAGTCCGTGAATAACTGCTTGATTCGTTTTTCATACATCTGTGCGACCGGGCAGTGATTACAACTGAAAATAACAACGAGGATCTTGCTCGACGCATAGTCTTTGAGGCTATGCGATTTTCCATCGACTCCGGGCAGATTAAAATCCGGCGCTTGCGAGCCAATTTTTAGAATTGGAGGGACATCGCTACCCGTGTGCGCAACGTCGTCCTGCCCCCGTCCGGTAGGGCATGAAAGAAAGGCTAAGCCGAGAGCAAGCATTGACAACCAAAAACGTGACCTAAGCGTGGCCTGCCGGGCTGGTGTGGATGCAAAGTGATCTAAGTACACGGAGGTTCCTTTCGACACACCTGCTGTCTCAAGAGATTATGAGAGCCGCCGCCTCCTTTTAGCAAATCGGTGGTGGGGTAAAAGAGTCTGCGTGAGAACCGGGAAAAAGCCAAAGCAGGTCCCTCCACTACGCTCCCCCGGATTTCCTGTTGATATTGGTGGCGTTGGCGAAATTCATGCGGCTTTCCTTAACGAAAGCCGCACACGTGCACGTTGGTGAGTGCCGCGGGGCAGGAAATCCGGGTTCGCTCCGGTCGGGATGACAATTCATTTGCAAGAAAGTAGGGTCTTTCTTCGAGGAAGTAGGCCAGTTGTCCGATTTGCCCATGCATCGTCCGGTTGCCGGTCGGTCGACGGATGATTCGGTATCATGAGAGGAGTCGTTTCGGAGGCTCAGCCCTAGATTGAGACAGCTTTGACTAGCAAGAAGGCTTCGCGTGAAGCCGCCCCCACACAAAACCGATCAGGACGGAATCGCGGAAAAACATCCCGTCAGAGTCTCGTCGAAGCAAGTAAGGCTCAGGATGCCGCACTCCTCGCGCGCGAACTCCGTACCTCGCAAACGCAACAGGAATTGGCAGTGCTGGTCGTGGTCGAGTTCACCCAAGAACTTCGTAAGCGCAAGCAGCTCACGGCATCGGTTCGACTCGCTCGGGCCGCGGCCGCCGTCGTGGCTGGAGAAGAAGACCCTCCGCTGAATGGAGCCTCTGCCCTCGATTTCGATGCCAGCCGCGCAGAGTTTGAGGAGCTAGCCCGATCAGCCGGTGCGACCATTGCCGCCACCATTGTCCAGCGTCGCCAAAGTCCCGATCCTTCCAGCCTCGTCGGCCAAGGCAAACTCGACGAAATTGTGGGGGTTGTGGCCAGTACCAACGCGTCGCTTGTGCTCTTCGACCACGATCTCACGCCCTCCCAGCTGCGCAACATCGAAGCGCGGCTAACCTGCCACGTGATTGACCGTTCTCAGCTCATACTCGACATCTTCGCCCGCCATGCCAGGACGCGCGAAGGTCAGCTGCAGGTGGAACTCGCACAGCTCGAATACCAGCTGCCCCGCCTCGCCGGGCGCGGGCGCGCCATGTCGCAGCTCGGCGGGGGCATCGGAACCCGTGGCCCGGGCGAAACCCAGCTGGAGACCGATCGCCGCAAAATCAACCTGCGCATCGACCACATCAAATCCCAGCTCCACGCCGTCCGCCGCATCCGCCATCAGCAGCGGCAGCGTCGCGAGGCAGTCCCGGTTCCCGTGGTCGCCCTCGTCGGCTATACCAACGCCGGCAAAAGCACCCTCTTCAATGCCCTCACCGAGGCCGGGGTGCTGGAATCAGCTCGTATGTTCGCTACTCTCGACCCCAAACTCCGGCAATTGCAGCTTCCCTCTCGGCGCAAGATCCTGCTCTCCGATACCGTCGGTTTCATCCGCAACCTTCCCCCCACACTCGTAACCAGTTTCCGTGCCACGCTCGAAGAGCTGGAGCGGGCCGAAATTCTGATCCACGTGCAGGACGCCGCCAGCCCGATGCGCGAAGAGCAGAAAACTCAGGTTGAAAAAGTTTTAGTCGAGCTTGCCGTCTCGACCAAGCCGGTCATCACGATCCTGAACAAGGTGGATCTCGTACCGGCCCAGGAACTGGCCCACCTCTCCAGCGATCCGAAAGCAATTCCGGTCTCCTCACTGCAACGCACTGGGCTTGATCAACTGCTGATTGCCATCGATGCCGCACTGGTGGTGGACCCGCTCGTCGAATCGAGGTTTCGCATCCCGCAATCCGAAGGCTCCATCCTCGCCTCGCTCGAAGGCGGAGCGATCATCGACGAGAAGCGCTTCGAGCGAAACCTCGTCTTTCTACGAGCCCGCGGACCAGCATCCTTCCTTGACCGGTACCGCCGTTACCGTGACAAGTAATCCAGAAAAAAGACCAGTGTGCTGGTACCGCTTCACCGGTGCCCGTAAGCCGTGAACACGTAATCATTTGTCTTGACTGCAGTGTGGCACGCGAACCCGCACCTGGCGTCGTTCCCCTGCGGTGGCTTGTCTTTCAAGGTGGCGGGGGTGAAGGTATTGGACGCCGCGTCATACTCGAACGCGCCATACCCCCATCCGCCGCTGTCCGCGAACCGCTTGCTATCCTTCACCATGAGATCCACGTCATGCTGGGTACCTGGTACCGTCGGCGCACCGGGTTCACTGGGATTCACTTTCGCGTTCCAATGTACCTTCACCATCTTGGCGCCATCCGGAAAGGGCTTGCCGTTAGCGGGAAGGCCCTCCTTATAGGCGTTGATCATCACAGCATTCCCGAGGATTGCAGCGAGCGTACCTCCGTTATGACTAATGGCAATCACCGGCCACCCTTCGTATCCCCTGAACTCAGAGAACGCGAGGCCATTCGGTATTTTGAGAGCGTACTTGTCCCGCGTGGAAGTGGCGGCTTGTGCCGGTGACGGGACTCCTGAGGCGGCGGAGTCAGCGTCGAGACGGGGAAGGTTGTGGATGAAACGTACAAGCTTCCAGGTGTCGTTCTCGGAAATATTCGACTTCCAGGCGGGCATGCCTGTGAGGCGAACCCCGTTCTGTATGATCCAAAAAAGTTCCGCGTCGCTCCAGTGCTGTACGTGGGCTGATTTCAGGTCCATGGCAGGCGGGGCCATGTTGCGCCCGATGTCGGTGTCTCCGCGCGCATCTGCGCCGTGGCATTGGGCGCACGACCCAAGAAACACTTCCTGACCCTGGCTCACGACCTCATCCGTCGCAGGCACCGGATTCTTCTTCATTCCTGCTTCCAACGGAATGGCAACGTCTTTGGCTGCATTGGCCAGGGCGGCTTCCTCCCGGGACGGAGGCTTATCCGCTGTGCACCCTTGAAGCAAAGCGCCCAGCATTGCACTGATCACGCTAAACATCAGCTTGTGTTTTAGCCTCTTGAATATTAGCGCCACGCGGCGATTATTTCCGCTCCACCCGCCAATCCACGGCAGACCCACCGATTCCCTAGTAAGTTCAGGCATCGTGTGCTCCCTCACAAAGCAAAGTTTTCTAAGCCCGATCTGACGGGCCTCTGGAACCATCGCAATCGTGCCAGAGGTCAGGGAGTAAACCTATTAGACGAAGGTATCGACCGGTACCTTCGTATCAAATGTGCGGGAGGATGCTGCGATGATCCTGGCGCACCACCCGCGCTACGCGAGGATAAGGTGATCGTGTTGGACTCCACCGGCTTTTGAAATTTTGCGCACGAACGTTCCGCTTGGCCATCCAATGCATGGGGTCGGAAGCAGCCGAGCGAGCCATGCCCTTTTCGTCGATGGACGATAACATGAGATAGACGTGAACGATTCGGCGATGGATCAGGTTGCTTTCTTTGGCTCGGTATCTCTGGGTTGTTCTGGCAAGCGGTCGGCTTTCCTAGCGAAAAGAGATGCAATGCCATCGCAGCACGGCACAGGATGAAGGACGACGCCTCCAGAATGACAGGGGCAGTCACAATCCGCTCTGCCTTTCATGCCACAACCTCAGCCGCTTTCTGACTCAACAGTCCCATAATTTGCCATTTGGCAGCTCTGGCCCACTCGTGGGCATTCGAGGTACGACAGGGCAGCATCCTGATCTCGTATAGGGCTTCAAGATCTGCGAATTGCCGATACGCAATATAAGGCGGATGCCCCGTAGGTCATTTGAGAATCGTAGTGGGAGGGTGGGCCATCATACAGCCTCGATCCGAACCACCCTGACTGGTTTAAACACAATCAAACGAGGCGGCGCGATAGCCAGGATGCAGTTCGAATCGCTGGGATGGTTGGAGCTACGAAGGTGCTCCTGGTCGACGGCGACAAGGGCCTGCGGGCGGCCCTAAGCAGTGTGCTTGAGTTGAGCACTTTCAAATTAACCAGTGCGGCCACCGTCTGTCGGCTCTACGGCATGTCTTGCTCAGAGAGATACGACTCTTTCCTGACGGGACTGCATATGCCAGGAGCAGCAGACGCACTCACGGTGATCAGCGCGATGCGACTCGCCAATCCACAAGGAGCGACGTTTCTCTTGAACGCATTTCCACAGAATGGCCACTGCCACGCAAGCCATCCCGCTACAGCCCGGGCGAAATAATGGTGAATCCCATGCATATGAAATCGATTCTACGGCCCGGCATCTTGAGTGTTATGTACCTGGGAGAAGTTAATGGCAAATACCCTACTGGTTCTTCCTTTTATGGTCGGATTCTTGGCAGCGACAGTTCCGCTACTCGGAAGCACGCCGACTCAACCTGGTGTCTACTCCGTCATCACGTATAGCGCAAGTGGAACCCATACTGACTATGATATGGCCCGACAAGCGGCAGATGCTTACGCGGTTGCAAATCCATGGACTGGTAGCATCCTCGTTCTTAAGTCAACCGCCAATTTTACGTGTGATGCGGTCCCGCTACCTTCGCTCGGCCTATCGTCGACCACCTCCATCATCGGTGATGGCTCCGGTACTAGTCGAATTGTGAAGAGCGCGGGATGTCCGGCAAGCGCGGCGACACTCCGCCACGACGACTCCCCAAATGGTGCATTGAGCCGGGGCTGGTATCAGGGCTTCACAGTCGATGCCAACCATGTAGACTCGGCCGCGTGCGAGTTCTATGGCATGTTTCTGACTACATTTATAGATGTGGCATGCGGAAATGCTCTCGCCAACGCAGATCATGAACTGGAGTTTGGCGATGTGACCGCTAACAACGTTGGCTGGATGGACAATATCTATATCTATGACCTGGAGACGTTTGACTCAGTTACGCCAGGCGCAGGTGCCGTCCTCACCCCTGTGTGGGCCTCGGGCACCTTGAGCAAAGTCACGGTCTCCAGCGGCGGTACGAGCCCCTATACCTCCCTCTACGCCCGCGCGCAGTTAACCGGAGCTGATATCTCCACTTGCTCCACTGTGCCGGCGATGACGCTTACCCTAACTTCGAGCGGATATATCAGTGGCGCGATTGTCACAAATCCCGGAAGCTGCGGGCGTACCGCTCTTATTTACATCCTGGTACAGGATGGGACGCCTGTCACCTACGGGATGAAGTTTTCTAATATGGCTGACTCGCACGCTTGGGGCCTTCAGGCGGCCAATTCCGCTACATACGGTGAAGCATGGTTTACGGGGTCGAGTGACAACTCCATTTACAATGAGCACCCAAGTTCGAATCAGTTGATCCAAATCAGTGATACTGGTAACGGCAACAAACATATAAGACCAGTCTTCGCTAATCCAGGCGGCTATGCGGCTGGCATCTACAGTCAGAATGGAACAATTCAGAACGCGCTAATATCATGGAATAACAGTACATACGTCGCGGCGGCAGGCTACTTCATTGGCAATGATCCCAGGGTATTCCAAGACTGGATGATCCAGAACAGTCAATGCGCCACTGTCAGCAGCAGCAACTTCGTACCCCTTACGACCAGATCAGGGCTGCTATCTGCCAATAACCCTCTTCCCGCCGGCGTCAAGCCGCAAAACATTGAATCATGCGATGGCACCAATTCAATGCATTGGATCGTCACGGGACCCTAACTCGGCAAGCAACTAAGTCGACGATGACGACAACCCTGGGTCCTGCCAAGAGTATCCGGAGTGGCATGCAGCCAAGACACCAGATTTAAAATGAACATAATATCTCAGACCACGGAGTCCATCAATGAAGCGACTTATCTTGGTTCTTTCTTTAGTTGCGAGAATGGCCATTGCTCAAGGAGCGCTGCCTTGGGGGGAACAGGCATTGAGCGTTCCGGTGCTGGCAACGCAGCCCGGTGTAGCCCTCTTTTATGTAGCATCTTATGCGTGGGTTGGAACCCACACCGACTACGACATGGCGAGGCAGGCCGCGGACGCCTACCTTACAAATAATCCGGAGATTGCAACCTACTTAGTGTTGGGTCCGGCGCTGACTCAGACTTGCGATAGTGTACCGCTGCCTTCGGTTTCTCGGGGCGACGGAACATCATCTACGGTCTCGATCGTCGGCTATGGCTCCGGTGTCAGCAACATAATAAAGAGAATTGGGTGCACTGCTAGCAGTGCGACACTTCGTGTGATGGAATCCACAAATGGACCAGTAACCAACGCTTGGTACCAAGGCTTTAATGTGAGCGCAAACCACATAGACAGCGCGGCTTGTGGCTTCTACGGAGTGTCGAATAGTACGGTAATGGACGTATCTTGTGGCAACGCAGTACCCGGGGCGGATCACGAGGTGGAGTTCGGCAACCTCGATGCAAATTCTATGGGACAAGCCCATAACATCTCGATATATAACCTGAAGGCATTCGATAATGTTGGGGTCGGTAGGGGCGCGATCCTGACTCCTGAATGGAGTGCTGGAGGACTTGCGGGTGTTATAGTCGGTAGTGGTGGATTGGGTTGGTACACTCAGCAATACGCCAGAGCACGAGTTGTGGGACCCGGTTTATCCTCGTGCACGATAGTGCCGACACTCACGCCGATCGTGCCCAACCTAGTCTCGGCGGCTTTCCCTCCACTACCAACCGTTAATTATGGCCCCGTTACCGGGGCGAAAGTCACAAACCCGGGTAGCTGTTCCAACACCGCGCAGCTGTATATCCTGATTCAGGACGGAGTACCAGTGATGTATGGTATGAAGTTTTCTAACATGACCATGTCCCGCGCATGGAACCTCGAGTCTACTGCTTCAAGTTACTATGGCGAGGGGTGGCTGCGAAGTTCGGTTAAAAATTCGGTCATAGGCGAGCACCCCTACACGAATCAGACTGTTCAGATTCTTGAATATGGCGCTTTAAATAGCCACGTTAATGCCTACTTCGACAGTCCGGGCGAGTTCGGCGCGGCGGTCTACGGTAAATCGGGCAGCTTTAGCAATTCAATCTTTTCCTGGAACAGCGCGACATACCCGGTAGCTGTAGGGTACTATCTTGCCGCTTTGCCTGGAATTTATCAGGCGTGGGCAATTACGAACAGCCAATGCACCAACAGCACCGCCAACTTCACCTCGATAGAAACGGCACAAGGTCCTTTGCTCGCTACGGGTCCAGCCCCTTCGGGCGTAAGCCTCAACGATATCGAACGTTGTGATGGAAGCAACTCCGTGGATTGGCCAACCCCAGTTGGCCCGCCGTAGAATGCTGTAACCGCATTAGACCAAACGTGGTATCTGCAAGTCGTTAGGGCAAACGTCATTCCGCCACGCCGATTTGACGGAGATGATGGCGCAGATGGGTGAGGTAGTCGGACGCTAAGAAACCCAGAGTCACGGGTTCTCCGGCTCCGATCCGACACGGCATGTCCAGTTGAGAAGGTGGGATGTGCGCGATGAGATGGGCAAGATAACGGTTATAGTCTACCCATAGCGAGACGAGCAACACCCAGTCAGCCTCCTGATACCGCTTGCACGCGTATGTTGCCTTCCTGGTCGTAGCTGGGGAAATCCAACGACGGCTGCAGCATCGCGCGGACAAAGCGCTGATGGTTGTTGGACGCCGAATCGATGAGATGTCCAAGGACCTGCTTGCGGGACCAGCCTCCAGGCAAGGCGGGCCGCATGCTTTCCGATTCAGGGATTTGTCGCAGCCCTGGCTCCAGGGCTTCCACCAGACATCGCAGCTGGTCGCTTAGCTCTCTCATCTGCTTGGCGCAAGTCTATCAAAGGGGAGATGAGGGAACATGATACCTTATCCCCTGGCGGGTTCTACGTGGCCGCGGGGAACGGACGCCGCCCTGCGCTCAGGCGGGCTGAGCGCACTATTACGGCGGTGCGGTGCATGCTCGTGAACCGCGAAACCCTTGTCAGGTAGAGATTTTTATGCAAAGCTTCGAAATGCCAGAGGCCGATCTTGTCTGCCCATCGATATCTTCGTTGCCTTTGCATTTCGATCCTTCTGCTTGAGTGTTGCTTTTCCCCCCGCGTCCGTGCGCAGACATCCCCAAAAGTTCCGGCTACTTTTGACTTCGATCGTGGCCGGGAACCCGTCACTTCGCTCAACGGAGTGTGGCGTTTCCATCCAGGAGACGACCCGGACGGCAAACTCGGATGGGCGAAGCCGGACTTCGACGATTCTTCATGGCCACTGCTTCGTTCCAACACTGGCTGGGGGGAACAAGGATACAAGGGCTACAGCGGCTTTGCCTGGTACCGTTTCAAGGTTCTCCTGCCCAATGAACACAGGCGCTGGGCCATTAGCCTGCCGCGATTGCTTACCAGCTATCAGATCTTCGCTGACAGCAGGTTGGTCGGTCAGTTCGGCGGGATGCCACCTCACGCCGAATACGTCGCCGGATTTGATCAGATCTTTGCACTTCCCGACGACCTTCCCTCGGCGGGCCATGCCGTTACATTCGCAATCCGCGTGTGGCACTGGCCGCGGTTCCCAAAGGGGGTGAGTGGCGGCCCCACCTCCACCACACGTGTGGGCGAAATCGATGCTCTCACAACTCAACAGACTTATGACGCATGGGGCAGGTTCTGGTCCAGCAGTTCAGGCAATGTGCTGATGCTGATGAACCTCCTGGCCGCGTTTGCGGGGCTGTTTCTGTTCTGGATGCGGCCACAGGATCGTGAGTATCTCTGGTTCGGTATTTATGAGCTGCTGACCGGTCTCGACCATCTGATCATCGACTATTACCGCTTTCATCCTACCCCCGAATGGATCATCGGGTTACTGGATTTAGCTTTATCGACGGCCAGCTGGTTTTTGTTTCTGCTATTCATCTTCACCATTCTTAATGGGCGCAAGAACTGGCTCTTCTGGGGAGCCGTAGCGACCGAAGTTGTGACGATTCTGGCGCACGTAACACTCATGATGGGGTGGATCGACTTGGTCCAGTTCGATCTCATCTGGGCGTTGGCCCTGGTTCCCTACTTCTGCTGCATTCTTGGTCTCCTGTACCAGAAAGCGCGGCGAGGCGTTCCAGACGCACAGCTGATGCTGATACCTGTTGCTTTCTGCTATCTATGTTGGCTGGCCCGCATCCTCCTGAGTGCCTTGATCGTATCAGGCCATACCTGGATCTATACCAACCTCCACTGGTTCTTTGAAGTCTCCCGGCGACCTTTTCCATTTTCGGTCAATGACCTCGCGGACATGCTCATGTTGGTCGCGGTGGTCGCGGTGCTGCCATTGCGTTTCGCTCGATCCCGCCGCGACGAAGAACGTCTCGCCGGAGAGATGGAGTCGGCGCGCACGGTGCAACAGGTCCTCATTCCCGATGAGATCCCACCCGTGCCGGGGTTTCGAATCCACTGCGTGTACAGGCCTGCGGGCCAGGTTGGCGGGGACTTCTTTCAGGTCATCCCGCTTGTATCTGGCGGCGCTTTGATCGCCGTCGGTGATGTGAGCGGCAAGGGCATGCCGGCCGCAATGACGGTTTCGCTTCTTGTCGGCACCTTCCGCACGCTGGCGCATTACACGCACAGACCATCCGAGATTCTCGATTCTATGAACCGCCGCATGTTGTCGCGCAGCCAGGGTGGTTTCACCACGTGTGTCGTTCTGCGTATTGAAGCAAAAGGAGCAGTGATTGTGGCGACTGCAGGTCATCTCGCTCCCTACCTGGCGGGACAGGAGATTGCAGTCGAAAATGGCCTTCCCCTCGGGATCGCAGCCGAGACCGATTATCCGGAAGTCACTATTCAATTGCCTGTAGGTGCCCAGCTTACTCTGTACACCGATGGCGTGGTCGAGGCCCGTGCGCGGTCGGGCGAACTGTTCGGCTTCGATCGGGCCGCGGCTCTATCCACGCAATCGGCGGAGGTGATCGCCCAAACAGCCCAGAGCTTTGGTCAGGACGACGACATCACCGTGCTCACCGTAACGTTGGCATCGTCAGCATTAGCACCCGAGACTCCGTCGCGATTACTATCTGGTTGTTGAGCACTCCCCGGTCGAGAATGGGCCGTGATCGTCGCATCGCGTGAAGGCAAGCGGTCACAAAATTGTGCCGGCGTCAAGGTTGCCCGAAGGTTTGCTGTGCTGATTCACCGCATGTGGATTACTCCGTAACAATTCGTCCTCTTTCATAGCGGCTACCTACAACGACTAAGCGCCATATCTAGCCAAAGAACCTGGAGATACCTGGTGCGGCGATCCCGTGCAGAGATCACTTAGTGCCTAGCAAGACAAAGAGCTACAAGCAGGATGGGGGCGGTGACATGAGTAATACCCAATAAAGGTCATGGATGTCAGAGTCGCAAGAGCCGATAGGATCCCCAGCTGAGAGATGGATCCATGTGGAACCTGTTCTGGCGCATGGCGTGGCGCAGGCAATGCGAGCCACACACGCCTGAGACGACGGGTACGAGTAGTGCATGTCCGTCACTGTCGCAACATAAGCGTGGTGAGCGCGGGGCTACTGGGTCCGCACTCTGCCGCACGGTAACGCGTTAGAGCGATTATGAACCGCGCCCCGAGTCAGATACGGTAGCGCCCACTCGTATCGAACAGCGATTGCGTTCCTACTTAGCCACCGAGCGCGTGGCCCTGTTCGACGTTAAGACGACTAACACTTCGCTAAATTGAAGGTGCATATGAAATGGCTCTGTACATTGCTTCTTCTCGTCTCGCCGCTACCCATGCTCGCCGCAACCTATACGGTCGCAGTGGGATCGAGCTCTTCCACCATCCAGGCTGTCTTGGATAGTGCCCCGGCGGGGAGCACGATCGCGTTTGAGCAAGGCACTTACGATATAACCAGTACACTCACTATTCCGTGCAACAACCTGACTATTACTGGTCCCGCTGTGTTTCCAAACACAGCCATCCTCAATGCGAGTTTCAACACCAGCAATATTTTCACTATGTGGGGCGGCTGCGTTGGCCTGACGCTCGAATATCTGGCAGGGTACAATGCCGGGCTTCTCTATGTTGGACCGGGAAACAGCTCGAATATAAATCTGCTACACAACACTACTGGCAACTTGCCGTCGTCGTCCAGTGGCGAGAATCCGTACGGCACCTCAGGATCGGTCTATTTCGATGGGAACCCCAAAACAAGCTTGAATGACGTGACCATCGAATACAACAGCTTTGGAGACTCAAACTCTTGCACCGCCGTGTTCAGCCTTGATGCAGACTACGGCGGGTCGTGCGCCGGGATTCTGATTCACCAAGGTGTAACCACCAACATCACCATAAAGTACAATAGGTTCTTCCACCTTGAAGAGGGTATGCACGTATTTCAAGCTGCAGGGAATTTTGTACAAGGGCAGGCTGCATCTGCGTCCGACAACCTCGATGTCGAATATAACTACTTCCTGAACATTCACCGGATTGAAGTCGAGATACAGGAAGGTACTATCAATCATTCGACGATCGTCAGCAACAACATCTTTCAGGATCAGAGCTATGCGTTCTACGGATCGCTCGGTCTTTCTACTCCTTGCTGCCAATGGAGTACTATCACCGGGAGGGCAGGGACTAGTCCGGGGTTGCTGGAAAACAACAATGTCAGTATTTCGAGCTTGAAAAGTCCATATGGCTGCACTTTTTGCGGCAACTCCGGCGACAGTGGTCCCGCATTCGCGCATGAATACTGGGGTAATGGATCGAACGCCAACAACAATCTAATCCAAGGCAACTTTGGAAACGGAATCGAGTGGGGCTATGGCGGGGGCTCGTGGGAGATTAACGACAACCAGATGTGCGGTCCCAACATGGCCCTCAACCGCGGTAACGAGGCTAACTTTCTCAGCAACGAGGAATTGCAGAACAACCCTCCCTCTCAGGTGGGCAATGTGACCAGCGCCACCTGCAGCGCCATCACCAGCGGTGCGCCCACCATCAGTCAAGCGGCGGGGAATGGTATGCAGACGATTACTCTTACGGATCCGGGACTAACTTCCGGTCCGGGGCCACACGGAAACACGTCCATCTACTACACCACGGACGGATCGAACCCGGTACCTGGCTCTGGCACCACGCACCTGTATACCGCCCCGTTCCCGATGTCTTCGGGAACCGTGAAAGCTGTCGGACTCTATGGATCAGGCGGCGCAAATCCGCAAACCTGGCCCACAACGTACCCGGCGGGCTACGGTTATATGCCCAGTCCAGTCGTCACTGCTTCGATCACCGGAACCTCAGCAGGTAAGACGACCCCAACTCTAGTGAGTGCGTCGTTAGGCACACCAGGAAGCGTAGCTACCATGGTGGCGGGAAACACGCTACAGTTTAGTGTGATCGGCAAATATTCCGATGAGTCGGTAGCTACTCTGCCTGATGCGTACGGGAACGCGGTTACTGCTTGGACCAGCACCTCGACCCAGGTAGGGTCTATCAGCACTGAGGGAATGGTCACTGCGGTGGGACCGGGAACTACAAGCATAGGGGCCAAGGTCGGCAGCCTTCTGGCTTCTCCCTGGGAGATGACTGTTACTGCTGCGCCCGTCTCAAAGGGTGCTGCCCCAACTCTCGTGAGCGCGTCGTTAAGCACACCAGGGGACGTAGCTGCGATGGTGGCGGGAAGTACGCTACAGTTCCGTGCAATCGGCAAATATTCCGATGGATCGGTAGCCACTCTGCCTGATGCATACGGTAACGCGGTTACCGTATGGACTAGCTCCTCGCCTCAGGTGGGGTCGATCAGCAGCGGAGGAATGGTCACCGCGGCTGAGTCTGGAACTACAAACATATGGGCCAAGGTTGGTAGCCTTACGGCTTCTCCGTGGGGGATGACTATTACTGCGGCTCCTGTTGAGAAGAGTGCCGCCCCAACTCTCGTGAGCGCGTCGTTAAGCACCCCAGGAAGCGCGGCTACCCTGGTGACCGGGAGCACGTTACAATTTACTGCGATTGGCAAATATACTGATGGGTCGATGACTACGCTTCCTGATGCACAAGGTACCGCAGTTACTGCGTGGAGCAGCAGCGCACCACAAGTGGCCACGGTTGACAGCGAAGGCATGGTCACCGCGGTCGGAGCCGGAACGACGAACATATGGGCAGAGGTCGGCAGCGTTAAGGCTTCTCCGTGGGGACTGACAGTCACTACCTCTCCGTCTGTCAGTCCTACACCGACTCACCCGGGAGCACCAATCGGAGACACCTTCCTTGGGCCCTTTTGGAAACTAGTGAGCCCGGTGGGCGGGACGGCCTCCATCTCGAATGATCATCTTTTCCTAAACGTTCCAGGCGGCAGCAATCATGATGTTCTGGCTCCGGGAAACCAATCCGTTCGCGTGATGCAGGCGATCGGCAACGATGACTTCGACGTCGCGGTCAAAATCGATTCAACACTCGCTGCGGTCAACGAAGGAACTAAGGAAGGTCTTATGGTGACCTCCGATAGAGCAGATTATATCTGCTTTGAACTGGCAGCGGATGGCACAAACATCCATCTTAGCGCCGAAACGGTGGCGGGTGGTTTAGCAACCGTTGTACTGGATACTACTGACTTTACCCAACATCAAGGTTCTATCTATCTGCGGCTGTCGAGAAAAGGCAGTGCTTACATCGCCTATTATTCGGTCGATGGAACGAATTGGACCCAGGCAACCAGCTTCACTGCCATCAAGATACCCGTGTCGATCGGACTCTTTGGGAGCAATTACAACGCGTCCCCTACCATGGCGAATCCTGTGACTATGTCAGTCAATTGGTTCCACTCTGAATAGTGAATAGAGTTAAAGAGTTTGAGGCTCCTAAGCACTGCTTCGGGCCGAATCTGGGGTCGAGATCAAGTCCGGACTGAATAGCGTGGCGGCCCGATGCGACGGCAGGGAGTCAGATACAGCAACACAATTAGTAACCATTGAGTCCGCGAAACCAGGCATGGACCGAAGTCGAGGTGCTTTCGATGCATAGAAAAGAATCCAGATATCTTCTTGCCATGGTGTTCCCACTAGCCATCCTTATTGCGGCTCACACCACTCTGGCAGCCACACCGGCACCGGCCGCACCAGGACCACCGCTGTCGAGCAACTTCCCAGGGCCCTTCTGGGAGGTAACGGCGCCAGCAGGGGGGACAGCCTCCGTCTCGAACGCCCATCTTTTCCTCAACGTCCCAGGCGGTAGCAATCATGATGCGTTGACTTCCGGGAACCAAGCTGTCCGCGTAGTGCAGCCAATCGGGAACACCGCTTTTGATGTCTCGATCAAAATCGATTCAACCATTGCTGCGGGTAGCGAGGGAGTCAAGGAAGGTCTCATGGTGATCTCGGATGCCAGCGATTTTATTAGCTATGAGCTGGCCGCCGATGGCACAAATATCCATCTTAGTGCTGAAATAGTCACGGGCGGCGTAGCGACAACGGTCCTCGATGACGCCAGCTTCAGTCATTATCAGAGTCCGATTTATCTAAGACTTACCAGGGCTGCAAGCACTTTTGGCGCTTATTACTCGATCGACGGAGTAGCCTGGACTCCCGCGACCACTTTTACAGACTCTAAGGTTCCGAAACTCATCGGACCGTTCGCTAGCAACTACAGCCCGACGCCCTCCAAGGCGATCCCGGTCGAAATATCGGTGAACTGGTTCGAAGTTCAGCCGAAGTGAGTAGTCGGTCGTCAACCACGAACACAAAAAGATGTGGAAAAACTCCACGGGAACTACAGAAGCGGCTATCCAACTTAAGACAAGGTGCGGCTACTTTTTGCAGCAATATCACCTTTCGCGAGCAAGACTTTGCTCGGACGCTAATGTGCGATTGATTCTACCGCCTGATATATGTCGAGCACACCGCGATTCAGCTGAGGCGAGATGTACTTCGCGTTGCCAATTGCATCGGCTGCACCGGCTTGGTTTACACTGCCGTCGACATTGGCCAGCAGAGCCACCGTACCCGAAACGAAAGGAGCACTGAATGAGGTTCCTGAACTGGACGCATAGGTATCAAAGGGATAAGTGCTAACTATGTTCTCGCCCGGCGCCCCTACCCATTCAACCTGTGAGCCGTAATTTGAAAAGCTGGATAGTTGGTCGGTGTTTGAGGTTGAAGCCACGCCCATGACTTGACTGAACGACGCCGGATACACTCTTATTTCTTCTCCTTCGTTTCCGGCAGCGGCAACGCAGATAACACCTTGGCCATTGGCGTAATTGATTGCGTCAGACATGGCGCTCGACGAACTCGTAAAGCTGAAGCTCATGCTCACGACCTTGCTTCCTTGAGCTGTGGCAAAATAAATGGCGCGTATGATGTTGGACGCATAACCGCTACCATCCGATGAGAATGCTTTTAGCGGAAGAATCTTCGCCGTAGGGGCTACCAAATGGACGATACCGGCAACCATTGTTCCGTGACCGAAATCCGCGTACTGCGAGGTGTTCAGTGCGGCCGCAGCTGCCGGGCTCACCACAGCAGCTGTCCACGGGCTCACATAGGTAGGACTGCCTCCGCCGCCGTCCAGGACGGCAACGGTCGAGTGATCGAGGTCACCTGTTTCGTCTGCGCCGTTGGTGTTGTCAACGAAATCGTATCCAGGCAGCAGAACCGGCGCGAGAGCCGGATGCAGCGGGTCGACGCCGGTATCGACGATGGCAACAATCGCCGATCCCGACACATGGAAATCGTTCTGTGTTTCGGTAATCCTAACAATTGCACTGGCCGGTTGATCAAGGTACCCTTGCGAAACCACTGTGCCATAGTAGGGTACAGGAAGAGAATCGGCTAGGTCGTTAGGAATGAAGGTTAAAGGAGGCGACGCGAATAGATTCACGAGCTGATCGACTTCGACAGATACAATCCCAAGTTGCAGAGGCAGGATCTCGAGCAGTCCATCCAGGCTGCCCAATACGGTAGGAGTAACGAGAAACAGCTCGCGTAGCGGGTCGCCAAGCTTCTCCACTACTCGGCATCCCAGAAGCGGGCATAGAATTCTGAGATGTGTTATGCCAAGCGTGTCGCGGACAATGAGTCCCGGCTGCTGCGCTCTTGAACTAGGAACTGCTATTACGCCTGTAAACACGAGAATAAGAACCCAAGAGAACTTCACGACTGGCCTCCTTCGAATGTCGCCAACGCGACCGCACGTAAAAACGCGAGCCCAGCACGGTCTGGCCGCGATCCTACTTAACTCATGGACTTCCCGAGCAGATCTTCGGGAAGCAGCAACAACAAAGCGACATCCTTGATACTTAGGCGCAACCCTGGACGCTCGATCGCCTTGAATGAGAAATTAAATTCACCGAACCGGTTCGTAGTCGTTTGCAGCTCCGTATCGCGCTTGTCAAAGAGCAAGACTGGGATTTCTTCGAGTATTCCTTCCGTCAGTTGAGCATCCATCACCTGCCCTGTCAGAGCCACCCAGTCCGAGCCCGGCTTTTGTTCTACGCGCAGGTCAATGAACACGCTATCCGAGTTGTACATAAGCTGGCGCGGCGCATTCCCGGAGCCCCGAATTCCCTCGAGTGCTCCAAGGTCAAAACTGTCAAACACGTGCCGCAAAATGCTGAAACCGGCGCTTTCCCTCAGGGCCAGACTGAATGGGAAAAAATACGACTCGGCGTTCCGGACCGCAGCCGCCGGTGGTTCATAAAAGAGTTCGCGTCGGGCAAACTCCACTATCGTAGCCCACGTGTTAACCGTCTCCAGGCACATACCGCAGTCCTGGTCCAAGTGCTGTTGCATGGGTACTCTTTGCTCCGTGGTTACAACATTGCGGACAAAGTCAACCCACTCGGTTGGGGAAAAATGTTTCACGCGCACCTCCACGATGGATGGGAATCGACATCACTTCTGCGCCACATCGCGCGTGGTAAAGTCGCTTTGATAATAAGAGTGCGCCCGTGGGCGAAAAATGCAGGACGAAGGAACTTTTTGTCCGACTATCTTCCACGCTGCACTCCTTCCAGCAATTCCCTCCCCGGCCGGCAGGCGCGCAAAGGCAAGGAAGCGTAGTGAAGGCGTTCTCGGACTCGTAGGCGGCTTGCCAGTCTGTTTCGCATACCTTGATACGTTAGCGGCATCTGTAAACCCCGATGCTACAGAGCGTTAGAAACCTTGGAACAGAGACGGATGGTCACCCCTTGCCCACCAGGATGAAGGGCGCCCAGTGGTACGGATGGGGATACTCTGACCTCACCTGCTGCATGGCCTGCTGCAGGGCGTCCGTCTTGGTTCTGCCGCATGCCAACTGACGGTAGAACGTAGTCATAAGCTGCGCAGCACTGCGGTCCTGAACATCCCACAGGGTCAGCAAGCAGGTCTCCGCCCCGGCATGAATGAGCCCCCTGGCCAACCCCAGCAGCTCGTCACCGGCAGCAACGACATTTAGCCCGGTGGAGCATCCGCTTAGGGCTATAAGTTCTGCAGGGAGTTCCAACTGATAAAGGTCGTAAAGGCTGAGGTAAGAGCCGCCGAGCCTTATTCCGGAAAACATCGGACTATCCCGCCGAAAATAACCGTGCGTAGCGATATGAATAAACTGGCTCCGCCTTCCTAGCTCGCGCAATCTCTCCGCGGTAGCATCCGGTCCAAGGAACAGCTCAGCATTGGGGAGGCAGGTAGCAATCGACGTGACTTCCTCTTGGACAAGGGGAGCGGCCCGGTCAGGAATTCCTAGAATCAGAGATTTACAACTCCTTTGTGTGGATCGCGCCTGACAGAGAGCATAAGTACTCGCACTCGACGCGTAGGAAATCGTAAATTCATCGATCAAGTAATGCTGCCCGTTGAAGAGTGCCTGAAAAGGTAAACGGTGCAAAACGCCATGAGGCGCAATAACGAGATGCCTGGCACGCAGCCGCTTCCGAATCGGCTCGATCAGCGTCCTGTAGAGATTGTCAAGATGTGTGCGGATCGACTTCAGCAGAACATTGGCGAAAGTGCCCACGTACTCAGGACCGAGTCGAAGCTTGGACAATTGAAACTCTAAGCTTTGCAGTGAAGTTGTAATCTCGGAGAGGTTCGCAAGTGGAACCACCTCCAGCTGATCCTGGCTGAGTAGAAGCACAACGATGCGGTCCTGAATCTGAAAATATTCGAGTATGATCGAATCCGCAGGTAGCGCATACCGAACCTGCTCCACCGTGAGAGCAGCCGACCACCACAGACCCTCTTCGCCATCTTGAGAGTATTCCCGAGACAATCTCAAAAGGTCTCGTTCTCGCCGCTGCAACTCAGCTTGTAACGTGACCATCTCGTCTCTCGAGGATTGCTGCAGCTGAGCCAATTCGATCTTGTGATAGTACCAGTTCAGTTCCTCTCGAAGTTCGCGGATTCTGCTGGCGTGCCCCGTCTTAGCTTGCGGCACAAGCCAGGATGCGGATCGAGAAGTAGAGAGAACGTCCAAGAGGCTTCGCGACTTGGCTTCTTCGATATACCCGAACGCTTCTATCGTTGCACTCGGTTGGCGTTTGCGTTTCAGGCAATAAGCTACAAGTGCTTCATATATCTGTACACGGTCTTTCATGAAGGCGATCTTAAGTTCATCACCGTGAATACCTTTGCGCAGCCGCTCCAGTGATTGTCTTGCCCGTCCGTATGCGTCATAGGATCGCTTCTCTTGCCCGGCAGAGGCATGGATCTGTCCCATGAGGGTGTTCGCCTGGCAATCCAGGACCGGAGATTCGAGGCTCGCCAAGCTCCTTAGAGCCCGCGCACAGTGCCTTTCCGCCGATAGCACGTCGTCACTGTTGAGGTATAAGCACGCTAACAGAAGATGGCATTCGATCGTTTTACTTCTGAGTTTGAGCCTAAGGAATGTTTTCATCGCCGCAAGGCATAGTTTGCGCGCTTGGATCTGGCGCCCTACACGGGCGAGCACCAGCGCTCGATATAGATCGATGATCGAGGGAAATACCTGGTTTCTCTCGCTTACAAACATCCGGCGGGCCTGGAGGAACAACTCCAGAGCGCGGGCCACGTTTTCCTCCCGGCCCATCGCGATAGCCACGTTCACAACAGCCTTTGCCCTCTCGTACCGCATCCCAAGCTGCCTAAAGCTGGCGATCGCCTGCTCGGCAGCCTCGGATGCTTCCGCGCCCATATTGAATTCGAGATAAATCTCTGAAAGGTCCAGATGACAAAGCGCGACGTGATATTCGTCGCCAGTAGAGCTGCACGTGTCGCGTGCAACTCGTAGCATAGAGAGCGCGCGGTGATAGTCGCCACGGAGGTAATGCAATCGGGCAATATTGTAATCCGCCTGGCCAACCAGAACTGGCATATCATGAGTCAGCGCGAAGTCTCTTGCTAGCTGATAGGTTGTCATCGCACGCCGAAAATCATTGAGCCTGACGTATGCGACGGCCATATTGTGCAGCGCCGCTGCAACACCCTCCGGATCTTCTTCCGCGCGAGGTGAGAGGTATTCGTAGGCTTGTTCATAACACTTCAGCGAGGCCTCGACGCGATCCTGGCGGTCATAGATATTTCCGAGATTCAATTCAACCCGTGCAACACGCCACTGGTTGCCTTGCTTTTCAAAGATCAATTGGGCTTCTTGGGCTGCTGCAAGAGCCAGATCATAATGACCGCGAAGAATAAGCGGTTGAATCGAGGAACTCAGGGTTCTGGCAACCTGCTCAGCATTACCTACGGATCGAAAGAGCGTAACAGCTTTACGGTGGCAGTCGATCGCTGCCCTGTTCCGGCCTAGCCCATACAGAGCGTTGGCTTTGGCGCGAAGGCTCTGAGCCAAACTCTCAGTGGTGCGCAGGCGCCCGGCGATGATGAGTGCAAGTTCGGCGACAGGAAGAGCTTTGCTTGTGTCGGCCTTTACCAACCGGGGCACCAATGCTGCGAGCTCCGATACTACATCGTGCCGCAACAATTCCGCGTGTCGGCTGACAAATTGGACCCGCTCGTGACGATGCGATAGACCTGTGATTTCATTCCAGATCTTCCCCTCTGTGATCGGGCCTGTCACGTCATTTCCAGCAGAAGTACTGTTCATGGAAAACCTGCCTCTTCCAAGGTCTTGCGCAAATCATCCAGGCAACGTCGCCGGATCGAGCCGATTGAGCCGGTAGCCATGGTCAGGGATTTCGCAATCTCGTCATAGGGACGCGAAGGCGATTCGAAGAAAAGCATCTCTACCAATTTGTGACAGCGCGGGCTAAGTGAACCCAGGGCGGTCCTCAACGCCCCCTCCCGTTGCAGTTCGTGCAATCGGCTATCGGGAATCTCTTCGGGCGCAGCAGCCAGTTCTATCTCTCCAGTTTCTGTAGCGTGTCTATGCTTGAGTTGTTGTTGATGGAAGCACTTGTTGTACGTAATACGGATCAACCACCCGGGCAGCGCCCTCGGTTCCCGCAAACGCTTGAGTTCATGAAGGAGCTCGAGACAAACTGATTGAAAGATATCCGCCGATTCCTCGCGGGAGAAGCCGTATTTGATCGGAACGGAAAAAATCAGATTCTTATACTTGGAAAGGAGCACTGTCCAGGCAGCCTCCTCACCACGCAGACATTTCTCGACCAGCTTCGCATCGTCAGCCCACAAGTTATCGGGCATAGCTGCATCACTCGCTGCCGAGGGCTGAGTCCTCATCTGACGGCCCCCGTTCGGTCTTGGATAAACAACTGCTCGGAATTCCATAGGGTATGAGAATCGAGAATAGCCGGCTTGAAATTTCGCAGTTGATCTTTCGCACCTACCAGCAGATTCGGGCTAACAAGAAATACAACCGGAACTTCTTCAATTTCTATCTCCTGTACGCGGTCATAGAGACGCTTCCGGTCTCGGGGTGCTGACGTCGACATCTGCTGTCTCATGAGGCGATCTATCTCAGCTTCCCAACCGGTGGCAGGGTGGGCCTCAGCCGGATTCCACAGATGGTCGTCTCCAGATGAGAGCCAAACATTCATCTGAGAGTTGGGGTCTACATCTCCTCCATCCAAGCCCATAACCGCTGCCTCGTAATCATGCGTCTCCAACACGCGGTCGAGCAGCGAATGGAATTCTAGGGGTACAACCTGTAGACGAATCCCTAATTCGCTCAGATCCTGCTGTATTATTGTCGCCATCTCGGTGCGCTCATTGCTGGAAGAGCTGGTGATGATGGAGAATTCGACTGGCACGCCTCGGTGATCGATGAGCGTTCCGTCGTTCTCTCTCCAGGAGAAACCAGCAGCCTTTAACAAATCTCTAGAGTGGCTAAGCGAACGAGCGGGACGACGCGCAGAAGAGTCAAACCAAAGACGATTACCCGGCGAGACGTGGGTCCAAATGGGCGCTCCGCGCCCATGGTAGACAATCCGGTTCATTCCCTCACGATCTATCGCCGATGAGATCGCTTGGCGGAATCGTACGTCATTGAACCACTGCTGCTTGCGCCTGATTTCTCCAGCCCCAGCTGGCAGCGTCGAATTCAGGTTAAAGAGGAGAAAATTGTATTCAAGATCCGGACCCAGATCATAAAGCTGGAGACCGCGGGACGCTCGTTCTTGCTGCAGCACAAAATAATTGGCGGCGCTGATTCGGTTCATGATGTCCGTTTCACCTGCCTCAAAACGTAAGACTTCCGCGTCCTCGTTTCCGGCAAACAGGAACGTGATCTCTGCTGAGTAAGGTAGTCGATTTCCGCTACGGTCTTGTTTCCAATAATAAGGATTTCGTTCGAGAATCAAGCGTTGGCCAGGCACGTACTCTTTGAAGCGGAATGGGCCGAGACCGGCAATTCGATCTGGCGGAGTATTTAAAGTCCACGCTTGTAGCAGCTTTCCTTCAGAATAGGCACGTTCGAGCAAGTGACGCGGCAGGATGGCAACGCTGTCAAATAATCTTTCAGCAGACGCGTACGGGCGAGCAAGCGCGAACGTTACCGTATTTGTATCGACCTTCCGAACGGTGATCGGCGTCTCACCCACCAGCAGAGAATCGCGCTGCGGAGCATTCACCTTTTCGTCCAGGTATACCCTGAAGCTGAAAACCACATCATCGGCGTCAAGCGGAGCGCCGTCAGAGAAGCGCAGACCGTGACGGAGCTCTAGTGTGTAACGGCGTTCGTCGGATGAAACTTTCCAGGATTTGGCTAAGGCCGATTCGGATAATTGGGTGTAACGGTTAATGTGGATCAGATCGGCTGTCATTTGCCCGATCACTTCGCGAGAAGAAATATCACTTGCTATCACTGGGTTCAGAGTCTTCGGCTCCGACCGCAACGCGACCACCAAGTGCCCGCTGTAGGCTGAGGGTTGATTATCTGGGACCAGACCTCCTCCTTGAGGGTTGGTCGAACCTTTGGCAGATGCAAATCCCGCCGAGCTCAACGAGCCTGCGAGGAGGAGAGCAAGGAGCCACATTGAAATAGGAACCTTCATTCTATCCAGCGCCCAACCTGGGACCGGTTCTCTTGAAGAGAGTTTGACAGCACCCCATAACTCAGAATTACTGGGATCAGAATCAACCCCGGAGAGAACATCCACCACTTCGAGATCAAAACATGATATTGCTGGAGAGTGGCCAGTATGCCGCCCCAACTCGGGACCGGTTCGCCTACTCCCAACCCGAGAAATGAAAGCGTCACTTCGGCAAGCACATATTGCGGGATCAGAAGAGCCGCTTGCGTCAGCAAGAGTCCCCGAATTTCGGGCAGAATGTGGCACCGTACCAGATAAAGATCAGAGGCGCCAAAAGACCGTGCCGCCAGAAGGTGTTTGCGCTCTTTGGCACTTAGCACCACTCCCCGAATGAGCCGAGCAGGGCGTGCCCATCCGACCAAACCAATCACGATTATGAACAACAGGAAAGCTTGTGCTGGGCTCGTGTGCAAGGGAAGCAATCCCCGTAGAGCAAGCAGCAGATACAACCAAGGGAGCGCCAGGAAGAGTTCGACACACCGCATAATAATAGCGTCAGGCCAACCTCCATAGAATCCCGCGAGGATTCCCAGGATTACACCGAACGTCAACGTAAAGAGGGTGGCAACGAGCCCTGCGAAGAGAGAGATTTGTCCGCCAAATAGGAGGCGTGAGAACAAATCTCTTCCGTAGCCATCGCTGCCCATCAGGAAAACGCGCGCCGGAGGATCTACGCCGAATAGATGACGGTCCCAAGTCACCATTCCGCCTACGGTGTACTTCGCTCCCCGGGTGAGAGCGTGGATAGAGTAGGGGGTGCGTTGATCCTCTTGGTAGCGTTGACCCCCAGCTCGCTCAACCCAACGATAAACGAACGGGTGCCAGAGCGGGCGGCCCTCTTTGTTTACCCAATGAATCGACGTGGGCGGGCAATATGGAAGTTCGCGGTCCTGCGCCGCATAATCATACGGAGAAAAGAAGCCCGCAAAAAACACTGAAAGATGAATCACCGCGAGGAAAATGAGAGACATCACCATCAGACTGACGCGCTTCATTTCAACCCTCCGGATGGATGCGCGAATCAGACGCGTACAACAGAAGGTCCGCCGCTGCGGAGCCCATCACCAGGAACAAAGCCGAAAGCATCGTGGCCCCGATCACCACATAGACGTCTCGCGATAGTACGGCTTCGAGTAAAAGTGGACCGAGCCCTGGCCAGCTCATGATCACTTCAGTCAGCAAGGAAATGCTGAGCAGAGAAGCCAGTGACAATCCGAACAGCGACACAATGGGATTGAGTGCTACCGGCAAAGCATGACGAAACAGAATTCGGTGACGGGAAATCCCGTGTCCCCGAGCGGCGCGAATAGAGGGAGAGTCAAGGACCTCCAGCATCGCCGTTCGTACATGCCTGAACAATACCGGCAAGCTCCCTAACGACAGAACAAGTGCTGGTACAAACAGATGTGCGGCCAAATCCTTGGCCTGGTTCCAGGGGCTCAGATCTTCGAATCCAGGAGAGACCATTCCACCCGTGCGGAACCATCCTGTTCGAACCGCCAGAGCCAGAAAACACAAGCCCAACAATAACTCAGGGAACACTAGAAGAATCGAGGTTGCCAGCAAACAGACACGGTCCAGCCACCCCTCGGACCACTCTGCACAGCAGACACCCAGGGAAAGCGCTGACAACCAGGCAAGGAACATTGCCGTCCCCGTTAGGAACAAGGTATTCCGCGCTCGAACCAGAAGAAGAGGGACTACTGGACTGCCATAGGCGAGCGAATATCCCAAGTCACCATGCCCCACGGATTTCAACCAGCGGCCGTAGCGTATAAGGAAGGGTTGATCCATCCCATACTGCGTGCGAAACCGTGAAACCGTATTTTGTGAAATCTGTGGGTTGAGCCTCATTTCCTGGAAAAAGTCTCCAGGCGACACCGCTACAAAGGCAAAGGCGAAGAACGAGATTCCCAACAACAAAAGAATTGCTTGTCCAAAACGAATCGCCACATAGCGCATAATCTGCCCAACCGGGGTGCGGGGCCCCAAATACGTTTCGCATATTGGCAGACTATACAACCAGAGTGCAGAGGAAATAATCATTAATTATGCTTAAGAATTCTTCCGCCGAGGTGCCTGCGCTGACGAGCGGCCAGCACTGCGGAGGTCGGATGAAGACTTCATCCAGCGAAGCGCGACCGCGAGAAATCCACAGCAAAACAAAGCGCGATCACGCCAGCAGGGCCGAGAAGCCATTCGTCCGCACGACGCGCTCGCAACTGCCCTTCCGGACGAGCGCCGATCGGAAATATCAACGTTTATTTATCGGCAGGGGCATCCCTGCTTCGGCTGGTCGTAGGCGCCTAGAAGGCCGAAGCAAGAGCGCGCGTTCGTGCGTCCTCGGGACTTCGGAAGAGATCTGAGACGCCAACCTGTTCAGTGATCTTGCCCTGGTCCATCAGGGCGACAGAATCGGCAAAATGCCGGAGCAACTCGAGATCGTGCGAGATGTACAGGTAAGTAAGTGAATTTTCCGCTTGCAAGTCTAGTAACAAGTTGATAATTTGCCCCCGAGTCGAAATGTCGAGGCCCACAAATGGCTCATCAAGAATCAGAAGCCTTGGCTGCAAAGTGAGAGCTCGAGCAACGGCCAGCCGCTGGCGTTGTCCGCCACTGAACTGGTTGGGCAGCCGATTCCCCCACTTGGCGGAAAGCCCAACCTTTTCCATCAGTTCCGATACCAGTTCGGCGCGTTCTTTAGGCGCATAGCGACGCTGGATCTCCAAGGGCTCCTCGATGATCTGTCTAGCCGTGTACCGCGCAGGAAGAGCAGTGGAATCCTGGAAAATGATTTGAATTCTGGGCCGAAGGAGCGCGCGCTCCCGTTTGTCGAGGGACATAACGTCGCGTCCATTGAACCAGATCTTCCCGGAGTCGGGTAGCTCCAGCAAAGCCGCGCACATAGCCAATGTCGTCTTGCCTGATCCGGACTTCCCCACAAGGGCAAGTGTTTTTCCTTCCTCTAAACTCAAATCCACCCCGTCAAGCGCCTTTAGATGAAACTGCTTTTCCCACCAACGGCCTTGCTCGTAGGTCTTGCTTAGACCTGCCATTTGAAGCAGTGGATCCGGCTTGACCCTCGTTGCCACTCGTTCAGCCTCCAAATTTGAAACAGCGTACCGTATGTGCGCTGGAAACGTTCCTCTCCTCTGGGACCCGCTCGCCACAGCTGCTCATCCGATCTGGGCAACGGTTTTCGAAATCGCAGCAATGCGCAGCCCCGCTTAGGTCACGAGGCCGTCCAGCGATAGTGTCCATACGACACTTGCCGCCTTCCCGATCGTTCGGCCTCTGCAGCGGCAAACCGCACCTGAACAGGGCGGACGTATAGGGATGGAGCGGCTCCCGCAATACTTCGTCACGCGAGCCTTGCTCAACAATTCGCCCTGCGTACATAATCATGATCCGGTTCGAGATGCCCGTCAAGACAGAGAAATCATGGCTGATCAATAAAAATGAAGTGTGAAGCCGCTGCTTGAGGCGGCCGAGAAGCCCCAGAATTTCCGAGCTTGTCACTGGATCCAGGGAAGCTGTCGGTTCGTCCGCAATCACCAGAGCCGGCTGACACGCGAGGGCCTGAGCAATTGCGATCCGTTGACGCTGGCCGCCGCTCAGCTGATGTGGAAACGCCGAATAAATTCGCTCTGCATCCCGCATCTCCACCTCTTGCAACAGCGAAATTGCCTTTTCCCTGTACTGCTGCCTCGTCCAGGTGCGGTGTGCCCGAAGAACCTCCGCGATCTGATCGCCGACTCGCAACACCGGATTTAAGACAGAGGAGTCCTGGTAGACAAGAGAGATTTTCGAGCCTCGTATCTTTCGCATTTCATTTTCCTGGAGAGTTAACAACGAAACACCTTTAAACTCAATAGACCCCTCCACACAGCTCGAAGCCGGCAACAATCGTAAAATAGCCATCGCTAGAGTCGTTTTGCCGGCACCCGATTCGCCCAACAGACCGACCATTTCACCCGGCCAAACGTCAAAATCGATGTCTGCTAACGGCCTGATTCGATGATTGGCGTCGGCACGCATACAAACTGAAAGGTTGCGAACTCGAAGTAGCGGCCCAGTTGCAGGCGGGTCACGAAATCTCGGCGTTGCACCCGGAGTCCCCACGATCCATCACCCCTCGAATGAGCACACGTTCGGAGCGCCTCTCGCACGCGGAGATGAAACAACCTAATCCCCTACTTGCAGGCGTCGCCGGCAGCCGCTCCAGGCCCAACGTTCAATCGTAGACCTACAGTCGAAATATTTATCCACAGGCTCACACTAGACATCCGCTGCAGTTCACGCAGACATTCTCGGATTTTCAGGCTTACCCAAATTTGATTGCTTGCAACGGTTACAGTCGCAACCCACTTGAGTGAACGCTTGCGAGTGGGCGAGCGAATATTTATCCGCAGATATCCGAAAAATATTTTCGCCTGACCTGTATTTTTGTTCCTCCCTTCGTACCCTTAATCACAGAAAGCGCTGCGGGTTCAAGGTGCGAGAAGCCGGGCGCCTCGACGGGATTGCTTTCAAATATGGTTAAGAGTGGGATTGATATCGCTGCGCAAAAGAAGGCGAAACAACCGTCTCCTGAATCAGCGAGGATAGAACTGGCCCGAGTAGCCCGCATCGCAGCCGCGCGAGAATTGACGGCGTCCATCGCCCACGAGATCAGCCAACCGATGGCATCTGTCATGGCGAACGGATATGCCTCCCAGCGCTGGCTTGGGATGCAACCACCCCATCTGGACGAGGCGCGGGAAGCAGTCGCGCAACTCATTCGCGACGCCGATCGCGCCTGCAAAGTGATCGTACAAATTCGTGATTTGTTTAGTAAGATGCCACTCCAATACCTGCTCGTGGATATCAATGAAACTATCCTTCAGGCGTTGGCTCTTGCCGCCGGCGAGTCGAGAAATCGCGGTATTGCCGTGTACACTGAATTTGCTCCCAATCTTCCTGCTGTCCTGGGCGATCCCGTTCAATTGCAACAGGTAATGCTCAACCTGATCACGAATGGCGTGGATGCAATGAGCACTGTTAGCGATCGGCCGAGAGAGCTGTCCATCCGCTCGACAAGCGATCCGACGGGAGTTCTGATCCAGGTCCGCGATACTGGCATTGGGCTCGAATCACATCTGGCGGAAAAACTCTTCGAACCATTTTTTACTACTAAACCCCAAGGTTTTGGCCTGGGGCTATCGATCAGCCGCTCAATTATTGAGGCTCATGGAGGGTGTTTATGGGCCTCGGCTCCGGATTTGCACGGCGTAGTTTTTCAATTCACTCTCCCCAAGGCCAAGGATCTGAAATGAGCGAATCTACCGGTATCGTATTTGTGGTCGACGATGATGTCTCCATCCAGCATGCGCTCGGCAGGCTAATCCGCTCTATAGGTTTGCAGGTCGAGCTTTTCGGCTCGGCGAAGGAGTTCCTGAGTAGGAAGACGCCGGATACACCCGCCTGTATGACCCTGGACATCCGGCTACCGGGAATAAGCGGTCTGGAGCTCCAGCGCCATTTGGCTGAAGCCCAGATCAGGATCCCAATTATCTTTGTCACCGGCCAGGGCGACATTGCCATGTCGGTTCGTGCCATGAAAGCCGGAGCGAGCGACTTTCTGACCAAGCCATTCCATGACCAGGAGCTGCTGGACGCGGTCGTTCGTGCGCTTGAGCAAGACCGCTTGAGGCGTCAACAGAAGGCCGAAATCACGACACTGCAAGAACATTTTCGATCGCTGAGTCCCCGAGAACGAGCAGTACTGAACGGGATAGTGTCTGGCCGGCTCAACAAGCAAGTAGCCGCAGAGATCG
>Ga0182015_10001583_pt1 | contig 29554 bp, 28 predicted proteins | sample 712P3MmetaG_FD_120478 | JGI IMG/M metagenome (GOLD analysis project Ga0182015, IMG submission 120478) | Permafrost microbial communities from Stordalen Mire, Sweden - 712P3M metaG | ecosystem: Environmental > Terrestrial > Soil > Wetlands > Permafrost | place: Sweden: Stordalen | collected... | reverse complement strand
GCCACTGAGATTCTTCACCATCTCAGCGATGCGACCGGAAGATCGTATCGCGCCTTCGAATATGTCGGGCCAAGAGACGCGCAATCCGCAGTTGTCGTTTTCGGTTCGCACTCGAATGACTTTCGGGCCACGTTGGAAGATGTGCAGCCTACCGAACCTCATTACGGTATGGGTCTTATCCTCGTTCGTTTGTATCGACCATGGGTCAGCGTTGCATTTTCTGACATGCTTCCGGAGACCGTCAAAACGATTGCCGTCATTGAGCAACTTCGATACCGAGCAACCAAATGGGGTCCGATCTTCCTAGATGTATTAGCGTCCTGTCGAGGACATGCCGAATCTCGGATCAAGGTCGTTGCGTATCAGCTTGGTCAACTTACCTCCGACTCCGTCCCAGTTGCTCTCAAGAATGTCGCCATAAATCTACAATCAGAGAGTCCCCAACAAAACACCGTCATCGGACAACCGTTCACTCCACGGGAAGAGAGCGGTGCAGAACAACCTCAACTTGAAACGGCGTATGTGAAGATGTTAAGCCAGCTTTTTGGTCAAAAGCTCAATGTACTGAACGCCAATGAGACGATTGACTCTACGATCTCAAGTCCGATATCATCTGCTCCAGAGTACATCCTTGGAGCCTACTTTGCTCGCCTTGATAAGAGGAGGACGCTCCTCTCCGAAATTTCATTAGCAACAAGAGAAGGGAAATTATGGAATGAAGAACTGAACGGGTTGATGCTTCGCTGGATAACAGAGTTGAGTCAGGCTACACCGTTGGATGAGAGCGCGATGGTGGAAATTATAAGTCAACTTCGGCGTCAGCCTGATGCATTGTCCAAGGCTTTGATTTCGGATCCATGGCTTTTCAAGGGCGAAGTGCCATGGATCATCGGATCTGAAGCATGGGCCTTCGACCTCGGATCATCGGGTGTGCATCATCTGCTCGCTTCGGGTAAAAACGTCAATATGCTCATCATCGACTCGCAACCATACTCTCAGAAAGATCAGAGCCTCGAGAATCGCAAGAAAGACATCGGTCTCTACGGCATGAATTTCGGGAATGCCTACGTCGCGTCTGTAGCAGTCTACAGCTCCTACACCCAAGTCATGCATGCCATGGTCGAAGCCCAGCAATTCGACGGACCCTCGATCGTGCTCGCATATTTACCATACACCTCAGAACTCGATTCTCCGTTGCAGCTACTTCAGGAGACCAAGATCGCCGTTGATTCTGGTTATTGGCCATTGTATCGATGGAGCCCTGCGTCCGAACCTAATTCTGAACCGGTTTTCCAATTGGACTCCGAACGCGTCAAGAAGGAGTTGAAAGCTTTCATCGACCGCGAAAATCACCTCACGCATCTCGTTAAAAGTACAGCAGCTATATCTACGACGGTGTCGCATTCTCACGGTTCGGAGCTTCGACATCTCAAGAAAATCAAGGCGAAGGAAGCCATCGAGAAATTGATGGATGGCTTATCTGGCCCACCAGTGACTATACTGTTTGCGTCGGATGGCGGAAATGCGGAAAATGTGGCAAAGAGGATAGGTCGTCGCGGAAAAGCGAGAGGGCTCAAACCAAAGATTCTGGCAATGGACGATTTCCCTATCGAAGACCTCGCCAACGAGAAGAATCTCATATTCTGCACGTCGACCGCCGGGCAAGGCGAATTTCCCCAGAACGGACGAGAGATGTGGGACACAATCAAAAATAGCACCGATCTCGACCTTTCCGGAATTAACTACACCGTATTCGCTCTCGGAGACAGCCACTACTGGCCTCGTAAAGAGGACAAGTTGTATTACAACAAACCTGGGAAAGACCTGGATGCTCGTCTAGAAGTATTGGGGGCGAACCGGCTCGTCCCAGTGGGTCTTGGTGATGATCAAGATCCTGACGGTTTCGAAACTGGATACAATTTATGGGAACCACCGCTCTGGAGCGCTCTCGGAGCAGACCAAGTCGACGCCGATTTTGAGGAGCCCAAACCATTGACCAATGAAGACATCAAAATAGATTCGAATTTTCTCCGAGGCACCATAGCCGAAGGCCTTGCGGATACGTCAACAGGGGCAATCACCGAGTCCGATGCACAGCTGACCAAGTTTCATGGTACCTATATGCAAGATGATCGAGATCTTCGCGATGAACGCAAAGCGCAGGGTCTCGAGCCTGCATACTCTTTTATGGTGCGTGTGCGGATGTCTGGTGGAGTCTGCCAGCCTGAGCAGTGGATTGCTATGGACACCATCTCTGACCAATGGGGCAATCAAACATTCAAACTTGTACGTCCTATCTGAGATCTGGAACTAATCGTCTTTATAGACCACGCGACAGACGTTTCAATTTCACGGGTAAATTTTTCTGCCATCTTGATGCTTTGCTGATCTATACAGGATCCTAAAAATTAATCTTCGCACTGCAATTCGGGGTATCAACACGGCGCTTCTCACAACCATCGGCGCTTGTGGCGATGTTAACCGCAATGTGATGTGCTCTTCGCTTCCCACAAAGAGCAAGCTACACGCGGAAGTATACGAGGCGTCCAAGGCGATTAGTACCCGACTTCTTCCATCAACTTCGGCCTATCATGAGGTGAGTCTCAAATTATGGACAACCCTGAACATGTTAGATTTGGCTTCAAGACTCAGAAGGGAAAAAGACCCAAGTCGCGGGAGACGCGGTTCAAGACTTTGAGCCTCTCTACGGTCCAACTTATTTGCCTCGAAAGTAACTCAACTCGAGTAGCTCTCTCTTACTTGACAGGTTTAAAATCACGATCGCAGTTCCTCCCGTGAATGACACAGATGTGTACGCGCACGACATTGGTCTCATCGCGATTGAGAATGAATCTTCCGGCGGTTTGGACGGTTTTAACGTTCTCATCGGCGGAGGTATGGGGATGACTCACGGCAGCAAAAAGACCTACGCTCGACTTGGTCAGTTGCTTGGATTCTGCGCTCCACATGAGGTCAGTGAAGTGGCGGAAGCCATAATGCTAGTTCAGAGAGACAACGGGGATAGGACAAACCGAAAACATGCTCGGTAGGTCATCTGTCAGGGCGTATCTAACTGGACTAGTCTCAAGTACACGATTGATGATATGGGACTTGACGAGTTCAAGCGTCAGGTCGAGGAACGTCTTGGACGAGCAGTATCCGAACCGCGAAAGCACCTGCCATTTACCAAGAACATCGACGATTTTAGTGGATGGGTAAAAGGGGACGATGGGTTGTACAGCCACACGATATTTATCGAGAATGGTAGATTTGTGATTGGATACCTCGCTGAAATGTTTTAGGGAGGGTTGAAAACACCACAGACCTTCAAGCGAAGGCCGGTTTGCTTGAGATTGCTCAGTACATGATCAAGACGAAGTTGGGGCATCTTCGGTTGACTGGCAACCAACATGTGATCATTGCAGGCATAACCTCTGAACAATTGGCGCACGTCAAGGAGCTTTTGGCAAAGTACAAACTGGATAACTTGAACTTCTCTGGATTACGTCTATCTTCGTACATTTCCCACATCTACCTTGCTGACGGTGTGCAGTTCTGCCTGCGTGGCGTTCCCCACGTACAGGAACCTTTAATTGTACTGATTCGTAGATGCGGTCTTGCGATGGCCGAAAGCGAACGATATCTTCCTACTTTGATCACCAAATTGGAAGATACGCTGGCGGAGGCTGGGCTTCGACACAGCAGCATCGTGATGAGAATGACCGGCTGTCCGAACGGGTGTGCCCGACCCTGGGTTGCAGAATTGGCCTGTGTGGGCAAGGCACCCGGAACATACAATCTTATGCTTGGCGGAGGATATCATGGCGAACGTTTGAATAAACTATATCGGTACGCACTTGGAATCTGAATTTCTAACGTCGAAGGCCGTCAGTCAACGAAAGTGAAATCCTCGAGATACTGAAACCCATGATCAAGCGATATGCTCTCGAGAGAAATGCCGACGGTACCTAACTTTCTTGGCATTCAAGACTAACTCAATGGTAGAGCATTTTGGAGATTGGGTTATTCGTGCAGGATATATCACGGCAGTCGAGCGAGGTGGCCAGCATGGGGCGATGCATGAGGGTGTTCCTGACGAAGAGGATTAGATGCAGGTAGAATTTTTTTACCATTGAAGCGAGAGTTCAAAAAGTGATAGGAATGACATTTTGCGTGATATATATATGAAGTGAGACGGGTGCATTTTAAAATACATACTGATCTAAAACCACACGAGGATTGCGATTAAAATAGCTACCCAAAAACTTGCGAAAAAGAAATACATCAGGTTAATACCACCACCACTACCACACAAATCAATGATTCCAACCCCTCCACGCGCAACTTCCTTCATACAATATTCGCATTTCTTATGTTGGGATACAGAAAGACAATCACTGACGTCGTTTGAGATTCGTGCTCAACCATTCCAAACCTAGACAACATTGTATCAGCTCTCCAATCCAAAAGAGGACAGAAAAGGATTACCTTCATATAACCCATCACCACTGGTGGCGCAAGTGGCTTGGATATACCAGCTCCTCTGTCTCAAGCTGTGAAGTCCCAACTTGTCGGTGATTTCAGCAGCATTCATGGCGTTGGGCAGATCTTGTTTGTTGGCGAAGACAAGAAGGAGGGCATCGCGGAGCTCGTCCTCGTTGAGCATACGTTGAAGCTCTTCACGTGCCTCGGAAACACGTTCACGATCATTGGAGTCGACGACGAAGATGATGCCCTGGGTGTTCTGAAAATCTATTGACAAGTCAGCGTCAGTCCACATAAAGGACAAAATCCGTTGGCCACGTACAGTGTCTCCAAAGAGGACGAATCTTATCCTGCCCTCCGACATCCCAAACGGTGAAGCTGATGATCTTATATTCCACTGTTTCGACATTAAACCCTGAACAGGGAGATTAGCGTGACTGAAGAATTGAGCTATACCAATCGTCGGTATTGTGGTGACTACGAAGCGAATGTTAGCAAATGACAGCAATTGTTAGATGGAATCCATACCAATTTCACCCAGTTTCAACTTGTACCTAGCTGATTAGTGACTTTACTTTTTGGGAAGAGCATACAGGATAGTTGTTTTGCCAGCAGCATCGAGTCCAACCATCAAGATTCGCATTTCTGATCAGGCGTTAGCATTTTGGGTCTAAATGATGCTAGAGAGGCGGTACCTTTCTTGCCGAATAAACCGGACAATAATTTCGAGACTAGCAAGTCAGTATCTGGGTTCGAGAGAAAATGAGAAAAAAGGAGAAAACCATCACGACGCCCCCCCCGATGAAGAGTGCGAGGACGGCTGGCGGAGACTTACTTGACAACCCCATCTCGCACAGAGTATCAATTCAAACGTGTACTAAAAGGAAGAGAAGATGGTTCAGTATACCAGGAGAAATGCTCGTCAAAAAAACTTTGTGTCAGGAAAAAGGAGGTGCGCGGACGAACTTATTTTACTACGTGTGAGAAATGAGAACTCCCAAAAGGGGGACCAGGAACCTAACCCTACACATATTTTCCGACACGAATTATGTAATCGGTTTTTCAGGTATGACAGTGTGCAGAGCTGCTTATAACAATAGTATAGATGACCTCGCCATGGTAATGCTATCTCTGGGACAATAAAGGAAAAAGAAACCAAAGAAATGTGAGAGTGATAGCCTTATGAATCAGTCCTCAACTCCACCATTTTCCCAATCAACACTTGCAATCTCAAACAATACATTTCCTCAAATTTGCGGCAGGGGTAGATTGTCTAGAATGTCGTTCCCTCAGGAGGCTGTGGTAGTTTTCGGTTCTGAGGGGCCGCCATTTCTCTTCACGAAATGATTAGACGCTGTCATAAAAGAAGAAAGATCAAAACACGGAATTTACCTTCTTAATTCAACAAGCACAGTTTCCAAAGTATTTGAACGACGCCAATTGCCGAGACAGTTCAACTTGGTCGGTTCAACCTGAAAACGGTCAGCTTCTGTCCAGTGACATAGTAATGGGAATAGTTTACCCGTCCAGTACTAGCATTGACGCACGGAAGGTTAATTTTCGAGGTGAAGGAAATTTGCGGAGGCGAATCAGGATACTGATTTCCGCAAGTGATCTTTAAACTGTAGATTCGGTTTTCATGAACACTCTGGAAGCCCACGTAAGCACCTTGCATTTGAAAAGCGAGAGAGGACGTACGTGAGGAGGACCCAATATGGTTCCATTCCAGTGGGTCATCATAATGTCGTCTCCATCGGCCAGACCATACGAACAAGAGCCATCACCTAGACCTAGAGTCCAGTCAGAGAGGAGAATGACTGCGACCCAAACCTTTTTCGCCCTTTTCAAGTTCTTCAAGTAGACGGAATGAGCGTGGAAGCACAGCACCCATAATATTGGTCCCTTTCTCTGCGTGATAACAAGCGAATCAAGTCTATATAGGACAGAAAGGGGAAGATTACATTGAGACACGCCACACCTAACCCAGCCCATATGGGTAACCAGTGAGATCACTGGTCCCGGGAGGGGAAGATCTGAATTAACTCTACTGGTCTACATCATCCTTAAACTCCTCGATATCATTTCCTATTTCCTGAGGCCTTTGTTGAAGTACTAAAGATTAAATAAGTATGGTTTGATCGAGACGTACCATGTCGCGAAATTCTGGCCTGACTGCCGTTTCCACTACAGCTGAGTGCCCGATGGAATCCGGACAGTCTACTTTTTCGTATGTCAACAAATTCCGAGACCCTGGACCACATTAGAGACGCTGAATAGGAAGGTCATACATTGATTAAAGAGTTGTTCACACTTAGAAATGAGCATTAGGTTTGCATGGTGAGGAATTCGTGGCTCATGATTTGTATCTCGAATTAGCGGGAGCCAGAACACCAAGCGGCCCCCTGACCGTAGATGTAGCACCGCAAACTCCATCAAGTCATTTAGAACATCCGATAGCTCATAAACTACCGTGGGATAAATGAAGTCAGCATGCCTGCAGCGGTCAGTGGAAAATTAGCGGGACAAATACGTATGAGCCTCCGAACCATCGTTTCGAATTATGGGTTCGCTCATATTCTTTTTGCTCCCTAGTCTCTTTGCTCCAGCCCGTACTCCGTACGGAGCTGATATCAGTATGTTCGAAACGTGGGAGGTACGGTCGCAAACGATCGCATCAAAGATGACGTCTTTCCGGATTGGATTTTGAGTCAGATCGAAGGTCAAAACATCCAAAAAGAAGGTGTTCAGATTGTACTGAGTATAATTTGACAGCAAGGACTTTTGACCTTTCCCGCGCATGTTGCGGCCATCTGGAGTTAGCTTTAACATCTGTGACCTTGAGACCTATGTCAGAGCCTAGAGATGTCAGCAGGTTTTTCAACATAATAGGATAATGACCACACGTGAAGGCTCCAAAGTGACTACAAGCATATAGAAAACTCCCAGTTCCACAAAATGGATCGTATATCAACATGCCGGGTTTCGCCTGTATAGAGATGAGATCAGGGTGGCGACATAAAACATACCAAAGCCTGATTGGCTGTAATCAATGATAACTCGGCATCGAAGGACGTATTTCCGACGTAGTCTCTCTTTTTCAAATCGTACTTTGACATTAGTTCACGACTACCTTTGCCGATCTAAAACGGTTAGGGGCGAGGATGAGGTGGACCTCACATATCGTCCCAGAAAGAGCCTCAAAAGTTTTCGAGGATGTTCATTTGTCCAAAGTTCATGTACAACGAACAGCTGTTCAGCATTTCGAAGCTGAATGGGACCTTCAAAACCCATGTATGAGAAACTTTCGATTATTGCAGTCTGTTCTTCCTGACTCCGTGTTTGATTGAAAGTGTCGAATTTAAAGCGAAATGAGCTTTGCTTGTAGCGGTCCTGCAGGCATAAGTGAAAGCACCACTCGCAAACGTACCCATTCACCGAGCGTCCTCAATACGACATTGGCATGTAACTCGTCATATGTGCTTCCACATCCCCAAAGCTCGAAGACTGCTCTAGTAGATAATCAGAGGAATCCTTTCAAGGTTTAACTTACTGGGTAAGGATAGATCGCTCCACAATAGCGGCGGCTACGTTCTCGTTTTCTAGCTCGAGTACGGCAAAAGGTGAAGAGTCATCATACTCGACAAAGCAAATGGGTCTCCCGACACCAGAGTCGGTTATTACTGCACATGATTCAAGCTCGGAACGGCGGAAAGTAGGATGTTGCTGGATGAACCGGACTAGATATTGCTTGCGACGCATCAACTGTAAAAATGTGGGAGGCTGTCGAATTGCGGTCGATGTTGATCCCTTTTTCAGCGGTCACAAAATCGGCCCCTGAAACTGAAATTCATCTCACCCACCGGTAATAAAACTGAACACTATCTGGGTTTTAGAGAATGTAGGGATCGTCAACTGTGAACGACACTTGATACACGCATATGGAGGCTTCATTGAACGAGCAGATAGAGCTGGGAATAAGCTACATATCTACTAGTATACGTTTGTACACGTTAAGCAACTCTTGATTTCCCTCACATTGGTTGCGTGTTTGATGGCTGAACAGTCGAGGTGCGTCCAAAAGAGCAAACAAACTCGCAATCTGGATTGCCTGTTCTTCACTCAAGACGTGACTCATCAACATCTCCTAAGATCGTGGGGTTCCAGACTGTTGACCTATCATTACTGTTACAGTTTCAATCTATTGCCGCGAATCTTGAAAGGCCAGTATCCTCAGTGACCCATCTTTATCCTCGCCGGCGAATGCCAGCCAATGTTTCCCAGGATGCCAAGCGACGCTGTTTGTTGCCGCAGTTGTTGGAACCCGCCTGGCTTCCAGCCCAGTCTCAACGTACGCCTTGCAGTGAGTTAAATCCACGGAGCATATGTACGATATCAATTGCAGAGTCCTCAGATCCGGAGGCTAAATATACTCCATCATAGCTGAAGCTCAATGTCCTTATCGGCCAGCTGGCATGGTCAACAGACTTCAAGAAAGTTGGGATAGGGTGATTACTCCTGTCTGTCGAAGGTTCTGATGCAAATCCATTCCTTCAAGTCCCAGAGTGATACGATAGCGTCAGCTCCGCCGACTGCAAGATATCTACGTCGATTAGCAAGCAACCTTCTGGAAATTGTCTACCTTCCACGAGGATCGAATTCCAGCGAGAAGCAATTACTTGTGTGTGCGTCAAGAGTGTGAAGTAATTCAAGGGACGGCCATGCCAGTATCTTTACTCGCCCTGCTCCGTTCGTTAACAGGAAAAGATCTCCGCTGTGAGACCATGTCATTTCGTTCGTCTGTGTGTCAGTGCAAGAGCAAACGATTGTGTTAAGACCTCTAGCGGTTCTTTGAAGGATTTGAAAATAGTGTGTTGTCTAGCGTCGATGATGGTTACAATGTCGTCCTATAATAATCTCAGTGTGGGTATTGCAAAGTGATTACCTTACTGGCAACGGCAACGTATGCGCCGTCAGGACTCCAAGCGATGTTGATGTTTTCGCCTTTTGTCGGGACCTCTCGTATGCAGGTTTGCGCTGTTCCACGTTAGCCTGCCACCCCAGTCTTGTACTACGGACCTCTATAGTCCCAGAATCGAACAGTCTTGTCATGCGAGGCGCTTGCAAGGTGGTCTGAATTTGTTGGATCCCAGCAGAGCTGGTCTACGGTGCCTGTGTGTCCCTTGAGTTGGATTGAATAGCGGACCTCTGGTTTGTCCGGATTCCACACTCGAATTGTTCTATCGCCTGACCCCGACGCGAGACGTGTGCCGGTAATGTTCCATGCTACTGCTCTCACAGCTTCCTTATGACCCGACAATACAATGGTTGCGTTTGGCTGCGGTGCCATATTGAACTAGAAGCACGTTGCTGAAAGAGTTGTAAGAGTGAATCAAATCATCAGAGATCGCCGGACAAAAAATATTTACGTGTCTACAATTTCCCGGAATTTTGGAACTACAACCCTCAATTGTGACTTTCGTTGAAGAACCTCGTAAAGACCAGCTTACTATTATCTACTCTTGAGAATACTGTCCTAAGTTTTATGCTCAGCGCTATGTTGAAGATTACGCGATTTGACCTTGTGACTCCATGGTCTCAATCAATTCCTTTAAGGGTTCAATCTCGGCCGGCTCAAGTAAATCAAATTCCTGAAACGTTAGACTATTCTGAAATAGGGGAATGGACTTTTGCGAAACATATAAAATGAGCAAAGAAAGAGTTCCAATGTGCCTCTAATCGGAGATGAACGATTGTCTACACTGATTAAAAACCATTGGAGTGAACTTGGTACCTCAAAGTGAGCCCAGTAAACATGGGCAAAAATCCGAAACATTTGTTTATGAATGGGCTTGATGATGCTTTGATGAAAATTTGAGGGAAACGATGAATTATGCTTTGTTGGGAAAAACTTTTCGTTCATGATGCGATTCGAAATGTTTGTCATGATAAAATCTACACCTTGTGAGCTTTTTGTATCGGGACAGGAGAACCTGTGTATTGGGGGGCCGGTAGTCGGACCTGCTTGCGTTGATTATCGAGCCACATGTAGTCCATCCTAAGGTCATGGTCAACACAATACGAGAAAGCAGTGGGAATTACCCTGGGCCAGCCGTCATACTGCAGAGAGAATTAGTTACATCGAACGGACAAGGAGGACGCACCTGGGACAGTTTCTATTTGTGCATACCTCGGCTATGACGCCATAAAATTGGTTGAGATGTTGGAAGAATTCGAATTCTGAACGCGGTTAGTTGAGTACTCGCGAAATTTGAAAGGGTGGAGGGTACCGTTCAGCGCTAACCACTCATTGAGGTCGACGTATTTGGGAAGGACAACAATCGTCTGGATCGAGCCTCTAACGAGCTGCGAATTGACATAAGGCTCACACAGGAACAATGGTCTAGGAATCACACGTCAGACGAACACTAAGACGCACAGAGACTACCTCTGATACTGGGGACTGCTGCTATTAGAGGTCACTGGAGGATATGCTGGCGAAGTGGGTGTTGTTGGTGACCGGCGAGGTCGACTGGAGCGCTGACGCCAATTTTGGAAAAGATTGCTCATGTTGCGGTCTCGCGTTCACGAGGTCGTGGATATGGCGGGAGTGGTGGTCAAGAGAGTAGTATTCCAGCCGAGAGGGAAAAGACGTATATCCCAAAAAGAGTGAGTTGACAGCAGTGTCTCGACCAGAGACTCCAAGTTGCTTTTGTGTGTGCTTTTGTGGATGGTGGTTGCAACGAATGAAATTGGACAGAAAAAGGGGGTCCGTTGTCTCCATGGCAACTACTTATTTAAATAATTTCGACTTTCACCCCTGGATTTTGAAATAGAAATTCCACGACAGGAGAAGGGACATCTTACAAAATGTTGGAGCCGTTCCCTCTGCCGTTCACTGAATCGGAAACTTATGCCAGGTCACTCATCGAACTGCGTTTGAACGCTCTCAGTGCAGCAATCAGAAACAAACCCGATTGGCATTCTAAACGGCTTAACCCGCAAATCGTCGCCAAATGGCAGCAGGAGGCCTTGGTGCAATATTTCGCCCCTGCTCAGTTCAAGTTCGTCATCGATGAAATCGGATACTATGACAAGATTCGCAACGGATCGATCGAGGTCGCCGAAATTGATGGAGTCTGGAGAGCTCCCGCCCTTTTCCATCCCGATGTCAGCTCAAACTTCACCCGTCTTGTACCACACCTCTCGGATATTCCAGATCCGGAAAAGGATTGGCATCCCGGCTCGAACAATACAGTTCTCGATCTAGTACACCCAAGTCTGTATCTCTTCGTTTCGGGCAAGACACGAACAGTATCGGTGGATCCAGAAAACGGTCGCACCTGTCTCCCAACGGGCTTGCCAGGAGTCCCAAACCTGAGCTCGGAGGAGTTCACATCGACCAAGTATCAGTGGATACCGACCCCAGTCACTATTGACGCCTCTGGAAATGCGACATTGATTTCATACATTAACAATCTTCACCCTGAACACCATCGCGAACTCTATTCTGCTCTCGCTGAAGGGTTTGGCCAAACGCTCCTACTCTTCGAAGGGGTTCTCAGTTTCCTCAAATCGCCTCGGACGCCCAAGATCGATTTAACATACCACCAGATGTACGACGACTCAGGCGAACCCGAGAAAGGAAACGACGATGAGTATTGGAACCGATATAAGGAATGGTACGAGAATCGCCCTCTGAATCCCATTTCAATCCCGGATTACGTTGAGCCTGCTGCAATTACTCCAGTAGCCCTACGGGAATGTCGACTTCAAGTAATTGTGAAGATTCAGGAAATGCACCTTACACCCGACAATCCCGTTTACGATGGCGGCGTATGGCATGTAGAAGGGATGGAAAATGAAGCGATTGTTGCTAGTGCAATATACTACTACGATTGTTCCAATATCACGGAGTGCACTCTGTCCTTCCGACAGGCTGTAGTTGAACCAGGCTACGAGCAGAACGACAATCGCGGAGTCGAAGCTATTTTTGGATTGCTTGATGGTGAGCCTTTGGAGCAAACACTCGGCTCTGTGGTCACCAAGGTTCGCTATCTCCAGATGATGAAACTGATCTTGCGTAGCGGGGACTCGTGTTGGCTTGGCCCAACCTCTATCAGCATCGAGTTTCCTCTTTTGAGCTTATCGACAAATCAAAACCAGGGAAACGAGGGATTCTGGTGTTCTTCCTAGTAGATCCCGACGTCCCAATGCAATATGATACTGGAAATGTTCCGCCTCAACAGAAAAATTGATGGCTAGAAGAAGTCGAGCGCGATCCGACACTCACAACAAGACTACCCGCGGAAATTCGAGATCTTGTTTTCGATTGGGTGGACGACCCCATGCCGTTGGATGTGGTAGTCTCGTCCCCAGACCCCACGCCACCACCCCTTCGTGGTGGCGGCTGGGTACGAGACTATGGATGTGGCGCGCGAACATCGGAAAGATAGCATGGCGGAAAGAAAGTACCTCAGGGACAACACTAACGAAGTGATCTTCGAAAGAGAATTCTCGTTATGGAGCATTTGAATAGGTTTCAAAGCAATCAATTTTTAACTCCTGATGTAATCGCGATGTAACAAATCTCAATTCGGTGCATCAGAATCCGCACCGTTTGCCCGTTCTTCGTCCGTAGAACGCGTCTCTGGGGTTTTTGGATAGAAACCGTCTCCATCTCTCGATCCACTAGACCTGCTGCTCCTCATGACCAATCCAGATTTCGTGGGAATATTTTTGTTTCGTTTCACCGTTTCCATCTCGCTCTGGTCATCAAAGGGTGCTCAAAAAGAAGGATGTACCCCACTCAAGACGGTGCCATGTGGCGATTCATCGTTAAGATTGGCTTGAGCCTTGCTGAGTCTCTTTGGTCGCTGTGATGCCCTACCTCGTTCAATTTGTTGCTCAAGGCGGAGTCGGTGTGATATCTACCCCTATCAGTACAATTTATCAACAAACCCAAACCATGTGGAGCTTCGGCCAAGTGGCCCGCTGACCGACCAACAGTTTGTGTGCCAATTGATCTCTGGTTGGGTCGCTACATTGTCAGATCGATCGTATATCAGGAGGTTGACCTCAGAATATACCAGAAATCACTCAATGATATCTTTGGCTGGATTTTGTTAGCTCAATCAACCAATAATCCGTACCCATATAGTGATGGTTCCTTCAAACCTCTTACAGATCAGTATGATGTCTTGTGTATCGTACCTGTAGCCATATTTGTTCCCATGATATTCCGAACCATCGCGGTGTCAACTCCAAGTCTCGGGCCACCCGCAACCATTTCTAAATTAGATAACCTCCGCAACACCACGATTACCGTCAAGTCAAGCTTCGGAATTAGTTTCAGGAAAGGAATATGGATGTACCTTGATATATTGTTCCAGAGCGCTTCCCAGAAATCCACCTCTCCACCCTTTGCCTTTCCGGCTATCATGATAAGCACGACGAACACCTGAATGGGGAAGTACTGGCTCACAGGTCTACCCACTGTACCCCGCGCTGAATATTTAGTATTAGACAAAATCAGGTCTACCTGAAAAAAAGAACAGAGAAATATGCGGGTTCGTCTGACTGACAATAGAAAAGTTGATATTAAAGTAGCTAATGAGTCAGTGTAATCGACATCTGAGCATTTGTCACGTTTTCCTACAACGCAGTCAGCTCGGATGCCTAGGATGAATACAATGTCTCCAGAGGAATGTCTGTGCGAAGAGAGCCATCCTTCCACTAGACGATGAGATTTGTTGCAGAGGTGTTTGATACTTTGTGTCCGAAATTGTACGGTGCAATCCTTCCGGATCTTGTCTTCATCATCAAAACAACCTACACTCGTTAGCAAAATACATAGCTGATTGGTATACAGGTGAAAGAATTCCCGGTACAGCCGCACTCGCAAGCAACGAGGACCAAATAACGCAGTTCGGGGCAGTGAGATAATTGATCAACTATTCGTTACTCCTTGTCGCTCACAACAGATTGAACCTTTGGGGGAGAGTGTGTATCGTAGGGGATGACACTGACACTCAAAATGCGGCCCGTCCTTTCGTAAGCCTTTCAAGTTAGCGAAGAGCAGTTGCATATGTTTACTTCTTTGAAGGTCATAGATCCCCGTGTAAACCTTGAGAAAGTTAGCTAGAGGACCGTGATGGAATACCATGTACAGCGACGTGCCCAATCAATTGAATCAAACCGAGAGCCGGTTTTCCACCTAGAACGAGAGTGAGTCTTTGAGACGTCGTGGCAATTACCAGCGATACATCCATTCCTTTAAAGATGTGAGATAAGGTATTGACAAATGAGGAGGTTACCAGTGTAGTCTCGTGACAAGCCGTTATTTTATCAGCCAATTCTGGGACCAGGAGTTGTTTCAGCTCTTCCTATTCAGATTAACGGTATTTTCTTGGGTTTGCGAGTACATCAGTTCGAGTACATGCCAATGCAGCAATCAAACCACCTCCGCTGGTCCCAGTAATTACCTAACCGGTGAGAGACGACACATAAAGGATTCTTGCATTCGGAAGCAATCCCTCTTCCAACAACGCCCTTCCAATTAGAAACAAGCAGTGAACGTGGAATGATCTCACTTGACAACACCCTACAAGTCAGCAAGATTGAATCTGTTGAGATACGAAATGGTAATATGCCAGACAAGCCCCGCCGGAGAGGCACAACGCTGTTCGTCCGTAATTACGAGCCATATGACGAAAGAAGACCCTTTTCTCCTCTCCAACAAGCGAAGGAACTCCATTCAAGAGTGAGAGACATTTTTCCACTGCCAATTAGAGTCCAATACATATCGGCAGTCAGACCCTCGTCAACATATTCCTCAAGAAGCCGCTTTGTGCCGAAATACGTCTGACTATAAAGCCTTGGGCTCTCTATCCCCGCTGAAGAAAATAGGTTAGCGTTTGGAGGTACATAAATTACCGAAATTGGCCTTAATGCAAGCCTCGAGCGCTCCTTTGAGTTCCTCTATGTTTCCGCTTTCGCGGCAGTTTCTGAGATTATTCATGACCCTTCTGATCAACTGATAATCGTAATATGCAAATTCGTCCTCTTCGCACCAAATGTCATTTGACAGATGTTGGTCCAAGTCAGCAGCAGCAGCTTTCCATTCTCCATACGTTCTTGCCCGTCGCAAGTTCTGACGGAATCGCCTAATTGTGGTTAGAAGTCTGATAACGCTACAGAACACTTACTGCCTAGTTCCTCTCCTATTTTAGTTAGTCACCCAACTTGAAAGAAAACTCACCAAGTGATAAAAAATTCGGTAAGATTGACATATATCCTCACCCCAGCATAGCAAAGTCTGAAGGAAGTTAGTGCCATACATTCAATAGGGCAGCATACGCAAGCCATGCCAACCAAGCAAGAACCACTATCTAGAGTAACGTCAATCCTTGTTTCGGCAGATTCACATACAAACGCTGGCCAGCGCAACAAGCGATAGCTGAATCCCTCGCGACCCTCGTCAGGGGTGCGTTCAGAAGCCTTTCTGCTTCGTGCTCGTCTGCCCCGGGGAGCTTGCCATTCGTTTATGGACGTGACGATGTATTCAAGTTCGGGATCCGGGTTATCGGACGCTCGAATTGCTTTGGCAAACTCCAACAAATCCTCCTCTACTGCGAAGCTAACGTGTTGTCAGCGCATTGACCTAGGAGGGGAATGTTACCTTGTATCGTAGTCAGGCAGGATGGAGTGCATGAAAGACTCTTGCTCTCCATTCGAGGCACGCAAAGTCATACCGTTGATCCAGGTACCTGTTGGTGTGAGGGATCAATATTATTCGGATCGGTCACCCGGTACGTCATCGGCGATTTCGGAGCCGGGGATATTGCCGGGGATACATATTTGCGAAACCTACTCCACCAAACCGGCGACTACATGTGGACCGTTACCCCGCTCCTCCCGATATTCGAGCAATTTAAATCAACCGCCCTCCCCTCACTCACCAAAATCCAACAATGGCAGCAAGCATCATTCTCCCAAGCGCTCGTCAACGTGCCCTTCGTCTCATGGGTAGCATTGGTTCACACAGTTCCACCTGTCCGTGCCACTCAAACCCATCTCACGTCCACCTCAACCCACGTCTCCAAACCCTGCAACCCACCCGGCGCAAGTACGCCACTCCGGTCGACTCAAGTAAAGAATATGCATTTGAGATGGCGGTGTCGTCAATTCGATTTGGGGAAGGATGTACATTGGAAGTTGGCATGGATGTCCAGAATATGGGGATCAAAAAGGTCCTTGTTCTTACTGACAAAACTGTGGGGAAATTGCTTCCTATGAGAAATACGATTCAAAGTTTGGAGCAACATGGAGTTACATATGAGATTTTCGACAATTGTCGAGTGGAACCAAAAGATTATTCGTATTGTCCCTCGTGGGAAATAGTGATATTGATAGGATAGGTTGACGGAGGCAATTGACTTTGCAAAGGGCGTGGGTGCCGATGGATTTATTGCTGTTGGCGGCGGGTCTGTCATCGACACTGCAAAGATTTGCAATTTATATGTGAATCACCCTGACGCAGAGTTTCTCGACTTTGTCAATGCGCCGTTGGGAAAGGGACTCCCAGTCAGAGGAAAACTGTCCCCACTCATTGCCATTCCAACAACCGCAGGAACGGGCTCTGAGACCACTGGGTCTGTACTCATCTCTGCTCAAATTTATCTCATTCCAGGCAATCTTTGATTTGTCCTCGGCGAAAGCCAAGACGGGGATCGCACATCGAGCACTGAAACCCACTCTCGGTCTTGTTGATCCCTTGAACACAAGGTCCATGCCTTCTGCCGTTCATGCCAGTTCGGGTCTCGACGTTCTCTGTCACGCGCTCGAATCGTGGACAGCGATTCCCTACAATGAACGCGTTCCGCGTCCAAAGAATCCTATAAACCGGCCAGCCTATCAGGGAGCGAATCCGATTAGTGACATCTGGAGTATGCACGCACTCAAAGAATGCATTGAATACCTCCCTCGCGCAGCAAAAGATCCAGAGGCAAACCGCTATCTTTTTCAGACTGATCTGTAGGACCACGAAGCTCAGTCGAAGATGATGTTTGCGGCCGCCGCTGCAGGAATTGGCTTCGGTAATGCCGGCGTCCATCTATGTCACGGCATGAGTTATCCCATCTCAGGCCACAACACGACATATAAACATCCCGGCTACGAGGTCGACCACCCCATCGTTCCACGTACCATGCACCTTTCCTACACAGCTAACTGTAGACGGCGTCTCCGTGGCGGTAACTGCACCCAGTGTCTTTGCATTCACCGGTGCCGCCAACCCGGCCCGTCATTTACAAGCCGCCGCGGTCTTCGGTGTTGATATATCGAATGCGAAAGAAGCTGATGCCGGACAAATTTTGTCGGATGCGGTAAGAGACTTTCTGTATAAGATGGGAGATCAGCCAAGGGGGATTAAAGAAATCGGATATGAGAGGAAAGATATTCCTGCTCTGGTGGAGGGGACATTGCCGCAACGCCGGGTGTTGGATTTAGCGCCCAGTCATGTCGCGAGGGAGGACCTGCATGAACTTTTTGAACATGCGATGACTTATTAGGGCAGTGTAGTATCGTATGATCCACCCAGGGCAAAATTGAGAAGCAAATTGGTCGCGGTCCACTGCCATGAATTAAAATGTGTTTGTTCCTTTCAACGTCCCCTTTATGACGGTCCAATTTCGGTAGTTTTACATAATTTACGTGACTTGATTCGAAATTTCCGGGCCGTACCTTTTCCTCCACATCCCATCTCCTCCAACTTATCGCTAAACCACAAAATCTCTCAGCGTTTTCCATTTTCTTTTTTCTTTCATCACTCGTCTCATAAAACTTCAGATTGAAAACGTCAGCTTGCAGGATGAGCACCACGCTCAACGAGAACGCCATTCGCGCATGGCAAAATGTGAAAGGTGCGAATGGCGCAGCTCAGGGGAAGGATTTCCAGTATGCCCCATTCTTCACAAATGTGGACAGAAAATGCTAATTCCGTGCTAGAAACGAGGTTTGACACATCCCCTCTACTTCATCTCAACATAGACCCCGCTAACCTGCGTCAGAGACCCGCAATCCGACGTCGTGAATGGGAAGTGGATACGGTACAATGCCGGCTGAGGTCCCCTTTCGCTGAACTCGGTGTAGGAATCTGTCATCTCGTCCAGAAGCTCGGTGAAACCCTCTGCTAAGGAAAACTGGCCTACCGGCCCTTCCTCCCGTCTTCCTACCGCAGCGGAGCAAGTCATCAGGAAAGCTGTCTTTGAACCGCAAGTTCCTCCAGTCACCGATGTCGGTCAAGACGATGATGACAATGAAACCGAGATGAGCTCTATCGTTGACTCTGAAGAGTGGATTGGTGAGGACGACCGTGCTTCGGATAGCATTGCCCCGTCTGTGATGTCCGAACCTGAATTCCAACGCCATAAATTGTTGATGCAACAACCTCCAAGAAGTAACGTTCCCCGCTTGACCGAACAAAGAATCTGATATCAGCTACATACGAAATGCCGGTCTTCGCAGCGGAATCCCAGAAAGACCACTTCTACGCAAGGTTCTTTGGTCCTCGTTACGAGAATTTGCGACGCATTGCCGACAAGAACAACATCGTTTGCAACTACCAACCTGGATCTGAGGTCCTCCCTCCGCCGCAGAACCGTTGCCCTGACATCTAGCTCATCAAGATCTGGGGAGAAGAGAGGAATGCGAGGAAAGCACATGCAGACTTCAAGTCGTTCGCAGAAACTATCGTTGCAGATGCCGAAACCTCCCCTAGGAAAACCCGTGGGTGGTCTAAACCGGATCGCGAGCTTACCGAGAAACAACTCAAACGCAAAGAGCGTGCGGAGCGAAAGTTGGCCGAGTTGAGAAAGTATCAAGGGATGCCAGATCCGGAGACGAAGTTCCCATTTGTTGTATTCCGTGCTTGAAGTTTCGAGTTTTGACTCTAGGGCATCTTTGATTGGCCGAGTGATGGAATCGATCCTCTCAAGGCCCTTGGGATGAGCCTTGAAGATCTCGACCCCATTCGCAGGGATTGCAGAGTTTACATTTTGTTTTCCCGCAACTTTTCGGTAACCATCCCTGGATATTAGAGTAAGTTGACAACAGGTCTTGCGTGTGCTTGGCCATGAGCCTGCTCTCGTCGAAGAAGCGGTGGAGAGGATCTGTAACATCTACTCGGAACGTGCATCTGTAAGCTACAGCCCGTTCCATTCTGACAAGGTCCTTAGGCGATCCGCATCAGATCCAAACATCTCTCGATCCATGTTGTGCACCCTCCCGATGTCCAATTTGCCCTTCCGGAAGTCATGTATGACAAAGAGCACATCTTGATTGGAAGAGAAGTGATGATGAGGAAGCAGCCGGGATGGAACGGGTCTGCCCACTCTCTTAAATTCGCTAACTTTTTCAGAGCGACGTTCAAACTCACTCGCGATTCTCAGGGTGCGACACGATCTCCCACTGCGCTCGAAGATTTCCGTACAAGCTTTCGCGACAAGAGGGATCCGTATTTCCCTCCTCATCCGGCACCACTAACAGTAGCATCATTCTTGACAACAGGGCACACCTTCGAGCCTACATGCAACAAGCTCTTGACAACATGGTGTATTACCGCGGAGATATCAAACTCTCTGTCCAAATCGGCACCCCAGTTCTCTTCTCGTAAATCTCCCTTTCATGGCTTCACTGATGTGAAAGGTACCCTGGACGCCAGACAGAGTATCATGGGCTTGAGAAATTCATGAGGATCATGAAGGATCCAAAGATTCAGAGCGAATTGGTGAGATAGTAATTCTCTCCTTCGAGATGCGGCTAATGAAAAAAGTGTTGGACCTTCTCATATACATGCAGATCTCATCGAAGCTGCAATCGCAGAGTTCGAACGCTTCAGCGTCAAAAGTGCGAAATGCTCTACGAGTCTTAGATTCGACTTGCGTCTTGCGGAGAGTAGTGTGTCTCACTTGAGACTCGACCTCGATATGAATTCCGAAACAAAGAGGCCCATGGCATGGAAGTTGACTGGACCACGTCACAGAGCTGCTGAACTCAACACCTTCGTTGTGCAAAGGTAATCTCGCCGTGGAGTTTCCTGATTATCTCTAGTGGGCTTGCCTGGCAACTCAATTTGACTTTTGCCAAACATATTGACGCAGCAAGGGATCCAATGTTCGAGCAATTCATCAATCGAATTCGTCTAGAGTACCCCCTTCTCGTCATGGTTGTAACAGATGTAGTGAGAACGGGCGAGCATGCTTCTCCAACTTGCCCACAATTGTTGTCGACTCTGTCGTCCAAAAGACAAAGGTATCGCTCTAATTTTGCAAGTGCTGACATCGCAAGTCTCGTAGCTGGTTCAAGTCTACTCCATTCGTTCTCGAACTCACGAAATACGAATATTTCGATGTCAAGACTCTCGCTGGCTCTCTCCCAACTGGTGTCGAAATCACCCTTCACAGGCGCCCCTTGGACGAACGTGTTGGGGCAGCACTCTTTGACCCTAGATGGCAATCTCTCTGGGCGTAATTCCCTTTCATCTCCGGAACGTTTCTGATTGAATAGAGAGGCCAAAGATCTTCCAATTGGCAAGGTTCGACCCATTTTGCTAAGCTTGACTGACCTTTCAATAGGCTCCATCTTTGTGGGATAAGACCATGTACCTTCCCCAGATTCCATAAAGCTAAGGTGTAGCGATGGATTTTTTGGAGAGGATAATTCTGGAAAGAGTCGTTTCGATTTGCTGCTCGACAGTGCGACGGACGCAGTGCAGTGGATCTATGAGCAAACCGCGCGCTTGGAAGAAGGCGACGCTTGAGGAGTAGGTTTCGTTTATTTCTGGCGAGGCAAATCTCTTTCTTTTGGTAGTTCTTCTTCATTTCTCTGTGATGTGAGTTGGAGTTGTATGTTTTGGTTGCCAGAGCCGAGTTTTCTTTCCTGTCTTGAGATGATATTATTACTATATAGGGAATCGATGTCGCTATGCAGATTCTGAGGCCGCATTTGTCAGCTTTTGCTGCAATATCTCGCTAACAGCTAGAACCATCAGAATGGTGACAAAGAAAAGAATGTATACCTTTGGCATTTGACGCCTTTCCACCCACAACCTTCTCCAGGTCTGTCATATTCTTATCTAGATATTCAACTTTGGTGCTGTAGAATTTGATTGCATCGCTGCTGGACTAAAGGGTTATTATTACAATGGAGATGGATACTACCTTCTCAATGTAATAACCCGTTCCGACGTCTACGAGAACTTTTCCGGCATTTTTCAGGGCTCCTGGGACATACAAGGACGATGTCAGAGGGACGAGGATCTGCTTCCCTTGACAGCGTTAAAATCGGTGGGCATGGGGCCAACCTTCGTTTTCTTCTTTGCCGCTGTCGTTAATTGATTTGATACAATCCGCAAACTTGTTTCTCGCTTGCCGTAAATGTGAAAACGACTGTGAAAGGTGCTCGAGCTCTGGAAATTAGACTCCTCCAGTTGTCCACTGGGGGACTGACCCTCGTCGAGTTGTTTTTTCACTTCTGACAACTGCTGCACCGTAAGCGTCGTCAGGTCCACTGAGAGACATGTATTAGCAATCGAATCAGCTGCGTTCTGTACCAGATTTTGGTGCGTCTTCACCAGACATGACGATGACTGGGAAGCTGCTTACGCTCCGTCCCGTAAAGGCATAAATTTCGGTGGTGGCGTTGCCACGGCAACTTAGGAGAGCGCCGGAGAGAGTGACGACTTTTGAGGAGATCCGACTTTTGAGCCTTGAACTTTTGGGAAGCGCATGATGAATTGCATGAATCGACCGCTTCGCCAATGCCTGCGGTCAATCCATACCACAACCCGTCTGCACTCGAATGTCGATTGGAGAGCCCCGCTGCGTACACTTGGAATCCGTAGACCGTACTCTCTCCTCGCTGGAACTGCCGCCCTGACCTTCTTTCTCACTTTCCCTCTCTGGTTCATGACCCCTGTACCGCGATCCCCTGATCACTCCCAAAACGATGACCTCCCGGCCCCCGTGCGAGGACCTCAATCAGGAGCTCAATTTCAGACGTCGTCACCCCCCGCGGCGAATCCTGTCTTACGAAGCGTCGAGAACGTTGCTCTAGCACGTGAAGGTGCCACCGACAACTTTCCAGAGACGCTCGAGATGGCAGGGGAACGGTTTAAGCTGGTTGCATGGGGGGTCAGAACTGTATCGTTTCTCGGAATTCAGGTCTACAATGTTGGGCTATACATGCCGGAATCTCAATTCGAAGTTTTACCTACATACACCCTCTCGAACGCCGGAATGGAACCATGGTCGTCCTTGATTCGGATCTTCTCATACCCCCTGATTTTGCGAATCATCCCCGTCCGAAATACCGACTACGCACACTTGCGCGACGGCTTCGTTCGCTCTACTACTCAGCGATTGAGAAAGTACTCCGATGACGACGTGAGAAAGCAGCTCGTGGAGGAGAGTATTCAAAAGTTCAAAGAATTATTTCCCAGGGCAAAATTGAGGAAAGGGGAGGTCCTGAGTATCGTGCAATGGGGTCCTGAACTGAGATTGTTTGTTGGAGACGGTATGGAGGAACGCTTAGGATCTGTGAAGAATGATGATTTGGCAAGAGGTTTGATGAGTGCGTATTTGGTTGGGGACATTGTCGTCTCTCCCGACCTGCGGAAAAAGTTGGACCAAAAGCTTCAGCAAATAGCACAGCCCCAGCCGATAGAGCCTGCAGGCAAGGAAAAGTAGACTAAGGGTGGATGAATTGGATTCACGTCAATATCGATGTCGGCCCTAGGGCCGTCCACCTTGAACTCCAGTTGCCGTTTAATCCGTTGCTTTCTCAGAAAGTGGACGAGGCAAATTGGAAATGAGAACACATTGTACCATATACATATTGCATTAAATAGATTTTTCAATTCGCTATTACACGGATGCTTAAATAATTAAAAGTCGTTCCTCCGCTAAATGCCTACGCCTCTTACATCCCAAAAGATATTTCCGCTAATACATGTCCAACTACCAATTCAACTCCGCCAAAATTTTGACACATGCATTCTTGTATTGCCATACATCACCTCCTACACGTTTGAATTGGATTCCATGCAACGACAGCCATGGAAATTTGACGATATAAATCTCGAATTGCACAACCATCGAGCTCCCTGGTCCAGAGAGCTCTGCACGACCGGCTCCACCTCCCTGAATGTCGGAGATTGATTCCGCAGAGGCATCACTCTCATTTTCTTGACGCATCCGTTTTTCTCCAAATCCAGCAAATTGAGCAGCCGCAGCAATCGGAGCACCCAAACTCAACCGACGCCTGGACTTTTCCTTTTTCCCTGCCGAATATTCTTCGGCGTGAGGGACAGCTTCTTGAACCGACTCGAGCGCAATACTTGGACGGTGTACACAGAAAAACCCGCCTTTGATCTCTTCGTGCGTGATTCCGATCTGATCGAGCACGCGAGTGAGATCACCGCGCATCTTTGCTACAGGTTTTGTGGAAGTGGTGGCGACGCTGAAGAGACCTTTGAGATGAACTGGCCGTGTTGACTGATCATCTCGGGCGGAGGTTGAAGGGTTTGAATCATGGGAAGACTCTTTTCCTTCCTCGGGGATGGTCAGTGGTCCCGTAAGAGGACCTGACCAAAAGTCGCGATCGTGTCTGTCGTTCGCTCTCCGAGCCGCGGATATAGTGGCATGGCGCGCATGGCCCATGGAACGTGTTCGACCGCTAGGAGCGGATTTTGCTGAATCCGAGGAGGTTGGAGTTTGTGGACTTGATAACCAATCACTTCGTCGTCGAGTTGACGTTTCGTCGTCTGAAACAGCGCCAGCCTGTCGTTTTCGGTAATCTGCTTCCGAGACGGAGGTCGAGCGGCCGAGACCGCCGGCACTCTTGACCGGGGATAGATGCTGCGGACTTGGCGGACCGTATCGATCAATCTCCCGTGACATTCTCCCAGCCAGGGTTTTTGATGGAGTTGCAATCTCAATCTGCGGAGGCGTCGAAATCGTTGCAGGCGGTCTTGATTCTCTTCGTGCGTCTTTCATAGGTTCTTTCGACCACTTATGACTAATACGTCGTAGAAGACCTCCACTCTTACTTCCAGTAAATTCATCGAGTAATCGTGATCTGGGCGAGCCGACGATGGTTTCGCCGAGACTTTGACTATGAATTGCAGCGGAGAAATCGTCGTCGCCTCGGGATTTTGTCCTTGATCGGGTTGATGGAAACTGAAAGGTGGCTTTCCCTGGCGGAGTTGTAATCTCGTAGCTCGCATCACCAGTATGGGCGGCTTCTGGTATAGGAATAGTTGGGAGTCGGAGAGCGCGTTCAGTTTTTGGAGACGAAAGGCCTCCACTCGATCGGGCTGGAGGTTCTGCTGATTGTCGATCCCGTTCCTGCTTTTCACGGACGAGATAGTAAATTGATAACAACGGATCGAACGAGTTTGTGGGGTCGTCGAATTGGAGAGAAGTCGACGATGTGATGCCATTCTCGGGCCAGGATCCTGCAGAGGACACCGATTTCCGTTTATAGAACTCCAGAGAAAATGGCTTGCGTTTTTCGATTTTCTCAGCGATGGCTGAGGAAGTTGCTACTTCGAGTAACCGCGCATATTGGTCACAAGCCTTGAGGTAAGGGGTTGAGAGGATGATTGATGTGAGATGCTCGCGTATCTCGTCTTCCGTTCCGAACTCGAATCCTCTCATGCCGCGAATCACTTGGTCCTCGAGAGGGAGAGTGAGTGGCAAACGAGTCGGAAAGTAATTTTCGATGGTTCCTTCGCCTCCTTTGGACATCCATGGGTGTTGTGCAATCTCGGCAAGGGTTGCTCGTTTGGCAGGATCCACGACTAAGATTCGACTGAGCACGCTTTTACACTCTAAGAACAATCAGAACATCCACGTAAAGATTTACCTGCTGACAACCAGTTCGGGTATTCGACGAAACCTCTCTTTATCTTGGCATGAAGTGCGGCCATGCTCTGATCGTCGAACGGGACTTTTCCACAAACCAAAACATACAATACGATACCAAAACTCCATACGTCCACTTCGGGTCCAGTATAAGCTTTCGCGTTGAGCAACTCTGGTGCGGCAAAGTATAGAGAACCACAATAGGTTGTAAGGAGGGACCGTGTGGAGAAGAGATTCGATAGTCCAAAATCGATTATCTTTATATTACCAGATTTCGAGATGAGAATGTTTTCAATCTTGAGGTCTGCAATTAGTTAGATGGCCGTATATGTGGCAACCTCTGTGAACGATTGAATTGCGGTGACAATAGTCCAACGCGCTCAGGATTTGTCGGGCGAACTTTCGAGCGTGCTTTTCTCTCAACTTTCCGTGGCTTATAATGTAATCGAGCATTTGTCCGCCGTCGACGTATTCGAAGAAGAGGTAGAAATGACCTTGTGTGATGATCACGTCTCGCATTCCACAAATGTATGGATGCCTGAGCAGAGTGACGATTGCTGCTTCGCGGATTGCCCGAATCTCTCGGTTTTCGTCTTTGGGTCGTCCTCCAGCATCTGTCCGTTTCGACTGGCTATGGGTACTCTCTGGGGGTGACCGAGGTATGATCTTGACAGCAACCTAGCAAAAAGCGGTATTAGCTCTTGAACTCAAAGTCTCAGAAGTTTTGTGTGCGGTGTGATTACCTGCTCTCCGGTGATGAGACTGTGTCCCAACCTGACTCGACCCATGGAGCCCTGACCTATTGTTTTGCCCAGCTGCCAGTTGCCTAGTGTGCGTCTGGACTGCGACCTTGTTCGTCCGAGCTCGGCTTTGGGTGACTTGGGCGAGAGGTAAAACGGCGACTCGATTTCCACGGCGGCGCCCGCTGTGGTTGTCGCGGAAAGTGGGGTGCCAGGGACGGGCGCGGACGATGGCTCCATCGAGGAGGGAGGGTTCATGGAGAGTGACAGGGAGGGACTTCTTGATGAATGTCGCGGTGCGACGGCTGGGTTCATCGCGGATGCATTTACCTCTATCGTACCATTCGTAAGTGCGTTCGTGGTACCTATCACGGCACGGCACAATGAGACTTGTTTCGAACTTGGAATTTACTTTTCGTAAATATTTGAAAGAGAGACAATTTAAAATACATTATTCACAGAATGTAAAACAAAGCAACCTTTATAGCAGAAGCAAAAGTTCAAAACCCAGATCAACTTAGATCCTCCGTAGTAGGACGACTCTCCGCTGTAGTTCCAAACTCCGAAATGACTTTGCTGAGTTTTGGCAAAAGAATTGGTTTCTGAAAACTAGTTAAAAATTGCAATCAGGATTCAGGAAGGATTTCGCACCGAAAGAAATGCAGCCATTCCGGCTGCCTATTTGGTTAGCGTACGGGGATATCCACACGATCCGGGGGGGGAACCATGCATGTTTCCTGATCTCCTGACTGTAATCTGATTAGTGGCTATTCGAGTTGACATCACAGGACTTACCATAGCACTAATCAAAAGTCAGTAATCTTGTGTCGATGGAGGTGGGGACTCACTTTGCAGTCATCGCAATCACCGTTGGTCTCTGATCCTCTGGAAACTCTGTCATGAGAATCTTTGTAGCGCTCAATCCATCCATCCCTGACAGTGAACAAAAGTCGATGAGGTTCAGCATACTCGGCATTTGAAGATCTGACGTTAGTAAAATCGGTCAGGAGAAACCCATAAAGCAAAGATGAAATTTTCCCTTTTTGCAAGCCTCCAACGCTAAAAGTTTAGCTTATCATAATGAGACTTTCACCCTCAATACCATCTTTCGCATGAGTAATGTTGACAACTCCTAGTTTTCGAAACAGCTTGGTGGCGACTTTGGCATTCAAAAGCTATGGTCAGACAGAATCAGAAATATCGTCAACATTATCTAGAATTAGTTGTTTTCCTTCCATACACACCTTCAACGAGCAGAATTCTGAGCTGACTGAATTCCGACGTTACCTTTGGGCCATTTTCGTCTTCTTCTTCTGACTTGCCGTCGACGTGTGGAGGTCGATCAGGTGGAATCAAAGGCTGCGATGACTTGCGTGAAAGTCGTTTCACTGGTTCTCGTTGTGACGTTTCAATCGCCTCCATCAATCGCGCTCTCTACAAAGTTAACGACGCCAATGAACATTTTCAAACAGTAAACGGCAGGATCAAGAGAATGGGGTCTTTGATCTGATCTCGGACGTCTGCAGGTGTCACGCCCGACGCGTCACTCGTTAGAATAATGCATCGGCAAGTTGGAGCGTTCTGCTGAAATTCCCTAGCCACCGAGATCCATTTTGTGGACGACTCGACGATAGCGAATGATGACGGAGCGGCCCGGGGAGCTCCCTCCTGGACAATCTCCGGGGCGATACCAAATGCCTGAAGTAGATTATTGAGAGAGTCTTGCCGCTTGCTGGGATCCATAAGGACGAGACATTTCAAAGTCGAAAATGTCTCTCGGAAGCTGGAGTAATGGGGATCCGGTGGGATGGTAGCGAGATCGACCTCCTATACATATTGGCTTTCATTCATCCGGGTACAGTACGAAACTGAAATAAAAGGTTGATCCCTGATCTACGACACTGTGACACCAAGCATCCCCATTCGAAAGCTCCACAAGCCTTTTGCAAATTGCGAGACCCAATCCCGTGCCTCCATACTGACGGCGTATTGAGTTGTCGACTTGCGAAAAGGGTGTAAATAAACCCGACACATCGGCAATGCCCGGGCCAGTGTCGGCGCATGACACAGAGAGTCGGTATCTAGCCGGATGCTCCTCGTCGGCATCCCCAACAAAGCTCATCAGGCTCGTAACAAGAATGTAGCCCCCTCGAACGCTGTTGAATTTGATGGCGTTCTCCACATAACATTTAATCAACTGCCTGAGACGAACAGGGTCGACTACGATCCAGTCTGTTTCCTCGTTCTCAGATACGTAAGCCAGATCGATAGCCTTTGCCTCTGCCATGTCGAAGTGCTCGTTGATCACACTTTCACAAATTTCCCGAACTGATGCAACCGATTTGTGGAATTCGAGATGCCCGCTCTCGATTTTCGTATAATCCAGAATATCGTTCAGGAGATTTAAGAGGTTCATAGAGGATTCGTTCAGCACATTGAGATGTTCCCTTTGCTTGGGCGTCAATTCAGTTCCAGATAAGAGTTGAATCATGCCCAGAACGCCATTGAAAGGAGTGCGAAGCTCGTGAGACATTGTGGCTAAGAACTGCTCCTTGACTCGCAAAGCATTCTCTGCCTTAGCTTGCTGAATGGCTGATTCTTCTTGAGCACGAATTCGGTCTTTGACTTCGGTCCTCAACACATTTGTTTGGTCCAGCAGCTCGAGCGTTCTCATCCGAATCTTCTGTTCAAGTGTCCTCGAATAAGTAAAAAGCTGCTCTCGGGCGTCTGCCAATTGTTGCATTGTCTCGGACAATTGCGTCTTCCTGATTACTGATTTGAGACAACTGGTTGCTTGAGCACAAAGGGCATTGATTCCTGACAGTTCATCCCTCGAAAAAGTTGTTTTGTCCGGAAACTCTAGAAACAATGTAGTCGAAACGCCCGAAGAACCGTTATCGTTGGAGCCTGTGTTTAAGCCAGCAATAGAGCCAACAAATGAGGCAGCGTTTGAGACTGAGACTTCTTGCTTGACAATTGGCATGATAAGGAACCACGGATGATAGCCAGAAGATAGATATCGATCCGACGGCCATTTCGAAGCTGGATCATTTAAGACGATGATCGACGACTTTTGTACATGGTTGATGACTGAAATGGGTGCATGCAATTCTTTCTTCGCCGTCGGAAGCCGCGTATCGAACAGTAGATTCAGGGTGCTCTCCGAATCGATCCATGCCACGGCTTCCAAGAGAGCGGCGAAATCGGCACGTTTCGATCCGTTCATGAAAAGGCTGCCTGCATTGGCACCTAGCCATGAGATACGTAATATCAAATAGTACCAGTTCGAATTAGCAATTGAGATATGAATAACGACAACATTTCGCCGAGATTCTCGCTTCTAATCAGAGTGTGAAGAATGTCAAGGATTGTAGCGGGATTTAGTTGTCCTTTTGAGGGTTTCAGATC
>Ga0182015_10001582_pt1 | contig 29563 bp, 23 predicted proteins | sample 712P3MmetaG_FD_120478 | JGI IMG/M metagenome (GOLD analysis project Ga0182015, IMG submission 120478) | Permafrost microbial communities from Stordalen Mire, Sweden - 712P3M metaG | ecosystem: Environmental > Terrestrial > Soil > Wetlands > Permafrost | place: Sweden: Stordalen | collected... | reverse complement strand
TGGAGCTTGGCAACGAGGTTTGTAACGGTGCTGGAATTGTTGAACTGCAGAAATTCGGGCTACGGTTTCAGTAGCAGAATCTCCCTTACCGATCGGAGAATTAATTTCACGCCCGCCCCGGGGCACAGGGAATGAATAGTTCCACCGCACAAGAGTTCAAATAAATCAGGATTGTTCTCCGAAGCGTTTGATGTCTTCGGGGGCGTCTTGTAGTGGGGCGGCGTTGCGGCCCTGCACCTGGTCACGGATTTGAGCGACGACGTCGGGATTAGCGAGCGTGGTGATGTCGCCGGTATCGAGATTGTTGGAAATTGCGGCGAGAACGCGCCGCATGATTTTGCCGGAGCGCGTTTTGGGCATGTCCGGCACCATGTGGATCTTCTTGGGGCGCGCAATTTTTCCAATCATGGTTTCGACAGTGAACATAATTTTATCTTGTACGGCTTTGCTGGGAGATACGCCTGGCTTAAGCGAAACGTAGACTTCAGGGACGCGGCCTTTCACTTCGTCCATTACAGGAACGACGGCAGCTTCGGCGATTTCAGGAATGGTGAGGCAGGCGGATTCGAGTTCTTTGGTGCCGAGCCGGTGGCCGGCGACGTTGATCACATCATCGACGCGGCCGAGAATACGGTAGTAACCATCGGCGGGAAGCACCGCCCCGTCAGCCGCATAGTATGGCCAGTCGTGCCAATTTTTGCTGTGCGGATGCTTGTTATATTTTTTGTAGTACTGCTCGACGAAGCGTTGCGGATCGCCCCAGATGGTTTGCATGATCCCGGGCCAGGGATTCCGAATGCAAATGTTGCCGGCGTTTCCGGACCCGGCGGTGACTTCGTTGCCGTTCTCGTCCCAGATCACGGGATAGATGCCCAACGCTGCGGGACCTGCGCTGCCGGGCTTCATGGGATCGAGGGCGGGCTTGGTGGTACACAAGAAGCCCCCCGTTTCCGTTTGCCACCAGGTATCCACGATAACCGCTTCGCCCTTGCCGACAACTTCGTGGTACCACTTCCAGACCTCCGGTTCGATGGGCTCGCCGACAGTGGTCATGTGCTTGAAGTGATAGTTGTATTTCTTGGGCTCATCTCCGCCGGCTTTGCGCAGCATGCGGATGGCGGTTGGCGAAGTGTGGAAGATATTGACGTCAAGACGCTCGGCGATGCGCCACGGACGCCCGGCGTCGGGAAATTGCGGGACGCCTTCGTAAAGGACGCTGGTGGCGGCGAGGGCCATCGGTCCATAGACGATGTAGGAGTGACCGGTGATCCAGCCAATGTCGGCCATGCACCAATACACGTCGTTGGGATGAATGTCCTGATAAAACTTTGAAGTGCCGGTGACGTAAGCGAGATAACCGCCGGTGCGATGCTGGCACCCTTTGGGCTTCCCGGTGGTGCCGCTGGTATACATCAAAAACAAAGGAGCCTCGGCGTCCATGGAAACGGGCTCGACGGTCTGGCCGCGATAGTCTTTTAAAACTTCGTCGACAAAATAATCGCGCTTCATGATCATGGGCGACTCAGAACCGTACTTGCCAGGATAGCGGCGCCATACCAACACTTTGTCGATGTGTTGTCCTTCTTTTGCCACGGTTTGCACGGCGATATCGGCGCCAGGCTTGTGGTCGACCCATTTGCCGTTGCGGAAATAGCCGTCGGCGTAGATCAGCACGCGGCTGCCGGAATCAGCAGCACGCAACCCGCAGGCTTCACCGCTAAAGCCGCCAAACACCACCGAATGGACCACGCCGAGTCGAGCGCAGGCCAGCATGGTAATGGGCAACTCAGGAATCATGGGCATGTGAATGGTGACGCGATCGCCGGTTTTTAATTTGGCGAAATCGCGCAGCATGGCGGCTACTTCGTTTACACGCCGATAGAGCTCCTGATAGGTGATCACGGTAGCGGATTCGTTTTCCGGCTCGGGAACAAAAATGATGGCGGCTTTATTCTTGTATTTTTCGAGGTGACGGTCGACGCAGTTGTAGCAGGCGTTAAGCTTGCCGCCGACAAACCACTTCCAGAAGGGCGGCTCGCCGGTGTCGAGCGTGGTGTGCCAATACTGATCCCAATGCAGCAGTTCAGCGTATTCGCGGAAGCATTCAGGAAAATGTTTTTCGCTGAAGCGCTCGACGAAAGCCGGATCGTTCAGGTTGGCCTGGCCGATGAATTTGGCGGACGGCTGGAAGTATTCTTCTTCTTTCCAGTGAACGGCTATCTGAGCTTCGGTGAGCTTGCCCCCGGGGTGGTGCCCGTCTTTTTTCTCCGGCTTTTGTTGGCCGTGCGATTTCTGACGTACTTTAGCGACCTTGGCCACGGTGCAGCTCCCCATTGAAATCAGGCGATTGATGTCGCCACCGAGCATAGCGCTACTCGGCGAGGGCCTCAAGGAGTGGCCCTGGCGTTGGGCCAGGATCACGCGCTGGAAGGTTTCTTGCGGGTTCGGACACTGATTCGACCGGCCAGGATGTTGAAATTTGAATGCCATGAATTCAAAAAACGCATTCGCCAAAGATGATCTTGGGGCGTAGTCTTCGATTGATGGTCCTTATGCCACGGAAGACCCGACAAATCTGTTGTCGCTGCATGTGTTGCGGATGGGTGTCTTCTGGTGGTGCGGGGAGGCTCGAGCTCTAAATCACAGAGTCCAGCCAAACGATTTACCGGCCCACCGCCAGAGAAACTGGTTGGTGGGTTTTTCATTTTTAGGGTCGGATTAGATTGTGGAAAAGGAGAATTGCTCATGTCGGATTACCAACATCCGGAAGTTCTTGTTTCGACTCATTGGGTAGCGCAAAACTTAAACACTCCCGGCCTGCGTCTGGTGGAAGTCGATGTGGACACCACGGCTTACGATCAGAGTCACATCCCGGGAGCGGTCGGCTGGAACTGGCAAACGCAGCTGCAAGACCACGTGCGGCGCGACCTGGTCGACAAGCCCACGCTTGAAAGGCTCCTCGGTGAATCCGGGATTACTCCGGAGACGACCATTCTTCTGTACGGAGACAACAACAACTGGTTCGCGGCCTATGCATTCTGGCAGTTGAAGTATAACGGCCATAGGGATGTGCGGCTGATCGACGGGGGCCGGAAGAAGTGGCTCGCCGAAGGTCTGCTGACCACCACGGAACTCCCCGACATCGCGAAGACCACCTATCGCGCCGCCGATGTCGACGAATCCATTCGCGCGCGAAGAGAAGATGTGTTGACTATAGTGCAAAACCAGAAACGCGGTCACCTCGTGGATGTGCGCTCTGTCGACGAATTCACCGGCAAAATTCTGGCGCCTCCGGGGCTTTCGGAAACCGCGCAACGTGCAGGGCACATTCCCGGCGCCGAGAATATTCCGTGGGCTCAGGCCGCGAGTGAGGATGGCACGTTCAAATCGTTTGAAGAATTGAAGAATCTGTACGGTTCCAAGGGCATCAACGGGACCGACGGGGTCATCGCTTACTGCCGCATCGGCGAGCGTAGCTCGCACACCTGGTTCGTACTGAAATATCTTCTCGGCTACAAAGATGTTCGCAACTACGACGGTTCGTGGACGGAATGGGGGAATCTTATCGGTGCTCCCATTGATAATCCTCACGCGGCGTCGTCCGTGCCAGCGGCGGTCTCGCAAAGCGCGTAGTGATGTTCACGGAAATGGATGGCGGCGGCTGCGTCAAGGCAGCCCCTGTCATCGAATGGGGCGCGGTAGCCAAGTGGTAAGGCAAAGGTCTGCAAAACCTTTATCGGCGGTTCGATTCCGCCTCGCGCCTCCAAAATATAAGTGTGGAACGGTTTGCAGCAAAATGCCGAGGGAGATTCAGTTATGGAATTGTGGCGGCCGGATCCGACGTTTTATCCTTCACCGAAACTCGCGAGTGCAGCGCCACCGGAAAAACTGGCGTTCGTAGCGCTGTTGAATCCCAAGTACGCAGGCGCATCGGATGCCATCGGCGTGGTGGATGTTGATTCCACCTCGTCCAGTTACGGGAAGTTGGTAGGCCAGGTGGACATGCCCAACGTGGGCGACGAACTCCATCATTTCGGCTGGAATGCCTGCAGCGCTTGCCTGTGTCCTTATGCTCCACACCCGCATACTGAGCGGCGATATCTGGTGGTGCCGGGCATACGCTCGTCCAGAATTCACATCATCGATACCAAACCCGATCCGCGCAAACCAAAAATCATCAAGGTAATTGAGGCTGAAACCATCGCAGCTCGCGCAGGCTACAGTCGCCCGCACACGGTTCACTGTGGGCCAACCGGGATTTTCGTCAGCGCACTTGGTGCTCCGAATGGGGAAGGACCGGGCGGCATCTTCATTCTGGACCCGGACAGCTTCGAAGTTTTGGGGAAGTGGGAAATTGACCGCGGACCGCAATATTTCGGCTATGACTTCTGGTGGCACCTGGGGCACGACACGCTGATTTCGAGCGAATGGGGTACTCCGCGCATGGTGGAGTCCGGTGTGAATCCGGAAATCCTGCTGAAGGGTGGTTACGGCCACTCACTGCACATTTGGGATTTGCGGAAGCGTCGTCACGTGCAGGCTCTCGATCTCGGGGCCGAACAACAGATGGTGCTGGAATTGCGTCCGGCGCACGATCCCGCCAAGGCCTATGGATTTGTCGGCGTGGTGGTTTCTCTAAAAGACCTGTCCGCTTCCATTTGGCTTTGGTATCGAGACAACGGTAAGTGGGCCATTAAGAAGGTAATCGAAATTCCGGCCGAGGCCGCCGATGCGGAAAAGCTCCCGCCACTGCTGCAAGGATTTAAGGCGGTGCCACCTCTAGTGACGGATATCAATCTTTCGCTGGACGATCGGTATCTCTACGTGTCCTGCTGGGCCACGGGCGAATTTCAACAATACGATGTATCCGACCCCTTTCATCCCAAGCTCACCGGCTCTATGCACCTCGGCGGAATTGTCCGGCGCGCCGCGCACCCGAAAAACCCGACGACACGTTTGAACGGCGGTCCACAAATGGTGGAGGTGAGCCGCGACGGGAAGCGCATCTATTTTACAAACTCGCTCTACGCCCCATGGGACGAGCAGTTTTATCCCGAAGGTGTTCGGAGTTGGCTCGTGAAGGTCGACGCGAAACCCGAAGGCGGAATTGCGCTCGACCAGCAATTCTTTCTGGAGTTTGGCGGTCTCCGCAGCCATCAAGTGCATCTCGAGGGTGGAGACGCTTCGTCCGATTCTTACTGCTACTCATGATTCACGGACAGTCATGGGCCTGGGCAACGCTCTTTCTTCTGGGGGCGTACCACGGAATTAATCCAGCGATGGGCTGGCTGTTTGCAGTCGCTCTGGGACTGCAAAAGCAGAGTGGCCGGGCGGTCTGGCAGTCGTTGCTGCCAATTGCAATGGGGCACGTACTGGCGATAAGTCTCGTCGTTCTCGTTGCCGTGTTCGCCGGTGCCGTCTTGCCACTTCGCGTAATGAAGATTTGCGTGGTGGTCATACTAATCGGTTTTGGATTGTTCCGTATCGTTGGCAAAAGCCATCCGCGATGGGGAGGAATGCAAATTGGATTCCGTGATCTGACGATCTGGTCGTTTCTCATGGCCTCTGCCCACGGCGCAGGATTCATGCTTCTTCCCGTTCTGCTGGGTATGTCCGCAATTGACAGTGGACATGAAATGCACGCGATGATCGAGCCTGGGATCGGCGTAGAATTCTTTGCGATTGCCATCCATACACTCGGATACCTGGTCTTAACAGGAACAATCGCATGGGTGGTTTACAAGTGGGTGGGCCTTTCCTTGTTGCGAAGGGCCTGGCTGAACCTGGATTTGGTCTGGGGGGTGGCGCTCGTCGCCACCGCCGGTGTCACGTTGCTGATTTCTTAATTTTGACTTGTCTACCACAAAGCTAAATTACTGCGGACGCGCTGAGTTTTTAGCACGGCGCGAATCAACGCCTAACTAGCGGGTTCGAATTTGTCGTGAAAGATCCAAACTGCGATTCGGGATCAGAAGATTCCGCGCACTTAAGTTTTTCGAGTTGCTTGCTCACAGCCATCGCGATGCGAGATCAAGGGATCAAATCGCCGGCAGCCACCTGAGGTGTGGTGCCGACCTCACTCCAGATTTTGGTGCCGTGGGTTTCGCGCAGCAGGAGCCCGCCAACTACGAAGGTAATGGCCGCTACGATCATGGGGTAATACAAGCCGGCATAAATATTGCCGGTGGCCGCGCAGGACCATAAGCCGATAAGCGGAAGTAATCCGCCAAAGACGCCGTTACCAATGTGGTAGGGAAGCGAGAGCGAGGTATAGCGGATTCTGGCCGGAAAAGCTTCGACGAGGTAGGCGGCGATCGGGCCATAAATCATGCAGACGTACAGCACCTGGATGAAAACGAGAAACACCAGCATGCCAGTATTGGCATTGGTCGCGTCTTTGGCTGGAACGCGCGTCCCGGTGGCGGGGTCGACGGTCATGGCGGTCAGGGAAGTTGCGCCGGTGACCTTGTTCTTTGTTGAACTCACACCCACAACATTGTTGCCTGCGGCGCTCTGCATGCCCTTATAGATAGGGATGTAGGTGACGACGGCAAGCAGACAGGCAGCCATCATGAGCCACTTGCGGCCAACGCGGTCGGAGAGTGCTCCGAAAAGGGTGAAGAAGGGCATAGCTATCAACAAAGCGATGGCAATGATGATGTTGGCGCTCTTCGCGGGAACTTTCAAAATGGTTTGCAGATAGAAAAGGGCATAGAACTGACCGGTGTACCAAATAACACCTTGCCCGGCGGTGGCGCCAAACAGGGAAATGAGCACGCGCTTGAGATTTTCCCATTTGCCGAAAGCGTCTTTCAACGGCTGAGCGGAGGTCATGCCGGCGCTCTTGATTTGCGTGAAGATCGGGGACTCTTTCATCTTCAAACGGATGTATAGGGAAATGGTGACCAGGATGATGGAGATCAGGAAAGGTATACGCCAGCCCCAGGCCTGGAAATCGTCCTTGCTCATGAATTGCTGGGTGAGAAGAATGACAATGAGTGAAACGAAAAGTCCGAGTGTGGCGGTGATCTGGATGAAGCTAGTATAGAAACCGCGCTTGGTATCAGGGACATGCTCGGCTACGTAAACAGCAGCTCCGCCGTATTCTCCTCCCAACGCCAGGCCCTGAAGAATGCGGATGATAATCAGGATGACAGGCGCAAACCAGCCGGCGGTTTTGTAAGTCGGCAAAAGGCCGATCAAGGCGGTGGCCCCGCCCATGATGCTGAGGGTGACCAGGAAAGCGTATTTGCGGCCAACGATGTCGCCGATGCGGCCGAAGAACAGAGCGCCAAAGGGGCGGACCAGGAATCCAACCGCGAAAGTTGCGAGGTAGGCGATGTACGCGAAGGTATCGTTGCCGGGGGGATAAAATTTCAGAGCTAGAACCGCAGTGAGACTTCCAAAAATGTAGAAGTCATACCACTCGATCATGGTGCCAACGGCGGACGCGAGAATGACTCTCCAGATGCTGTATTCCGCGATTCCGCCTGTTGCTACATTCGCCCGGCTGGCCATACATCCTCCTGTTGGCTGCGACCTGGTATGAGAGGTGCGCCTGCAAAGAAATCTGCGACGTTAGACCTTGGATGTGGGTCTGCGTCAGCAGAGTGCAGGTGCACCTCGATGGGAATCATTGCCTTCCTCGTGAATCCCCCCTGTGGTCTCGCGACGGGCGGATGCGAGCCAGGTCTTCAGTGGCAGAAGGGCAATGAAGCACCGTTCATATATGGGCCAAGGCTAAATTGTCAAGAAATCCGTTGGAAATCCGTTGGAGAGACCGAAATTGCTGCGGTTAGGGGACCAGCCGCATTCGTGTTAAAACTTGGGCTTGACTCTACAGCAGGCAATTTTCCTCTTTTTTGCGGGCGGGATTGGCGGAGCCATCAACGCGGTGGCCGGAGGCGGCAGTTTCGTGGCGTTTCCGGCGCTGTTATTTACGGGTGTGCCGCCTGTGCCTGCCAATGCAACAAATACGCTGGCATTGTGGGTGGGGACCACGGCTAGCGGCGGCGCTTATCGCCAGCAACTTAATATTGAACGGCGGGTAATGATTCCACTGCTGGTCACCAGCGTGATCGGTGGCGTGGCAGGCGCAATTCTTCTCATCAAGACGCCGGCCCAGACATTTCTTCGCGTTTTGCCCTGGCTGTTGCTGGGCGCCACGTTGCTATTTGCTTTCGGGAGGCACCTGACGGGCCGGATTTCCGCGGGTATTTCGCGGGAATCCGGCAATGCCGCAGTAACTGGAGCGGCGATTTTTGAGTTGGTTGTGGCGGTGTACGGTGGCTACTTCGGAGGTGGCGTGGGAATCATTAACCTGGCAATGCTGGCGGCATTGGGGATGACCGATATTCACGCCATGAATAAGTTGAAGGTGATACTCGGCGCGGTGATCAATGGAGTGGCGACAGTGGCGTTTATCGCCACTGGATTTATTTTGTGGCCGCAGGCGGGAGTAATGACTGCGGGAGCGATTCTGGGAGGTTATGGAAGCGCGCACTATGCGCAGAAGTTGCCGCAGATCTGGATTCGCGGATTCGTAATTTTCATTGGGGCGATGATGACGATTTATTTCTTTGTGCGCGCCTACCGATAAAACCTACGATGTTAAGTCCCGGAAAAGAAAAAGCGCCGTTAGGCTTGGCAGCCAGCGGCGCTTTGTTGTGAATGTGGTCGGTTTACTGCGCTTGCAGGACTTCTCCTGGAAGCACAAATCGTTCCTGCTTCGTAGCGCTGGCGATGCGCGGGAGATTCACGGGCAAGCGGCCCTGCGATCCGACGTGAGACACGATCGGGGCGGCAGTGCCATCTTCGGCGCGCATACGCTCGATTTTGATGCCGAGCGTGCGTTCCAATTGAAATAGCTCCGAGCGCTGTTCCTTGACGAATAGCGTAGAGGCCACACCGTGGGCGCCGTTGCGTCCGGTGCGGCCGACGCGATGGATAAAGTTTTCCGCCACTTCGGGCAAGTCGTAATTGATGACGTGGGCGATGTCTTCTACGTGAATGCCGCGGGAAGCCAGGTCAGTGGCCACCAGGATGCGGAAGCGGTTTTGCTGAAAGCCGGTCAGCGCCGAGGTGCGTTGCGATTGTGAGCGGTCTCCGTGAATCATGGTTGCGGAGAAGCCTTTACGATTGAGGCTTTCGGCAATGCGATCGGTGCCGCGCTTGGTGCGGGCGAAGATCAGACACTTGCCGGTTTCCTTGGCGAGCAGCCTCTGCAGCAGCTCCATCTTGCGGTCCATGGGCACTTCAAAGGCCTGCACACGAACGTTTTCGTGGGGCTTGAGAGTGGAGCCGAAGGAAAGACGCACTGGGTCCTTCATGTAATCCTTCACCACGCGAACCATGGAGCCTTCCAGAGTGGCGGAAAAGCACATGGTCTGGCGTTCTTTGGGAAGGATAGAAACGATTCTGCGAATCGCGGGGAGGAAGCCCATGTCGAGCATGCGGTCGGCTTCATCGAGAACCAGGATGCGCAGGGCGTTGAAATGGAATAGCCGGCGGTCGAGATAGTCTTCCAAACGGCCGGGAGTAGCCACGACGAAGCGGGCGCCCTTGCGGATGGCCTGGAGCTGCGCGCCTTCGGATAGTCCGCCAACGACGAGAGCCGCGGGCATCAGTTGCTTACCGCGCAGGGCATTGTATTGAGCCACCACCTGCATGGCGAGTTCGCGCGTGGGAACAAGCACGAGCGCGTTGATACCGGGAGTATTTTGCTTCAAGAGTTGTTCGATAACGGGGATGAGGAAAGCCAGCGTTTTGCCGGTTCCGGTCATCGCGGTAGCGAGCACATCTTTGCCGTCGAGCGCCTGCGGTATCGCGGCGGCCTGCACGGGCGTGGGCATGGAAAATTTAGCCGACGTCAGCTTCTCCTTCATATAGGGAGAGAGCGGCATTTGTGAAAAAGGTACAGAAACGTTCTGCATTGAGTAGTTTAGCTTTCTTGCTGGTGGAGTTGCTCGCGGCACACACACTGAGGTGCGTACTCAGGCGGCAACTCACAAGGCCAGCCTTAGTTTTAGATTACGCTGAAAACGTACGGAGGAAACTGGAGGCGGGTATTCTCAGATGAAGCTTTGACACTGAACCGAGGGACCGCACAACACAACCGAGGTGATAAGCGCAAAGACAGAGTAGCACAGGATGGGACATATAGATAGCGGTGCTGGTGATGAATACTTGGCGCGTGTTTCCAGGCTGGGTTACGCCGGAATATACTCAGGGTCATGAACATGCCTGCATCGCCATTTTGCACGACGGACTGGAACGAGGTTCCGGTGACTGAACATCCGGGAGAAACCGGGACGGCGTTCTGGCGTACGCGAAATTTCGGAGATATTCGTGTGCGCATGGTGGAATATTCGCCGGGTTACCAAGCGGACCACTGGTGCGCCAAAGGCCATGTGTTGTTTTGTCTGGACGGGGAAATGGAGACACGGCTAGCCGACGGGCGCTCGTTTACGCTGAAGCCTGGCATGAGTTATCACGTCGGAGACGGGGATCCGCCACATCGCAGCGCGACAAAGACGGGTGCAAAACTGTTTATCGTTGATTGAATTCTTCGTATGCGCAGCTGTTCGCAGACTTATACTCGATGCGGTGCCAGAAAACCAAAATATCTTATCGGTGCTGCAAAGCTACTGGGGCTATTCTTCATTTCGTCCGTTACAGGAAAGTGTGGTCAACAGCCTGCTCGCAGGCCGCGATGCGTGCGTGGTCATGCCGACAGGCGGCGGCAAATCGTTGTGCTACCAATTGCCGGCGGCAATGATGTCCGAGCGCACCGCGATTGTCGTCTCACCATTGATTGCGTTGATGCAGGATCAGGTGGCGCAGTTGGAACAGATGGGCATTGCGGCCGCAGTGCTGAACAGCTCCCAAAACGCTACGGAGCAAAGCGCAATTCTACGTAACGCGAAAGCGGGCCATTACCGGTTGTTGTATCTCTCTCCGGAGCGCTTGGCGCGGGCCGATGCGGCCAGTTGGCTGCGCGACGTGCCCATTTCGTATTTTGTAATCGATGAGGCTCACTGTATTTCAGAGTGGGGTCACGAGTTTCGTCCGGAATACCGGCAGCTCCATTCGCTACGTACAAATTTCCCAAATCGACCCATTGCCGCGTTTACGGCCAGCGCAACACGCCAGGTGCGCCACGACATCGTCGCGCAATTGCAGATGCGTGAGCCGGACAAATACATCGCCAGCTTCCAGCGTCCCAATCTGAGATATCACGTAAAACAATGCGATGCAAAAACGCAACCCCGGCTGTTGCTGAAGGCGGTGAAGGAATATGCCGGGACGAACATCATCATCTATGCGCCGACGATCGCGCGTGTTGAGGAGACGGTCGAATTCCTGGAAAACAATGGAATCGCGGCGATCGGGTATCACGCCAAGATGGACAACACCACGCGCCGGAAAAATCAGGAACGATGGATGTCCGATGAGGTACGCGTGCTGGTAGGGACGATTGCCTTTGGCCTAGGGATAAACAAAGCGGCGGTGCGCGCGGTGATTCATTTGTCGCTGCCAAAATCGATCGAGCAGTATTATCAGGAAGCGGGGCGCGCCGGGCGCGATGGGGAGCCCGCGGATTGCCTGCTCCTCTGGCAAAAACGCGACGTGGGTTTGCTGACTTACTTTATCGAACAGCTAAGCGACCCGGAAGAAAAGGCTCGGGCATGGCAGCGCTATCACATCATCCGGAACTTCGTAGAATCGGACAGTTGCAGGAACCGGCAGATCTGCGTGCACTTCGGAGAAACTCCGAAGTGGTTGTCCTGCAATGCGTGCGATGTTTGCAGTGGAGAACTTGCGTGGATGGCGCTTCCTAGTGGCTTGAAGGACAGAGCCAGAGTCGCGAAGTCGTCGTTGGCAGAACGGAGAACGCAGGTCGAGGTGCGGCGTGTCAGCGTCAAGGCAAGCGTTCCTGATGATCTTCGAGAGCACTTGCGCGAATGGCGGCGAACTACCTGTAGGGAATTGAGCCTTCCAGCTTTCAGCATCATGCACGACACCACGCTGGACGAACTATGCCGCGTGCGTCCAAAGACGTTGGGACAGCTTCGTAGTGTTTCTGGATTTGGAGATCGCAAAGTGGAGATGTACGGGAAGCAAATTCTGGAGTCGCTGGCGGCTTTTGCGGCGCAGGCTTGATTAACAAAGGAAACGATGAAGAAGTTCGTACTGCTTTATTGGTTCGTCGTTGCGCTTGCGTTTGCGACGGCAGTGCAAAACCTTCCCGAGTGGGCATACGTAACGCGCACGCCCGATTTAAAAGATCCGGTGGATGACGGCAGCCTGCGGCATGTTCCCGACAGCAGCAGAGCATGGACGCTGACGCAATTGCAGGATTTCTTTTTTGCACCGGATTGGCACCCCGAAGATCATCCGCCATTGCCAGAAATTGTGGCGCATGGAAGTAAGCCGGAGGTGTTCGCGTGCGGATTTTGTCATCGCGCCGACGGGCCCGGTGGTCCGGAAAACGCGGCGCTAGCCGGTCTTTCTCAGGCGTACATCGTGCAGCAAATGGCGGATTTCAAAAGTGGCGCCAGGCGGAGCGCGTTGCCGGAACGCAAGCCCGCGGCTTCGATGGTCGCGGTGGCACAAGCTGCAACCGACGCCGAGGTTGCTTCCGCTGCGGCGTACTTCTCAAGCTTAAAGCCGCGAAAAACGATCACGGTAATCGAAACGGATCTGGTACCGAAGACGCACGTGGTGGGATGGATTCTCGCGCCGGTGGCAGATCAAACGAAAGAGCCGATTGGGCGGCGTATTATCGAGACGCCCAAAGATGTGGAGCAATTCGAATCCAGAGATGCGCGAAGCGAATTTATCGCCTATGTGCCTACGGGCAGTGTTGGGAGGGGCGCAGCGCTGGTCAAAACTGGAGGCGATGGAACGACCGTGCAATGTAATTTGTGTCACGGCCCAGACCTGAAGGGGCTGGGAGCCGTACCTGGTATTGCAGGGCGTTCTCCAAGCTACATCGTGCGGCAGTTGATTGATTTTCAGCGCGGGAAACGCACCAGCGCTGCCGGACTGCCAATGAAGGGTGTTGTAGCGAATTTGAATCAAGACGACTTTGTGTCGATTGCGGCATACACCGCGTCGCTCGCGCCGTAATTCGCCAAGCCTCCAACTCAGTTTCAAAGCGGCGTCAGCCGACGGTGATACAGTTTGCCATCCTATATTGTTGGGTATAGGATTCTGCCACCCGAAAACCGCCTGCAGGCGGGCTGCGCTATAGGTATTGTTCCCTCAAATACTGCGCAGCATGAAGCCTCTTAGGAGTGTTGAGCCATGCGTCGAACTCTAGGTTATGCCCTGATATTTTTCGTGCTTGCCAGCCCTTGCCTGGCGCAGAAAAAACGCGTCGCGGTGCTGAATTTTGACTATGGGACAGTGCGGTCCAACGCGCAGGCTATCTTCGGTACCGATCAGGATGTAGGCAAGGGGATTTCCGACATGCTGGTCCAAAAGCTGGTCCAGGACGGAAAGTACTCGGTCATCGAGCGCAATGCTTTGGATAAGGTGTTGGGCGAACAGAATTTTTCGAATAGCGACCGCGCAGACGCCTCCACTGCGGCGAAGATCGGCAGAATCCTCGGTGTAGATGCCATCATTATTGGCAGTATTACGCAGTTTGGACGAGACGATCAGCACACCAATGTTGGCGGCGGAGGGTTCGGCGGGTATGGCTCGAAACTGGGTCTTGGGGGCGTATCGAGTCACAAAGCCAAAGCGGTGGTGGGGATCACCGCGCGGCTGGTGAACACCACTACGGGAGAAATTCTCGCCGCGGTAACAGGGACCGGAGAATCGACAAGATCTGGCACTGCACTCGTCGGCGCAGGCGCGGGCGGCGGGAGTGGAGGTGGAGCAGGACTGGATATGGGCAGCAGCAATTTTGCGCAGACGATTCTGGGCGAAGCCGTGAAGGCGGCAGTCACGGATGCGGCCACGCAACTGGATACCGCCGCGGCCAACCTTCCGACGGTTAAAGTTTCTGTGTCGGGATTGGTTGCGGACGTGAGCGGCAACACGCTGATCATCAACGTGGGAAGCAAAACCGGGTTGAAGGTTGGGGATACGCTGGACATCAGCAGGCAGGTACGCACGGTGAAGGATCCTGCCACGGGCAAAGTTTTGAAAGCCATCACAGATAAAGTTGGAACGGCCACGGTGACACAAATCGATGCGGACTCGGCGACCCTCACGTTCGCCGGCGGAGGCCCGGCGAAAGTCGGAGACGTGGCGACAAGTCCGCAATAAACAGCTTGTTCGTGTGGGGCGATGCGATTCGAAAGACCGCGGCAAGTGTTTTCAACTGCTATTACGTTTGGTCAAAACCATCTTCGTGAATCAGGTCATAACAGGCCAGAGGAGTTCCCATGAGCCAGGATTACACTACCGGCCAGCGTCTCGGTGATTACGAGATACTGGGCGTGCTCGGCGCAGGGGGAATGGGCAAGGTGTACAAGGTCCGCAACGTGATCTCCGATCGCGTCGAGGCCATGAAGATACTCCTGCCGAACCTGGCATCAGAAAAAGAGCTCGCTGACCGCTTTCTCCGCGAAATCAAGTTACTGGCGACGCTACATCATCCCAACATCGCCGCATTGCGCACGGCACTGACGCTCGACAATCAATTGGTCATGATCATGGAGTATGTCGATGGTGTGACGCTGTCTTCGCGCTTGCACCAAGGTGCGATCCCACCGGCGGATGCCATTAACTATGTTGACCAGGTGCTGGCCGCTTTGAGTTACGCGCACAAGTTGAACATCGTGCATCGCGACATTAAGCCCGCAAACATGATGTTGACGTCTGACGGCACCGTGAAGCTGATGGATTTTGGCATCGCGCGCTCAGGCGGAGACCGCAGCTTGACGACGACGGGCACGACGCTGGGCTCGTTGAATTATATGCCGCCAGAACAAGTGAAAGGCGAGCCGGCGGATGCGCGATCAGATATTTATTCTCTCGGCGTATCTCTTTACGAGATGGTCACCGGCATGTTGCCGTTTGAGGCGGCCAGCAATTATTCGCTTATGGCGGCCCATATCGAACAGGCGCCAAAGGCGCCGATCATCCATAAGCCCGGCCTGCCGGATTCGTTAAATCAAATTATTTTGATGGCACTGGCGAAGGATCCCGCGCAGCGCTTTCAATCGGCGGATGCGTTTCGAGCGGCCCTGAAGACTGTGGATGTGGCGTTGCTTAAGCCTGTACCTTCGGGAACGACGATGCCCGCAGCGTGGACGTCACCGTACGCGAGTGGTAGCGGCGCCGATGAAACGATGGCGGTGAATACTCCGGCGCCAGAACTAGCACATGGCGCAGTGGCCCGAGCGAGTGTAGCTGGAGGCATTGGAAATGCTGGGGTGGCTACTGCGACTTCCCCCGCGCCACAGGCTGGGTCGAGCAACCAACCTGTGGGTGCAGCTGCGCCGGTTGCGGCGGCTAGCGGCAAGCGCGGTTTGTACATGGGGCTTGGAGCGCTCGTGGTTGTGGGCGTGCTTTTTGCGGCGGGATTCTATTTGCCGCGCCGGTCGAAAATCAACGCCGGCGAGAACAAAGCGGCGTTTCCGTCGCAACAATCTTCGGGCGGCGAAAAGGATGCGCAAAGCGCGGTACCGACGTCATCAGCGACGGCTGGGGCGGCGGGGACAAATACTCCGAGTTCTACGGTGACGCAGCCTGCTTCGCCGCTGCCGGACACGCCGAGTTCCGCGGCGCCGGATACCCCTGCTGCGGGCGGGTCTGGTGGTTCACGCGCGGATAGCGCGACCGCAGGGAGCATGAAGCACGGCGGACGGAACGTCCAAGATTCGGCTGACTCCCAAGGAGTGCCAGCCACGGCTGCGCAGCGACGTGCCGTGGCCGAGAAAGCCCAAGCCGAGGCGGAAGCGGCCGCAGCGGCAACGGCGCAAGCTCAAGCGGCGGCAGCGGAGCTGCAAGAAGCGCAAGCGCAGGACGATCAAATGACTGCCCGGGCGTCTGCTGTTTCGGCGAGTCTCGACACTTTGAAGCGCCAGCAAAGCGGACAAGGCTACGGACTGCGGGGAGACGTGGTGGCCGCCGAGCAGCGCATGCAAACGTATATGTCCAAAGCGCAGGCCGCATTGCAGCATCAGGACGGGCCAGCGGCCAAGAAATATTTCGAACAGGCGGACCGGGAAATTACGTTTCTGGAAAAATTTCTGGGCCGCTGAGAACATTCAAGGACGATTCGCCAACGCTTTGATTTGTTAATGCTGAACGCCGTCTCTCCGCAGTGCGAGATTACCTTTGATTCCACGAGCAATGCCGACGGGAAGGGACTCCGTGAAAATCAGAATAACGATTTGCTTACTGGCAGTGTTTTCATTTTTGTTGGTGATGGGGAGCCGAACGGCAAGCCGTGCGCAGAGCACAAATGATTCGGTGGGAATTTTTGAAGGCCACGGAGATGTTGGCACGGTACTGCATCGCGGTTCCAGCGAATACGACGCGTCGAACCACAGTTACACGCTTAGCGGCAGCGGCGAAAACATGTGGTCGAACTCCGACAATTTTCAATTTGCGTGGAAGAAGATGACTGGGGATGTGCAGTTGGAAGCGATCATCAATTTGTTGGACGCAGGCGACCCTCATCGCAAAGGGGTTTTGATGATCCGTCAAAGCCTGGATGCGGATTCCGTTTATGCGGATGTGGCACTGCATGGCGCTGGCCTGGCTTCATTGCAATACCGCGATACCAAGGGTGGGGAGACCCACGAAATTCAATCAAACGTTGCAAGGCCGACTGATTTGCGCATCGAAAAGCGAGGGGATTACGTGTACATGTCGGTGGCCGAGACGGGAAACCGGTTGTACCCAGCGGGCGCATCAATGCGTATTTCATTCAGCGGACCGTTCTACGTGGGCATAGGCGTTTGCAGCCATAACAAGGATGCCGTAGAGCGTGCGGCGTTTGAGAATCTCACGATGAAACAACTTGCTCCTACGACACCGACGGTGAATCTCAAGTTGTACAGCACACTCGAAACCGTAGCAGTGGCGTCTACTGACCGACGGGTTGTGTACACACGGCCCGAGCACTTTGAGGCGCCGAACTGGACGCGCGATGGCGCGGCGTTTATTTTTAACGAGGAGGGACGCATCCGGCGGTTGGCGATATCTGGCGGAGAACCGACGACCATCGATACGGGTTTCGCGGTGCACTGCAACAATGATCACGGCATTTCGCCGGACGGCAAATGGCTGGCTATAAGCGATCAGTCACAAGGCGATCATCAATCACTCATCTATATCGTGCCCATCAACGGAGGAAAGCCCCGGCGCGTCACGGAAAAATCCCCGTCGTATTGGCACGGCTGGTCACCGGACGGCAAAACTCTGGCTTATCCGGGACAGCGCAATGGCGAGTTCGACATTTACACGATTTCCACGGAAGGCGGCGAAGAGAAGCATCTGACTACGGCAATAGGTCTGGATGACGGCCCGGAATACACGCCGGATGGAAAGTATATTTACTTTAATTCCGTGCGCACCGGGAGGATGCAAATCTGGCGTATGCATCCGGACGGCAGCGCGCAGGAGCAGGTTACATCCGACGAGATGAACAACTGGTTTCCCCACATTTCACCGGATGGCAAGTGGCTGGTGTTCATTTCCTATGGCAAGGAAGTGGAAGGGCACCCGCAAAACAAGGATGTCAGTTTGAGACTGGCGGCGCTGAAGGACGACAAAATCGATGGAAAAATCGAAGTTTTGGCAAAACTGTTTGGCGGGCAGGGGACAATCAACGTTCCGTCGTGGTCACCCGATAGTAAGCAACTGGCCTTCGTCAGTTACGAACTGATTCCTGAAGCTGGTCGAGCGGAAAAATAATGCACAATTGTGCTAGCTAAAAGGTTAGTTATTTAGCAGTTATTCTGAATTGCGTTTGGCGATCAAGGAACAATATATTCCTCGTCTCAAAAAGGTACAGCAGGTAGTCGTCAAATCGCTTTTCAGTAGCTCCAGACATGTCACCGAGCGGATACAACCGCACCTCGCAACCCGCCTGATTTATTGAAAATACACATCTTAAGAGCGTCTACTTTGGCCTGTGCGTTGCATTACGTAGGCGAGTCTTAAGAGACCAAAAGTTAGTAGCCCGTAGAGGACTGCATGCGCACATTTGCGATCGGGATTAGCTCGGTATTGTGTCTGGGTGCCGTATTTGCGACGGGACACGCATTTAAGCAGGTAAAAGAAACGCAGAAACAGGCGAAGGCGGGCGTGGTGGCTGCAAAAGCCGGAACCCGACCTTCCACCATGGGGGTCGCTGAACAGTACGCCAAGACTCCGTTGGCGTTTGAAGCGAACCTAGGCCAGGCCAATTCCGACGCGAAATTTCTGGCGCGCGGATCGGGTTACGAAATATTTCTGACGCTGAAAGAATCTGTTTTTGTGCTGCAAGCTCCCGGACAAGTTGCAAAATCCAAAACGGAAAAGTTCGCGTCCGCTGCCAGCGCGTCGATTTTGCGGATGAGCTTGCTGGGCGCAAACGCCGCATCATTACTGACCTCTGAGGATGAACTTCCCGGAAAGAGCAATTACCTGCTGGGAAACAAGCCGGAGAACTGGCACACCAACGTTCCGAATTATCGCAAGGTCAAAGAGCATCAGGCTTATCCCGGCATCGATCTGGTGTACTACGGGACGCAGGGGCAACTGGAATACGATTTTGTGATTGCTGCAAAGCACGATCCGAGCGTGATCCGTTTCTCGATGGATGGCGCTGATCATCTCCGTACGAACGCGGATGGCGATCTTCTGGTAAGCGTTCGCGGCGGAGAACTGACGTTTCACAAACCCTACGCCTATCAGCAGGACGGCGCAGCAAAAGTGGTCGTGGCCGCGAATTATGTTGTGGAAGGCGATACGGTGGCGTTTGAGCTCGGCAATTACGATTCGAGCCGCGCGCTGGTGATCGATCCGATTCTGTCTTACTCCACGTATCTGGGCGGCAGCAATATTGATGGCGCGAATGCCATTGCGGTCGCTTCTGATAACACGGCATTCATCGCAGGTGGAACATTTTCCACGGATTTTCCAACAGCTGGGACTCATCCCCTGCAACCCAACCATGGTGGGCCCGATGATTCCTCGAAGGATGCTTTCGTCGTTAAATTGAGCGCGAACGGTTCGACGGTTCTGTACGCCACTTATCTCGGTGGGAAAAATGGGGATGAAGCATTTGGGATTGCGGTAGACAGCTTCGGGAATGCGTATGTGACCGGAACCACGTCTTCTCCGGACTTCCCCGTCACCTTCGGCGCACTCAATACGGAATGCGGCGGCGACGGTCAATGCGGGGCGAGTTTCAATTCGGGGGGCTTGATCGTTTCGAACGCGTTCGTCAGCAAACTGAACACTGCAGGCTCGGCGCTGATCTATTCCACATTTCTCGGAGAGTACGAGAATGTGCATGGCACCGCGATCGCCGTGGACAACAACCAGGTAGCGTACGTTACGGGCCAAACCGAAGACAACTTCGTTCCATCGACTACCGCTTCCACGACTGCTTCTATTCCTATCGCTGCCGCGCCAGCAGGCGCGGTTGAAAATGCGGGCGGCACAATTGCTACGATCACGACGACTGGCCCGAATGGTTTGCAGATCAATCAGACGGTGACGATCGCCGCGGTTACCAACCCCGCGAGCATGCTGGTGCCCAGCGCGTTTGATGGGAACTACAGCGTGCTGAGCATTCTCAGCCCGACGACCTTTACGGTATTGAATTCTTCAGCTGCTCCGGGTTCGAGTTCGGGTGCGGGCACAGTGACGCCGGGCCCTCCTCCATTCCCAATTACGTTCAACGCAGTGCAACTCCACTACGGCGGCGGTGCCACGGATGCTTACGTAACCGCAATCACGCCCACGGGTAATGAAGCGTCCTACTCTACATATCTGGGAGGAAGCGGTGAGGACGTAGGCTATGGCGTTGCGGTAGACGCCAGTGGGAATGCTTACGTAACTGGACTTTCTTATTCACCAGACTTTCCGCTGAGCTCCAGTGCATTTCAAGGCGTCAACGGGGGCGCAGGCGACGCATTTTTGTCAAAAATAAATACCAACAGCGCGGTTTCAGGAGCAGCGGGCCTGCTTTATTCCACCCTGCTGGGTGGCGCGGGCCTTGATCAGGGGAACGGCATAGCCGTGGACGCCAGCGGAAATGCTTACGTCGCGGGACTTTCAAACTCACTCAGCCTTGGTACAGCCGGGGCGTATCAGACGAATTGCACGGCGCCCAGCGGTAATACTTGCGAAGGTGACGCATTCGTGGCCAAGTTTAATCCCAGCGCCACTGGAGCGGCATCGGAGCTGTATTTCACTTATGTCGGCGGCTCGCTTGCGGACAGCGCTACCGGCGTCGCGGTCGACACCAGCGGCGATGCGTACATAACCGGTTCAACGGTGTCGACGGACTGCCCAACCACTGCGGATGCGTTTCAACGTACGTATGGAGGCGGCAACGCAGACGCGTTTGTCACCAAGTTGGACCCTGCGGGTGCCACTTTGCTGTACTCGAGCTATCTCGGCGGCACAAACACCGACGTCGCCAATGGCATCGCGATTGATAAGGCCACTCCTCCCGGGGCGTACATTGCAGGTCAAACTTGTTCGCAGGATTTCCCGCTGTCCAATCCCGCGCAAGCAACTCCTGGCGGGAACTGCGATGCGTTCGTTTCCAAAGTAGGCCTCCTGGAAGGCATCGCGATCAACCCGACCGGCTTAGTGTTTGCGCCTCAGACGCTGGGAACCACGAGCCAGTCCCAGACGATCACCATCACTAGCGGCGTCGCTGCAGTAAACATTACCAGCATCTCTTTGGCTGGAGCTAACTCGGGAGATTTCGCGATCTCCGGAAATACCTGCGGGGCGACCTTGGCGCCTAACAGCCAATGCACCGTTTCCGTCAACTTCACACCGAGCGCGGCCGGGAACAGAACCGGGCAGTTGTCCATCGTCGACAACGTTTCCGGGCAAGCGCCGCAAAGCATCGTGGCGAGCCTCTCGGGCAGCACTTCAACGGTTCCGGACTTTTCCGTAACCACGACAACTCCCAGCGCGACGGTGTCTGCCGGCCAGACGGCAACGTATACGCTACAGGTAACGGCGACGAACGCGTTCTCACAGCCAATAAATTTGGCCTGCCAGGGATTGCCGGCGGGTGCGAGCTGTGCAATTTCGCCGAATCCGGTTACGCCAAGCGCGGCGGCGGTGCCGGTGACGGTGACGATCAGTACGGCAGTGAGAAACATGCTGCCGCCTGCTTTCCACATCAACAATTATCCGCGCATGAGTTTGTACCAATATTGGTTGGCTTGTCTGATGGCGTTCCTGCTGATCGTGGCGTTGGCGCGCAACAAACAAATTATGCACCGCCCGGTGTTGGCAGGATTCGGCCTCTTGAGTCTGTTGCTGATCGGCGCGGCTGGATGCGGCGGCGGCAATTCGACCGGCGTTCCCGCGGGCACACAAGCGGGCACGTATACGGTGACGATAGTCGCTACTTCCGGCTCATTGAGCCACAACACTACGCTGACGCTGCAAGTTAAGTAACAAGGCGCCGCAATTTTTGGAGCCGGTTTCCACAACGGTAAGGAGAAAACGTATGAAGCGGTTTATCTGGCTGGTCCCTGTAATTCTTCTGGCGTGCATGAGCGCAAAGGCGCAGGAAATACCGGCCTGGGAAATTAGCGGCGGTTACTCTTACCTGCGAGCCAATATCAATAATAGCCCGGGCGGAAGCTTTGACCTCAGCGGCGGTAACGTTTCCGCGGAGGAGAATCTGAATAACTGGTTTGGCGGACGGCTCGAGTTCAACGCCTTCAATGGCGGCGTGGCGGGCCAGAACGTATCCGCAGAAACGATCAGCTACGGACCCGTTTTCTCGTATCGCAAGTTTGACCGCATCACCCCGTTCGCGCACGTGCAACTTGGCGCGGTTCACGGCAGCGTGGGCTATCTGGGAATTTCTGAGTCAGCGTTCAAATTCGCCATGTCTACTGGCGGCGGTGTGGATTTCAACCTGAATCGCCGACTGGCAGTTCGCGCTCAGGCCGACTACTTGATGACGCGCTTCCTGGATCTCAGGCAAGACAACCTGCAATTTTCCGCCGGCCTGGTTGTGCATTTCGGCTGGAAATAACCGCGGTTCAAGCGATTTAGAAAAGCGGCCGGTGGGAGCCTGGATTTCATGACAGAAAATGCGTGAACAGGTTGTTCAATGATTCGGCGAGTGTTGGATGGGCGAAAACGGCATCGCGCAGTCTCGTAAACGGCAATTTGCCCATCATGGCCAGCTCCAGCATGGACATAATCTCGCCGCCTTCAATGCCCAGCACGGCTGCTCCTAAAATCTGATCCGTTTCAGCGTCCACGATGGCCTTCATGAAGCCTCGCGTCTCGTCAACCTCCAGCGCGCGGGCGACGGAGGACATAGGCATCCTGGCGATGCGCACTTTTTTCTTTTGTTCCTGAGCTTCCAGCTCGCTTAGACCGACCCGCCCAAGCTGCGGATCAATGAAAACAGTATAAGGGACCAGGCGGCTTTCGGTGGTGGCGTTGCCGCGGTCAATTATGTTCGTACGCAGAATGCGGAAATCGTCGTAGGAAATATGCGTGAACGCGGGTCCGCCATTGATGTCTCCGAGCGCGTAGACGCCTTCGACATTTGTTTCTAATTTCGAATTCACTTTGATGAAGCCTTTGGCATCGGCAGCGATCCCTGCTGCCGGAAGATCAAGGTTCTCGGCATTGGGGGGTCTGCCGGTGGCAACCAGTACGTGCGAACCTTGAAGGTCGCGGAGCCCATTGCCATCCCGCACGGTCAACGTGATTTGCGATCCCGATTTGGCAACTCGTTCCGCCTTCGCGTTCAAGAAAACATCGATGCCATCTTGCTTCAATATTGAGGCGATTTCTTCGGCGACATCTGAGTCTTCGCGGCTCAGCAGTTGCGCGCCGGATTGCACAATGGAGACTCGGCTGCCAAAGCGGCGAAACATTTGTCCAAACTCCAGTCCGACGTAACCTCCGCCGAGAACCAGTAAATGCTCCGGAACCTGATCAAGCTCCATGATGGAGGTGCTGTCGAGAAAAGGAACGTCGCGGAGACCTTCAACGGAGGGCAGGCCTGGCCGACATCCAGCGTTGATGAAAATTTTGTCGGCGGATAGGTTGCGTTGCGTGCCGTCTTTCATACGAACGGTGATGGACTTGGCTCCGTTAAAACTGGCTTCGCCAAAAATCAAATCGAGGTTGGCGGTATTTTCCAAGCGTTTCTGGCTACCATTGCGAAAACTATCGACAATGTCACGCTTGCGCTGCCGGACGCGCGCCATTTCCATGCGAATGTTTCCCGTCTCTACTCCATAGTCCGTGCCGCGGCGCGTGAGGTACGCGACGCGACCGCTGGCAACCATCGTCTTCGTGGGTGTGCAACCTTCATTGATGCAGGTACCGCCCACGTGGGTTTTTTCTATCAATGCGGTGCGCATTCCCGCGCCTGCGAGAGCCATGCACAGTGGTGTGCCACCTTGTCCAGAGCCAATAACGATCGCTTCGTACTGATTCGCCGCGCTCATAACGTTCCTCGCTTCGCCCGAGCATCTTATGCGAGCAAGATGCATATTCCAAATTAAGAGGGTTTGTCATTCCTTGTGCCAGCCTGAGAGTTGCTGCGCGGCGCTGCTGAGTGTTAAGAATACGCAGGGGGCGCTGCCGGCCTCGGCGGGCGCGCCTGCGCTTCAGGGGGCGCTGTGAGAGATATTATTTTTCGGTTTTTTGTAGGCGGGCTAGTGGTGTCTGCGTTTGCTGGGTTGGGCGATGTGTTGAAACCTAAAAGTTTCGCCGGCCTGTTTGGAGCAGCTCCATCGATTGCGCTGGCGACACTGGGGTTGACCATTGTGACGGACGGAAAAATATATGCCGCTACCGAGGCGCGATCGATGGTCGCCGGCGCCCTGGCATTTTGTCTGTACGCGTATATTTCCTGCTGGCTGATGTTGCGCCTCAAGCTTCATGCAATGACCGCGACGATTCCGACGCTGGGAGTGTGGCTGGCATGCTCTATATCCATCTGGCTGCTGGTGCTGCGTTAGCGATCCATGAAGGTATCCGCTAAGCTGTCCGCACTTAAAACGATCAAGTGGTATGAATATGCGGTGCGGTTTTTACTGGGCGGTTGTGTAACGGTGGTTGCCGGACTTCTCGCAAAATATTACGGGCCTGTTTTTGGCGGCTTGTTTCTTGCGTTTCCGGCGATTTTTCCTGCCAGCGCAACGCTAGTTGAGAAACATCAGCGGCAGAAGAAGCGGCACGCTGGAATCGTCGAAACCAACCGGGGCCAAGAGGCGGCAGGGCTGGATGCCGCCGGTGCCATTCTGGGAAGCTTGGGGCTTGCGATTTTTGCGCTCGTCATCTGGAAACTATTACCGGTTTGGAATGTGTGGGTAGTTTTCGCGACTGCCATTGTCTGCTGGCTCGGCGTTTCCGTCGGGCTTTGGTTGATTCGCAAGAAACATTTTATGAAGTCCTAGCGGCCTGGTGCCGCTACTTTTGCTTAACGGACCGCATGCCGTCCTTGATGCGGCGTCGCGCTTCGCCGGGCCCTCGCACGTCGACAATTCTGTATTGCTTGCCCGACAACTGATGATAATTTACGAAAAAAACTTCAAGTTCTTTGACAAACTTTTTCCCCAGGTCATTGACGTGTTTCACGTGAGCGTAAGTGTGATTCTGGAGTTCGATAGCGACAACTCTGTCATTGCGCTCCCAGTCTTTTTTCTTGCCCTCTTCGCCTTCGATGATTCCAACGGCACGGCATTTTATGAGGCACCCTGGATAAGCGGGCTCATCCATTAGAACCAGAACATCGACGGGATCGCCATCCTCTGCTTTGGTGGAAGGGATGAAACCGAAGTCATGGGGAAAAGTCATGCCTGCGGGCAGAACTTTCTTCAATTCGAAGACCTTCTGCTCAATGTCGAAGGCGAATTTGTTGCGGCAACCTTTTGGTGTCTCGATAATTACCTGGATGGTTTCCTTATCGTCTGCATCGTGGGGTTGAAGCCGCGTAGGATCAGCAAGCGCGTTTTTTGGAGCAGTTTTCTTTTTCATGGACTCTCTCTAATTTGAGTTTACCGGTCAAGATTCGAAAGCCGGTTAACTGGAAAATGGAAAATGCTGTGCGTGTGATCGGGCGTTGCTGCCTTGCCCAGAAGGATATGGCGATCAGTCTACCCACCATTTATGTTAGTAGTCGATACAGGGAAGACCCCACACGGGGCAGGTCCGCCTCAAATGTTGAGCACGGGAACCGGCACAGCACACATAATGGCGTAGCCGTGGGTTCGCAAATGGACGCCATAAGGATAGGAGCCAGTCACCAGCAAATCGGCGTTGGTCTGCCTAGCAGCTTCCCCCAGCACTTTAGGCACGTCGCCGCTGCCGATAAAAACCTCAGCATTCGTGTCCAAGCGCTGCTGCAACTCGGCCATCTGACGAGAGGCATTGCGAACCAGCGCCTCTTTCCATTCCTGATTCACAGAGTAGCCTCCGGGTCCCCAAAACTCGACTCCAGGAGTGACATACGCCAGAGTCAGTTTCGCGTTAAATTCAGAGGCCATCTGGCTGGCCCACATCACCGCTCGATCTGAACGAAGGCCGAAATCAACGGCGCAGAGGATTTTATTGATGGCAAACTTCTTCGTCGGAGGTTCGTCCACGTGCGCACCCGTCCAAAGGGGGCACGGCTCCCAATCCAACACCTTGGCTGTAACGGACCCCAGAAGAAACTGGCTGAAGGTAAAGCCATGCGAGGGCATCATGATCAGATCGGCACTCTGTTCCCGAGCCGTCTTAACAATCTTCAGAAAGGGATCGCCCGCGATCACCAGCGCCCGAATCGTGAGTCCATTCAATACAGACTGCAGAGAATGTTGAGGATCGTTCACTCCGGCTTTGAGAATTTCTGCGCGAAGATCCCAGTGGGCGAGTTCCGTTCCACGGGGGACGCCGGAGGTGTAGCTGTGCTCGGTCGCAACGTGCAGCATCAGAATTTCAGAATCAAATTGACGAGCAAGAGTCGCGGCCTGGTGAATTACCGGAATGGCGGGACTTGGGAAATCAACCGGCAGAAGAATTTTCTTAATATGCAGCATAGGGGTGGCAGGTCATTCGCTGAGAGGCCTTTCCATAGTTGAGGAGTAATGGCCTCACGATAAAAGGATACGCTCCCGGCAAAGCTACGGCACAGTAATATTAGAAATGTAGATCAGCGCAGATAATCCGAAAGTTCGGCATCTGCGTTGCCTGTTGGAAGGCTGTCTAACTTAAGCACATGAAACGAACAATCGCAGTGATCACCACCTCGCGCGCGGATTACAGCCATCTGTATTGGCCATTGAGAGATTTAGCCGATCACGAAAAGGTGGATCTAAGAATTGTTGCCATGGGATCGCATCTGTCACCTGAGTTTGGAAACACCATTCGAGAAATAGAAAAGGACGGTTTTCAAATTGATTCGCGGATCGAGTGCCTGCTGAGCTCGGATACCGACGTGGGCATGGCCAAAACCATCGGCGTGGCCACTTTAAGTTTGGCTGACCTCTTCGGGCGAATGCGTCCCGATTTGCTTTTGCTCATCGCCGATCGCTACGAAATGCTGGCGCCCGCTTCTGTGGCGCTCGCTTTGCGAATTCCGATTGCGCATATCGAAGGCGGCGAGGTGAGCGAAGGCGCCATTGACGATGCGGTGAGAAATGCGCTTACGAAGATGAGTCATATTCATTTTACTTCGACATTCAGGGCACGAGAGCGGGTCATCGCGATGGGCGAAGAGGAATGGCGCGTGCATCGTGCCGGCGCTCCCTCTCTCGATCATCTGCGCCGTCAAAAGCTTTTCGGCAGGCGAGAAGTCGAGGAGCGACTGTGGGTCAGCTTCGAGACGCCGACATTTCTGGTGGTCTACCACCCGGTGACCATCGCTCGCGACACACTGCAAGAAGCGGAAGCATTGTTCACCGCGCTGGAAGGAATGAGCGAGCAAATCCTGTTCTGCTACCCGAATGCGGATGCGGGAAGCAGAGCGCTAATTGATAGGACGAAGTTGTTCATTGCGCAGCGCGGCGGTGGAAAGATTTTCACGAATCTCGACACCGTCACATATCTCAGTCTGCTGCGTCAGGTCGAGCTGCTGATTGGAAATTCGAGCAGCGGAATTATGGAAAGCGCTTCGTTTGCGCTTCCTACAGTAAATGTCGGTTTACGGCAGTATGGGCGAGAGCGAGCGATCAATGTTTTAGATGCGGACGCGGATCCAGAGTCGATTCTGGTGGCCGTGAAAATGGCACGTCGCCCCGCATTTCGCGAGTCTGTGAAGGGGATGACTAACCCCTATGGCGAAGGGTTTGCCGCGGAAAAAATTGTTCGCGTGCTTACGAGCGTTCCGCTCTCACAAGAATTGCTGAGGAAGTGCCATGTGGCGCTCCCTGTTTCGGCCGTAGAGCCATAGGTTTAGGTTTTTCGGGACCCAAAAGTTAGATGCCGCGGAGTGATTGAGATTCACTGGGCGCTTTATTGGCAGTAATATTTATGCATGCCGATTCAAATGTGAGGGCACGTGTGCAGAAATATCAAAAACCTGTTTAACTTTGATCCGCCGGTTACCGACGACGAGATTCGCAACGCTTCGCTACAGTTTGTCAGGAAAATCAGCGGCTTCAATAAGCCGTCAAAAGCAAATGAGGCGGCGTTCGCGAGTGCCATCGATGAAGTGTCACGAACTTCGACACGTCTGCTCCGGGCGTTGGAAACAAATGCTCCGCCGAAGAACAGGGAAGAAGAAGCTGCAAAACTAAAGGCCCGCGCTGCAGAGCGGTTCGGCGATTGAACAGCCAAGGGCTTCAGCCGTCCTGCTTCTATTTATGGGTTGTGCGCAGCACTAGCATTTTGTCGCCGACCTTGTGACCCTATTGCTCGTCGGCTTCGGCTTTTTCGGCTGCTATCGGTGTCAGCGTTCCGAGCAAACCATCGGCCTCATTGTTCGGGCCAGCGGTAAAAAATAGCGTGGTTGCCGGACCAGCACCTCCATCATTGCCGAACCGCAACGCCCACAATCCGTCAATTCTTAAGGTGCTTCCGTCAGGATTCAGCATGTTCCCGAGAAACCGCCCGGTGACCGGGTTGTAGGCTGCAATATTGTCACCGCGAAAATTGCCGACCAGAATGGTGTTGCTGAACTCTCCAAACCCGGGAGTGGCCCATACCACGCCCCAAGGAGCATTTAGCCAGTCGCCGTGCTCAAGGCGTTGCAGCAACCGGCCGTGACGATCGAATACGTCTACGAAGCCGTCGCCCGGCTCGCCGGGCTTCACAGGGTCGTGCCTGACGGCATCCTGCTTGGCGTAGGTCACATAGATGTTGGGGCCGACACCCTGCACATTAAACGGCGCGTAGCCATGGGGCATGCGATCGTCATCAAATAGTTCTTCCGAGAGATGAACTTGCTTGAAGCTTGAATCAAATACGTCCACCCGGGCGCTACGGAAATTGGCAGCAATGATAAATTTGTGACCATCGACCTCCGCGATGGTGGCGCCTTTATACACCGCGCCACTGGCGGCGTCGGGCATCTTTGAATGGTCCATTACGATCACGCTGGCGGCGCGATTGACGCCCGGATTCCAACCCTGCACGGTCCCGTCTTCGGTAACAAAAATGAAGACGGCCGGTGCGCCAAGAGCGAGAAGAAAATCTGTCTGGCTGCCATTAAACATCACTCCTGTTGGAGATCCGGGAGAGTTTTGGCTGGGAGCGTTGGGTATTTTCACAAACTCGTTAGGGACCGGATTTATGGGAATGATGTGCGCCGCGCCGGTGGCATCAATGGAATAAAGGGTGGATGTTCCACCAGCATTGTTGGAAACCCACCAGGGACTGCCGGTCGGACTGGCGACGAGACCCCAGGGATTTTGTAAATTGAGATCGTTCACAGGGGCGTTGCCGGTATTGGAAACCAGGTTTGCCTGTGTGTAGTGCTGTGCGAATGTACGACTCGGCGCGAGCAGGGCGACAGCGAACATCATCGAAGAACTGAGAACCCGAAATTTGGATTTCATTATTACCTCCTCATTCCTTACGAAGTGAAGACTCAATGTAATTTTTTTGGCTTGCAGGGCACAGAAGATGAGCCCGCAAGCGTTCACTGCCGACAGACTGCTAGGAACTTTTGTGACACTTGACACGGCAAGGTCTCGGGGTTGTCAAAAGATTGTCATAGCATCTGGTGGGGGTTACTCGACGTGGTTCACAGAAGTCAAAAGTTCAGTGAAAATACGAGGGGCAAGCGAGGACCATAAGGAGAGGAGAAACAACTGGCTCGCTGAATGAGTGGTCGGGGCGCCGAGATTCGAACTCGGGACCTCCTGCGCCCAAGGCAGGCGCGCTACCAGGCTGCGCTACGCCCCGACATGAAGTACGTAAAGATTATAAAGGACTTCCCAACAGAACTGTT
>Ga0182015_10001581_pt1 | contig 29564 bp, 25 predicted proteins | sample 712P3MmetaG_FD_120478 | JGI IMG/M metagenome (GOLD analysis project Ga0182015, IMG submission 120478) | Permafrost microbial communities from Stordalen Mire, Sweden - 712P3M metaG | ecosystem: Environmental > Terrestrial > Soil > Wetlands > Permafrost | place: Sweden: Stordalen | collected... | reverse complement strand
TCAGCTCGGAATGGCGGTGCGGGAAAGCATGGTAAATGCCGTGGTCCATGGCAATCGCTACAATGCGCGCAAGAAGGTCCATTTGTCGGTGGTGAAGGCGCCGGACCGGCTGACGATCGTGATTGCGGACGAGGGTGACGGATTCGATGTGGACACCGTGCCGGATCCGTTGGCCGAAGGCAATTTGCTGCGGCAGTCCGGACGCGGGCTGCTTCTGATCCGCGCATTCGTGGATGAATTCCAGGTGCTTCCGGGGCAGCCGAGGGGGACGGAAGTACGGATGGTGAAGTACCTGGCGAAGGCCAGTTAACAAGCTCCAAGAAGATATGCGAGGAGGGTCTAAATAAGTGAGCGTTAAAATGTCAAGCCGGCAAGTCGGCGATGTGACCGTGGTGGATGCGGCGGGTCGAATTACCCTGGGAGAGGGCGCGAGCGTTTTTCGGGATGTGATTCGCGACCTGGCCGCGAAGGGAAACAAAAAGATTCTGGTCAACCTGGCCGATGTTTCTTACATCGACAGCTCGGGAATCGGCGAAATGGTGTCCAGCTTCACCACTGTGACAAACCACGGAGGGCAGCTCAAGCTGCTGAGCTTGACCAAGCGGGTGAAGGATTTGCTGCAGATCACGAAACTGTACACGGTCTTTGAGGTGTTCGAGGACGAGGCTTCGGCGGTTCGCAGCTTCGCGTAAACCGGCGATCCCCGCAGCATAGCCGGGAAGCTGCGCCGCACGCGGAATGCGGTTAGTCTGTGGCGCCGACCGCAGATCCCCTCGTATGTTAAGATGAAGTTTCCGCAGTTACGAGGTCTCCGTGGATAGGCATACCCGCAAGGAATTGAAGAGCGACAAATTCGCTCAGGAAGTACAGCACTCGGTCCAATTCGTCTCCGGGCATCGCGAGCAAATGCTCCGGTGGGGCGCGCCGGCGATCGCCTTGGTGCTGATCGTTGCCGCTGTTTATTACTATCGGAATTACCAACACTCCGCGCGGCAGGAGGGGCTGCATGCGGCGTTAATCGTCCAAAACTCCACGGTCGGGCCGTCGCAAGGCGAATACGTGCTGACGTTTCCCACGGCCGAGGCGCGTAAGACGGCGGTCGTGAAATCCTGGCGAGAACTGGCTGCGAAGTATCCAGGGACCGAAGAGGCCAGAATCGCCGAGTATTTCCTGGGCACCAACGCCGCGGACGATGGCAACCTGGCGGAGGCCGAGAAACAGTTCAAAGCATCCATCGATTCCGGCAACGGGCCGTACGCGTCGGTGGGCAAGCTGGCTCTCGCGCAGGTTTACGGCGGCGAGGGCCGAGTTAAGGAAGGCGAGCAGCTCCTCCGGTCCCTGATCGATCACCCCTCGGTGCTGGTCTCCAAGGAAACGGCCACGCTCGCGCTGGCTGAGCTGCTGAGGAAAACCGATCCGCAGCGCGCCAAGAAACTGGTAGATCCTCTGCGCACCAGCACGCGCGCCGCCGTGAGCAGAGCCGCGATCACTTTTGACAGCGACTCGTCCCAGCAGTGAACCGGCTGGAGCGCCTGCGTTTCCCAGTTGAACAGAGCTGCGGCCGGATCTATCCGGAGCCTTCGCATCCCTATCGCAGCGAATTCCAGCGCGATCGCGATCGCGTAATCCACTCGCGGGCATTTCGCAGGCTGGAGAATAAGACCCAAGTTTTCCCGGCCGGCGTTTCCGATCACTTCCGCAACCGGCTGACGCACACCATTGAAGTCTCGCAGATAGCCCGCACGGTGGCCGCGGCGCTGGGTCTGAACGAGGACCTCACCGAGGCGCTGGCTCTGGCGCACGACATCGGCCATCCGCCTTTCGCGCACGCGGGCGAGGAAGAGCTCGATCGCCAAATGCGCCGTTTCGGCGACCGTTTCGATCACAATCTGCACGCTCTGCGGATCGTCGAGTCGTTCGAGCATCGCTACGTGCGCTTTCCCGGCCTGAACCTGACGTTCGAGGTGCGCGAGGGGATCGTAAAGCATTCCCACGATTTCGAGCCGGGCGAGAACCCCGCGCTGGACCAGTATCTGCCCGGACTGCGGCCGCCGCTGGAAGCGCAGTTGATCGACCTGGCCGACGAGATCGCCTACAACACCGCCGATCTGGACGACGGGTTCTCCGCTGGTCTGTTCAATAGCGAGGAGGTCTGCCAGTGGGTTCCTGAATTCGGGCGGCGGCTGGAAGAGGTGGAATCGCAATTTCCCGGCGCGTCCGAACGCGAGCAGTTCCAAGAGGTGCTGCGAGGGCTGGTGGATTGGCTGGTTTCTGGATTGGTGCAGGGGACCGTCGAAGCGGCGGAAGCGGCCTCGGCCACAAGCGTTGACGGCGTGCGGGCGTATCCGGGCCGCTTGGTTTGTTTCACGCCGCCCACCCAGTCCACCAATCGCGCGCTGAAGCAGTTCTTGCATCACTCGGTCTATTATTCGGAGGCGATGGTGGAAGCTCGCCGCCGCACGGCCGCGCAGATCGGCGAACTGTTCGAGTTCTGGGTGGCGCACCCGGAGAAGCTGCCCGAACACCATGTGAAATTACTTCCCGGCTCACCGGTGCACCGCGTAGTCTGCGACTATATCGCCGGCATGACCGATGGTTATTTCGAGCGATGTTTTCAGCAAACCGACTGGCGCACAAAATGAACGTGCAGTCTCAGGGTTTGCCCGGGTCGCCAGGACCGCCATCGCCCGGCGAGCCGCTATAAAAGCTCCGGCCGTCGCTCAGCGTGATGCGCCGCGCGTCCATCAACCGAGAGCCGTCCTTGGCTCCATAGCCGTCGATGGTGACGGTGTCTCCAATCTTGATGGCGTTTTTGCTGAAGCCTCGGCGCGATAAAGTGTTCGGAGCGCCGCCCTCGCACGTCCAGGCGACCAAGTTGCCATGGTCGTCCTTCACATCGATGTACAGGTACGAGTGCGGATTGGTCCACTCCACTTTGCTGATCACGCCGGTGATGCGAATGGCTTTGCTGGCGTCGTATTCGGCCGCAAATGAGTGATGCGCTTCGATGGGCAATACGGCTGCCGCGAATAAGATGCCAAGGAAAGCAGTTAGCCTATTCGTCATGAGGGAGTCTCCTGATATACTCTAGCATCGAGATGCGAATACTGGCGATTAGCTTTTGGCTCGCGGCGATGTTTGCGGTGCCCGTTTGGTCCCAGGTTCCGAAGACTGCCGATGGGCACCCGGACCTCAACGGATATTGGAAAGGTACGCGCGACACCAAGCCGGTCGGCAATATTGCAAAGGATCTTCCGGGGCTCAAATTGCCTCTGACGCCGGCGGGCGAAGCCGCGTGGAATCACAACACCACGGCCACTGTCGATCCGGAAGCCATCTGCATTCTGGGAGGCATCCCGCGCCACAACGCCAGCGGACTGCCGTTCATGGTTCTTCAGACTCCCCAGTATGTTGCGTTCCTCTACTTCTATAGTTACTACCGGCTCATTCCCACCGACGGGCGCAAGCACGAGGAGGATCCGGACCCATCGTTCTTTGGCGACGAAGTGGGCCACTGGGACGGCGACGCGTTCGTGATCGATTCCACCGGGTTCAAGGACACGCAGGTGTGGGCCGACGAGAACGGCAGTCCCCATAGCGACGCCTTGCACGTGATCGAGCGCTGGACGCGGCCCGACGCCAAGCACATCCACGTGGACACAACCATCGAGGATCCGAAGTTTTACACCAAGACGTTCACGTACTCGAGGAGTTGGGAAGCGGGCGACCCGGGCCAGCGCCTGGGGGAATACTCGTGCGCTGAAAACCCCGTGGATCGCGAACACTTGGGATTCGGCCCGGGACCGATTCGTCCGGATGGAACACGCGGATACGTCAACGCCGCGCCGCTTCCGCCGCCTCCCCCACCGCCGACGCCGATCAAGAATTAACACTCCTCCGAGGACGGGTACCTCAAGCGATGCGCTGCTGGGACTGCCCAGCTGAACGGCGGGCGTCTTCCATAGCCACCACTTGTTCCGCGACCTCAAGAATGCTGGAAGCCGCTTGATGTGCCTGCTGCGAAATCCATCGGCGGGCCGAGGCAGGCGTGATGCCGCGCCGCGTCACCAGAATTCCCTGCGCGCGCTCGACGGCTTTGCGCGTCGCCAGATCTTCGCGCAGGCTTGCCAGTTCTGCTTCCAGGCGGGCTCGATTCTGGCTCAGGTGGGTCCGCTCCAGCAGCATTCCAAGCTGTTCGCCAACGTAGTTCGAGACACGGTGCGGCAGGTCGGCCTGAACCAGCAGTTTCCCCAGTTCTCTGCCGCTCGCTCGCAATGGCGCGGCGTAGAACGAGCCCGACAGCGTTTGCACCGGCGGCGACACGAGCCTGGGCAAATAGATCGTAAGCGCGAGCTGGGAGCGAATCCTGGTCACTGCGAGGGAAAAGCTGTCCGCATCGCTTACGATTTGGCTGACTTGAAATAGGATTTCGTTTTCCTGCATAAGTACCTTCCTTCACAAGATGAATTGGGAATCGCGGACGCTGGCAAATCAGAGGCGGCAACAGGGAAAGAGCTGCATAGCGATTATTTAACAGTCTATAACAAGAATGTACTATTGTCCAGTGGAGATCATGAACCTATAGGAAAATATTTGTCTTTACTGCCGCACTTCTCTTGTATTATAGTCCATAGACAATGTGGACTGTTATCGACCGGCTCTGCTCGCTCCCTAGCCCCTTGTCCCGCCGCTGTTGTTGCTGTTAGTTCCCTCCACCCCGTCCCGAAACAGACCATCCGAGGAGAATTCGTTTATGAAAAGCACATTTTGGAAGCTATGGATCGTCAGTGTTTTCTTTTCCACCTTCTTGTCCGCACAGACTTTTCAGGGCACTCTGCGCGGACGCGTCGTCGATCCGAACGGCGCGGTGACGGTCAACGCAAAGCTCACGCTCATTGATGAAGGCACGCAGATTGCCCGCGCCACGGTTACCAACGGCGACGGCGAGTATACATTCGCGTCGGTGACGCCATCGACATACGAGGTGGTGGTGGAGGCGGCCGGATTCAAGAAGCTGGAGCAGAAGGGTGTTTCAATCGCGACGCAAGCAGCGGTCACGCTGGACCTGCGACTGGAACTGGGCCAGGTTAGCGACGAAGTGACGGTTACCTCTGAAGCGCCGCCTTTGCAGACCGCGGATGCGTCCACGGGACAGCTCATCAACACCCAGCAGATTGACGACCTCCCGCTGCTGGGGCGCAACCCGTTCCTCACCGGCAAGCTGGCGCAATCGGTTGTATTTGCCGGCAATCCGACGTTCACCCGGATGCAGGACCAGAACGGAAATTCACAGTTTTCCATCGCCGGCGGCCCGCTGCGAACCAACAACTATCTGTTGGATGGCATCTCCATTACGGATTCGAACAATCGAGCCGTGATTCTTCCGTCGCCCGAAGCGGTGGAGGAGCTCAAGGTTCAGGCGAGCACCTATGACGCCGAGGTCGGCCGCACGGGCGGTGGGACCTTCAACACCTTGCTTCGCTCCGGCACGAACGATCTGCATGGCAGCGCGGTGGGACACATTCGCGAGACGGATTGGCTGGCCAACACCTTCTTTGCGAATCGAGCCGGGCAGCCCATCGCGAATCAGCCGTTCCGCGATTGGGCCTTTTCTCTGGGCGGTCCGATCATCATCCCGAAAGTCTACAACGGAAAAAATAAGACTTTCTTTTTCGCCAGCGACGAATCTTACCGGCAGACCTCGGGTTCGACCACCACGCTTTCAATTCCGACCGCGCTCGAGCGCGCCGGAAACTTTTCGCAGAGCTTCACTAAGTCCGGCGCGCTGCAGGTGATTTACGATCCAGCCAGCACGAATCCCGTGACCGGAGCGCGAACGCCGTTTCCCGGGAACATAATTCCGGCCAGCGACTTGAGCCCCATCGGTCTGGCGCTGGCATCCTACTATCCGTCGCCCAACGCGCCAACGCCGTACTATTCAGCGCCAAACTACAACTTTACCGGCAGCTTTCCCAATCGCGGCGACCAGCGGATATTCAAACTGGATCATGACTTCACGTCCTGGTTCCGCGCGTCGGCGTCCTACATCCATCAGAAGACTTTCGAGACCGACTACCCGCTCGACATTTTCCCCAATCCGGGGACTCCGGACCAATCCTTATGCTGCGATCGCAAGATTGATGCCACGGGAGCCAACGCGACTATCACGCCCGATCCCACTACGGTGATCGCGGTTCGTTGGGGATTTAATCGCTTCTATTCCAAGTCCACCCAAGAGAGTCAAGGGTTCAATCTGGATGCGCTCGGCTTCCCCGACTCGCTAGCGGCGATCACTCCCAATACGGCATTTCCGGCCATCACCTTGGGCTCCGGGGTCAACGGCTGCTCGGCCGCCGGCATCACCGATTTCTCCAACTTTGGAGGCGGCTGCACCAACCAGGACGTTTTCTATTCGCGGACTACCAGCGTTTCGGCCTCGAAGTTCATCGGCAAGCACAATATCAAGGTCGGTTTTGATTTCCGCACTCTGCACGACCTTGGAACGCCGGCTTCGGGACCGACCAGCCTGGGTTTCACCGACGTATTTACGCGCGAGACTCCGCAGTCCGAGACCGCCGGAACCGGCAGCGATGTGGCGACTCTGCTTCTCGGCTACCCCACCAGTGGCCAGATGAGCGTGGTCGCCCACTTCAACGATTTCATTCGCTACTACGGCGGCTTTGTCCAGGATGATTATCGTATCGCCACCAAGCTGACCCTGAACTTCGGCCTTCGCTTGGAGTACGAGTCGGGGATCCACGAGGAAGGCAACAAGCTCATCGTCGGATTCAATCCCAACGTGGCGAACCCCTTGCAACAAGCCGTCACCGGCCTCAAGATTCCAGGGGAAGTGGAGTACGCGGGCGTGGACGGCAATCCGACGCAAACCGCCAACGCTTTGTCCGTTAAGCCTGCGCCGCGTTTCGGTTTCGCTTACTCGGTGGACTCGAAGACGGTGGTTCGCGGAGGGTACGGCATCTTCTGGGCTCCCACCTTCTTCAATTTCCAAAACGCGATCGGCTATTCGCAGACCACGTCCATCATTGCATCCACCAACGGCAACTTCACTCCGGCCACTTCACTGTCCAATCCATATCCGAGCGGGCTCATACAGCCCACGGGGAATTCGCTGGGCGGGCTCTCGGGAATCGGACAGGCGGTCACCGTTTTCTCTCCGAGTGCGCAATCGGCCGGATACGTTCAAGAGTATTCGCTCGAAGTGCAACGCGAACTTCCGCAGGGATTTGTCCTTACGGTCGGCGCTCTAGGCTCGCACTCGCTGCACTTGCTCGAGAGTGGCCAGAATATCGATCAGCTGAACCCGTCGTATTTCGGGCTGGGGTCGGCGTTGACTCAGAGCGTTGCCAATCCGATGTACGGCAACGGTGGTGTGGGCACGGTGGGAACGGCGAAGGTTACCGAAGCACAACTGCTGAGGCCATACCCGCAGTACACTTCGGTAATTCTGGACAATTCCGACGCAGGTTCGGCCCGCTACTACTCGTTCTATGTCCGCGCCCAGCGCCGCTTTAAGAACGGGCTGAGTTTGCTTGCGTCCTACACGTGGTCACGCAGCATGGACGACCTTCTCGGCGTGAGTACCGCCGGCGCCAGTCTGATCGTCGGGGAGGCCGGGGCGCAGAATGCGTACAATCTCAATGGTGAATGGAGCCTGTCCACCCAGGACGTGCCGGACCGCTTCACCACGGCGATCACCTATGAATTGCCGTTCGGAAAGGGAAAGCCGTTCTTGAACACGAACAGCCGGATCCTCAATTATGCCGTGGGCGGCTGGTCCGTCAATGCGTTGAGCACCATTCAGTCCGGATTCCCGCTGTTTATTACGCAGCCGGATAACAACAGCGTGATTGGGGCCACCTATCAGCGGCCGAACGCCACCGGGATCCCAGCGACGACTGCCGGCTCCACCGACGAGCGCCTCAACGACTGGTTGAATCCCGCAGCCTTCTCTGAGGCGCCGCGCTTCACCTTCGGCGACATCAGCCGGTTTATCAACACCCGCGGCCCTGGGCTGTTCGACTGGGATTTTTCGGTGTTCAAGAACTTCCTGATCACCGAACGAATCAATGCGCAGTTTCGCGCCGAATCGTTCAACGCCACCAATAGCGTGGAGTTCGGCAATCCGAACACGACGTTCACCAGCCCGACGTTCGGAGTGATCACCAGCCAGATCAACATCCCAAGGTTGATCCAGCTCGGGCTAAGGGTTACATTTTAGGAGGCTATGATGCGAACAGCAATCCGCACGCTTTTTCTGCTGGCCATTTCGATTCTGCCATCCGCTACGGTGCAGGGCCAGCCAACCAGCCAGCCATATATTGTCGAGTGGGTTTACAAAGTGAAGTGGGGCTACCAGGACGAGTTCTGGCAAATCTTCCAGAAGTATCAGATCGCGACCTTGAACAAAGAGAAGGAACTCGGCGGCGTTTTGAAGTACGAAGTCTTCCGTCCAGGCCTTCACACCAGCGAAGATCATCGCTGGGACTATCGCATTGTGATCTACTACAAGGACGTCGCGTCTTCGTCGCAAGGCAGCAAGGTGGAGAAGCAGTTGTTTCCAGATCAAGCCAAGATGAAGCGCGAGGAGCAGCGCCGTTGGGAACTCACCGAAGTGCATTGGGATTTGCCGATCCACCAGATCGATCCGAATGCGGTGGAATAATTGGATGAATGACAATCATCCCTAGCGGCGCGGCGCTCGCGGCGGAAATTCAGAACGTCGACCTGAAGAACTTGAGTGATCGGGACTTCATCGAAATCAATGCCGCCTGGCTTGGGCATCTCGTCATCCTGTTTCGTCATCAGCAACTCAGCGTGGAAGACCTCATCGCATTCAGCCGCCGCTTCGGTGAACTGGATTGGGCGCCCGTGCAGGAGACCGGCCGCCGCTTTGTCGAGGGCCATCCGGAACTCTATGTGGTTTCGAACGTGATTGAAAACGGAGTGCCCATCGGCAGCCTCGGCGCGGGAGAAGCGGTGTGGCACACCGACATGTCTTATCTTGAGAATCCGCCCAAGGCCAGCATGTTGTACGCGCTGGAGGTTCCTCCGGCTGGAGGCGACACGCACTTCTGCAACATGTATCGAGCGTATGACTCCCTGCCGGATGCCCTGAAACAGCGGGCTTCGGGTCTCGGTCTTAAGCATGACGCCACTTATAATAGCGGCGGCTACGTGCGTCAGGGGCTGGCTGCGACCGATGATCCAGTATTATCCGCCGGCGTTTATCATCCGCTAGTTCGCACCCATCCGGAAACCGGCCGTCGCGCCTTGTATCTCGGCCGCCGCCGTAACGCTTACCTCCACGGGCTGCCACTAGCGGAGTCTGAAGCGTTGCTCGATGAACTGTGGTTGCATGCGACACGCGATGAGATCTCCTGGCACAACCAATGGCATCCAGGCGACGTAGTCTTATGGGATAACCGTTGCACCATGCATCGGCGCGACTCATTCGACCCCAGTTCCCGCCGGATCCTGTACCGCACGCAAATCAAGAGCGCGCCCGGCGAGCCGGCGTGAGCCTGCCGACGTGAGAAAGATCGGCGCTCCTCGGGTTGTTCTTTCGTTACTCTGCGTCCTGTACTTCATCCTGTTTGTGAACCGCGTGAACATCGCAACGGCCGCTCCCCTGATTAGGGCGGATCTCGGGCTGAGCAACACTCAGCTTGGACTGGCGTTTTCGGCGTTCGCGATTCCTTATGCCCTGTTTCAGCTCATCGGCGGCTGGATCGGCGATAAGTTCGGACCGCGCCTGACACTGTCCGCGTGCTGCGCGCTGGTAGGTCTCTCGACCATGCTCACGGGCGCGGCGAGCGGGTTCGTGTCGCTCTTCGTCTTGCGTCTGGCTCTCGGCTTCGCTCAAGGCGCTGCTTTCCCTACGGCCACGCGGGCGATGTCCACTTGGATCCCGGCTCGGGATTGGGGCTTCGCGCAAGGAATCACGCATTCATTCGGCCGAATCGGAAATGCTGTGACACCGCCGCTGATGGCAGCGCTGCTTCTATTCCTATCCTGGCGCCGCTCCTTCGTGATCATCGGATCGGCGAGCCTGGTGTGGCTTCTCGTTTGGGTTTGGTATTTTCGGAACGACCCGCGTCAGCATTCTGCCATCACGCGAGCGGACCTGGCGGCGCTGCCTGAACCCGCCACGCCCGGCCGGCCGGCGATCCCGTGGTTACGGCTGGCGCACCGCATCTTGCCAGTGACGATGGTCGATTTCTGCTACGGCTGGACGTTGTGGTTGTTCTTGACTTGGATTCCCACGTTCTTCTTCGAGAACTATCATCTGAACCTCCAAACCTCTGCGATATTCTCCGCCGGCGTGCTCTTTGCGGGCGTCATCGGCGATACGGCGGGCGGTGTGGCGACTGATCGATTGCTTCGCAAGACCGGCAGTTTGGTTGTGGCGCGCCGCTCGGTGATCGTGGCGGGATTTGTGGGAGCGGTTATCTTCCTATGTCCGGTGCTGCTGTTTCACGATCTGGCGGTAGCAGCGGTGTGCCTCTCGCTCGCGTTCTTTTTCGCAGAACTGATCGTGGCGCCAATCTGGGCCGTGCCCATGGACATCGCTCCGCGCTACGCCGGTTCCGCCAGCGGCATGATGAATTTTGGCTTCGCTGTGGCAGGCCTGGTGTCGCCTTCCAGTTTTGGCTATCTGGTGGATCGCACGGGCAGTTGGGTTTTACCTTTCATCTGCTCGATGCTGTTGCTGCTGGTTGGAGCGGTGCTGGCGTCTCGGCTGCGGCCAGACATTCAGTTCAATGAGGATGCCAGCCAATCATACTAGATCTTCTCTATCGACAATGTTATGATACCCGAAGGAGATCCTCATTATGTCCGATTATGCCCACCCCGAAGTTCTGGTCAGCACCGAATGGCTCGCCCAGCATCTGGCCGATCCGAAAGTTCGAATCATTGAAGTCGACGTCGACACAGCCGCCTACGATGGCGGACACATACCCGGCGCGGTGGCTTGGTCTTGGAAGACGGATCTATCCGACGCCGTTCGCCGGGACATCACGCCGTGGTATCAATTTGAGTCGCTGTTGACGCGCTCGGGAATTGAGCCGCAAACCACGATTGTCATTTACGGCGACAACAATAATTGGTTCGCCGCGTGGGCCTTCTGGCAGCTAAAGATCTATCGTCACGCCGACGTCCGTTTGCTCAATGGCGGGCGGAAGAAATGGCTGGCCGAGGGGCGCGATTTGACCAACGACGTTCCGCAATACAAGACCTCGCAGTATCCGGCTCCGCGCGAGGATTTCTCAATCCGAGCCTATCTAAGCGATGTGCAGGCGGCCGTGAAGGCCAAGTCGAAAGCGCTGGTGGACGTGCGAAGCCCGCAAGAATTTAGCGGCGAGATCCTTGCGCCTCCGGGACTGCCGGAGACTTGTCAACGCGGCGGGCACATTCCCGATGCGCGCAACATTCCGTGGGGCAAGACGGCGAACGAAGACGGTACGTTCAAAACTGCCGAAGAGATCAAGGCGATCTATGATGCCGAAGGCGTGACAGGCGGCAAGCCGATCATAACGTACTGCCGAATCGGCGAGCGATCGAGCCATTCCTGGTTCGCTCTGAAGTATCTGCTAGGGTATAAGGACGTGGTGAATTACGACGGATCGTGGACCGAATGGGGCAATCTGGTAGGCGCCCCGGTGGAACGGACTGCTCGTAGCCAAGCCGCTTAGACCAGCAATCGAGCAGGAGCTCCCTCACGAATGGCAAATGAAGAAGTGCAAACCGCATTAGGCGACGTAGCAGCTAGACAATTAGCAAACGCCACAAAGACCGCACCGCAGATGGGGCGGATCACTCCGCGCTGGCTCACCCACCTGCTGCAGTGGGTGCCGGTGGAAGCCGGCATCTATCGATTGAACCGCGTGAAGGACGAGTCCAAGGTGATCGTGGACTGTTCCGACCGCGACGAGCGGGTATTGCCGCAAACCTTCGTGGACTACGAATCGCCCGCGCGAGAGTATATGCTGACGGCGGTGAACACGGTGGTGGATGTTCACACGCGCGTGTCGGATCTTTACAGCGTTCCCTACAACCAGATCAGCGAGCAATTGCGCTTGACGATTGAAATTGTCAAGGAGCGGCAGGAAAGCGAGTTGATCAACAATCGCGAGTACGGCATGCTCCACAGCGTGGCCGCAAAGCAGCGCATCAAAACCCGCGCGGGCGCACCAACACCGGATGATCTGGACGAGTTGCTGGCGACGGTGTGGAAGGAGCCCGGGTTTTTTCTGGCGCATCCCGCCGCGATCGCGGCTTTCGGCCGCGAGTGTACGCGCCGTGGAGTTCCTCCGCCAACCGTATCTCTGTTCGGCGCCCAGTTCGTCACGTGGCGCGGCATTCCGCTCATTCCTTCGGACAAGCTGGCGCTGGAGCGTCACAAGACGAATATTCTGCTGATCCGCACCGGAGAACGCAAGCAAGGTGTGGTGGGACTGTTCCAGCCGAATCTGCCGGGCCAACAAACACCGGGACTCTCGGTGCGCTTCATGGGTATCAATTACAAGGCAATCGCTTCGTACCTGGTCTCGCTATACTGTTCTCTCGCCGTTCTCACCGAAGACGCGCTGGGCGTTTTGGAAGGCGTGGAGACGAACAAATACTATGACTACAACAAGCGGGCCTGACGGTTTCGGCCTGCCTAAAGGCTTCAGCCTTCCCGATGTCGACACGCTGACGCGGCTAGCCAATCAGTTTTTTAGCGAGTGGCCGGGGAAAGATGTCCCCGCGCCGGCAGCGGCGGCGATCCCGCAAGACCTCAGGGCAGACGTTCCGCTGGACCGCACGGGTGCGCCATCGGTTACGTTGCCTGGCGAAGCGGAATTGAAGGCGCTCCTCGATTCGCTCGCGCCGGCTGTCCCTGGCTGGCCTGGGTCCGCTGCAGCCGTCCCTTCCCCGTCTATCCCGGCGTTCGGAGCGCCGTACGACGTAAACCTCGTCCGCCAGGATTTTCCCATTCTTCGGGAACGGATCAACGGGCGAGAACTGGCGTGGTTGGACAACGCGGCAACAACGCAAAAGCCGCAGGTGGTGATCGACCGGCTGAAGTATTTCTACGAGCACGAAAACTCCAATATCCACCGGGCGGCGCATGAGCTTGCCGCGCGCGCCACGGACGCCTACGAGCAAGCGCGCGAGAAGGTGCGGGGTTCCTGAATGCCTCCTCGGTGAAGGAGATTGTCTTCGTGCGCGGGGCGACGGAAGCCATCAATCTCGTTGCGCAGAGCTGGGGACGGCAATTCATCGGCAAAGACGATGAGATCGTCATTACCTGGCTCGAGCACCACGCGAACATCGTGCCGTGGCAGCAGCTCGCAAACGAAAAAGGCGCGCGGCTCCGAATTGCTCCCGTGGATGATAGCGGTCAGATCCTGCTGGACGAGTACACCAAGCTGCTGGGCTCGAAAACCAAGCTGGTTTCGTTTCCACAAGTGTCCAATGCGCTGGGAACTATCACGCCCGCGCGGCAGATCATCGAGGCGGCGCACGCGGCAGGAGCTAAGGTTTTATTGGACGGCGCGCAGTCCGTCTCGCACATGCCGGTCAACGTTCAGGATCTCAACGCCGACTGGTTCGTGTTCTCGGGTCATAAGATTTTCGCGCCCACTGGTATCGGCGTGCTCTACGGCAAGGAAGCGCTGCTCAACGAAGCGCCGCCATGGCAGGGCGGCGGCAGCATGATCAGCGACGTTACGTTTGAGCGCTCGCTCTACCAATCGGCGCCGGCGAGATTCGAAGCGGGCACTGGAAACATCGCGGACGCAGTGGGCCTGGGCGCCGCGCTCGATTACGTAAGCAAGATCGGCCTCCAGCGAATCGAAGAGTACGAGCATCAGTTGTTGATTTACGCAACGAAACTGCTCAACGACATTCCCGGGCTCAGAATCATCGGCACCGCGCCCGAAAAGGCCGGAGTGATCTCGTTCGTTCTGGACGGCCATAAGACCGAAGACATCGGCACCGCGCTCAATCGAGAGGGCATCGCCGTGCGCGCCGGACATCACTGCGCTCAGCCGATTCTAAGACGCTTCGGAGTGGAAAGCACCGTGCGGCCTTCCCTCGCCCTTTACAACACGTGCGAGGACATCGACAGATTGATCGCGGCGCTGGGCAGGATCGCGACGTATCGGGTGCCGTACTGAGCCGCGCACGTTAGTAAGCGGTGCTTTCGGCTAAGCCACCAGAGCGACGCAGCCGGTGACAATCAGCGCGGCCGCCCACACCAGATCGAGATTGAACCAAGCCTTCCGCAACAGAGCCAAGCCGAACTTTCGATATACCAGGAGCGCGACCAGGGCCGTGACGCTGAGATAACCGAGGGTGTGCACGAGCGTCGCGGCGATGCCGGTCCAAGGGCCGTTGCTGGCGGCCATGTGCATGTGTTCGTGTCCCATTGGCATGGCGCTCGTCGACGCCGCGTGCAACACGATCGGCAGCACCATCAGTCCCGCGCCATGCGCGCTGGCCATCAAAAACGACCAAAGCGTGAGATCTCGAAAGCCCACTTGCATTCCACCCCAGGCAAAATGGCGCCGCCGCAAAATTCGCAGGATGCCGAGGGAAATGAGCGCGCCGGCTACAACCATCTGAACGTAACCGAGCGGCAACACGATCTGGATCAGACCCGCTAGCGCTAAGACCAATCCGATGGACAGCGCGTGTCCCAGCGTGATGGGCACCAGTGCGCGAGCCACCGCTTTGGTGGCGTGTTCCTGCATTCCCCGGGCGACCGCGAACAGCCATCCCATGCCGGGATTGATGCCGTGGTACGCGCCCAACAGAAACAGGGCGGGCCATCCCCAGGACATGATGGATGTCATGAATAGCAGTAGGAATCCGAAGAGGTGTCGCCGCCTTCCAGCCGCACCTGGTGCAAGCGCAGATCGCCGGACTCCAGGAAAAACTTCGGATCCAGCTCCATACCGCCTTCCGGTTTTGCGTCCACTTTGACCATCCAGCTTCGAACGCCCTCGGGATAAAACTGCGCGTCCCACGGCGAGTACAGCGAATTGGTGAAATAGATGCGCTTGCCATCGCGGCTGAGTTCCACCATCTGCGGACCGCCGTTCAGCTCGGTTTTCGGCGCTCGCGGATGCGCTGCGTGCCGCACAATTCCACCGAGATGGATGGATCCGGTCTTCTTGGGATGAAATGGATCGGATACGTCGTACTGAAGAAACTCGCCGGTGCCCCAGCAAGAAATATAAAGGAAGCGATCGTCGAGCGAGAGGTTGATATCGGTGATCAGCGGCGGCACGGCCTTGAAACCCTGCAGCAGTGGCGGCAGCTTCTCAGGATCGGCCGGCTCGGCGGGAATTTCAATCACCTTTTTGACGCTCCACTTGCCGTCGTCGCGATGCCATAGCCAGATGGACGCCGAAAGATCCTTGAGCGAAACCACCACGCCGAGAAAACCGTAAGCGCGCGTGGGATCGTGCGCAGGGCGAAGCTCGAGGGCCATTTGATACTCGGCGCCGAGATCCAGCTCTTGCAAATGCCTCCGTTTCCGCAAATCCCACACGTGCAGCTTGTGCCCGTAGCCGCCCTTCAGGAGAATCTCGGGATTGATTCCGTGCTTCACCATGTTGGGCGTGCCCCATTCGCTGGTGATCACGGTATCGAAGCCTAAGTGCCACCCGAAATCGTAAGCCAGGTACTGCGGGCCGCGATCCAGTTCCCATTTGCCGAGGATGTCGAAGCTGTCGTGATCGATAACGAAAATGCCGCCAGGCCCATCGCCGTTGGTTGCGCCCAGCGCGCTTGAGTAGATTCCTTCGGGACCGCAGTGAATGGTGTGAGGAGAGGCGTAGCCCGTGCGAGCGGCCAGCGTTTCCGGCTCGATCACTTTAACGATCTGCGGCTTCTTCGGATCCGGTTTGGTGTCGACGATGTGGATGCGCGAGGAATTGATCCCGGGCACGATCAGATAGCGCCGCTCGATGTGCGGGTGAGGCGCGTAGGGGCAAAGGCTCGCGCTGCAGGCGTTCCATCCGAAATGGTGCAGCTCGTCGCCGGTGTTGGGCATGTCCAACTGGCCCACCAGCCGCCCGTAGCCGGTAGACGCCGGATCCACATCCACCACTCCTAGCGCGTCCGGCCGTTTGTGGCCATTCGCATTCAGCATTGCCACGTACGCCAGCTTCTCGGGCGGCGCAGCCATAGCCATTTTGGGAGAGGGATAAAAGGTCGGATCAGGTCGCCACAGGCTCATGGGAGCTCCTTCTCCAGAGGATTCTAACACAAGGAGCGAGCGGTACCATGCCAATCTATCGACAAGTCTGCCGATAATTGGACCGCTACAATTCGAGCTTGCCTTGGAACTGCATCGCCTCAACTAAGAAGTGCTGTGACACTTGAAGCCGGCCAATGAGCGCGCTGAATTCGACCACGTCGTCCTTTTTGCCAATTTCCGCCGACGGCGGGAATAGGTACGCCACCACCACATTGTTTTCCAATTCGAACACCTCGACCCTGGATGGCAGAACGTCTTTTTTCCCTTCGCGCTTTAGAGCGGCGGATTCCTTGAGAGGTTTTCCAAGACTCGTTGGATCGCCCTTGGCGAAACTGGCCGGGACGCCGTAGACAGCGATCAAGTATCCGTCCTCGGAGAGAACGGGTGGCGGGGGCTCATGCGCCTTGAGCTCGGCGACGCGAACCGGAAGCGCGCTCTCCCAGCGAACCAACAGCCGAATCGTGGGCGCGCCGGAAGGGAGCGGCTTTCCCGGGACGAGAGGATTGCCAATCACTTCTTTCAGTGGCCTCTTTCTGTCCTCCACGCCGTCGTACCCGACGCCATTGGGCTGGCCCATCTGGCCGCCTTCCCTGAGCTCGTCTTCGCTGCGCCTGCGGGCAATGCCGGCAACGACGACTTTGGCCCACGGAGAGTTTTCGAGAACCTGATGGGCATCTGCCTCGGACCAGTCGGCCACCGTTTTAGTCTTCCAATCCGGGTCCGCTGCCAATAACAACGCGGCGCCGCCGAGGATCAATGAGAGGGATCGTGCTTGGATCATAAGCCTTCGCCGAATGCTTCCTTTTCCTGCGCTTTACGCTGGCCGCTCTTCTGAGATTGAATTTTAGAATTTCACCATGACGCCGAACCCAAGCGAAGATGTGCTTTCGCGAAGATCCGGGAACCATACATCGTTGGCGCCGCCGCAGGCTGCTTGCGCGCCGGCTAGGCTGGCTGTGCCGGCCGAGGTGCCGTTCAAGCAGGTAAAGTATTGCGGCAGGCCGTTGTTGCCACCGGGAGGCGTGATGCCACCGCGCCCGGAGAAGTACGGCACATTCGAGTGGCGATAACCAAGTTCCGCCCACCACGTAATATACTGCCTCGGCATGTAATGGAAGGTGAGGGTGCCGTCATACATTTTAGCCGTCGAGCCGGGCTCTTCCGGAAAATAAGCGCTGCCTACCGCTGCCCACGCTCCGTCGATCGGAGGTAGCAGCGTCAGATAGCGTCCCGCGTTGTTCATCTGGCCACCGCCGACCGTGACTGCAAAGCGGTCTTTGTCCCACCAGACGCGGTCGTATAACATCCAGCCAAGGAACGAGCTCTTATTCGGGCCTCCATGACAAGTGATTCCGCCGCCGTATTGGCAGCCGGCGTCGCCGGTGAGCGAGAACGCCATCTTATCGATGCCACTGCTCTCGGGCTTGTTGTAGTACCTGACCTCGATACTGTCGTCCGTATGGACGCGCTGTGTGTGCGGAAGGCCCAGGTTGTCTTCCCCGAACCCATACTGGTTCCCGACGAACTTAAACCATTCCTTTGGCTCCCACAGAAGCTGTCCTCCTAGCCCGAGGTGACCGTTGTACTTGGCATAGGATTGCCAGCCATTGATAACCCAGGGCTCGATCTTCAACTTATTGGTGGGAAACCACTGAATACGTAGGCCATTGAAGAACCACGGCGTGTTAGAAGACACATACGACGGTTGATAAACCCAATTATCGAAATTGTAATAACTGAACAGGCCGATGTACGAGACGAAAATACCCGCGTCGACGTTCAGTCCGTGCTGCACGTTGAAGTGATACCCTCCGTAAGCTTCCGACACATACTTGTAGGCGTTCTGAAGATCCCACTGTCCGACGCCGCCCGTATTTCCCGGCCCATTGCCCGTCGCCGAACTGGCGTCGTTACGAGGCGTAGTGACCGCGAACAGGCCGTCCATGAACATAATCCGGCCGCGCACGTTTTGCCAGTGAAAATCACCGCCGATGCCAATGTCCTCGATCTGAAATTCGCCGTTGCGGAACTCCTCGGTGGACCCACCCATCGTATGATCGATCGGCTGGTTGAAATCGTTGATGAAGTTCGTGTCGAAACGAATTTCGGGAGTGAAGAAGGGCGTGTCCAGGACAACATCTTTGTTGCGCGGCGTGCCGTTGAGCCAGGTAAAGTCGGCGTAGGCGAATGGCGTTTGATTGTCCACTGCGGGCGGCGCGGCGGGAGCCGGCGCCGGTTGAGCATCTTGCGCGCTGGGCGAAGCGGAAGCGACCGCTTTGCTCATGTCAGGCTTGGCGAGCGTTGCCGGGACAATCGGTATCGCGCTAGGATCCTTGGTCAGCGTAGCGACCAGATCGCCGCGCAGCGCCGGCGTACTCGGCTGTTCCGGAGCGAACTTGCTCTGCAGTTGCGCTTCGAGTTGCTCGATGCGCGCCGCCATGCGCGCCTCCATGGCCTCCATCGCCTCCAGTTTCTTTGCGACGGCTGGACTGATATCGCCGGGAGTCTCCGCGGTTGCAGCCAGCGCGAGATCCACTTTGAGATCCTGCCGCGGGGCCAGATCTACAGTTGCCGGCAGACTGTGCAATTCCCCTCGGCTGGCCTTTACTTCGTATCGGCCGGGTTTAAGATTCGGGACCGAAAACGCGCCGTCGAAACCGCTGATAACAGTCCGGTCCGTATTGTCGTCCCCGCGGATAATCACTTGAGCTGACGCGATCGGCGTGCCATCTGCCTTCGCTGTGACTCCGTGAAGCGTGCCGAGTGGCGATTCCGCCTGAGCGGAAACAAGATTGAATGCCATCCAAAGCGGTATGGCGATCGAGACTAACGGTCTAATCAGTGGTCTAATCATAAGATTGTTTCCCGAGTGTAGAGTGACTAAGTAACTGTGTCCAATCTGAAATTTGTATCCGCATTGAAAATGTTCTCAATAACTAAGTGCCGCATAAGTACATCGTAAGGATGCTGTAAGGATTCACTCTCCGACAAGGGGGACATTCAGGTTTCGCGAGGAACCTATGCCGTCCTGGCACGAAGATCAGAATGCTTGACGGTGTGCTCTCGAAAGCGTTGAAACAGCTCTTTTGCAGCTAAAATGACGGCCGGTGTCCGCGGTTCGCCATTCGTGTGAGCGGCGGAGACCTGGGCTTCCAGGCGCGCGCAAAGCATCTTGGCGCGGGCGAGCAGCGGTTCGCAGGAATCAATGTTCCCATTTAAAGGCTTGGAGCAAAGTAGCAGTTGATTGTCGAGAATACCGACAATCGTGTGAAGCTGCTCAGCCAGATTTGATCCTCTCAGTTCTGTAGCGACCGGCATGGCGAGTGGTGGCTCGTCGACTTCCGATGTGTGTACAGGACCTGTTTTCAGGGCCCTAGCAACAGCGGGGCTCGCCCGAACCGGCATCTCGGACGATTGGCTTGTCTCCTCCAACCGGACCCGCTGGAACACCGCGTGCGCTGGTTCGATCGCTTGTATGAACCCTTCCTTTACCGCACGAATCCGCCAGGCCGTCAGGATCTGCCCCATGCGCTGCCGTCCCAAGCCATAACGCCTGGCGAGGTCATCCATCGTCCAGCCGCGTACGAAGTACAGGAGCACAAGTCTCTGTTGAAGATCGGGCCGGGATTGTTTCCCGAAGACCGGAACTTGAGATGGAAAGCTGACCAGATTCTCCTGCACCGCTTGCCTCAGAACCTTGTTTTCCAGATCAATATGGACTCTGTTCATACATTCAATCGATCCACTCGGAAGTATGGCGCTCAAACGCTGAGGAAAGCATAAAGCCGTTATTAGTTTTTCATCATGATTCGGTGCTTGGTGAAGAACGGGCATGTTAGTCTCGTGAGTTAGTGCGCTCAGCGGATGGCCGTCTGGCTGTTAAGCCGCTTTCCCGGAAACGATAACCGATTTGGATATCAGTTAGTAGATACCTCGGGTTCGCGGGGTCATCCTCGATCTTCTTGCGTAACTGGCGTATGAACGTGCGGAGATACTCGACCTCGTCACCGTATTCCGGTCCCCACACTGCATTCAGCAGACGCCCATGGGTAATGGGCAGCCCGGCGTGGGCCATCAGATAATGAAGCAGATCGAATTCCTTGGGCGTCAGACGGATGAAGTTTCCCGCTTTATGAACCTCCCGGCGCGCCGGATCCAGCTCGATGTCGCCCATGCGAATGCTGGCTTTCGTGTTGTCTTCCAGAGCTTGCGCCCGGCGAACCGCGGCCCGAATGCGCGCCGTCAATTCACGAATGTGGAAGGGCTTGGTGACGTAATCATCCGCGCCGGCCTCCAACGCTTGCACTTTGTCGTCTTCGCTATCTCGAACCGTGAGCATGAGAATCGCGATGCGAGGGAGTAGCCGGCGAAGCTGGCGGCAGGTCTCAAGGCCGTCCAGGCCGGGCAGATTGATGTCCAGCAGCACAACGTCATAAGGAGCTGTACGGACAAGCATCAAGGCTTCCTCTCCGCCGGACGCCTCGGAAGTGCTGAACCCGAGTGTCTGCAATGTGATGTGAAGCGCGCGGCGAACGGAGGCATCATCATCCACGATCAGGATGCTGCCTGACGAAGGGGCAGCCGAAGAGTACGAGGAAGAGTGCGGCCCCGTCTTATTGCTGGACGATGACGTTTCGCCACCTGGCCGGGACTGCCCCGCTGTAACCATTTAGAAGCGAGTATAGGGTTGCCTGCATAAGGAATGCATAAGGAGAGGATCGGAAAACTTTGGCAACCCATTCATACGTCCTTTAATTGCATCAGGGGCTGATGACTACCGCACAAGAATGACGTAAAGATGGCGAGACCGCCGGGAACTGAATCCAGGCGGAGGATTATCGCGAGACGATGGTGCGAACCCTCTCGGGTCCCGAGTAGGGTATGATGAATCCCTCATGGCCAGCAGGACGATGCCGCACGCGGCATTACCAAGGGTGCCGTATGCGTTCCCGATCCGCGGCAGGGCCGCACTCCGTTCAGATTAAACCCTCGTGCCGGGTGGAGACACAAGCGGAGGCTGGACGAGACAAGGAGAACACGCATGAAAGCAGTCCTCATGACTGCAGTCAAAGAGCCTTTCACGACGCGGGAGATTCCAGTCCCGCAGCCCGGTCCAGGCCAAGTTCGAATCAAATTGCATGCGACGGGCGTCTGCGGAACAGACGTTCACGTGTGGAATGGAGAGCTGCCTGTCCCGCTACCGATTGTTCCGGGGCATGAGCCGGTCGGAGTTATCGATAGCGTAGGCCAGGGAGTCAGGTCGGTAACAAGCGGGGATCGCGTGGGCGTGTCTTGGTTTCAGGCTGGCTGCGGCAGATGTCAATACTGCCAGAAGAGACAAATCAGGTTTTGCCCAGAGCCAAGAACCTGGGTCACAAACGGCGGCGGGTACGCGGATTACATGATTGCCGAAGCAGAGGGCTGCACATTGTTGCCCGCTGGGTTGGCGTGGGAACCGGCGGCTCCGATGTTCTGTGGCGGCTTTTCGGCCATGAGCGCGTACCGCATCGCCAGACCACGCGGAGGCGAGCGCATCGCCGTGATCGGGATAGGCGGTTTGGGGCACTTGGCCCTCCAGGTTGCCAAGGCGATGGGTCATGAGGTTGTGGCCATCACCAACTCGGCCAACAAAGTGAAGGATGCGCGTGACCTGGGCGCCGATGAGGTTCTGGTGGTAAAGAATCACGTCGGGCAGGAACTCCAGGACATGGGTGGGGCTGACATTGTCCTGTCCTTTTCCCCCTCCATGAAACAAAACAGCCAGGTGTTGCAGGGGCTCCGTCCCGATGGCAGGCTCGTCACAACGGCGGTCAGCGCGGAACCCATTCAAGCCGATCCCGTTCCAATGCTGTTCAAGCAAACGTCGATCATCGGTTCCGCGCAAAATGACCCTGCGGATCTGATTGATATCTTGCAGCTCGCCGCAGCGGGTAAAGTGAAACCCGTATTGGAGCTGTATCGGATGGATGAGATCAACAGCGTCATCGCGCGGCTCGTGGAAGGCAAGGTGCGGCACCGGGCTGTCATTTTGCAGGACACATGACGCATCGGTGGTTAATGCATCGCCGCCACGGAACGCGCAACTGAACTACGGTGCTTCCCGGAAACGATATCCGATATGCGAATCCGTCAGCAGATACTTGGGGTGGGACGCATCATCCTCCAGCTTCTTGCGCAACTGGCGAACGAAAGTCCGAAGATACTCCAGTTCACCGCCATACTCCGGCCCCCAGACGGCGCTGAGCAGGCGGGCATGCATCATGGGCAAGCCGGCGTGCTTCATTAGATAGTGCAGGAGATCGAATTCCTTGGGCGTCAAGTGAACGGTCTGGCCGCTCTTCTGGACCAGGCGACGAGCTGGATCGAGCGCGATATCGCCAATCGTAATGACCGCATCTCCGTTTCCCGTGGGAGGAGTATGCGAACGGCGAACCGCGGAGCGAACGCGCGCCACCAACTCGCGGATCGGAAATGGCTTGGTGACGTAATCATCGGCGCCTGCCTCCAGGGCCTCCACTTTGTCGTCTTCGTCATCGCGGACAGTAAGCATGAGTACGGCCACGCGAGGGAATTGACGCCGGATTTCCCGGCAGGCTTGGATGCCTCCCATGCCCGGCATATTGATGTCCAGCAGCACCGCGTCGAAGTTGGACGCGCGCAGGAGCGGCAACGCCTGTTCACCCGTCACGGCCTCTGCAATGTCGTAGCCGAGTGTGCCGAAGGTAGTGTGAAGCGCGCGGCGGATAGACGGCTCGTCGTCCACAATCAGAACTTTAGCTTGGGGTGTGTTCATGTCACCCTCCTTTCGGTGCGCGGAAGCGACAGAAAGAACGTAGTGCCTCTTCCTTCCTCACTGTTCACCCAGGCCCGTCCGCGATGTACTTCCGCTGCCTCTTTGGTAATCGACAAACCTAATCCTGTCCCGGGCGCCCGATGATTCGATCCTGGACTCCGGTAAAAGCGCTCGAAAATCCGCTCACGGTCTTCCGGCCGGACCTCGGAGCCTTCATTGTGAACCGAGATGAGGATTTCACCATCGCGATCGTCCACCGCGATGGCTATCGGAGAGCCGGGCGTGGAATACTTGGCCGCGTTGTCGATGAACTGCATGATGGCCGTGCCCAGTAACTCGCGATCTCCGTAGGTTGCGCAGCGTTGATTTGCGATCGAAACTTGTGTCGGACGTCCGCCCAGTTGATCCGAATGCCGGGTGAGGATCTCGTCGATGAGCTGCGGAATCAAGACCGTCTCCTTGCGAAGGTTGGTCTCCGAAGCTTCCAGCCTGGCAGTCTGTAGCAAGCGTGTGCTGAGAACATTCAGCTTGTCGGACTCTTCGTCGATGAGAGTTACTAAGTCCTCCTGCGCCGCATCCAGGCGACCTGCTTCCAGCAGGCCCGAACTCGCGGTCCGAATCGCGGTCAGAGGAGTTTTGAAAGCATGCGCCAGGGCATCCAACACCGCCGTGCGCAGTTTTTCGCTCTGCCGCGCCGCCTCCGCGTGGCTCTGCTTCTCGAAGGCCCGCGCACGTTCCAAAGCGATCGCGGTGAGCGATGCGATCGAGTCGGCTAGGAGCGGACTTAAGTTAATCCCACGCAGGACCATGGCGCCGATGGAGCTGGTTCCCGGCCGGAGCACCCGCTGCCACGTCACCAGATCGGCGTGATCTTCGTTGCGGTCTTGCAGGTACGTATCGCGAGCGAGCACTTCCAATTCAGGGTTGTCGTCTCCGGCTGTGTCCACGCGCGCCCGCGCGGCATCGAAGAGCGCTACCGCCTCGACCTGGACGACGTCGCGAATTTGAGCCACAATCTGCGATCCGGGCGATTGTTGCGGATTCATCAGAAGAGTACGGCGGCTGAGTTCGTAGAGCTTCTCCATGCGGCGGCGCTCTTGAATCGCCGTGCGCGCCTGCTTCTCCCTCTGAATGGACAGCCGGCTCACCAGCAGTGCGGTGGATTCGAAGGTGATCAATGCGACCCAATTCTGAGGGTCGGCGACATAGAGCGTGTACACGGGGGGAACAAAGAAGTAGTTCAAACAGGTAAGAGCCACCAAGGAGGTAACGGTGGCTTCCCAGAAACCGGACATCATTGCTACAAGTACAACAATCAACAAGTGTACAAACCCAGTGGTGGAGAAATTGACGTGCAGACGGATTCCTACGTACGCGACCGCCAACACTGCCGCCGAGCCGGCCAGGGCGTGCCCCGCGAATCGCATAGCGCTTTGTCGCCCGGTCTTCGCGTCGATCTCCGTCATCATGTTGGCGAGCTTATGTGAATCGATAAAGCTGACATAAAGATACACCAAGGTGCATGAAGAAGTCGTTAACAATGCCTAAAGATAGAAGAAAGATCGAAGCGGAGCGGGAGCCGCTCGGGAAACGCACCTCTTCGCAATCGTTCCTGACTGGCTGGCTGCAAGATCTTGCAGCTTCAAGAGTTAGCTATTGCAGCCGGGTGCCATCGGATTGCGTGTCATCTCAATGAATTTCCATTGCAGTTGCACCGCGTGGCCGATGTCGAACATGCCCGGCACACACAAAAAAGGCTCAGAGGTCTTACCCTTTGAGCCTTCCGATTTAACTGAAAACCGATCAGAACATTAGCTTCAGACTGAACTGCGTCTGACGGGCCACATCGGGGAGGCCGCCGCTTCCGACCAGCGAAGTGATCGCGGCGCCCGAGGGGGCGAAGCAGGCTTGCGCGGCGGCTGTGCTGTTGTTGTTGTAGAAAACTGAGGGGCCGCAGTTCGTGCCCGGATTGATGATTGTCCCGCCCGGGACCGAGAAGTTGGGATGGTTGAAGATGTTAAAGATCTCGGCTCTGAACTGGAGGTTCACCCGTTCCGTGATCCTGGTGGTCTTGGTTAAGCCGATATCGGTCTCCGCATAACCGGGCCCCCTCAGCACGTTCCTTCCCAGATCGCCGGCGCTGCCGTAGGTTGAGGCCGTGAAGCAGTTTAGATTGACCCACTGATTTACGCTCTGGTTCGCGTAAGGATTGTTATTACATCCGGGTGCGTTGGGTGCGTAGTTCGGGCGCTCATTGTCGAAGGTGTTCTGTGTATCCATCTGATCACCCTCTCCGAGGGAGAAATCCACGCCGGTGTGCCATGATGTAACTCCGCTCAACTGCCAGCCTTCCTTCCATCGATTGCCCTTGAACGGGAATTGGTAAACGGCGTTGAACGAGACATTTTGGCGAAGATCGAAGCTGCAGTTGCCTTTGTCCGCATTCCAGTCATAGGGATTCGTGATGGCGGACGAAGTGTTATTGAAGCCCAGACCGCCATACGTGTACGCGCTATCGATGCAGTGCGAATAGGTGTAAGCGAACTGGTAGACCAGATTCGCGGACGCCCGATGCGTAAGGCCGACCTGCAGCGCGTTGTAAGAGGAGTAGCTGGAAGGGGCGGTCAAATCCTGGGAGCCCAAGGCGGGAACGGGCCGCGGATTCTGGGTGCAGGGCCCGTTGAGGGCGCACGGGGCACCATTGTCGGTCGCCGCGTAGTCCACGCCGTTGATGACCGTGGGGATCGGCGAGTTGAAATCGTGGAAGGCCAGCAGGTGAACGCCGCGCGTGCCTTGATAGCCGACCGTGAACAGGTTATGCCAGGGAAGTTCACGCTGGACGCTGGCAGTGTATTCCAACGTGTACGGAGTGGTGTTGGTCCCGTAATACGTGCCCGTCGTCTGACTGTAGGACGGTATCCCGCCGCCCACAAAGGGGTATGGCCAGCCGCTGGGAAAGATTTGGATCTGGGTGTCATACGGCGGGCTCGACACATAGGCGGACGAGAAAGTGTACGTCGTGTAAGGATCGTGGAAAATCCCGAAGCCGGCGCGCACAGCAGTCTTGTGGTCGCCGAAGACATCCCACGCCACGCCGATCCGCGGGTCGAAGTTCCGGTTGGAGGGATTGTTGGCGTAAGCGTGCGGGACACTCACGAAATTGGGCTGGAAGGGCGGCCCCACCACGTTGGTGAAAAGGTTGTGGATCTCGATGGGGTTGGTTTCCCAGTCATAGCGCAGACCGAAATTAATCGTCAGGTTCTTGGCAACTTTCCAGTCATCCTGGAAGTAGGGCTGGACGACGTCGTAACGCTCAGCCCGATAGCTGTTGGTTCCGCCGTTCGGCGCGCCTTCAAACAGGAACGGTTGGCCTGCCAGGAAACTTGCATCGCCGCCGGTGAATATGTAAAACCCGTTCCAGAAAACCAGGACATAAGGATCTAGCTGCTGCCGCTGGAACATGCCGCCAATCTTTAGTGTGTGGGAACCCTTCACCCAGGTCAGGTCATCCTTTTCGGTGAACTTGTTCTGAAGATAGCGGAAGGGGTTCACGAAACCCGCGCCCAGCGGGGTGAGGTTGGGAACGGCTACATAGGCATCCTCTCGCGCGGGAGTAAAAATTTGCAGCGCCGGGTGTTCAGCCGGCTGAGATTCCGAGGTCCAGGGCCGCGAGAAAGACGCGGTGAACTGGTTGATCAACGTAGGCGAAAAGACATGACGTTCCCCCATCGTAAAGAACTGGTTATGGGTTACGTCGTCAAGAGGCCAAAGACCGAGGCCGGCATTCGTGGTGCGAGTGCCGAAATCGGCCTCGTAGCGTGCGAACATCGCGTCTTTGTCGGAAATATTCCAATCGATACGGGCCACACCGAAATCCTCGGGTGTGGTTTGCGGACCTACAAAGTTATAGATGCCGACGCCTTCTTGGGCATTAAACACTCCTCCGTTGGGAGCCGGGTACAGGGCCAGCATCGCGGCGGAAGCCGGGTTTTCCACGCACTTCGGAGCTACGCAGTTGAGGGCGACAAAGTTAGGTTCCGGCACGTAATTCACGTTGGTGGTTGCTAGATACTGCCGAATTCCCTCATAGTTGGCGAAGAAAAATATCTTGTTCTTCTTGATGGGGCCGCCGATGGTGCCGCCGTATTGGTTTCTGCGGAACGGGGGCGCGGAAGTGCCGGGGTCGAAAAACCCCCGGGCATCGAGGTCGCTGTTGCGGAAGAACTCATAGACCGAGCCGTGAAATTCGTTGGTGCCTGATTTGGTCACTCCGACGATGGCGCCGCCGTTGCCCGAATACTCCGCACTGTAAGTGCCGGTCAGCGTCTGAAACTCGGCGATGGCGTCGATACCGAGCGTAGTGCCGGTTACGTCGCCTCCGGCGTTCCGCTGCCACCAGTTCAGCACGTCTTCGCCATCCAGCAAGTTGGCGTATCCCTCAGGGCGTGTACCCGAGATGGAGTAAGCATTGGCGACTGAAGTCAGCGCGCTCGATCCGCCCTGCGGATAACTCAGAACGCCGGGCGCGAGCAGAATCAGCTGTTCCCAATCACGGCCGTTCAGCGGCAGTTCGCGCATCTGGGTCTGATTGACCAGCGAAGAGACCGCGGCGGTGGTGGTCTCCACCTGCGAGACCTCGGCCGAAACGCTCACCGTTTCGCTGGATTGGCCCACCGTCAACTGGAAGTCCAGCACCGGCGACGCGCCGACCGTCACGGCAAACCCGGTGCGCGCCGCGTTCTGAAAGCCGCTCTTCGACACGGTGATGTCGTAGGGACCGATGGGCAGGTCCGGCAAAGCATAACGGCCCTGGTCGTCGGTATTCGTCGTTTGCGTCGCCGACGTCTCTCTATTCTTGACCGAGACGGTCGCGCCGGGCACTGCGGCGCTGGAGGCGTCTGTCACGCGGCCCGAGACATTTGCGGTAGCCGCCTGTCCGAATAAAAACGTGGGAGTTACGGCAGCGTAGAAGCAAAACAAACCGCTTAAGAGAAGAACTGCCTGGTTCCGAAAGCCCTTCATTACGTGGTTCCCCTTTTGTACAGACTTTGTACTAACCCTTGGAAGCGATGAAGACAGCGCTAATGAAACATACACCAATTTTTCATCAATGACCAGATTGCTACATTGATACACGCGATCAGCACAACTGATATTGCGCCCTGCATGCAGGCCGTTCGAAGAATTTGCTGAATTTTCTAGGCCGCGGAGCTGACCTTGCCCCACAGCTTCTGTGATGCCAGTTCGGCCCCATCGGAAAGCGCGCGAAGCTTCAGCCAGCAGAACTCGGGGTACACCGGACCGAAACCAGCGAAGGTCCCAAAGCCGCAATCGGTGCCCGCGATTACGCGCTCGCGTCCCACCAGGCCGGCATAGCGGATGATCCGTTGCGACACCAATTCCGCATGTTCGACAAAGTTGGAACTTGACGCGATTACTCCAGGCACCAGGATCTTATCATCGGGAAGCTTTTGAGAAGACCATACCTCCCATTCATGATCATGGCGAGGATTCGCTCCTTCCAGCAGCAGCGCCTGTGGCTTAGCCTTGAGCACAATGGGAAGAATCTTCGCGAGGGGTAAATCGTGCGTATGGGGGCCCTGATAGTTGCCCCAGCAGACGTGCATGCGCACCCGGTCCGAGGGAACATTTGCCAACGCGTGATTCAGCGCTTCCACCTGAACAGCCGCCGCTCGTAAAAACTCATCATCGGTCATGTCGCGAAATCTGCTGTGCCGGCCCATGGCCAAATCCGGGCAATCCACCTGCAACAGCAATCCCGAATTGACGATCGTTTCATACTCCGATCGCATGGCGTCCGCCAATGCCTGCATATATGCGGCGTGCGTCGGGTAGTATTCATTCGGTTGGAAGACGGCAATGGTTCCTGGCGAAACCGCGTTCATAAAACCTTCGGTGGCTTTTACCTGGGCTTTTACAAGTGCTAAGCCATCTTTCATTCGAGCAATGTCGTTCTTCAGCGGTTCCAAATCCTTCACCGCGATCGGACCCTTGCAGACAGGCCGCTGATATTTGGCGGATGCCCCGGCAGAAACCAACTGATCGCGGTAGCCCGGAAAATCCTCGAGATCCTGCGGCGTTGGGCGCGCTGAATCACCCTCGAATCCGGTCAGCCGATGGCGGATGTACGTGGCATAGCTGATCTTGCCCATTTCTCCGTCGCTCACTACGTCAACTCCAGCCTCTACCTGCTTCCGCAGCGCGTCCAGGACCCCCGCCCGGATCGCCTGATCGAATTTCACCGGATCGTAATTCTCCCCTCGATCCTGCGCAAAAAGGTAATCGACAACCTCTTGCGGGCGTGGCAAGCTGCCGACATGGGTAGTCAGGATGCGTTCAGTACTTAGCTTCATGTTTGAGTTCTCCCCACAGCATATTTGAGTTTGCCGCATTTTCCGCGGGGATGGCATGGCACGCGCGAAATCAGATGTCCGAGATCACTTGCTGTGATAATGCCAAGAATTTGCATGAACCGCG
>Ga0182015_10001578_pt1 | contig 29613 bp, 25 predicted proteins | sample 712P3MmetaG_FD_120478 | JGI IMG/M metagenome (GOLD analysis project Ga0182015, IMG submission 120478) | Permafrost microbial communities from Stordalen Mire, Sweden - 712P3M metaG | ecosystem: Environmental > Terrestrial > Soil > Wetlands > Permafrost | place: Sweden: Stordalen | collected... | reverse complement strand
GTAAGGCTCGACGCCCATGTTGAGGAAGCGTCCCAACACATCGACCACGTTGTTGGCGTGGACGGTGGTGAATACAAGGTGGCCCGTAAGGGCGGACTGAATGGCGATCTGCGCGGTTTCGTTGTCGCGGATTTCGCCGACCATGATCTTGTCCGGGTCATGGCGCAGGATGGAGCGCAGACCGCGGGCAAACGTTAAACCCTTTTTCTCGTTGACCGGAATCTGGGTAATGCCGCGCAGTTGATATTCCACCGGGTCTTCAATGGTGATGATCTTGTCTTCATCCGTTTTGATTTCATTAATCGCGGCGTAGAGCGTGGTGGTTTTGCCGCTGCCCGTCGGCCCGGTGACCAGCACCATGCCGTAAGGTTCTTTAATATAGCGGCGAAAGCGGCGCAGATCGTCTTCGTCGAAGCCCACCACTTCGAGCGAGAGCTTCTTGAATTTCTCGCTCATGGACTCCTTGTCGAGCACGCGGAGGACGGCGTCTTCGCCATGAATCGACGGCATGATCGAAACGCGGAAATCGATGGCGCGCGCGTTGTACTTCACGCGGAAGCGGCCGTCCTGCGGCACGCGGCGCTCGGAAATATCGAGCTCGCTCATGACCTTGATGCGCGAAATGATGGTCGAATGATGCTCTTTGCCGATGGGCGGCATGGCGTTGGTCAGCACGCCGTCGATACGAAACTTGATCACTACCGAGTCGTCTCGCGTCTCGATGTGAATGTCACTGGCCCGCCGCTGCAACGCCGTGAAAATCGTGGTATCGACCAGGCGAATGATCGGGCTCATGTCGCTGCCCGCGGTCGCGGTCAACTTGTCGATGGAAATGGTTTCGTCGTTTCCCGCTTCGTCCTCGCGGATCACGTCGAGCGTAAAGCCTTCGCTCGCGTCTTCGAGCACGCGCTTGGACTGCTCCGTTTTCTTCAGAATGTCGGAGATCTGCTTGAGGGTGGAAACCTTGGTCAGGATGCGCTTGCCGAGCAGCAGGCTGATCTCGTCGATCATCATCAGCTGGCTGGGATCGGCAATGGCAATCGCCAACCGCCCGTCCGCCGTCTCATCCAGGGGCACGAAGTTGTAACGGAACATCAGGTGCACCGGGATCTTCTCGAACAGATCGTGGTGCAACTGGAAATCGCTCAGATCGATGAATTCGCAACGGTAGCGCCGCGCGATATCACGCGCGCGTTCCAATTCATCGGGAATCGATGCCGGTTCCGGCACCAGCTTCCCGCCATTCACCAGTACTGTTTTTTTATCCGCCATGCCCATCCCAGTTTACAACCTCTTCGAAACTCCTACTCTTACTCTTAGTGTAGAGACGCGGCTTGCCGCGTCTCCACTGCCAGCCGTGGCGTCAATGAATGTTCGCTCCCAAGGTAAAGATCGGCATATACAAAGAAATCAGTATGCCTCCGACAAAAATCGCCATAATAATCAAAATCAACGGCTCAATCAGTGCCATAGCTGCGCTCAGAGCCGTCTGCACGTCTTCTTCGTAAAACTCCGCCACCGAGGCCAGCATTGCCGGCAGTGCGCCCGTCGATTCACCAACCTCCAGCATTTCGACGGCGAGATCGGGAAACAACTTTTGCGTCTCCAGGCTATTTGCCAGACTCTGTCCTTCTCTCACCCGCTCCGCCGCGGCGGTGACTCCGTTCAACATCTGCCGGCTGCTCATCGATTCGCCGGCCGTTTCCATCGCCGGCACCAGAGGCAACCCGCCTTGCAGCAGCGTCCCTAGAATGCGCGAGAAATTCGCCACCTGGTACTTCAGCCGGATTTCCCCGATCAGCGGCAGCGACAGCAGAAATCGGTCAATGCGTTCGGCTCCTTTGTCGCTTTGCTTCCAGCGCCACAACAGAACGGCGGCGATGACTCCGAATAGCAGCACCAGCCAGCCATACTTCTGCGCATTCAGGCCAAGATCCAGCATGAACACCGTGATCGCCGGCAGTTGCGCTCCCAGGTTGTTGAACAGATCGGCAAACTTTGGCACCACGTAGGTGATCAAGAAAATCAGCATCACCGTCACTACCGAAACCAGCAGCGCCGGATACACCAATGACACCGCAAGCTTCTTGCGGAAAGTCTGCACCATCCGCTGATAGGAGATATAGCGGCCGAGTACTTCTTCCATGTTGCCGCTCTTCTCGCCCGCCAGCAGCGTGGTCGTGTACATCTTCGGAAACACCTGCTGCGCGGCAAATGCATCGGACAGCAACTCGCCACCCTTCACCCGCTCGCGGACGTTTTCGAGCAGCTTTAACAGGGAGGTGTCCCGCTGCCGCTTGATCAGGAGATCCAGCGAGGTCAGAATCGGCAATCCCGCCTTGATCAACGTCAGAAACTGCTGGTTGAAGATCAGGAATATGGACTGTTTAAGCTTGCCGCGCCGCCCGCCGGCCGAACTGAGTAAAGTCCGGGGCTTGACCCAGTACACCAGGTATCCCTGTTGCGTAAACCGGTCGTGAACCTCCGCCTCGGAATACCCGTGCTCCACCTGCTGCCGCAGATGGCCTTGTTCGTCCGCGACTTTGACCAAAAATTGTGCCATTGGCGATTGTGTGTCCGAACTTTCAGCGGCTGCTACTGAGCGCCTAAGATCAAGTGTAACATTCTGTACCCAAAGCGCTTAACGCAAACCTGTCCATTCGTGTCTTACGCAAGTAACCAGCTTTTGTGTGGTTACGGGCGTCTCGCCCGTCAAGCCGGGCGGGGAGACCCGGCACTGCCCAAAAGCTCTATCCCGCGGCCGAAGCCAGCCTTCAAAGCCGGGTTCCGAAGCATTGTTCCGAAGCTGGGCTCCGAAGCTACGGTCCCAACTCTCCGTCCACCGTCTCCACCCCCGGGGGAGGGGTGAACTGAAACTGGCTGTCGCTCAACTCCACATTTTCTTTCCAGCCCGTAAAGCGAAACTCCGTCGTCCCACCTTCGGCCTCCAGTAATACGATGCGGACAATCTGGTCTGCGGGCGTGATCTCCAGTTGCACCTCATTCGTCTGACCGGCCATCGCTTGCGGGATGCCTCGCAACAGGATATTACCCGCCGTCAGAGGTGCTTGATCCACCACCTTCGAAAGTCCTTGTAATTCATTCTCCAGCTTGGTTTTACCAAGCAAAAAAGCCAGTGGTGAACGCAGGTCGTCCAGCTTACGGAAATCCGTCTTTCTGAGCTGTCGTTCCTCCGGCAGGTAGAACCACACAATCCGGCCGTCGCTGATAAACAGCTTCTCTTTCGGAGAACGGTATTCCCAGCGCATCTTGCGCGGCTTTTTCAACCACAACGTGCCCGATTCGACCCGCTCCGGCCCATCGCCCCAATAGATCTCCGTGAAGTCCGATTGCAGGCTGCGGAGGTGGTTGTAATGCTCATCGACCGCACGGGCAAGTTGATGGATGTCCTGGCCTTGCGCGGGCATGGCGATGGCCACGGACGTTACCCAACAAAGCAGTGGCCAACCAAGAAATAATCGCCGACTCAACGTTGATTTTCCCCTGCTCAATTCTACTCGTTGCGTGCTCGCACTGGGTTAATCGGGCGTGAATGTTCGTCACTCTTGAGCTTCGCGAAACTGTAGATGGAGTACTGCTGCGTCCCGCCGAGTTTCGTCAACACAGCGCTTCCGCGCAGCACCTGCTCCAGCAGCGGATTGTGATACAGCAGATACACAGCTCGCGGATGGGCGTTCAGACTGCTCTCCAGATTCGCGATCACCTGCGTCAAGCCCGACTCCGATAATGGATTGAAGAGGTACAGCACCAGCGGCTCGTTGGGGAGAGCAAAGTCGGTGGCGTCGGCACAGACCGCTTCCAGGGCGGAGCACTTCTGCGATTCACTTTTGTAACGAGACAGATTTTCCTGCGCGACGCGGTGCAATGCGGGCAGAAGCTCGACTCCCACAATCCTTCGAAACGGATATTCCGAAGCCATCAGCAGGGTTCGTCCCTTGCCGGAACCCAGATCGACGAAGGTGAACTGATTGAACTCGATTGGGAGGCTCGCCATCATCTCGCGAAATAGCGCGGGATCGGTTGGCTGATAAGGGGAAAGAAACAATCCCATCAGCCGTGCGCGCCAGCCGACCGTGCCGCTGGTCGTGTCGACGCGATTCTCCCAGTCGTAATCCATGTCGCCATATCGACTCCGCCGACGCTCGGGCGTGGACTCGCGCACAAACGACCACAGATTCTGCAGCAGCAGGGAAGTCGCGCCGGTGGCGCTTTTCGCGCTCGCCTGTTCGCGCCACCAGCCGCGGAACGCTCTCCAGAATTGATGAGGGAAACTTGAGGACACCGGCCGATGCTAACAAACTTGCGTGGCGTGCGAAGCACGCGCTCTCGGTGGGAAATGTGAGGGAAAATTAAACTGGGTTTTGTACCCCCCCCCAACTTTCCCGCTAAAGCATTGGCATTAAAAGAGTTAACTCTAAGCTACCCCTTCTAAAGGACTTAGCTCGATGGTCGGTTTCATTCTCCTAAAATGCATGGTTCAGCGGCTTTGCTCATTGTCGCGGATTGCGGAGTAGGTGTCTGTGATGGTCGTCACAGGTGTTTGTGATGAAGCACCTCGCAGCGACTATCGTGTCGGTTACTCGACGCTGGCGTTGGCTGCGTACTCTTTTTCGTTTACATGTTCCAACCATGTCGTTTCCGCTCCGTTCGTTGAAGCTTCCTGAATCGCGATGTGGGAAAACAGGTGACCGGGAGCGGCACCATGCCAGTGTTGTTCGTCCGGCGCGACGTAAACCGTTTCGCCCGCGTGAATTTCCACCGGAGCGTTGCCGCGTTGTTGCGCTCGCCCGACCCCATGAGTCGCGTAGAGAACCTGACCCACTGGGTGCGAATGCCAAGCGGTGCGGGCGCCCGGCTCAAAGGTGACGAGGTGGACGCGCAGGTGAGATGGCAGAGGCATAATCGCTAACTCGTCGAGCCAAACGACGCCGGTAAACCAGTTGGACGGGCCGCGATCGGTTGAGCGTTTCCTTGCTTTCAGAACTTGCATTTTAAACCTCTCACAAGCGGCTTCAAATCTTCGCTTCGAGCATGGTTATCGTCGATTGCTCCCCCGAAAGTGGATAGATGGCGAGAAATCGTGCTGTTCGGTCGTTCGAGCAATTCTCAAATTTCGCGATTCGGGAGTTTGGAGGTTCGAAAAAAGCGCTGCCGCTCTTCAGAAATTTGGAAGTTCTGCCTTCGATCTGAAATTCAATCTCGCCCTCCAGCACGTATCCAATAACGCCACCCTGGTGCAGATGGCATCCCGTCTTTTGTCCTGGAGGGAGTTCGATCCTGTGGTACTCCAATCGTTCTACGTGCGAGCTGATTTCCCAAGAAATTAGTTTTTCCCGTATGGGGCTTGACGTATCTGGCATCTTTCAGATCCTCATCTGTTTGGACGCATCGAACGCGTCAGCGACGTCCGGCGAAAATTGGAAATCGGCTCCGTTCCACGGCGCTCTCTATTTAGTGACTCATTCAAGAAGCGGCTAGGGGACTTTAAACAGTGCTATCATCCGCGTTTAAAGTTCTCCAGTGCTTCCGGGCCTTCGGCATATTCCGGCGTTTTCATAGGATGCCTCGTGGAATCTGAGACAAAGCGTTCTCTGTGGCCTCTGGCCATTCTCGGTATTCTGGGGGTTGTCTCATGGTTCTTACGCAATACGAAGCAGGATACAAGAAAAGCCGTACATTCCAACTATAGTCCCGATGTAGAAGGCAACCTCCGCCGATCTAGCGTTACAGCTATTCCTGAGATTTCCCCATCCCCAGTTACCCACACAATAACCTACAGGTGCGAGCACCCAACCCCCCATGGAAACAACGTCTTGAATATGCTGCCATCTTCATCGCCTTGGGGCTGCTCTTGATAAATATCCTTCTCTGGTGCTCCACGAAAAAGGCTGCTGAAATTGCTAGGGAAGCGCTGGTTCGCGGTCAACGCCCATGGGTTGGAGTCAACATCCCACAAATTACGAAATACCAATATGTTCCCGACACCGGATATTTCGAGTTCACCATTTCTTTTGGAATTAAGAATGTTGGCGTATCCCCAGCCTTGCACGTGGTTCCGGGGAGGGACATACGCGGGGGCGACGCAACGCTGGAGCAACTTGAAAACGCGTTGAATTCGAAATGTGCTCTCGATAGCGACATAACGGCGAGTCAAATGGTCAAAGGCGGAAGTGGATATACGCTTGTTTCCCGGTACTCCTCATATCGAGGAGTGGAAAACAGCCATGAGCAAGGGAAGCTACGATTTGAAAAAGCCAATGATCGTGCTTGCTTGCGTCACCTACAAATACCAATTCTCGGACACCATAATTCACCACACGCCCGTCTGCTATTACACCAAGGGAAGCATTGACGAAATCAAAGTTCCTGAGGATACGGAGCCTTGTTTCTGGGGACAAAACGCAGATTGAAACCCACAAATACCCTGTCACGGCAAACAACAGCAGCATGTGTGCCAAGGACAGAAATACCCAAAAGAGCGGCTCGCCGCGTTTTTTTGCGGCTGTAGACGAGGCAAGTTTCGCGTGGCCGGGCGGGGCGCCCGGCGCTCCACCGGCAAGGTTTGCTTTGTTTTTCGGAGTCTGGCTATTTTGAATTCGACTTCGAACTGGGCTGGGGTTTGTGAACTGGTTGCGGCGGCTCCATGCCTGGCGGAAGTCCTTTGGTGATGAAGAGAATGCTTTTCGGATTCTCTACTTCGATTCGGCCATCTGCCATCAGTTTGTAGGGATGCCCTTTCGGATCGGCAGGAGTTCCATGGATAAACCCCGCCCGATCCAGATCGCCCATGCTGGCCGGTAATCGTCCGTTCTGTTGACGGTACTTTTCGATCACCTGCTCGAGGCGCGTGACGTCTTCATCGACCTGCAGGGCGAGCAGGTGTTCGACCGCATTCTCGCGGATCTGCGCATCCTTGGTGCTCTGGTAGGTGGTGAACCACAACATGCGCGCGGTGTCGAATTCGCCGGCGTGCTGCGCCATGCGCGCCGCCAGAATGGGCATGAATTCGTTGGTCCCGGGCAGCTTCGCGCCTTGCGCAAACGCGTCCGCCGCCTTGGCATAATCTTTGAACTCGGTGTAGTAGAGGAATCCCAGATTGTAGTAGAGCCGCCACTGGTCGGGATTGTGCTCGATGCCGTACTTCATGAGCGACAGCGCCGCGCCCGGCAATCCCGCGCCGCTCGGCGGTTTCGGCGCCAGAAAGTTGGCTCCAAACTGATACGCCGGCACAAGCTTCGGGTCGAGTTCGGTCGTGACTTCGAGCAGTGGCGCGAGCAAACGGAAATCACCCGAGCCGGCGTGATGCTGTTCCCCGAAATACTGCACCGCACGCGTCCAGTAAATGTCGGCCAGCAGGCCGGTATAGCCGAGGCTCATACGGCGCAGGGCCGTGGGAGAGCTCAGATAAAGCGCCTGCTGAGCTACCTGCCCGCGCCGCATGTGATCGATGGCATGGAGAATCGCCATGCTGGCGGCCATCGACAGTAGCAACACGGTGGTCGCTACGATGTTTACGCGTCGCGTCGCTTTCATATCGCTAAATTCCGCTCACTTTAGGTTCCGGCGCTGGAAGATCAGTACCGCTCCCGAGATGGCCATCGCCGCATAGAGCAGCGCGTAGGCGCTGTTGTAGAGAATCAGACGCCCGGGTATGGCGTCGCCGTGCGCCACCTGGCTGATCACGTTCAGCGCGGAAAAATTCGGCACCAGATAAGCGATCGCGGTCGCGATCGAACCTCCCAGCCCCGACGTGATTCTGGCAAAGCCGCGGAGATCTTCCGCCAGGCTGCCGATCACGAACAGCGCAAAGGTAAAGACGGCCGACATCAGCGGCGTTGAAAAGGACGAGAAAAATAGCGCCAGCGCGCACACGATCAGAAACTGCAGAACGATGAAGTAGAGGGCGACGAGCACCCACACATCCATCTTCTCGAATTTGTGAGCTACGTAGAGCAGCGCGAGAAACACGCCGATTGCCATGGCGAGCGTGTTCACCACCAGCGTTCCGGTCAGCCCCAAAAACTTGCCGACCACGAACTCCCATCGCCGGACCGGCCGCGACAACACCGTGTAGAGCGTGCGTTTGTCGATCTCCTTGGAGACTAGGCCAATCCCGATGAAGATCGCGATCACTACTCCGAACAACGACACCGCCGTCAGCCCGAGGTTCACGACGACCAAGCGCTCGATGTCGATTGAAATTTCTCCTACTAGAATCGCCGCGCCCGAAAGCAGCAGGGCGAAGGCGATCAGGTTGTAGAGAACCCGGTCGCGCACCGCTTCGCGAAAAGTGTTGAAGGCGATATAACCGACGCGTGAGTTCATACCCCCACCCCTTTCCGGTTCTGTTTCTGGCCTTCTTCTCTCGGGGCTTCTTGAGGCGCGGATTGCCGCGTCTGAGACGGGGCAAGCCCCGTCTCTACAGGCTTTTCTTTCCCGGCTTCGGTGGGCCGCGTTTTCTGGATGTAATATTCCTCCAGCGAACTGCGCACCGGCGTAAGCGAAATCAGTCTCAGGCGCTCGCGGCGCAACACTTCCAATGCCGCATCCTGGCGTTCCTCCGGCAGCACCGCGTTCACCATGTCTCCACTGACCCGCGCCTCGGCTCCAAGGCTCGTCAAATCGGCTGGCACCCTTGGCGCGTAAAAAATAATCTCGACTTTGCCCTGGGTCTGCGACGTCAAATCCGCGACGGCGCCTACGCCGAGCAACTCGCCCTGGTGGATGATTCCCACCCGGTCGCAGAGCGCCTCAGCGTCCGACAGAATGTGGGTCGAGAAGAAAACGGTCTTGCCTTCGTGCCGCAGCTGCTGGATCAGATCGCGAACTTCGCGCCGCCCCATCGGGTCCAGTCCCGACATGGGCTCATCCAGAAACACCAGCTTCGGATCGTGCAGGATGGCCTGGGCCAGCCCTACACGCTGCAACATGCCTTTCGAGAATTTCCGCAACTGCGTCCCCGCGGAATCGCTCATTCCGACCCGCGCCAGCATCTGCTCCACCCGCGCCGAGCGCTCTTTTGCCGGAACTCCAGAAAGCTGCGCGTAATAGTTGAGCAGTTCTCTGGCGGTCAGATGATCGTAGAAATAGGGTTGCTCCGGCAGGAATCCGATCTCGGAATGCACCCGCGGGTTATCCAGATCCATGCCTAGAATCCGCGCCGTTCCGGCAGTCGGAAATACCAGCCCCATCAGCAGCTTGAGCGTAGTGGTCTTGCCCGCGCCGTTGGGACCGAGAAAGCCGAACACCTCGCCCTCTTCGATGGTCAGGCGAAGCGGACGCAGCGCCGGCTTCAGGCTTTTGCGCCAGAATCCAACGAGATAGCTCTTTTCGAGGTCGAGAATTTCGATCGCAGCCATGGCTATGCGCGCAATGCCAAGCTCCTTGCGTGGAGTTTTATTTGGAATTTAGTGCTAATGAAAAGAATTATAAGCAATGCGCTCGCGTTATGCGGGCGTCTGGCCGCCCGGGTGGTTACTAAGGTAAAGCGGTTAGGAGTCCAGGAACATGCGGCTAAATTCTTTTACCACGGGTACACAGGGTGCGCAGGGGACTTCAACTACGCAAATCGCTACTGTTGCACATTGACTGTGGTATCGCAGGTCGTAATCGTCGTCATGCTGTAGCGCACCACGGCGTCAGCGAAGGAACAGAAATAGCGGACTCCCGAATAGTTCTGCAATATGGGCGCAGCGATGAAGTTGTAACTCCCGGCTGGTGTTCCGGTTACGTTGGTCAGACTGAAGCTGTATCCGCTCCTCTGGCCGCCGGCCAGCACCGTATCAATCAGGCAGGCGCCGGTCGAACTCGGCGGGCTGCAGCTGGTCCCACTCAAAGCCCCCAAGCTGCTTGCATAACCGACCGATGGATAAGCCGAATTGTAGGAGATCTGCGCCGAATTCAAGGTACGGAGCGCTGCCGCTGCCGCCGACTCATTGGCGGCCATGCGCGAATGCAGAAAACTCGGCACCGCAATCGCGACAATGATGAGAATGATCGCCACCACAATCAACATCTCGATGAGCGAAAATCCTTTGGTCCGTGGCATCGCATCTCCCCGATTCGGGCTGACATTCCGCATCAGTACATCGGATCTAGTCCAATACAACCCTTGCACTTTGCGTGCCGGACTACGTCCACGCGGACGTACCCGTAAGCCATTGCGAATGCGATGCAATTCTCGGTTTTCGTTCTCTCGTTCGTCGCTTTCGTCATTCCTACGCAGTGAAAACGACAATTTGTGTCAGCTGCGGTGTGCCCAATCGGTACAAACTCATCAAGACGTCCCACAACGGAAAAGGCAGAGGATTTCTCCTCTGCGTTCCCCTGGCTTGTACCCTCCCCCAGGCACTTTGCCAATATCAAAGCCTATTGCAACGGTGATTCACTGGTGGTGCACGTGGTGATCGAGGTCGCGCTGTATCGCACCACCGCATCGGCGAACGAGCAGAAGTAGCGCACGCCCGTCTGGTTCGGAGTCAACGGCGTTCCGATCGCCATATAGCTCGATGCCGGAGTTCCGGTCACTCCCGAAAGAGCGAACGAATAGCCGCTCTTGGTGCCCGTCGCCAGCTGCGTATCGATCAAGCAGGCGCCCGTGGAGCCGGGAGGAGCGCAGCTGGTGCCTGACAGACTGCCCAGCGTGGCCGCAAAGCCCACTGTGGGAAAGGTGGAGTTGTATGAAATCTCAGCTGTGTTGATGGTGCGAATGGACGCTACCGCGGACGATTCGTTGGCTGCAATCCGTGCCCGCAGCAGATTGGGGATCGCAATCGCGGCAATGATCAAAATGATGGCTACTACTATCAGCAGTTCGATCAGCGAGAAACCCTTCCGTTTATGCATTACTTGAATATCTCCAACCCATCCGGGGCCCGACGTATTTGACTTGTTATACTGACCATTTTTAGTATGCATTTTGTACACCGTTCTCCACAGTGTCTGCCCAAAGTTAAGTTCATCGGCTCGAACCGGTAACTACTTGAGTAGCCGGATATCTTATGCGGCGAACAGATCCCTCGGTCACGCGCTGGCGAGCTGAAGTGACAAAGTTTGGCACAATGTCTGTGGACCGATATGCCAAATTATGTCGGTACAATAATGTTGGTCCAGCCGTCGGGGAGATCGGAAAACTCTGCCCAAATAAAAAAAAAGCAGAGGATTTCTCCTCTGCTTCTCTCCGGCTTGTACCCTCCCCCAGGTACTTTGCCAAATCCAAACTTACTGCAGCGGGGTCTGGGTGGTGTCGCAGGTCGTGATGGCGGCCATATTGTAGCGAACGACCGCGTCGGCGAATGAGCAGAAGGAGCGCACGCCCGTCTGGTTCGGAGTCAACGGAGTTCCGATCGCCATATAGGTCGATGCGGGGCTGCCGGTTACGTTCGACAGAGCGAAAGAATAACCGCTCTTGGTGCCCGAAGACAGCTGGGTATCGATCAAGCAAGCGCCAGTGGAGGTTGGCGGCGCGCAGGCCGTGCCCGACAGAGCGGTCAAGCTGGCAGCAAAACCCACCGTGGGGTAAGCCGAGTTGTAAGAAATCTGTGCTGTGTTCAGTGTGCGAACCGACGCCACTGCGGACGATTCATTCGCCGCGATACGTGCGCGCAACAAGTTCGGGATAGCGATCGCGGCGATGATCAGAATGATCGCCACCACAATCAGCAATTCGATCAGTGAGAAGCCCTTTTGTTTCCGCATTTAAATTGTCCTCGTCTCCGTTTGACTGTTTGGTTGGATGACCAACTCGCATCTACTATCGCACTCTGAGGGCCAGAGGCCCAAGTGACGGAAGTCAGATGCCCCGCTTGCTGCAAATCCAGCGTTTTCAGTGCTCTTGTGCGGGACAGTTACCTTCCCGGTTACCCTCGATCCTCCCAGTATGACACTTTCAGAGACCCAGATTGACAAATTTTGACAAGTCGTCCTCGTCATCGTCGTCCCCTTCAGAAGCGCCGTCCGGTGCCGCAACTGCCCTGATTGGAACGCCCGCCTCGTGTCCTTCTTGCGTCCGGGAATGCGTCCAGCAACAAAGGAGATCTCCAAGCGCCACCCTAAGGAAGCCGAAAACGCCGCGTCCCGCCGACGGAACCCGACAGAACTCCGACAGAACTAAAGTTCGGAGGTTCGGCGGCGTCCCGCGCCCTCGGCCCCTGCGTTAAAATGAGGCTCGCCGCGGAGCCCCCATGCCGAACCTTCAATTAAACTCCGATCGCAACATCGCTCGCGCTTCCACTCTTCCTGCTCCCCTCTATTTCAGTCCTGGGACCTTTGAGGAGGAAAAGACCAGAATTTTCGCTTCCACCTGGCAGGTGGTCGGACACATCCGCCAGGTCGCGAATCCGGGCGATTACTTCACCTTCGATCTCATCGGTGAGCCGCTCCTTATCGTCCGCGGCGACGACGGCACTCTGCGGGGTTTTTATAACGTCTGCCGCCATCGTGCCGGCAACCCAGCGTCCGGATGCGGAAACCGCAAGCTCTTCCGCTGCGCCTATCACGGCTGGACCTACCGCCTTGACGGGGCTCTGCTCGTCACCCCCGAATTCGACGGCGTCGAAGATTTCGATCCCGGCGAATTCGGCCTGGTCCCGGTCCGCGTCGAGGAATGGTTCAACCTTATCTTCGTCAACCTCGATCCGGAGGCCCGGCCGCTCCGCGAGTCTTTGGGCGAATTGCCCGCCCAGGCGGAGAAGTTCGATTTCCGCGGCATGAAGTTTTTCGAGCGCCGCACCTACGAAATGAATTGCAACTGGAAGACCTACATCGACAATTATCTCGAGGGTTACCACGTCCCGAGCATTCACCCGGCGCTCAACCGCGAAATCGACTACCACTCCTACGTGGTCGAGCCGTATCCCCGGTACGTTCGCCAATGGACCCCCATCCGCGGCGCCCAGCCCGGAGACGCCACTCCGCGCCGATACCAGGAATCCGGTGACAGCCTCACCGCCGATTATTTCTGGGTCTTTCCCAATTGGATGCTCAACTGCTACCCCGATAACGTTTCGGTCAACATCATCCTGCCGCTCGGGCCCGAGCGCACGCTGGCAATTTTTGAATGGTATTTACCGGAGAAAGATCTGGGCAGCGAAGCCGCCAGAAAAGCTCTAGCCTTTAGCAACGAGATTCAGGTCGAAGACGTAAGCATCTGCGAGATCGTCCAGAAAAATCTACACTCCCGCAGTTACTACCAGGGCCGCTACAGTGTGAAGCAGGAAAAAGGCGTGCATGCCTTCCACCAGATGTACCGGGAATTCATGGGAGTCACTCTGTCGAAGTCCTAAGAGCTTTTTACCGCCGAGGACGCCGAGTTCGCAGAGAAAAACCGAACCTTAGCTAAAACCTTTCGGGGTTGTTTTAAACCCGCATTTCTCTGCGTCCTCTGCGTCCTCGGCGGTAAAAGCTCTAAGCGTTTGTAGGTTACCGTCGATTTGTCCTGAGCGACGAAGCCCATACCGCAGCGAGTTAGAATCGTGATCAGCGGGGAGAGTTTTTGAGTAAAACCAACCTCACCGATCGTATGTCAGCGTCCCCGGAAAAGCGCGTAGTCATTTTCTGCCTGGTGCTGGTGGCGGCCACGCTTGCTGCCTACAATCCCATCGTCCATAACCAATTTATCGACTTTGATGATTCGGCCTACATTCTCAAGAATCCCCAGGTCCAGCATGGCCTGACGTGGGAGACCGTAAAGTGGTCGTTCACGACTTTTCACGCCGGATACTGGCATCCATTGACGTGGCTATCGCATGCCTTCGACTGCCAGGTTTTTCATCTCAATCCCGCCGGCCACCATTACACCAATGTTCTGCTGCATGCGGCCAATGCCATACTGCTCTTCCTGTTATTGAGGCAGGCCACCGGGTTCACCTGGGCCAGTCTCGGAGTGGCCGCCTTGTTTGCCCTGCATCCGGTCAACGTCGAGTCGGTCGCCTGGGCCGCGGAGCGCAAGAATGTGCTCAGCATGTTGTTCTTCCTGCTCGCCCTCTATGCGTATGACCGGTATGCACGCACGGGCCGACGCCATCTTTATGGTATGGTCACCATCTTCTTTGCTTTGGGGTTGATGGCAAAGCCGCAGATCGTGACTCTGCCGTTTGTGCTGCTGCTTTGGGATTACTGGCCACTGCGGCGAATTGGCGGCGGAACGCGCGCGGCCTCCACCGGGCCAAGTTCCGAGCCAAGTTCCGAACCAGGCTCCGAACCAGGCTCACCTGCGGTTTCCACTCCACGCTCGCTGGTCTGGCTGGTCTGGGAGAAGACACCGCTTTTCATTCTGGCCGCGGCGGCTTCGGTCATCACCGTGCTGGCCCAGCGCGCGGGAGACGCGGTCCGGTCGACAGCGGAAGTGTCGGTCGCCGCGCGATTGGAGAACGTCGTTGTTTCCTATGCGCGATACATCGGAAAGGCATTCTGGCCAACCCGGCTCGCTCCCATGTATCCGCATCCCGGCAATTCATTGCCGGGCTGGCAGGTCGCTGGATCGGCCGCGCTGTTGCTTCTGGTAACCGGGCTTGTGCTGCACTGGCGAGACCGTCGCTATTTGCTTGTGGGCTGGTTCTGGTTCCTCGGAACTCTGGTCCCGATGATCGGAATCATCACGGTTGGCGAGCAGGCGATGGCCGACCGTTTCGCCTACATCCCATTTATCGGTTTGTTTATCGCGGTGGTTTGGACTTTAAACGCCTGGACTTTAAACGCCTGGACTTTAAATGCCGGGGCACCGAGCGCGGCATCCTCTAAGTATCGAATTTCCAGCGCGGCGTTCGGAGTCGCGGCCATTGTCGCGCTCTTGATTCTGGGATGCCTCACCTATCGCCAGCTCAGCTACTGGCATGACGATGAAACCCTCTGGCGTTATACGTTGAGCGTCACTCAACGAAATTACATGGCGCACAATAATCTCGCGATCGCTTTAGCCGATCAGGGACGGCCTGAGGAGGCCATCATCCAGTTCCGCGCAGCCACGGCACTGCACAAATATCCGGCCAAGCAAATTCTCTCACTCGCCTTTTACGAATTGCGTGTGGGCCATCCGCAGCAAGCGGTCGAGGAATGCGCTTCGGTCCTGCGTGTTTCCACCGATCCTAAAGCGCAGGCGGTCGCGTGGGGCGAGATGGGTCAAGCTCAGCTGGAGTTGAGTCAATATGATCAGGCCGCCACGAGTTACGAGAACGCGTTGCGTCTGAGTCCGGAGAATGGTCCGGCGCTGACTGGTTTGGGCATCCTGGCGCTGCGCCGGGATCAACCCGACGTGGCCGTCGCCCAGCTAACCCACGCCGTGAAGGTCGATCCCATCGATGTCAATTTTCTTCTCCTCGGGCAAGCTCTGCGCCGGGCCGGTCGTCCCGCCGAGGCCGATTCCGCGTCGGCGCAGGCCCAGAAAATTTCTCCGGATTTCGCCCAGGCTCAAGTCGCAGCCGGACAATTTCTGTCTATTGCCGGGCTGAAACCGCTGTAGGCGCATCGTTAGACGGGTTCACCGCCGAGACGCCGAGAGCGCCGAGTAGAATCGAGGAAAAACGGCACGCTGCAGGGGCCTTCTCGCACTGCACGGGCCGCGGCCCATGCTGTGATCGAGGTTTTTGCTTTTCCTTGATTCTACTCGGCGCTCTTGGCGTCTTGGCGGTAGATTAGCTTCTCTTGAGCAGCAGGCAAGTTATATCGTCGTGCTGTGGAGTATTTCCTACGTATCGATCTAATTCCGCGAGCAGGCTGGCCAGCAGTTCTGCAGGAGTCTTCCCTGACTCGCGATCCACCAGTCGTATTAATTCCGGTTCGCCGTATTCTTGCTCCTTCTGATTTTCCGCTTCGACGACTCCGTCGGTAAAAATCACCAGCCAGTCGCCGGGTTCGAGGCGAGTGGTCCCCACGGTATACGGCGTCTCCGCAAAAATCCCGACTGGGATGCCGCCCAACTCCAGCCGCTCCAATGCGCCCGACTTCCTGCGCAGAATTGGAACGTTGTGGCCCGCGTTCACATAAGCCAGGTCGCCGTTCACCGGATCGAGTTCCGCGAAGAACGCGGTCGTGAAGCGAACTCCGCCCATGCTGTTCGAGGAGGCATAGCGATTCACGCCGGCCACCAGTTCCGCGAGCGCGACGCCGCTCGACGACACGGTCCGCAGACTGGCCTGGAATGTCGCCATCAGCATCGCCGCCGGAATACTTTTTCCCGCCACGTCGGCCACGACAAAGAGAATGCGATCGGCGCTCTGATCTGCATTGCTCTGACCCGCATTCTGGTTTTCGGGCGACTTGTGGCCCGGGCGCAGAATCACATCGTAGTAATCGCCCGCCACTGTGTTTGCCGGACGCGTTGCATAAGCGATCTGGTACCCCGGAATCTGCAACGGCGCGCCCGGCAGCAACCAGGCTTGAATATCTTTCGCGATCTCCAGATCGCGTTTCATCACTACCCGGTCGGCCAACTCCAGGAGGAGCGCGATGAACATCAGCAGGCCGCCCCAGACGTGCGTGTCCAGTTCATGGATCTCGACATGCCCGGCAGCACCTTGGTAAGAATATTCGCCGGAAGGAAACAACAGCAGAACCAGAGCCAGCAGCACGATCACGCGCCGCGCCGGCGTCAGCTTCTCCATGATCGCCCAGAACAGCGCCTTGGTGAATTGCCAGCCCCGCCGGATTCGGGAGGGCTCCGTTTTCACCTTGTTGTCCAGGCCGGCCGAGTAAAGCCGATAGCTCGACCGCGCGTCTTTTGCAAATTGCGACCAGAGCTGATTCACCGCGAGCCCCTCGGTCACTCGAAGCCAGAACCCGCGAGCTTTGCCTTTGAATCGGGATTGCGGAGGGACCGTGTACTGGGGAGAGGCCATGTCGGAATCAGACATTATAGCGTCTAGCCAGTGGAGCGCCGGGCGTCCAGGCCCAGCCCAGCAAAACGGGAGCCCGTAGCATCAAAACAACTCCATCTGCCCGACCTCCATCGGCACGCTGCCCCGGCTGCGGGCATGCGCGTTTCCAATTCCGTATTTCTGTCGCAAGCTCGCTATCAACTGCGACAGCTGTTGCCCGTAGCCTTTGGGCAGAAATGCGCGATCGGCATAACGCGTCCGATAAAGGTCCACCAGGGCAGGGAAGCTCTCTTCGAGAAACGGCAGAAACACCGCCGCTGAACAAGGCTTAAGAAAGAGCGGACTGGCAAAAACATATTTCGCGCCCGCTTCACTCGCGGCTTTCACCAGCGCCTCCAGATCGCGCGGCCGGTCCGTGATCTCCGGCAGCACCGGAGCGCAGATCACGCCCGCATCCACTCCCGCAAGATTCAACTGACGAACCGCTTCCAGCCGCAGATCGGGCCGCGGCGCTCTGGGCTCTAATTTGCGCGCCAGTTCCACATCCACCGTGGTCACGGTCATATTCACAAAAACCCGGTTATGCTCGCCCACCCGTCGCAGGATCTCCGCATCGCGCGTGACCATGTTTGACTTGGTCACAATTCCGATCGAAAGCCCGGAGTGCTGTGCCAGTTCTTCGAGGATCGCGCGCGTCACCTCGAAACGCCGCTCCGCCGGCTGATAAGGATCCGTCGCCGTGCCGATTGCAATCTCCTCGCCGCGCTTGACCCTTTTCAACTCCGACCGGAGCAGCGCCGCCGCGTGCTCCTTGACGAAAATCTTTCGTTCGAAATCCACGCCATCGCGCAGTTCCATGAATTCATGCGTGTAGCGCGCATAGCAATATTTGCAGGCAAACTCACAGCCGCGATAAGGATTGATGCCCCAGGTGAAAGGAAGATTGCGTCCGCTCACCACCCGGCTCAGCAGCGAACGTGTCCCCAGCGTGAAGTATTCGACGTTGTGGCCTTCGCGAAGCGACTCGCCCTCGGCAGCGATCCGGGCAATGCCCACAAGTTTAGGAGGGGACGAAGTTTCCCGGAAAAGCGGAAGAGAAGCCACAGGCGTATTCGCTATTTGTTCGCCTACGATACCGCCAAAACCTGCGCGTGTCAAACGCACAGGACGACAGGTTGTGGTGCGGTTTCATGATGCAACTGAGGAAACCGCCAACTACAGAGGGAACGAAGTATCCAAAAGGTTTTTGGCCTGAAGTATTTTCTTCCGAAGTGAAACCACCTGAGGCCTCTCAGCCGCAAAGCCGCTCTGCGCCTATCCACAGTTGAGCCATGTCTCTGAGGTTGTGTTTGTAGGTACGCGTTAGCAGGTATTTCTTCCCGCCTTTTACGCGCAAGCTGTACTCCCCTGTCGGTAAAGGCTGAATCTCCTCGACGGCCGCAATATTCACGACGACCGAGCGGTGAATGCGAATAAAGCCGTAGGGTTTGAGCTTTTCCGCCAGCGACGAGAGCGACTCGCGCACCAGATAGGGGCTCGATCGGTATTGCAACGAAACATAATTGCCTTCGGCTTGCACCGCCAGGATGTCAGCCAAATCCAGGAGCAGGATGGTACCTTTTGCCTTGAAGGCGATTCGTGGCGCCTGTCGTTTTGCTGTAGCCTCCAACTGCCGCAGGACTCGCATGAGGTTTGCAGCGTCAATCCGGATTACCGGAAACAACGATGTGTCTGCAGCTTCGAAGAATTCGTCCGCTAGCGATTCAAGATTGTAGTTCTGTCTGCTCCGGGAGGAGCGAATCGCAGCTCCCCGCGGCGAGCTAGCCGAAACGTCCGCACTAGCGTGAGCAGCTTGTTGAACAAACATCTCACGTGGAATGGTCTTCTGATCCTGAATTTCGCGGGCGCTCATGATGGAACCCCTTGCTCTCTCGTTTCGACTTCCTGGTACCCGAAGTGGGATTGACGAGTGCTCTGCTTCTAGATGAAATGGTCCTGCATAACCGGAGCGGCGGATCCGTCTGACCACTTGCCCACGGGAACGACAAACACGTCGAGCGATGAGCGCCTTGCGCCTCTGGATTGTGGATTCAGCATCACCAGTGATTTCAGCAGATCGGCACCCCGCGCCTTACCTTTCATGCTGTAGTTACTTCTGCCCAGTGCTCACTGCGGACGGAAAGCTGGATTGCGCGCCGAAATAACACTCCATGGATTGCAACTGTCCGTTCTTGATGCGGAGATACTCCACGTTCCGGAACGATTTACCGTTCGTGGTGTGGCAAAGATACTTCACAAAAGCGTCGTCCGCGCCGGTGGAGATTCGCTCCAGGTCAAAATGTTTGATGAAATCGATCTGCGTTTTCCAGCATTGCTCTTTGAAAGCGCTCTTGCTGATGTGGTCGTCGCCGGCCGCGCTTGAAAAGGTGAAGTTGTCGGCGAGCAGGCTATCCACGGGGCCCCAGTCTTTCTGCTCCCAGGCTGCGTACCAGTTCCGGACAATCTCCTCGTTCGTTAAGTCCTGCGCCGCCGATGCGCTGGCACTTGCCGCTCTAGGCAGGCCCACGGCTCCCACCAGCGCGCAGGCTCCCGTTGTGAGCAGATTCCTGCGCGACACTGCGATCTTTGTTATTCTCGTTGTCATTGCCATTGTTCGCTTCTCCTTTTCACGATGTAGCCTGAAGCGCTTCGCCCGATCGTGATACCGCCGGTCCAAACATACGAACCGGTTGGTATGTAACAATGCCAAACTGCTCCCTTGAGACACCGATGCGATCAACCTCGCTTGCGGTTGCCCGGCGGGCGCAGGGATCGCACCCAGTCCACGATGCTTCTGATCCCCGCTTTCATCACTTTCGGGTCCTGAGCATTCTTTGCCAGCGAGCCGTAGCCTTCGACCATCGCGATCAGTAATGCGGCGGCGGCAGCGGGTTCCACGTCGCGGCGAACGCTTCCGTGGGTCTGGCCCTCCCGCAAAGCGGAGGCAACGGCCTCGCGCCAGGCACCGAAGATGGTCGCCAGCCGCTTCCGAAATCCCGCGTCGAGAGGAGACATTTCCTGCGCCAGATTGTTCAACTGGCAGCCGCCCCGTACATCCGCGAGCCGAACAGGTATACGTCGAACAGCGCCGATCAAAGTGTCAATAGGGTCCTTGCCGCTCTGGAAAGGCCGCACCCACTTGCCATGGACGTCGGGGGCGATGATCTCTTCGATGACGGCGTATCCCAGAGCCTCCTTGCCGTCGAAGTGATAGTACAGTGCTCCCTTGGTGACCCCAGCTATGGCCAAAATGGTGTCCAGGCTGGCACTCTGGAACCCCGATCTGTAGATCTCGCGGGATGCCGCCTGCAGCAAGCGCTCCCGCGTGCGCTCGGAATCGCGCAGTCTAGTCGCTCTACGTTTCGGACTCTTGAGTGCTTTCAACATACCAACCGGTATGTATGTTACATCATCTGAAAATCAATCACAATTGAGTGGCCTGACTTTTGGCGGCTGACGATCTCGGATTTCATAACCTCTCGCCAGTGTGGGTATGGAAAGTTGGAGGAACAGTCGCTCCAGTCGTTTTTGGATCGTCCCAGCAGGTTGTTAGTCCGCCACTCGTTTTCGAACTCTGAAGCGTTGGGCCTGTTGTCTCACGTAATCGTTGTGAACGTGGAACACCACGTGCTCCCTCAGTTCTGACTCAGCAGGAATTTGTGAAGTTGTGAGGCAATGCTCTCAATTGCACGCTACCTGTCCGAGCGCCGAGTGGTACCTGACGTAAATCGCCAGTCATCCCGGCACCGCAAATTTACCGGAGGAATAGAGAACATATGATCACGCTTAGACAGTTGCGGAATTTCTGGATACTCGGGGTTGCGACGATGGTTCTGGCTTGCTTCAGCAATGCGTTCGCGCAAGCCAGGTACAAAGTTCAGGATTTGGGCGTTCAGAACCCTGACGACCTGGGCATGGCCATGGGCCTCAATAATTACGGCTGGACGTTGAACATGGAGCAACTCCTGGATCCTTTCAGCGTTTCCCTTTCCGCCAACCTCGTGTCAGGCACGGTGAGGGTCAGCATCGGCGAACTCAACCTCCCACTCGGCACCCTTGGAGGAAAGAACAGTTCGATCAATTGGAATGGAATCAACGACAGCGGGGAGAGTGTCGGTATGTCCGAGACATCTGTTCCCGATCCGAATGGCGAAGACGTTTGCGGTTTCGGCACACACCTTACGTGTCTTCCGTTTCTTTGGAAAAACGGCGTCATGAGCGCTCTCCAACCGGTGGGCGGGAATAACGGACAGGCCAGCGGCATCAATAACAGCGGACAAGTCGTAGGATATGCGGAAAATGGTATCGTGGACTCCACGTGCCCGGCTGGCATGACTAATAATCGGATTGACTTGCCGGTGTTGTGGTACAAAGGCAAAGCCCAACCTCTTCCTACGATCGGTAAGGATCCAGACGGGGAAGCATTCGGCGTCAACAATCAAGGTCAAGCCGTAGGGTACTCGGGAACCTGCACCGCAGTGAATCACGCCGTAGTGTGGGATAACAACACTGCCACCAAGCTTCCGAACCTCGGAAATCCGTACGCCGTAGCCTACGCCATTAACAGCTACGGTCAAATTGTTGGGCAAGCCATTAACTCTGACGGCACACCCTTGGGCGTTCTTTGGCAGAACAATACAATCACAAGCCTCGGCGGCCTTCTGCCGGGAGATGTTGCCTCCTTTGCCACCAGCATCAACAACCAGGGCCAGGCGGTGGGAAGTTCATTTAACACCAAGGGCAGCTGGTCCCACGGCCTCATCTGGCAGAACGGCGTGACGATCGACCTTAACACTCTATTTCCGGCAAGTTCCCACCTCTTCGTAATCTCGGCCAGCAACATCAATGACAGCGGACAAATCGCGGGTATGGCGGTGGAGATGGCCGGGCCGCACGCGAAAAATATCGTGCACGCCTTTCTGGCAACCCCGGTAGACGAAGACATGGGCCAGTCGGTTGCAGACGTCGTACTTACGCATCCGGACGTCGATTTGCCCGCGGGGAATGCTGGCAGGCTGCTTTCGCCGAGGTCCGCACACTGCGCAGTTCCCCGTTAAAGGCATGGACTGAGCTTCCGCACCGTGCATTTCGGCCATGCGCGCCAAAGGCGCAGGGCCGAGGACGGTGAGCGACATCCTGGGTCACGCTAAATATCGGCGTGACCCGGAATGTCTACGGCAAGAGCTGGCGGGAAACTAAGGATGATCGCCCTGCTCTGGAACCAGCCCCGGCGGAGGCGCCGGGATCGTAATGTCTACCTTGCTGACAGCTCCGAGTGATGACAACGGCTTGTCGAACTCTTTCACGTTGCCCACCACCAACACCGCCAACTGGTCGCGGTGAATGTATTTCGCCGCCACCCGTGCCACGTCGTCCTTCGTAACTTTTTCGATTTCCTTCTGGAATTTCTCCAGAAAATCCAGCGGATAGCCGTGAAACTCGTACGCCATTTTTTCCTGTAATACTTTTTCCGGCGAATCGAACCGGAAGACAAAAGAATTCAGAATGGCGTCTTTCGCGCGCTTGATTTCTTCGTCGCTGATCGGGCGCTTGGGAATGTCGGCGATCTCCTCATCGAGCGCCTGAATCGATTCGATCGTAGTTCCGCTCTTGGTGCTCATCGCCAGTCGCAGCATTCCCGGATGGTCCCAGCCCGAACCCACTCCGCCTCCCACCGAGTAGGCGAGGCCTTTCGTAGTTCGGATGTCGCCAAACAGGCGGGAAGAAAATCCGCCGCCGAACGCTTCGTTGAACACCGAAAGCGCAAAATAATCCGGATTCTTCCGCGTAATACCCACCGCAACCATTTGAATGTTGCTCTGATTCACGTCGGTCTTGTCGACCTCGTAATATCCCGGTTTCGCCGGATCAGGCTTGATCTCCGGATCGTTCACCGCCGGACCCTTGGCCCACGAAGCAAACGCCTCGCGCAGACGAGCCTCCATTTTCGTTGAGTCGAAGTCGCCAACTATGCCAAGGATGATGTTGTTGGGGTGAACGTATTTGCCGTGCCACTCGATCAGATCCTGCCGCGTGACCGCCGCCACCGACGCGTACTCGGCCTCTCGCGCATAAGGACTCTTCGCGCCATACACCAGCTTGGCCGCTTCCCGTCCCGCAACCTGTCCCGGCTCGTCGTTGCGCCGGGAGATGGCGTCGTACATCCCTTTCTTCGCGATTTCAATTTTGTCGGCGCGGAACTCCGGATTCCTCAGCACGTCCTCAAACACATGAAACACGTCGTCGAAATCTTCTTTCAGACAGGAAAAGCTCACGCTCGTCGAATCGATTTCTCCGCCGGTTTCGACCTTGGCCGCGCGCTGTTCCAGAAAATCGTCCAGTTGATCGCCAGTCTTGGTCTTGGTCCCGCCGGTGCGCCACACTTCGCCGTAAATGTCGGTAAGACCGGACTTGTTGGCGGGAACCAGACGCTCACCACCACGAATGCGAGCGGTGCCATCGACAGTCGGCAACTCGTGGTCTTCCTGAAGAAAAACCACCATGCCATTCGGAAACTCGATGCGCTTCGGTTCGGCCGGATGAAATTCCGGCAACTTCGGAATCGGGATTTGCTGCCAGACCTGCTGCGAAGAGGGCTGAGAAGACGGCTGTGCCTGCGCCCACAGGCGCGAAGTGCCGCCCACCAACCCGACGAGAGCAAAAAGAAAAACCAGCCCGATCGGCGTTTTACCGATCGGCGCTTTAAAGGCTGCGGAAAACCTTTGCTGCGTATCAGCGCTCTTCATTGTCCACCTCCTTGCGGCGCCGCGGCGCCCCCCGGAGGTCCGCCGGAAAATTCGATGATCCCCACCGTCCGGTTTTCCGGAGTAAACGTCTGATTCGCGACCCGGCGAATGTCCGCCTTGCTGACCTTCTCTATCCGCTCCACCGACCGGAACAATTCCCGCCAATCGTCATAGCGCGCCTGATACAGACCGAGGTCCGACGCCAGCCCTTCATTCGATCCCAGCGAGCGGATCAGGTTTGCCTTAGCTCGCGTCTTGATCATTTTCAATTCTTCATCCGAAATATCTTCTTTCTTCAGCCGTTCAATCTCCGCGTGAATCGCATCACCCATTTCCTGCGGCTTGTGCCCCGGAATCGGGAAGGCGTAAAAAGCAAACAATTGCGGATACTTGGTTCCCGGCAACCCGGTAAATCCCGCTGAGTCCGAAGCAATCTGTTTGTCGCGGACGAGCGCCCGGTAGAGACGCGATGTCCGTCCGTTCGACATCAAGTCGGCGATCGCGTCATAGACCTGATCGTCAGCGCTGCGATAATCGGGGCGATGGTAACCTTCGAGATAAAGCGGCTGCGACTGCCCGTGCAGTACCACCGTCCGCTCCGAATTCTGCGGAGGCTCGGTCGTCGTCGCCGTGTCAGGCTTCGGACGCGCGGGAATTCGAGAAAAATATTTCTCGATGATCGGCATCGCCTCCGAAGTTTTTACGTCGCCAACCACGGTTACCACCATGTTCGATGGCACATAATACTTATCGAAAAAATGCTGTGCGTCAGTCGCTGAGAAAGAATTCAAGTCCGAGATCCAGCCGATCGTCGGCCGATGATAAGGATGGGCCGCGAACGCCTCTTCGGTAAATTGCTCGAGCAGTCGCCCGACAGGATTGCTGTCGACCCGCATGCGCCGCTCCTCGATCACGACGTTGCGCTCCTTATAAAACTGCCGCATCACCGGATGCAGAAAGCGCTCCGATTCGAGATAGGCCCACAATTCCAGCCGGTTGACGGGAAACGAGTAGTGATAACCGGTCTCATCGAAATCGGTGAAGGCGTTCATGCCCTCGCCGCCTTCGCTTTCGACAATCTTGCCAAACTCGTTGTTATAAGGCGCGGAAAACTTGTCAGCCACCGCAATCGCGTCCTTCCAGTTTTGTTCGAGTTGCTTCAGCTTCTTCTCGTCGCGGTCGACTGGCTTGTCGCGCTCGGCTATATAGGCGGCGTAAGCGTCTTCCACTTTGGCCAGCGCAACTTTTTCACCAGCATAGTCACGCGTCCCAATCGTGTCCGTTCCCTTGAACGCCATGTGCTCGAACATGTGCGCCAGGCCAGTCTTGTCCATGGGATCCTGCACCGAGCCCGCGTCCACGTGGGTGAAGAACGAAAACACAGGCGCTTCCGGCCGCTCGCAGATGATGATGGTGAGCCCGTTGTCCAGCTTCTTAACGGTGGTCCGCTTCTCGAACGAAGCCAGATCCTGGCCCAGGGCAAGCGAGCACAACATAAAACAGACAACAAGTGTTAGTAGGGAATTTAAGCGGAATTTCATCCTGCCTCCAAAGCCAAGCAACGAAGCACCACCAAAAATCGAAGTTACGTGCACGCAGGGAAGATTGTCAAACCCGAGCCAGCAGGCTATCTGCCCCAAGTCGTCCCAAAAAACTAATTTCCGTAGAGACGCGGCTTGCCGCGTCTCCCGCCCGCCGGTGGAGAAACGGGCGCCATCGCCCGTAAGCCGTGAAGGCGTAGCAGGTTCTAAAGCAGAACTTCAGCTTCTCCACAACCGCCGACACGAAGCCGGCATCTGACTCCTTTTTTGCAAATGCGGACGCTATACTAGACGACGCGACAGACCGTCAGTTCGCGAAGAGCGACGAACCGCGAACGACCAACGACTAACGACTAACGACTAACGACCAACGACTAACCTCATGTCCGCCCCCACCATCGTCGACGTCGAGAACCGCAAGCTCAAGCTCACAAATCTAGACAAGTTCCTCTATCCCGCTGCCGGTTTCACCAAGGGACAGGTTGTCGATTTCTACGTCCGCATCGCGCCCGTGCTGGTGCCTCATCTCAAGGGACGGCCGCTTACCATGAAGCGCTATCCCGAAGGGGTCGACCAGGAATATTTCTTCGAAAAGAACGCTCCCATGCACCGGCCGGACTGGGTGAAGACCGCGCCCGTTTGGAGCGACAGCAATCACCGCACCATCCACTTCATTCTCGCCAACGATCTGCCGACGCTGGTCTGGATCGCGAATCTTGCATCGATCGAACTGCACCCGTCGCTCTCGCTCGGCGCCGACATCGCGACCCCGACCATGATCGTGTTCGATCTCGATCCCGGACCTCCGGCAAACATCGTCCAGTGCGCCCAGGTCGGTCTCTGGGTGCGCGATATTTTCGATCACTTCGGCCTCCAGAGTTTTCCAAAAACCTCGGGCTCGAAGGGATTGCAGATTTATGTGCCGCTAAATACAAAAACCAGCTATGAACAGACGAAGTCATTCGCCCGCGCCGTGGCTCGTCTGCTGGAGCAGGAGCATCCCGACCTCGTTGTCTCGGACATGAAGAAAGCCGTGAGGACGAACAAGATCTTCGTCGACTGGAGCCAGAACGATCAGCATAAAACGACGATCTCCGTATACTCCCTGCGCGCGCGTGAGCATCCGACGGTATCGACACCCGTCACCTGGGAAGAAGTGGCGCAGGCGCTGAAGAAAAAAGATGCGGAGCGTCTGGTGTTCGAGGCGAAAGACGTGCTTGCGCGCGTAGAAAAGATGGGTGACCTGTTCGAGCCCGTACAGAAACTGAAGCAAAAGCTGCCGCAACTGGCAGGACTGGATGCCGCATCGGAAGGCGGAGAGCAAAATAAAGACGAGAACGAAGATGAAGACAAAGCCGTAAGCATCGCGACCCAAGCCGCGCCGCAGCCGAGCGCAACAAAGAAGACAGGGCTCAAGACAAAAACGCGCAACACAAAAGGGAAGTCGGCCGTCGGCAAACGCCGAAAGTTATAATCCGAATCCATATGGCGCGTCTCTACATCGGCACCTCCGGATGGGCCTACCCAACCTGGAAGCCCGCCTTCTATCCCGACAAGCTCGCGCAGAAAAAATTCCTCAACTTCTACGCCTTGAAACTGAATGCCGTCGAAGTCAACTACACCTTCCGCCAGCTGGTAAAAGAGACGACCGTCCAGAACTGGATCGCCGAGACACCCGAGCATTTCCGCTTCACCATCAAAGCGCACCAGGTGCTCACACACATCAAGCGGCTGAAGAACGCGGAAGAATTCCTACAACGCTTTCTCGGCACCCTGGAAGCGCTGGAGCGCGCCGGACGCCTCGGTCCCGTGCTCTTTCAGCTCCCGCCAAATTTTAAAGCCGATCAGCCGGTGCTCTCCGATTTCCTGAAAACTCTGCCGAGAACTGTGCGCGCCGCGTTCGAGTTCCGCCACGATTCATGGCTGACCGAACCCACCTTGACCGATGCCACCTGCAACACGCTGCGCGAGCGCAACATCGCTCTCTGCGTGGCCGAAACGGAAGAACGAAACACTCCCGACATCGTCACCGCCAACTACGCCTACTATCGTTACCGCAAACCGTCGTACACAAAAGAAGAACGCCAGGCGATGGTCGCCCGCATCCAGGATCATCTGGCGGCGGGCCGCGATGTATTCGCTTACTTCAAGCACGAAGAGACTCCCGAAGGCGCGCTCTACGCGGTAGATCTGCTGCAATCAGTCGACCAACCCGGCTAGGTGGTATCGAGCCCGTATCCCGAGCGGTTACTTTGCGATTTTCCTCTGACATCCCATACTGATGTTGTGGCCTCGGATAACAATGCGCGCACGCTCCACGCTTTTCTCGACTACCTGAGGGTTGAGCGCGGATCGGCGAAGTTGACGATTGGCGCGTACGCCAGCGATCTCGCGCAGTTCTCGGAGTTTCTCGAAAAGCGAAAACAGGATTTGACCGGCGCGCGCCGCGAAGACGTGCGCGAATACATTCAGGAATTATTTTCGAATAATCTCGACGCGCGCTCCGTGGGACGAAAGCTTTCCGCCATCCGCCACCTCTATCGGCATTTACTCCTGGATGGAAAAATCACCACGGATCCGACGCTCAACATCGACCTGCCGAAACAGTGGAAAATACTGCCCAAGGCGCTGACCCGCGATGAGGTAGGAGCCATGTTGGCGGAGCGCAAGCCGCATAACGAAACGGCGCGTTCGCAGGCGCTGGCGCTTCGCGATCACGCCATGCTGGAGCTTCTCTATGCCGGCGGCGTCCGCGTTTCTGAAGTAGCCGATGCGCGTCTCGAAGACCTGAAACTCGACATGGGATACATCATGGTGCGCGGCAAGGGCGACAAGGAGCGCATGGTGCCGCTCGGAGTCCCGGCCCAGCAGGCGTTACAGCGATATCTGAAAAACAGCCGCGAAGTGATTGCCAAAAAAAGAAGTTCGCCTCTCTTATTTTTGGGCACAGCCGGCCGGCGTCTGACGCGTCAGCGAGTCTGGCAGCTCGTCGGCAAAGCGAGCCTTTCCGCGGGACTCCACGCCAGTCCGCACATGCTCCGTCACTCCTGCGCTACCCACATGGTGGAGAACGGAGCCGACCTGCGCACGGTGCAGACCATCCTCGGCCACTCCGACATTTCGACCACGCAGATTTATACCCATGTCGCTCTCGACCGGTTGAAGGGCGTGTATGCAAAGCATCATCCGCGGGCCAAGGCGCGGAAGAATTTGTAATTTTGCAATTTGTAAATTGCGACTTCCCTCATGAACCAAGCGGCCCACAATACGCGCACCATCGTCGAACGCGCGAGTGACGACTTCCTGAAGCATTTAGGAGAGCGCAATGTTTCGAAGCACACCATCCGGGCTTACGCCGGAGATCTCGACGTCTTCGCCGCCTACATCAGCTCGCGCGATGGGAAGATTGATTGGAAGAAAATCGACCACATTGCGATCCGTGGCTTCCTGTCCCATCTCTACGACAAAGGCCTGAGCAAGACTTCCGTAGCTCGCGCCCTGGCCGCCGTGCGTTCGCTTTATCGCTGGCTGGCGCAGGAAGGCGTGGTGGAACAGAATCCGGCGAAGCTGGTTTCTACTCCGAGGCTGCCCAAAAAACTGCCGCGCGTTCCCTCCATCGAGGAAATGAACAACGTGCTCGACGGCAAAATGCCGGAGATCGCATCGTTTCCCGAGCGCGATTCGCTGATGCTCGAACTGCTCTACGGTTGCGGCATTCGCAACTCGGAACTGGTCGGCATCAATCTCGATGACATCAGCCTGAGCAACGAAGCCATTCTGATTCGCGGCAAAGGCAAGAAGCAACGCCTCGTCCCCTTCGGAGGCTCCGCGCTGGCGGCGCTCTCCATTTACCTGCCGTGGCGTCAGCGACTGCTGCTAGCGCTGAGAAATCGGCCAGGAAAGACGATGCCGGAAAAAGGCACGCCCGCGCTGCTCGTCAACCAGCGCGGCGGACGCCTCACCACGCGCAGCGTCGGACGCATCGTCAAACGCATCGCGGTTGCCAAGGGACTATCGCCGGAAGTCCATCCCCACACTCTGCGTCACGCCTTCGGCACGCACATGCTGGAAGAAGGAGCGGACCTGCGCGCCATCCAGGAACTGCTCGGTCACGAGCGCCTCGCGACCACGCAGCGCTACACCCAGCTTTCGGTCAAGCACGTAATGAACGTCTACGATCAGACGCATCCTCGGGCGAAGTGAAGGTGATTCCTATATTAACTTGGAAGGAGGATTATTCACTTGACACAACACAGTCTCGGTAAGAGGCTAGATCGGACAGGGCAGCAATGAGCAGTTTTAAGGTACCAACGTAAGGGCCTGAGGGGAAGTGAATCGTCAGCTGGGCAATCGTCAGCTGGGCACTTGACATCTAACTAGACAACAGCTAGCCTACGCAAAGCGCTTTGTAAAGGTGCGAGAGTTTGTCGGGGCAACCCGGCTTTGCCCGTGGCC
>Ga0182015_10001577_pt1 | contig 29669 bp, 26 predicted proteins | sample 712P3MmetaG_FD_120478 | JGI IMG/M metagenome (GOLD analysis project Ga0182015, IMG submission 120478) | Permafrost microbial communities from Stordalen Mire, Sweden - 712P3M metaG | ecosystem: Environmental > Terrestrial > Soil > Wetlands > Permafrost | place: Sweden: Stordalen | collected... | reverse complement strand
TCTTGTTAAAGGATCCAGGACAGCTCGTTACGCAAAAACTTTACCCGTCGGGAGAACTCCTTCCGCCAAGTCGTGGGGAATCTCCGCTTCCCCTTGACTGTTACCTATCATGGATGTCCTGCTTTTCGGGCCATAATTCACCTCCTGCCCGGAAACGAGCACACAACTCGCACACACGGTGAGGTGAAGATCAGGCTTTATCGGGGTTCGAGACGAGTGTTATTGATGAGGGAATTCAGTTGCCTAGAACATGGACACGCACCATTTCAATTAGGAACGCCAGGCCGGAAAGCAGTTACTAACCTATCCTAAGCGCGCCTCCAAGCTGGCCATCAATCGCACCCGACAGCGAAATGCACGGTCTTGATGGGATGCCACTTCGGGCGCAAAACATTCGCATCAAAACGCTAAAATCATGCAAGGCCCTGGCTAATCGATGGCGTTCGGTCGACTTCCAGCGCCGAAGTCTTGGAGACATCCGCGCTGAGTTGCGGATTGAGCTTAATCATGTCGTTGGTATAGAGGGTGGCCTCGTGGCTGGCGCGGGAAATAGAAACGTATCCAAAGCGGGAATTGAGGAGGTCCGGGTGAACGCCGGTGTCGGCATTCACGAGGACGCGCTCTGCAGTGAGGCCCTGAGAGCTGTGGCTAGTGACTGCATACCCGTGATCAAAGTGACGGTGTTGTTGGGCGTCAAATTCTACCCGGCGGTTATTGTCAAGACGAGCGGTAATGACCCCACCCGACGAGACGGACTCAATGACGGCCAGGTCCCGATTGGCAGTACCGAGTGACTTGTCCGGCGCGGTGAACTGGATGCGGTCGCCGGCAGAGAACTCCTGCACAACTTCTCGGTACACGTTCACGCCGGTTAGGCGGCGTGGATCGTAATTGGCGAGTTCACCGGTGGATTTCTCAACGGTTAGTAGATTGGATTCGGAGTTGATTCCGACAACTATTCTGTATTCCCCGGCCTCGATTCCGGAGATCTTGCTCCCGCGTGAGTAGCGGACGACATCATTGATTTCGTAGCGGCCGGCCCAAGAACGCTCGGCACCTGTCATGTCCTGCCGCTGGACGAGGATGTGGAAGCGATGATCCTCGGGCGCAACAGTGCCGTTCGCTTTCAATTCTTGCCGGACGGCGGAGTTCAGTTCCCGCCGTGAGGCGTTATCCGGCGAGACGATGAGCGTCTTTTCGGGAGATTCAATGTAGCTTCTGGCAATTGCGCGGTGCCGTTCTTCCGCGTTCGGAATTTCCCTGACACGGCCCTGTTTCTGGAGTGCGTCCAGTGCAGCAGACACCTGACCGGTGGCAAGCATCTCAACGGCGGATTTGAGTGCCGGGTCCTTCTGGCGGACGATCTCGTCAAGCTTGGCTGTACGCATTCCGGCTTCCTGCAACTGCTCAAAAGGTCGGCCCGCTTCAACGCCCTGATGTTGGCGCGTGTCGCCAACCAACAACACGCGATCCTGAGGAGTGAGGCGGGCGAGAAACTCGCGCAGCTGGTTGGTGCTGGCAAGGCTCGATTCGTCGACAAAGTAGAGGTGTCTCTGGTCAGGCGACACGGTGATGGGGGACCGCGCGAGAAATCCCTGTAGCGTCCCAGCCGGAACACCAGCCTCACCCAACTGGCGTGCTGCGCGAGAGGTTGGAGCAAACCCCTCGACCTGATATCCCTGGCTTTCGGCGGCGCTCCGGATGACTGAGAGTGCCGTGGTCTTGCCAGAACCCGCGAAACCCTGGATGCCCTGTATGCGGTCTGGCGAGCTTAGGACATCCTCAACAACGGTCCGCTGGGTGCGGTTGAGATGCGGGTGCTGGTCGGCAACCGAGATGGCTTGTGATCGAGAGAGGAGGGGCTTCGCATGGTTTCGGCCCTCGCGCACACGGCTCACAATCTCGTGCTCCGCCGCAATTGTCTTGGCGGTTGTGAATTGACGACCTGGGATGGATGGCCGTTCCACTCCCTGAAATTCTCCCGAGGCAATGCGGGCATCAAGATTGCGGCGAACCTGGGCATAGGTGACGTCACCCATACCCCGCCGGAGTCCGTCACGGATCAGTGCGCGCTCATCCACTACCGCCTCTCGCTCAAAATTCTTGTCGCGAGAAAAGGTAAGAGATTCCCGCACGCGGTCGAACGAATTGGCAGGCTTCTCCCGGTGATGGATTCGCTCGCGCGCCGCGCGCACGACGGCGTCGGCCTGGTGGCCGAAGTCGGCAGCGAGCTTGCGATGCGCAGCCATCACTTCGCCGGGCGAATGAATCTCCTTGCGATCGCGGGTCGAGTGCGCGGCAATCTCAGCAGCCTCCTTGCCATGGCGACCGGTGCGCTCCAGGTACTCGCGAATCTGTTGACTGCGGGGGCTGGACGCGTCCAGATACTCCTGGCTATATCCCTTGACCTCCGGGGCGCCGCTTCGACCAACGGTGATTTCATAGCCGAGTTCTCTCAATCGGTGGGTCAATTCGGACTGATAGACAGCTGTGGCAAACTGCTGCGAGTCGAAGAGGCTTTGCGGCTGAATGGCGCGTGGCTGACCATTCTCGCGCTCAGTAATGTTGAAGATGACGGCATGGGTATGGAGCTGCGGTGCCACGTAACCGTCCACCGGGCGAGCAGTGTCGTGCTCGAACTTGGCGGCAACGAATTTGCTTGTCGTCTCGGGCGGATGATTCCCACCAACGCGCGCCTGCGTGTAGTATTCGAGCTGCTCGATCGCCATGCGAACACTGTCGCGGTGCGCTTGACGCACGCGGTCATCGCCACCTACCAAAGCCGTCAACGAAACAGATTTTGGGGCGGAAAAGGTCGCGTCCCACCCGGCGCGATGCTCCATCGTCTTGATGGTCTTGCCGTCCGCATCCTGGTATTCGTACGACGCTCGCTGGCGAACAAGTTGTTCGCCTGTCTCCGGGTGCTGGCCCTGGCTGAGCTTGGCAAAATCCTCAGCCGAGACAGCACCGGCAAGTCCCAATTGTGCAGCGAGACGACCTTGCCACTCGCCGGCAACGACACCGCGCTGCGACCAATAATTCTGCTCACTCGCAGTGAACTCTTTCTGGTGGTAGCTCTGCGCCTGGCCGGCGGATAGCGGCTTTGAGATGGTCAGCATTGGCTGTTACTCCATCTGGTGTCCGGAGGGTTGGACTACATATTCCGGCACCAAAAGATTGCCTTGCAATCCCTCCGGCTCTGGCGGAAGAGGAGTGGTCGGAACAAGCAGGTCGTCCATCTTGCGTTCGTCGAATCCGGGGTTCTTTTCCTTCAGTGCGATGAACGGGAACGAGAATCGCGCTACGTGGTTGCCGTACTTGAGGAAACCACGTAGGTCGTCAAGGCCCGATACCTCAGAGGGCAGGACGAGAGGCTCCGTCTGGCGGTCGAGCGCGAAGTTCTTGCCTGCGCGCGAACCATCGTAGTGCGTCTCGCGCAGGCGTTCGATTTCGACTTCACCGATGGCTTCGCTCACCCATTTGGCAGCCCGCGGTTCCGTTGTTCGCAGGAAGATTTTGGTGGCTGGCTGGGAGAGCATGGCCTCGGCATCCTGCCCGTAGCGAGCCTCCATCTGGCTCCGGCCCTGGAAGCCCAGGATGACAGGATTCTGCGACTTGCGGTTCTCAGTGATGGCGGTGTGAAGCTGTGGTAGCCGTTGTAGGCTGGCCAGCTCATCGATGACGAACCAGACGGGTCTCTGATCCGGCATAGGTTCGTTCAACAGTCGCAGAACCAGCGTGTCGATCCACAGACTGATGAGCGGGCGCAGCGCCTCGCGCATGGTCGGGCGCGATGTAATGAAGATCCATCCGCGCCGAGTTTCGGCCCACTGGGTTGCCGTCCAAGCTGAGGTTGTCTCGTCCTCTTTGGGCAGCAAACGGAAGCTGTCTGCGCTCATATTGAGCGAACCGAGGACGCCGGTCCGCTGTTGGGGAGCCTTCGGATCGATCAGCATCCAATACTCTGTTCCTTTAACTCGGCGGTCTATCTCTGCGGGGTCGGACATCCAATTAACCAAGTCCTCTGGAGTGGGCAAATAGGTCAAAAGATGCGCGAATATCTTCTGCGGAGCCTCGACAAAGAATCGGTTGGACACTCCTTCTGGCTGGTACAGCGAGACAGCGAGAGCCTTGGCTTCGGCCTTGCGCCGTAGCTCCTTCGACGGGTTCCAATACGGCATTCGGGCATCGAGTGGATTGAGGACAATGTCGCCGCGGTGAGGATTGTAGAACTGCTTAACGAATTCGCAGGCTGGGTCATAAACGATTGCGCTTTCGCCTCGTGCTTCCACTTGGTAAAGCATCTGGCGAATGACGCTGGACTTTCCGGTGCCGGTGTCCCCAACGATCAGAAAATGCTTGTTCTCTGCGTCCCGCGGTATCCGGAGCGGCAGCTTTGAGTCTTCCGTCGTAATGCCGATGCCGGTCCCTGCCACGGCTTTGGTGAACTGTTTCGCGCTTACAAGAACGGGGCCCTTGAGGCGACGTCCGTAGCGAAGGGCTTTGATCCGCCGGATGTCCTTCGGCACTGAAAAAGGAAGTTGCAGAACGAACGCAACGATGCCAAAAACGAATTGCATCGCGAAGAGCCTGTATACTGGCACATCCTCGTAAATCCAGTGCCCAATCCACGCATGGAGTGCTTTGTTCTGGTAATTGCGAAGTCCCTCACGCACGAGGAAAAATGCGCCGCCTTGAGCCGTCCGTGGAGTAAGGGTCAGAGTTAATGGGCGGCCGACGAATTGGGCCGTCGAGCCAGGTTCAACATCACTGTCCAACGCTGGCCGACGCACTTTTTCTCCGTCCGATATATAAAGCAACTGATAGGCGCTGACGGGATGCGTCAACCCCGCCGTCTCACTCCGCAAATAGTACGGAAGGTAGTAGCGTTGGAGAGGCAAAAGGCTGTACTGAAAGTGAATGTACACAAAAACTCCGGTCAATATGCACGCAAATAAAAAGGCTCCAAGCGTGTATACGTAGCCTTGCGGCGGCCATATGACGGATTCTTTTCGCCCCCATTGTTGAACAGTCGACATTGGTCATTTCTCCCTATTCCGACTGCGCTTAGATAGGAGCTCCTGTGCCTGCGCAGCCTTGGTTGTCTGAACTCGGCGGAAAAGAATTGCGAGCTGTTCCTGGCCCAGCTTTTCGCCCCGCAAGAGCGGTTCGAGCGTGTTCATCAGGAGCATCTGGATACCTACTAGTTCAGTAAAGATGTGCAGTTCCATCTCCCCTTGATTGCCGATCACTGCGCCGCGCAGCAACAGCTCGCGTGCCCATTCGCTTGGGACTTTCCCCTCCGCCTCTGCCGCTGCCAGGATCTGCTTTTCCTCATCGGGCGTTAGCTTTGTACCGATGCTTCGGGAACGTGCAACACGTCCCTTCAGCCGATGGGGACGAATATCATGTGCCTCGTTGTGCGTGTGCATAGCTGCTCCGAAATCCTTTGTGTACGAGCTCTTGCGGGGCCCGAGTGCAGTTCCTTACCAGGAACGCCCGTGTCCATAACCCTCGATGGCTGATAAAGTTCGCCACGAGGAACCAAAGTTCCTCGGCAGTACCCTTTCAGGGGTGGAGTGTCAATATTCTTCCGGTGCGTAGCACCGTTGTGGCTCTGCCACGCAATCTTAGGCATGAATCATGCCTTCTGTACCCGCACTGATTCAATCGACTCCACCCCGGCAACTGTTTTCCGCAGCGGCGATTCAACGGCATCGGCGACGCTGGCTTTGCGGACACGCAGACTCGGTGCCGTTTGGGCGGCCTGTGGGGTCTTCAGGAATTCCTGGAAGTCTCGGTCTTTTGAGAACACATAGTTGAGCGCCTTTTCCACCACATCGTCTGCCGTCGCGTGTATGAACGCGGCGTACTGATCGACCTGCATTGCGGTGGTTTCGTCCAGTCGGATTGAGGCGCTGATGTGACGAGTTTGAATGACTTCGAGCAAGGGCATGTTGTTCTCCTTCGGGTAGTGAAATCAAGCACTCTTTCTGCGGGCAATCATGCGTTGTGCGGTCAACGCGATCTCATGTGCGCGAGCGAAGCAAAGCGCGCCGGGAATCTCGAAGCGGCGGCGTACTGTGAGCATGGTTACTACGTCGTCGAGGCGTACCCCTTCGGTAAGCCAGAGGCGCGCCGAAGCGACGTCTACGGTACGCTGTGCGTAGTAGAGAGGAGTCGCCTTTTCGGGGCGCCGCGCAGCCAGCTCCCGTGTCAGCTTCGCGGGGTCTTTTCCGCGGGCAAGTTCCTGCAGAACCCAAGCCCAATCGAGTTCCGAATTGGAGTGCTTGCTGGAATGTTCTCTTGAAGAGATTGGGCGCTCGGAAATCGTCCCGTCTGCCAGCCGGAAGTCACCCGGAGCCCAGGTGTTATCGCCAGAATATTCGATTGCGACGAGGTGGGCGGGATCATATTTGAGGTTCAGGAAGCCCGGCACACGCAGAACGCGGTTGCAATCGGTACACGCGGAATCGCCGCCGAAAGCGAGAGCAAGCACCTTGAGGGTGCTTTCCTGGCCCTCGAAGTCGAAACCTTGCACGCGCCAGAGGACCTGATATTTGTTAGGCGATGTCGAAAGTACTGCGGTGGGCGTGGGAAGTGCATCGGAGGTCCGCAGCGCAGCGAGCTGGGTCTCGCCGTTGGTGTCGATATCTATATAGAGATGTCTCACCGCAGCGATGCTCTCTTTCGTGCGTTTGCGGCTGCCAGTACGAAGTGGATTTACAGCGACATAAATGTTGGCTCCGGTGGAGTTCTCGTGCGCGAGCCAGCCGAGATAACGAGGCGCAACCGCATGTTCCAGCAGCACAATTCTCTGCGTCACGCTGGCTGGATTGTCACGCCGAAGCAATAAGGCAATGGACTCGCCCGGCGCAAAGCATAGGGTTAGGAAGTCCTTAGCGACCCCCATCGATTTGCGGCGGTCAAGCTGTTGCATGGTCCACCCCGTAGATGGATTCGAAGAGGAATCGTTTGGCACTTCGGTCGTATCCCTTCAATGCCAGCACCTCGCGAATGACTCTTCGCCCGGGGCGACGCTCGACATGAATGATGAACTCGACGGCTTCCCCAATCTCTGCTTCGACGTCGGAGAGCGTCGCTTGCTCATGAGAGCGCATCACGAGGTTGGCGAAACGGGAAAGCGCTTTTGCAGCGGAATTAGCATGGATCGTCGCCAGGGAACCGTCATGACCTGTGTTGAAGGAGTCGAGCAATGTTCGTGCCTCGATACCGCGCACTTCGCCGAGAATGATACGATCCGGTCTCCAACGGAGAGACGACTTCAAAAGATCATCGAAAGAGATGCTGGATTTGAAGGTATCGATCTGACATTCGACGGCCAGAACATTCGGCTTCTGGATGCGAAGCTCAGAGGTATCTTCGATGACGACGATGCGCTCATGCTCCGGGATCGCTTGAGCCAGAATTTGCAGGAGCGTGGTCTTCCCACTGCCGGTTCCACCGCTAATTAGCAGGGTCTTTCCATTGCGAATCTGCGTTTCCAGGAAGTCTGCAAGCGACCGCGTCAGAGTGCCGCGAGCGATGAGGTCATCGACCGTATATCGACGGCTAGTGAACTTACGAATGGTCAGGGCAGGAGCAGGGCGCACAACCGGAGGGATGACCGCCGCCAGGCGGCTTCCGTCCGGAAGCTGGGCGTGCAGCACTGGGTTGTCCTCATCGAGCTTTTTGCCCAGTTGGTTGGCAATGACTTCGAGGCTGGTGCGCAGCCTGGCGGCGTCGAAGGAGACGGCCTCTTCCCGGCGAATGATTCCATCGCGTTCATACCACCAAGATGCATCCGGATTACCCATGATCTCGCTGATGCTGTCATCCAACAACAGCGGCTCTATCGGTCTAAGAAACGGAAGAATCAGCTCGAAGCTCATAGTGTGTCTCACCGATCTGTGAAAGCCCAGTGGTTGGCCGGGCTTCCACGAGGGGATGGAGGAGGCTTATGCGGCCTCCCCCTCAGGGGCTGCGTCATCCTGACCCTGCTCTTCCGGTCCCGACTTCTCGGCGCGATCGAGCTTCAGGATCGTACCGATCCGGATCTCCCAGACCCGCTGTTCAGTTTCCGTTTTCTTGCTGGTATATTCCCGGCTGCGCAGCTCCCCTTCCACCTGTACATGTGCGCCTTTGGTCAGCGTCTTCGCGAACGCCGAGAGCTTCCCGAAGACAACACAACGGTGCCACTCGGTATGCGAGATGTACTGACTGCTGTTCTTGTCCTTGTAGGAGGACTTTGTAGCAAGCGAGAACGTGGTGAAGTTGCGGTTGTCGGCGGTGCGAACCTCCGCATCGTTGCCGAGGAAGCCGATGAGGTTGACTTTGTTCTGGTACATGATTGTGTCTCCGTTTGTTGAATTTCCCGATCTTGTTCGGGTCACACCCGGCGAAGCCTTGCGAGTGGGGCCGGCTCCCAAGTGCCGAAGCTCTGCATTTACGGAGGGTCCCGACAAATCTTTTCGGTGTACTTGCCGAATAAGATTTCGAGGGAAACCGCAACCCTCAGGGTGGCGAAGCCGAAGCAGAAGAGCGAGCTGCCGCAGGGCGCAGGTAAGCCCCCGAAGCAGTGACCGAACAAGCGGCGAAATACAGGACGGCAGACACATCCCAGATCACAGTCATCCTCTTCGCCTTGGCTACGAAGGTTTGCTGCCATCACAGCTACTTTCGGGTGCTTGGGAACTCCATAAGAGGAGTGCACTCGACCGCCTCCGTCGTATGTTGGACCCCTTTCATTCGCCCGGACCCGGCACGAACACAGCGCGGGTAATGCGGCCGAGTTGGCAACAAGATCAGACATCGCATAGGCTCTGGAAAGTCGATTCGTCCTCTAACCGAATGCCTGGTCGGCCCGAAAGCGTACGATCGTCAGTCCGAGAGGATTCACGGCAAGCTGACTGTTCTTGACGTTCTCGCGGAAGACGTACGTGACGCTGGCTGTCCATCGCTCCCGCTTCAGCTCCGTATGATCGGATGGATTGGTATATACCTTTTCAAACTCTACGCGCGCTGAATACGGCGATTGTCGCAGGTCGTCAAGAGCAACATTCTTGACCTCTATATCAACGTACGGCAGTGTGCTGTCTAGCTCGTACGTCTGGATCATTTTGTCCCTGCGTTCCAGCTCGATCACGGCGCGCTGCACATCAGCATTCAGGAAGTAGAGAGAGTTCGTCTGGTCCCGCTTGATTGTGAAGCGGTTGCGGCCGAAGTATAGCTCCGCCCAGCGGGTTAAGTAATACTTGTCCTCGGCTTCTTGCGGGCGGAATTCGAAGTTCCGATAATCGATCGCCTCAGCGCGGCCTACGTCGTTAATGCGGACGATCATCGGGTGCATATTGGCAAGGGCGCGCTGGCTTTCGAAGGTGAGCGCCGCTAAGGTGAGACAGACAACGGCGAGCACCAGAATGGTGATCTTCAAGTAGGTATTCATGACCAGCGGGTCGCCATACTGCTCTAGATATCGCTCCGCCGCGCGCGTCATTTCGGGAGACCCCTTCGTGGTTGTACTCATCGGTCTTTACCTCCGTCTCAAATCGACCTGACAATTGCTGCGCTGTAGCGAGACCCATGCCGGCATCGTGACCGCCTGTCGAACCTGAGAAGATGCTCATGGTCAGCGCAGGAATCTTGAACAGGATGTAGATATTCACTGTCACAAGGATGATCAGCAACGGCAGCTGTTTGCCCATTAAGCCTGGATCAGAGAAGGCCACGATATCCGTGTAATAGTGAGCCAGCAAAGTACCCATGATGCTGAGAACTGCTGCTGCCAAGACTTTATAAAAGCAGAACCCGATGAAGGCGCGAAGCCAACCCCAAAACAAAAACTCGAGCTTATCGAAAACAAGGAAAGGAATAAAGACGGGGCCAAGCAGGCCAACAACAGTGCTGGCAATCGCGCCGTACGCTACGATGACGCTTACTACAGCCGAAAAGAACGCCAGGATCACTTGAATAAGCACGTAGACAATGGCGAAATAGGGATTCGTCAACGCCTTTATTATGCCGGGCCCGCTCGTTGATTGCGCTTGATCCAGGATGCTCAGGATGGTGGTCAAGCTTTGAGTGCCAATAATCGTCACCAGGTATTGCGCACCGCCGTTGATGAAACCCCTTAGGGAATAGCCAACGCCTGGTATGGCGTTGTCGTAAAACCTGACCATGACGTAAGCGAATGTAATGAGCATGAAAAAGTTGAGGAATTTCGCCATGTTGAAACCTGAGCCCCCCTGCGCGGAAGCGAGTGCCTCTTGCACGCCGAACCACACCAGCATGATGGTGGCAAGAGCGATGCAAATGTGAAGCCCCAATGCATCAATCGACGGTGCTGCCGCCGTAGCCAGTGAATCGCATCCTTGGGTGATCCAGTTGAGTATCCCCATCATCCACCTCGCTCTCTGGAGTTGCTCATTTAATAGTTCAGAGCCTGTGCCGCGCCATTGTTGATCGGCGCGATGTTTGTTTGGTAGTTGTTGCTGTAGTCGGCGGCATCCTGAGATCCCGCCTTCATGGCATCCTGCTCTTGCTTCTGGGCAACGATCTCTTGCAAGGTAATCGCCTGCTGTAGCTGGTTGGCTTCCTGTTGCTGGCGGAGCTGGAGGAGCATGGCTTGGTTGATCCGCTGCATGGTCGCCATGTCGGTCTGCTCGGAAGGATCCACCGAATGACTTGCGAACTCCAGGTTTTCGATGTCTTGCTCGCGCTGGATCTCATTGGCTCGCATCGTTCCGAGAGTCTGAAGATTGCTCTCGGTGATCGCATCGCTAAGGTCGCTGGTTGCTCCTTGCGCGGCAATCTGCTGCTGACCCGAAGTGCTCAGGTTAGCGTAGCCGGGAAGAATTCCGGTGCGCGGAATGCTGGCGAACTGGTAGGAATATTGTGCGTTCGTGCCAGTGTTGGCTGTATCCATGACCGGCTGTGAGTTGCCGTACGTATTCGCGGCTTGATTCAACAGCATCCAGTAGGTGGATGGCGATAAATAGGGCTCGTAGAGACTCTGCGGCGCAAGTGACATCTGATACGCCAGGTCGTAGGCGGCGATGGCATTGTTCGCCAGCGTCACGGTATTGGTGAAGATTTGCTGCCCTTGTGCGATCTGCTCGATAGCGTGGGCGGATTGGGTAGGGTCGAAGACGACGCCCCCAAATTGCGCTTGGGCAACCGTTCCTCTGGTCAAGAGCGCGAGAGCTGCGGCGGTCAAGATCAAGCTTTTCATAGCTGGTTCCTTTATGGTTTCGGTGTTTGTGATTAGGGCTGTTTTCTGTTCGATTCGATAGCATTGGCTTCCTTCTCACCTTCCCGGCATACCTCGACCGAGGTACCTGATTGGAAACACTTCTGCACCTCCTTGCAAACCGCTGGACTGTCACCGGAGGCGCATTGCTCTTGTTTCTTACAGCCAGTGGTGATCACGGTTCCGACAACCAAGATCATCGTTGCCAAAATCGAATTGCGCATAGGGACCTCCTTAAAACGTTTGGGGAATATTGTGATTACTATAGGCCGGCAGCAAGAGATCCTGGGTGAAATACACCTTCACCCGATGCCCTTCCCGAATGGTGATGGTGGGCGGTATCTGTATGAAGTGGCCCAGGATGGTTGTTGCCGACTGAGACACGCTGGCGGCTGCTCCGTTAGTAAATGCTTGAGAGCCGCTGCCGCTGAGGGCTCCGCCACCCTGTTCGATCTGCGCTGCCCCGGCAATGACCCCTAACGCAATGGATGTGCCGAAGATCTGCAAATAATGGTTATTGACTTTATCCTTTGGTCCTTCTTCGCCGATCTGGTCGAGGCCATGAAACTGATCGAGGTCAACGCTGTAGCCGTCCGGCATGATCATGCGATGGAAGACGACGGCCATTCGTCGCTGCTGACCAAATCCTAAAGCGCCGATCTTTTTGGCTTCGCCGAGCACGACAGTTCCGTCAGGAACGATCACGTGTTGATGGTCGTGGGAATAGACGGGGTTCGAAACAAACACTTTGACCGGGCCGGCCGCGTCGCCGTCCAGCCGATTCATCAGAATTGTGTCCACGGTCGTACCCTCGTAGAGCACATATGGTGGTCCCACGGCAGAGTCCAAGTTAACTTCAAGCGCACGTTTTCGCTCCTGCCCTTCCTCGGCGCGATCTCCGGTCGCACGAGGAGCAATCAAGCTGCTGTTAACCTCCACGGCATTATTTACGGCCTGCTCCTGAGAGCGGGCAGGGGCGGCACTTGCCTGCCCTGGAAGAGGATCAGCAGGGCGAGAATAGGCGATGTTAGAGGCAAAGCGGGCGTTGTAGGCCAGCTCCCGCTCTTTGGCCTCGAGTTGCTGCTCCTGTTGCTGCTCTGGGGTGAGTTGCTGCGCTTGCGGATTTTGCTGCTGCATCTCCGGAGTGCAACCCTGCCCAGGCACACAGCCGAAGTAGCGACCACCGGGCGCATAGTCCGGATTCGGGTATGCAAACTGCGGCTGCTGCTTCTGCTCAGCCTGAAGCTGGTTCTTCAGGTCTTGTACATTGTTGTCCGTGTTGTCCTGGACTAACGGCTGCGGCGGTTGGCCCTTGAACCCCACCGTCTTTTTCCCGGTCGAGCTGAAGATAGCTGCGAAGATTACAAGCGCTGCGGCGCCTAAATACACGAGCGTCTTGAGGTTCCTCTGCAGAACGCCCTTGGGCTCCATCTTGCTGCGACGGAGTTCGGGTTCCGGACTTGTGTCGTCAGTGAAATCGTCTCCAGCCATCGCGGTTTACCCCTTCGTGGAGCGCGAGAATTCCATCCGCTTCTTGCCCAATTCAACATATCCGTTGTCCATGACCTTCGGAATGATGTAGGTACCTTCGCGGAGGTCGTAGGTGATGAGGTTGGGCTTGCCGTCCCTGATCTCGTAAACGGAGAATTTTTCCGGCGCGTCGGTATGGATGTACGTAAACTTGTCGTCGTGGTAGATCGACTGGATATCGAATGGCGCTTCGTTCGCCTTGAATGTGTAATCAAATTTCAGTTCTACCGGGTAAACACTTTTGTACTCATCGATCGCCTTGTTCACGCGGGATTGGAGCGTTGCTAGTTGCTCCTGCGACTGCGCCAGTTGAGCGGCAGACACAAACTGCGGCGGTCCGCTCGAAGCCACAATTGCGGAGTGGTCGGCGGGCTGGACAATCACCTTCAGGTCAGGCGCTCCGATAGACGCCGAGACATCCTGCAAGGTGAAGCTGTAGATATTGCCCTTGTCGGTGATGAGGTTGAGGTTGGAGCTGATGCCTGTTTTGGCTGGATGCACAAAGCAGAAATTTCCAACTACATCGACAATCCAAAAATCCTTATCCCCTGTGGCCGCTTCCATTATCTTTTCGGTCGCTGGCAGCTCGATCAGAGTCGTGTATTTCACTTTCGCGTGGATCGGGATGATGTCCTCCGAATGATATTGGACCGTCCGGGCCGACTCCTGAGCAACGGCACCAATGGACCCGAGAACCAGGACGAACCCGGCGACAGATGTTAGACGGCGCATAACGATGGCCTCCTTAGCGGTTGGCGGTAGAGTTCGACTGAGCGACCGCTCTGTTTTGCGGCTCGAACGGGTGATCTTGAGCAAGTTGGCGCAGACCATCCGCAATACCGAAGCGCTTGAAATAATCTCGCTTCTTGAGATTGTCGCGAGGATTGTTGGTCGCCATCCAATGCGAGATGGAATCGACGTTTAACTGCACTTTCTTGGAGGTTTGCGCCTTGCGGATAAGCATTTGCCCCGGCGGGATGAGGCTGGCGATTAAGTCGAATTCAGTATCGTTCAGGTGGAACGCCTCACGGTATACAGTGCGATTCATTTCCGGGTTGGCAAGGAAGATTTTGGTGGGGCAACTCTCTGAGACGATCGGCAATAATCCTGAATCTTCAAATTCCTTGATAGATTGAGTGGAAAGTATCATGGCACCGTTGTGTTTGCGCCACGTCTTCTGAGCCTGTACGACATAGTTGCGAATAGTTTCGTTTTTTATGAAGAGCCACGCCTCGTCCAGCAAGAACACTTTAAATGTTGCCAGCTTATCCGGATCGACGATCTCAGCGTTAGCCCGGTGGAGCACGTAAAAGAGCAGCGGCTCTAAGACTTCTGGGGTATCGTCCCAACCGTGGAAATTGAAGGTCTGAAAGCGGGAGAAGGATAGCGTGTCCACGACGTTGTCGAAGAGAAAGCCATACTGGCCGCCTCGAGTCCAGCGGTATAGGCGTTCTTTTAGCCCACCGATGATGCTCCCAAAGTTGGAGACCGTACGCTGCTCGGGCTCCAGTACGTACATCCGCTCGATAGCATGCCACAGCTTACGCTCTTCCTTGAAGTCCATGCGGTAACGCTCATCGTCGCCCTCGATGAGGACGCGGAAGAAAGAAAAGAGGAACTGCAAATTGTCTTTTGTTGAAGGGAGTGAAAACGGGTTGATGGCGAAGTCACGCGACTCCTGCCCGACACTCAAATATGAGCCACCGAAAATGGAGGTAAGCGACTGAAAGCTGGCTCCGATATCGAAGATGAAAGTTAGCGGACGATATTTCTGCGCGTTCTGCAGGATGAAGTTGCAGAAGTAGCTTTTTCCGCTGCCGGTCATGCCCAGAATCAAGGTGTGGGGGACTTCCCCGTTGTGCAGGTTGAGGAAGTACGGCGTAGCATTTTCAGTTTCGAGCACCGCGAGATACTCGGCGTCCAGATGTGCATTGTGTTTCTCGCCAGCGAGAATCGTAAAGAAGAAAGACAGGTCGGCGTAATTGGTATTCAACAAGTAGAGCTTTCGCAGATTCTGCGCATGATTGCCGGGCACTGTGGCAAAGTAGGCGTTGAGCTGGTTGTACGTCTCGGCGAATAGATTGCCATCCGCATTGCTAAACACTCCGCTGAACTCACCCGCGAGCTGGTCCAGCTCTCGTTTGGTGGACCCATACATCACGATGGTCAGCGAGAAGTCACCTAAGGAATGACCATCGCCGAGAGCTCGCAGGCAGTCGCCTAGGTTCTCGATGTCGTCCTGCTTGGACTCGTCTACCAGCACATCTCGAGGATTGACCTTGGTGGCGTCATTGCCCATCTGCGAGATGAACCCCGTCTTGGTTACATTGAAATGCCGGCGTCGTTTCGTTATCTCCTTGCGTGCCCTGTTCATCGCAAGAGGGGTCCACTCCGTGACTACGTGGAAATTCGCCGGTATCTTCAACAATTGGTCGAGTACCAAGGGCCGCGTCTCGGCGATGACCTCTTTCATGGTGAGCACACGTACAGTGTGATTGCCCACACGCAAATGATCCCGCTCTGCCTCGATGTCAGAATTGACCACTTGATAATCGAGGAATTGTGTGGTCTGAGGCTTCCCGGCTATTCGCCAGTCGTCGTAGTTGAGCAACCGGCGGAAGAAACGCAACTGCCCCTGTTGGTCGAGGACTTCAATACGCATGAGGTCGTTAAGCTGGCGCGTGAAGGTCTTAACTCTCTGATCCAGCCGCCCCAAGTTCTGCTCGATCCGCGAGCGCAGCAACACCTTCATGCTGTTGTTCGTAAACTGCGCCTTGAGCTCGCCGATCGCACCGGCTGGGTCGCGAAGGAGCTGAGCGAGAGCTGCGGCTATGCCGGTTTTCGATCGTGACCCTTCGAGCACGATGGCATAGAAGATTTCGACCTGATACAGGTGGTCTTTTTTGGCTTCAAAGAACTGCCTGCGCTGCTCGATGGCAGCCTCTACTACGGGGTCATCGTAATGGGCGAAAGGTATGTCGGGACGATTCGATTTGAATAGGTATTGATAGACGTGAAAGCCGGGACCGAAGGCTTTTAAGGCCGCCTCCAACCGCTTGACGGCGTAATCCTGCGCCGTGCGGTCGAGGCTTTCGTAGTCCACGCCGGGCACGCTGAGAACCATGCCGATGTCACCACTCTTGGTCAAGAATGTGGACTTGTTCCAGAAACCGTACAGGTTGATATGGTCATTCAGTGCAGCCGCCTCTTTCCATGGTTTGATGACTTTGTCGAGTCGCAACATCAGCGGACCTCCACACGCGGAACCTGCTGCTTGGCAGCGTCATAGCGAAGTTCGTACCGTTCCGATCTCGCGAGGATGCGAAGAAAGGCGGGGTCGCTATTTGTAACCCAGTGTCCAAAGGTAAAGCCGCCGATAAACAGGGCCAATCCAGCAAGGACGGAGTTGAAGAGGTTGAAGGCTCCGACGGAGGCGACACAAACAAAGTAAAACAGTGTGCGCTCTACACCCAGATAGGTGAGGGGCTTATGCAGACTCTTGAAGACTCGGTTTGCTCTGACTCGTGCTGTACGATGGTCTGTCATAAAGCCTCTCGCCGAGGGAGATACGGTCCTAGGAGAAACAGGTAGAGCGCCATCTCAGACACCCCAAAGCCATGTCAAGACGTTGACAGCAAGCACCGCGATACCGGTCCCAGCGGCGACACCAGCAAGCGCCTTTTTCGCGCCCGGTTCTCCATGAGCAAACCCATAGCCTCCGATCACAATCGCGACGAGACTTGCGACCTTAGCAACGGTTCCGGTGAAAAGGGTTTGGATCGCAGTGAATCCTGTATCAAAGGGCGACCCGCCCTGTGCCATAGCGGTCGCAGAAGCGACGAGCACAAAGGCTAGTAGAACAGAAGCTGAGCGCGTCCTCCTAGACCTGAGACCGGGCGCGATATCTACAGAGAATCGACTTCGGAATAGACGTGACATTCACACCTCCAGCAGGACCTAGAAGTCAGCTGCTTAATGTCGAAACTTAAGCGGCGACGCACTCGTTGTCCAAGACTTTTACGATCAATCTTGATGCGTCCAAACTATCAAGCGGTAATCAGTGGATTTTCTAAGCGCCCCAGAGACACGTTTAGAAAGCCCCAGCGCTAAACTGTGTAGCTAATTTGCCGCGCGACCATCACCGTGTGAACGGCCGGCTCTGTATACCTTGCGATTTTGATGGCATAGTCTCGCGCCTAGATTCTGACGTGGATTCAGGCTCTTTTTTGCCGCAGACGACATTTCGAGATCCTAGCCCGAGGAGTATATTTTCAGCCAAAGCAGTAGCGAATTCTCCGTCTTGCGGTCGGTGAACAAGTACTCGTTGCAAGGGAGCAATGTCGGACATTCGAAGCGCCCTGACTCCTGCCGGCAAGTTCTCACATACCCCCTCAGGAAGCAGAGCAAACCCGACATTACTCCGTACTAAATCGAATGCCTCACCCGGGGATGTCACTTCAGCTACAAATTGGAACTCTCCGCATTCGGCAACGAGTCGTTGGAACAGTCCCGGATGTGTTCGGTTCGATCCATTCGAGATCAACATTGCCCCCCGCAGATCGTTAATACTCGCCTCACACACAGTAGAGAAGCGATTACGATCAGGCACGACCGCAATCCATTGCTCAGTGCCGATGGGAATCGTCAATACTCCTGGATGATCGATCGGCGCGAAAGTGATTCCCGCACGGATAATACCCTCCTCGACCGCTTTCAGAAGATCGTTTGTAGGGAGAATCCGAAGGCGCAGGTCACACTGGCGAAAGCCGGCTTCTCGCAATCCCAGAACGATTCGGCGGACCCGCAGGGACGCGAAAGGAGAGTGGGCAATGATGCACTCCGAAGAGGTTCTTCTACTCATTGCTTGACCTCGCAGAATCGCTCGTGAGAGGTCGCTGTCGAAGCGTTTTAGAATCTGATCTACGTCCTGTACGAACATCCTCCCGGCGTTCGTCAACGAGACGAAGTGGTGATCTCGCTCAAGAATCTGAAACCCAACATCCTCCTCGCATTCGCGGACCTGGCGGCTGATTGACGGTTGGGCAACGTGTAATCTTTCTGCCGCCTTACGGAAGTGCAGTTCGCGAGCGACGGCCAACATGTATTGCAGTTTCCGAATAGACGGAGCTGAACTCATGAGATTGCGGTCCTTCCGTGAACAAGTAACAGGCGATGACTCTAGTACTTTGATGTGGCCTCTACCTACTAAAGGCACTTTCATGGTGGCTTTGGGGCGTCGCCTCAGAAACTCTCTGTGGACTTGCTCAACGTAATGATCGCTGGTGATCTTTACACGCGATCTTCGATTGACTACTCTCTGGGACAGTCGTCATTATGTCGCCAAAGGAATCCATCTGGCAGGGGCTGACATGGACCTGGGCCTATTCGACTGGGCATCAGGCTTCTGATCAGAGATTAGAGGCCGCCGCGAGAGCGGCGTGGCCCTATGCAATGCTTTGCGCTTGGACCTACCTCAACGACCATCACGCTGCTCACGATTTGATGGACCTTGCGGTCGAAAGTACGTCACAATATGCTCTCCGACGCCAGGATCTCCCCGTCAGGAATTTAGTGTGGAGGATGAAGAGCGTCATTCGGCGCCGTGCGCGGCAGCAGGTTGCGCGGAGGCGATTCGAAGTGCCCTACGGCTCGCTTCTTGAGGTCGAAAAGTTCCATTTTGTAGAGCCGGACGCCGAAAATCGAGTTTATGCGGAAGAGCTGATGGATCGTCTGACGCCTTTTGCTCAGTCAATCGCAAAATGGCGTTGGCTGGGATTCTCATGGAGAGAAATTGCCCAACAGCTTGAAATGGATCACACTGTCGTTCGTCGTGCATTCTTTCGGGAGATTGCATCTTTGCTTAACGCAATCTCTTCCAAGGACGAGTCCAAATGAAACTAAGATGGCGTAGATCATCCCGCATAGAAGAAGCGTTTGAGCGCTGGTTCCATTACCAGTATCAGGACCTGGTGCTCTCGGGGCGTGTTTCATCTCCAAGCGTGCCATGCCTAGATGGGGCATTCCTGCGAAAGCTCGCTCGCAAGTCGTCTCAGATCCGGTTTTCAGACATGCGGGTCGAGCATGCGGCAAGCTGTCCAATCTGCATGCGAAGACTACTTGGTTTCCGTAAACGGGCGGCGTTTCAGCGCCGACGGCTGATTTTTGCTACTGCTGTCATTTCCTGCCTGCTGATAGCCATTTCGGTCGTCCTGAGCGTCCGCCATGCGATTCCATTGAGACAGCCAGCCGTGAGTTCGGTGGCGGTCGCCAGGACTGTTGATCTATCTAGCAAAGGGACATTTCGAGGGGAACAACCGAGTCGGGTGCAATCAGTATCCCTACCAAAAGGAGTGGTAAAGCTTACGCTTATTCTGCCGCGCTTCAGCGAACCAGGTCAGTATGCAGTCTCGGTGACCCGTAGCCGGTCGGATGTTGACCTTATCGCAGGTGCGCACACCTACACCAAAAGAGAAGGCGCAAGCGAGGAGTTGTCTGTGCTGCTGGACCTGAGGCTGGCTTCACCAGGCCAGTACTTCTTGTCTACCACACGTGAGCAAGATGAAGCGTCTTACTACTATCCGCTCGAGATTCAGTAGGCTAATGGGGAAACGGGTTCTCTCATGAGCCAAAAGCGTACTTAGATTGTGTCTTCTGGCTATGGATTCAGCCTGTGCGAGACACGCGGCCGCGACAGATATTTTCGATAGCGAGATTAAGCTGACTGTCGATCCCCGACCTTCGCTTTCGCCAATCAAACTCCACAAACTTGTCAGGTTCGATCGCGGTGCCCTCCAGAACGGATCCTTTCCATGTGTAATATGCCCCGGTAGGAAGTGCTAGGCGGTATCCGTGGCCCACCTTCACTGACGTAGCGGAGAGAAGTCTACCTGCAGTTTTTTCGCCGACGATTGTGGCCAACCCATTCTCGCGGGCGAAGGCAACGATCATCTCCGCAGCGCTGGCGGTGTGGCGGTCCACAAGTAGGAGAATGTTTCCGTGGAAGCTCTTCCTGCCCAAACCTTCGGTCTCGAGGACGATCGGCGCCTTCGTGAGGATCGCAGGACCATAGCGGAACGCTAAGAGCCAAAGGAACTGCTTCGATGATGGAATCCCGTTGAAACGCCGGAAGGTCTGCTTCTCTACCTCCAAATCGTTTGGAAGTCGATTTTTGTCGAGGGTGAAGCCGACTGGAATCCTGTCGGGCGTGAGCAGGCTCATCACCCGTAATGCGCCGATTCCTCCGCCTGTATTTCCACGCAGATCAATGATGAGACAGTCCATGTTGCCCAGAGTTTCGACGGCACGAGAGATCTCGTTTGCAACCTCAACTCCGATGAGCCCTGGGAACATCGTTACCTTTAGATACCCCACACCTTTGCCAAGAGGTCTGGCTTCAACGAGATCGGGCTCAACATAGTGAAGCTTCTTCCCTTTGGGTCTTGCCACTTCCACACTGACACTAAGCTTCCGTTCATCTTCTGCACTTATTTCCACGGTCGACTTTTCTCCCATGACAAAAACAGGATGCTCTGGCGGCGTCATCTCTCTGCCATCGAGACTCAGCAGGATGTCTCCCGGTTTGATACCTGCGAGGGCCGCGGCGCCCCCACTGTGGACGTCCTGGAATATCCAGCGCCTACCGAAAACAGTCTCATCGGCAAGGTAGGTCGCGCTTAGGGCAGCCTTGCTCGATGCTCTTCGCGCACTGCTGTGAAAGAACCCTAGGTGCGACGTATGGAGCTCAGTCAACAAGTCGCTCATTGCCCGTTCAAAAGTGCCTGCCGAATCGGCGGCTTCGATGGCAGGCCGATGACGCTCTACGGAGGCTCGCCAATCATCGTTCAGTCTTTCGGGCGCATAAAAACGCTTGTGGAGCGTCGTGAGAACACGGCCAAGAATCTCGTGCCGCTGGGTTAACGAGAAAGAAGTTTTAGTGGGAGAAGACGGGGTCGCAATCATGGAGTTCTCCTTCGGGCGGGTGCGGCTTCTGAACCGCCAAACAGGTTGCCACGTGGGTCTCCTACCAACTCAAAGCTCGCCCAATAGAAGGGAGGCGCACCAGATCTAAGCATTTCAAGCTGAGCCTGCCTCAGCGCTTCTGCCTTGCCCTCGTGGTGGCCCAGATGAGAGTAGAACACCGTCATCAGTTGCGTGGTGGCGTGATCTTCAAGTTCCCAAAGTGTCGACACGACACTTTGTGCTCCAGCTTCGATGAAAGCGTTCACGATATTGGCAACTCCAGCTTGCCCCACCGGACCGACACCGGTATCGCAAGCCGAAAGTGTCACGAGGTTTGCGTTAAGAGTGAGATTTCGGATCTCCCGCACCTGGAGTAGGCCGTCATCCGCGGGTTGATCCTGGGGCGCAAACAGAAGGGCAGACCGGTCAGGATATTCCATGTCGGCATACCCGTGCAGCGCCAGATGAAGCACGTTGTATTGGCCAAGGGGAAGATGCTTGAACCGCGTCTCCGTCGCGGATGCACCCAGAAGAATGGTGCTTGGTCTAGGAAGGTCTGCCGCGATAGATTCAACTTCGTAGCGACTTGCCGGCAGCGCGACAAGCTCACTTCTCTTGGGGCCGGAGACTGCGCGAAAAACGGTTGCGAGAAAGCCTTGTGGACGAGAAGTGTTTGTCCATGCCGCGACACCCAGATATGGCAGATCGTCTACGGCGATGCGGCCCTCACGACGTCTCAGAACATCCAGCACCGTTCCCGACGGCGCAACACTGACTTGGTGAGAAGCAAGAACGTACTGCTCCCCGTCCATAAGTGCGGAGAAGGGAAGGAGGTGAAGGTCGCCATCGGGAATCACAATGACATCTTGCTTTTGCTGGTACTCGGGAACCGCGCCAAGTAAGTCATGAAACACTTGTTGCGCCAAACCGCGATCTGCCTGTTGCCGCAGAATTGAGGAGCGGTACTGTTTTGTCTCGCGCTCCAGCACGGCTTTGGGCGGAAGCGTGTAGCGATGAACAGCGACATTCGTGATCGCGAGAACATAAGACTGAGGCTCATTCAGGACGTATTCGAGCAAAAGTTCTGATGACCGAAGGTCATGCTGCAGCCCTCGAAGGTCAACTGGATTTACCGCCGAGCGGTTCCACAATGAGTCCGCGCTCGCCTGTTGCTCACTGTCGTAGATCGTTTCTAGAATGTGCTGTCGCGTGGTGGGGTCGTCGGTATTTAGCAGCTCGAGGTTCAGATTCGTCAAGCGCTGTTCTGCTGTCGTAGGCTCATGAGGCGGGATGACTTCATGATGCTCTATTGCCTGCTGTTCCAACCGACCCCGTGCTTTCTCTATCACGCGGAAGGCATCGGTATCCCGTCCCTGGTCGCTAAGAGAAGTGAAATATTCGGCGTAGACGTTGCTTAGGTCTGCGAGCAGTTGCCGTTCAATTGTCGGTGTCGGGACCTTGGTGAGGAATGCGTCGATCATGTCGGTGCTCTTTTGATAGAGAGAATTCGATTCTTTGACATCTCCCAGTTTTGCCTTGATCTTGGCCTTGATGGCGAGATTTCTCGGCACGAAATAGAGCTCGTCCGGAATGTGCTGATTCGCCGCGATCGCTTCGTTGATAGCCACGAGCGCCGCTTGTAATTGGCCTGCGTGCTCAAGTGCTTCGGCAAGCGATCCATCGGCCTGGGTCAATCCGCGCCAATATGAAAGGTCGCCCGCATACCGAACAGCCTGTTGATAGTCGGCGATTGCCTGATTTAATTGTCCCTTCCGCTCGTAGACACCGGCCCTGGTCTGGTACAGCTCAAAGAGATGTCCTGCGAGATGGTAGGCAGTCACCCGCTGCATCGCTTCGGTTGCGAGCGCAAGCGCCTCCTGCGTTCGTCCCAGACCGCCAAGCGCCTCTATTTTCGAAGTGATCGCGATGGTTGGATATGCAACGCCGTGTGTTTTTTCGGCGACCCTAATCGCTTCATTTAGCGGTCCAAGAGCCTCCTGGTACTTCTGGAGTTCGACGAGGCCCGCCCCGTATACGCTGGCATAGCGAACGCGAGCAGCTGGATCGGCAACTTTGGCAACCGTCCATGCCTCGATTACATCCTTCTTCGCTGTGCCAATGTCGCCGAGCAGGAACGCCGCGATCCCCTGCTCGCCGATGGCTCTGGAAGCCAGCAAATAATGGTGCTGCTGTCGTGCTAGGATCTCGACCTGGGCCCAGGTACCGCGTGCCATGCCTGCGTCGTAGTTAACCTCAAGCATGCCGAGAATTGTCAGAATTCGAAGTCGGGTCTCTGAGTCCTTTGCTTCTGGCAGCGCCAGTTCCTTGGTCAGCGATGCGATCTGGGCAGGAAAGCTGACCGAGGACTCGCTCTGAGCCGGAACCTGGCTGACCCGCGCGTAGAGCGCTTTTGACAATTCATGTTCTTGGAGGCATTCAAGTTCGGCTTGATGATAAAGAGGTGCAGCGGCGATCCAGCTGTTGAGCCATGACATCTCATCGGCTCGCTCCAAAAGCACCACCGGCGTACCACGTTTTCTATGATCGAGGACGTGATACCCAATCGCACCCGCCAAGACAGCCAGGAGGAAACCGGCGGCAATGCGAAGAGTAGGGGAGACAGCGATTCGCATAGCACATTGGTCGTTCAGCTGATAATGGTGACAGAAACTGTTTCACAAATCAATTCCTGTAACTTCTGACCCAAGGCGCGATACGAAGCCGGTTGGAAAGTGCGGACAAGTTAAACACCTTAGAATGAGTATCAAATGGCAACACAGATCCCACTGATCTTGTAGCAAGTCTCGCGATTACTTTCGTGTAGCCGACCACTCGCGCCCGAACCCGCGGAGACAATGGGGTTCACTCAGCAACTCGGCCCGTATGCGCCAACTGACTTTCGGCTTGGTTTCTCCTCGCGAACAGATTGGTAAACACTGGCCGAGTTTTCGCGAGAGCCAGAATTCCGTTTACGTGTCATGACCCTGCCGAAGATACCTTGAAATGCCTAAACGTTCCGCCGCGATGCTTCCCGGATATCAACGTTGATCAAGAAAGTCTTGGACTCTTGTGGAAAATGCGGCCATTCTCTGGAAATCGAGGTGTTTATGGCGCGCTCTCTCCCACGATTCACTCCTCGTCCAGTCGATCGGAATCCGTTTTCGATCACGGAATTTGAGCCACTTCTCGACAGCTCGCAAGCCGCGGCTCTATTACGAATTCATCCGAAGACATTGCAGAAGATGGCGCGCCGTGGCGAGATTCACGGAACCCACGTTGGCAAGCTCTGGCGATTCCGTGCCTCTGACCTGAATGACTGGCTCCACCGCCAAGAGCGGGCCAGCTGACAGCCTCTCAAAAGTCGCACGCATAACGCTTAAGGTCTACCAATCCAACGAGCGGACCGGTATCTTGGGACCAGCCATCCGTACCCTCAACGCAGAAGGAGAAGCGCATTGAAAAGGACACGTTATCAAGACGGAAGTTTGAGGCTTAGAGACCGCTCGGGTGAAAAAAGCTGGGAGCACCGATGGTACGAAGTGCAAATCGACGGATCACGTCGCCGTCGAAGTACAAATCTTGGACCTCTTTGCGAATACCCGACGGAAGCGGCGGCCCTCAAAGCCGTCTCGGCTCTCGGAACAAACATTGGCTCGATCGGTGTGCCTCTTCCGTCATTAGGTACTTTGAGGTGCCCGTCTCGCAGCTTCCCGGCTTCGCGATAGATGAAACACAGATCGCCATAAACAGGAAATATTGGACGCCAAGTCCGTTTATCGAGAGGCTGGAAAACGTTATGTCTTAAGCACTTGATGCTCCAGCTACAAAACCTGACACGAATAAACACAGATGAACTACGCATGAGGTCAGAAATGTCCAGAGCAACGATTAGAAATAACCATTTGTCCAGCGAACAAGCCACCATCGCAACCAAGATGAGCGAGTCTCATAAAGCGCCGAAAGGAAGCCGCAATGCATCCTCGATTAATTTGGATGACGTGATCTTCTTGCGTCTACCCGAGGTAAAGGCGGTCACGGGTCTTTCGAAGTCAAGCGTCTACGCGCTAATTCGAGAGAGGGGCTTTCCCCAGCCTGTTCGGCTTGGCGCGCGCGCAGTTGCCTGGGTCAGATCCGAGGTCAGGCAGTGGGCTGCAGAGCGCGTGAACGCGTCTCGATGAGCTGCTGAACCCCATTGCGCGGACTGCCGCGGCGACCGATCTTCCCGGAAAGGCGGACTTCTTCGAGGAAATCCGCCCAGCCTTGCATCATGACGCGACGCTGAGGTAGGTAGAGGGCCTTGTTGTACGCCGCTTCGACTTCGTTCTTCGGTGCATGAGCGAGTTGCATCTCGATATGAGGCCGTGCGTATCCCATCTCATTCAGGATTGTCGATGCTACGGCACGAAAGCCATGGCCCGTCATCTCTCCTTTATAGCCCATCCGTTGAAGCGCACCGAGCATCGAGTTCTTGTTCATGTAAGGGCAACTCCGCTCGCCAGGAAACACCCAGACATCATTCCTACGACGTTCCCACAGTTCGTCCAGCACGGCGAGCAGCTGACGAGAAAGCGGAACTACATGGGGGCGCCTCATCTTCATCCGCTCAGCAGGTAAACTCCACTGCTTTTCTCTGCGGTCGAACTCCGACCACTGTGCCGGAATCAGCTCGCCCGTGCGCACAAACACAAGCGCCATCATCTGCAATGCGAGCCGCACGAAATGTGATCCATCATAGAGGTCAATCTTTTTTAAAAGGGTTGGCAGCTCAGACGCATCCACTCGAGCGAAATTTGTTGTGACGCGCTGCTTGAGAATGTCGGAAGGGCGGAACGCAGCGGCTGGGTTCTGTTCGGCGAGCCCAAATGCCATTGCATATCGAAAAACCTGTTGAGTATTCTGCAGCGCCCTGCGGGCCACATCCGCTGCACCCCGCTCTTCGATTGCAACGATCATGTTTGCGATCTCCGGCGGCTTAATGGCGGCGATGGGGCGATTGCCGATGCGGCTTAGAACATCTTCCTTGAGACGTGTGTCAGTGTTCTGAGCATAACGTTCGACCTTACCCACCTTCCATTTCTCAAACCACTGTGCGGCGACCTCACGAAATGGGTTCACCACCTCGCCATTTTCCTCTGCCTCGGTTCTTCGTTTGGACTCCAGTTCGGCACTCTTTTCCGCTTTCCGCTCCGCCATGGGATCAGTCCTACTGAGCAATTGGGCGCGTGCCGTGGCGTGCGCGGCACGTGCGTCCACGAGGCGGATTAAGGGGTAGCTGCCGAATGCCATCAGCCGATATTCGCCTTGAAAACGGTATTTCCAACGCCAGAGCTTGGAGCCGTTCGGTTGGACAGCCAGGAACAATCCGTGCCCATCTGTGAGGTGATAGGGCTTGGACCTAGGTTGAGCCGCCCTGATCTTTAAATCCGTAAGAGTCATGATGGGCATCCCTGGGGATACGATCATGACTGCGCCTCTCCGTATCCCCATTTACGGTGTAGATTGTGGGGATACTGGAGGCCAATGTATCCCCATATTCATTCGGCTTTCATCCTACCACGATGGACGTATACGAACGAGTATCCTGTTTAAAATGATGAGTTTGAATTGGCGGAAGGATGAACTTCTTCGGACTTCCCTAAACTGTAGCAAACCGCCTAAAACCGCGATATTGGTTGCCCCCCAGGGATTCGAACCCCGATATGCTGCTCCAGAGGCAGCTGTCCTACCATTGAACGAGGGGGCAATGCGGTCAACAAGAAAGCCTGCAGACCTGCCAAGCTCCTATCAATAGTAGAGGCTGAATATGCTGCGGTCAATCGGACCATCGATCCCCCGTTCCCTGGGCGAGTGCACCAGGGGGTCCGCCGCGCTGTGATGCTAGTTGAAATAGAAGTGCGTGTCCGGGTTCCGGCTACGGCGCCATGCGCATCTTTGAAATAGTTGGGATTCTCCGCGGCCTTGAGCGGGCCGGCCGGCAATGGGGTTTGCGCGTTCACCCGCATCGCCAGCAGCATCAGCAGCAACACGGCTGGTTTCACAAATAGCCTATTTGGTCGCGTCCAGTAGCAAGACCCAATCGCCGTCACCGGCCTGGTTGTTTCCGGACGGGGTAAATTGCTGGGTCCCCTTATTGGGGAACGGCTGTGCGGAGGTGTAGGCTCCGCTGCTGGGATCAAACCACCTGGCGGTTGCGTTGGCCTTGAGGCTTGCCATGTTCACGGTGACGGTCCGTGCGGTCGGCATGTAGACAACAACGAATCCACCATCCAGCGTCCTGGAGGCAGTGGCATAGTCGCTCTTGCTGACATTGGTTTGCTTGATGTCGCCGAATGTTCCAAACCCCGCCGTAACCACCGAGTGGTCTTGGTCGGGAACAAGATCCTGCCACGGTATGGACGCAAAGAAGTCTTTCCAGATGGTAAATTGCGTCACCCCTGGGGTGTCGATATTTTTCTGCCACCCGTCCTTGAACGACCAGGTGTACATGTTGCCGTAGAACTGCCCCTTGGCGCCGGTCAGCATGGCCCAATATTCTTCGCGTCGAAGGACGGCAGGCGTCCCGAAATCGGGAGGCTGGCCGACATTCTCGAGTTCATAGTGCGCTTCCATCAGGAATACCGGCATAACCGGAGTGTGGTTGTAGTTATGCAACACCTGAATGTAAGTTGGCCCGTATATGTAAGCGCCGTTGATCGAGATGATCGCGGCCCATGAGGGGTCACCGAGGGAAGAGCCAAAGGGAGGGTTAAACTCAACCGTTTGAATATGCCCGGGATCCGCGGACTTGAGGCCCTTGGCCACTGCCCTGACCAGGGCGTCATCACTCTCTTTCTGCCAACCCATAAAATCGTTGCCGCTCAGCCAGGCGACGTTGGGAAATTTCTTGTAGCGGTTGCCGAGATATTGACCGTAGGCGTTCGCGGCAGCGAGGCCGTTGTTGCGCAGTGTCATCAACCATCCCGCAGTCTCGATGGGATCAATGAAGATCAGTAGGTTGTGCTTTGCCGCCATCGTGACGATGTGGTCAAGGCGTTGGAAATAAGCTTCGTTGGGCTTGGAGAGATCGTACTGGGTATGATCTTTACCCCGGTGGAGGAATCCGGTGAAGGGACGAATGCCGTCCGGGGTGGTGGCGTAGGTGTTGGTGGGAAAGTCGCGCCCGGCATTGAGTACGTCCACCCAGCCCAGGGTGTTAAATCCGTGAGCCTGCCGGTCGGCAAAGAAGTCTTCGATTTCCTTCTCGTTCAACCTCGATATCAATCCTTGTGGCGAATCACCGGCGATCAGGAACGGGGCGTTATTCTGGTCGACCAGATAGCGCCCGTTGGCGCTGACCTTGACAGGATAAGCTGGTGCGACGGCGGCGGGCGCCTTAGGTGGCTCGGTAGCGACTGGCGCCGGCGTCGTCGTCGTCGGTCCACAAGACATCAACCATGGCAGCGCGACCAACATTGCGCAGAAACGATTAAAACGCGGGAGGTTTTTCATTTTGCTTTTCGTAACTTCGTCCTCGGTGGGTTGTATCCAGCGAGCCCCGGTCCCCGTGGCCTCTCAGGATACAACTCAGGATGGCGCCGATCTTCCAACCGCCCGCCAGCTCCGACACTAGAACATTATCGGTATTCAGATCTCATTGGCGGCGTAATCGCGGCCATCAAGTCGCAGATTTTGCAAGAGGTTGTTGCAAAATTGCCTTGGGGCCACCATACAGTCCTGCTCGATAGGGTCAAGGATCATGCGACCCGGGGGGAAAGTGTGCGCCTTAAGCGCCTTATGCGCCATAAGCCCCGGGGAAAGTGTGCGCCTTAAGCGCCCTATGCGCCATAAGCCCCGGGGAAAGTGTGCGCCTTAAGCGCCCTATGCGCCTTAAGTCCCCGGGCCGACGACTTTTGGGTCTTCGACTTTGGCCCATAGGGTTGCATGCCGTCCCGGTCCGGCGGAGGTTCCGCGATGGATGAGGCCGAGGGTCATCAGTTGTTCGAGAGCGAGGTCGATGCGCTCTTTACTTAGATGGCGATTGAAGAGGGCCCTGATCTGGACCCTGGATAAGCCTTCCGGGGTGACGTCGAGGGCCTGGCTGATGCGCTGGGCGGTGGGATCGATGGGAGCGGTGTCGAAAAGGAGGCGGGCGCTGGCACAGCAGTAGTCCCACACGGCGAAAGCGGCCTGGAGATGGCAAGCGTCGATCAGCGAGCTGCTATCGAGTGCGGCATAGATGGCGCTGAGGCGCAGGACCTGGGCTTCGGCGCGGCTGGTGGCGGCGCCATATGCATCTTCGCGCCCCTGGCTCAAGGCAGCATAGCGATCGTTCCACAGCTCTCGCGCGGCTGAGGTGCGCGAGAAAAGGATTTCATTCTGACCTTTCACCCAGGCGAGGGTACGGCTAAGCTCAGCGGCCAGGTCGGACTGCTGCTCGGGGGGAAGGCTGCCGCCATCGGGTAGAGATTTGCTGCGACGCACGCTGGTCCAGAGACAACGGTTGGCAAAACCGTTGGCTGATTCGGTGTGGCTGAGATGGTGGGCGAGCTCGGCTTTTGTGACGTGACCCACCAGGCTGATATGAGCCGCAGTGGCTTGAACAGCGCGGCGGCCGTCGTGGGCACAAAGATCGCCGCCGTCCCAGGCGCAACGGAGCAGAGGGGAGAGCTGGCCGGTGTCACGGCCGAGGGCGTGGAGCACGGACGCGAATTCCTCAGAGAGCAGGAAAAGACGGCGGTCGACGACCGACTGTTGATCGCGCAGCGCATGGAGGATGGTAGCCGGTGTGGGGCGAGCGGTGGTGACGCGACCTGTAGACCAGAGCGGGTCTGCTTCGGCGAGGAGGCCGGAGATCTGGCGCCAGCTGGTTCCCTTGCGGGCCTTGCTCGATTCGCCGACGAGGACAACGAAGAGATTGAGACCGTGGCGCGTGGCACCGACACGGCAGTGAGGG
>Ga0182015_10001576_pt1 | contig 29677 bp, 26 predicted proteins | sample 712P3MmetaG_FD_120478 | JGI IMG/M metagenome (GOLD analysis project Ga0182015, IMG submission 120478) | Permafrost microbial communities from Stordalen Mire, Sweden - 712P3M metaG | ecosystem: Environmental > Terrestrial > Soil > Wetlands > Permafrost | place: Sweden: Stordalen | collected... | reverse complement strand
TGCAAGCTTGGGATAGCATCCACCAGTGCGAGGGCTTGCTGTGAATCGTTACGATTGGCTCCGGTCAGTTGAATAGCGAGAGGAACCCCGCGACCGTCGCAAATCAGATGACGCTTGCTGCCCAGCTTGGCCCGGTCAGTCGGATTCGGCCCCGTCTGTGCCCCCCCAAAACTGCCCGGATCGAACTGCCGTCTACCACTGCCCCCCGACCAGTCGATCTGCCCGTAGCGGGCCAGCCAATCGAGCAGGCAATAGTGGATCAGTTGCCAGATTCCCGCCCGTTGCCAGTCGCGCAACCGCGCCAGCAGCCCATGCCTGCACCACAACCCATCTCTTGCGGCAGCACCTTCCACGGAATACCACCGCGCAGGACGAATACAACGCCTGTGAGACATGCCCTGTCCGCTAAGCGCGGTCTTCCGTCCTTGGGCTTGGCCTTGGCGACTGGGATAAACGGTTCGACCACTTCCCACAACCCGTCAGGCAAGAGTTCGGTGGCCATTGGACAACTCCCGTCCGTAGGGATGGTCCAACCTTTCGACGGGTTGCTGGAGAAATGCGCTTCGTTAGACGCTTTAAGGCTTGAACTCCACCGCCACCGTCGTTTCCACCACCACTGGCTGGCCGTCAACGCGGTAAGGCGTGAACCGCCACCAACGCAGGGCATCCATCGCGGCCTGTGCCAGCAACTCCGGCCCATTCCGTGCGTGCATCTTCACCACTGACCCGTCGCGCCCCACTACTACATCCAGCACGATCACGCCTTTCAGATTCGCCGGTCGCGCCGCCTCGGGATAGTCGGGATCCACACGGTGAGTCACCAGCTTCTCCATCACGTCGGCTGAAACCTGGGCCTGAGGCTGCGTCGGTTCGATTGTCTTTTCGTTCTGCTGCAGGCCGGACTCCAGATCTTCCCATCCGCGATTCCAGTGCCACCACAAAACTGCCAATAAGATTGCGATCGACAGCAACAAGAAGGTCCATCCCCGCAGACGCCGCTTGCGGGTAGGAGGCTGCGCACCTCCCGATCCCCCACTCTCGGAACCTTTCCCCGCGGCGGTTTCGATGGGAATCGTCGCGCGGACCGTCAACTCCGGTTCCGCTTTCGCTTCTCCGGCCCAATCGAGAATTGCCGCGCGCTGCTCCGCCGAGAGCCCGACAAACTCCATCCCCGAGTGCAGCCTGTCGTGATGCCGCACCAGGGCCCGCGTGCGCAGCGGGTCCGACGCAAGCGGCAGCTGGATCTCCACTCCCACCGCCTCGCCCGGCAACAATTCTCCCGCCAGCACCGCGGCCACTCCGCCCTCGCCTAAGTTGACCGACCGCCCGGGTACAGTATCCGGAATCCCCGACCGCAGCACGGTGACATCCAGTGGCGCCTGCACGCGATAGCGCAGCGCACGCCGCCGCGAGGGTTGATCCCATGCTTGTGTTTCTGCCGCCGCTGCCATGCCTCACTCTGCCCTAAACAACAGTCAATTGACGTTTCTCCCCGATCCGTGGCGTTCTCAGGGCCCCTCTGCGATTAGGCTTTTGTTAGTCAGTCCTGCCCCGCCGCAGCTCTGCAACCTCGCTACCGTTGGCTACCAGCACCACGCTCGCCATGCCAATGAACAGCCCGTGTTCCACCACCCCCGGCATCTCGCTAAGCTGACGCGCTAGCCCATCTGCATCCGGAATCTGCCCGAACCGGCAATCAAGAATGTAGTTGTTCTCATCGGTCAGGTAATGCCTGCCATCGGCTCCCGGACGCAATCCAACTTCCGCGCCCAGTGCTTCAATTTTCTTCACCACCACCGCCTGCGCGAACTTGATCACTTCCACCGGTAGCGGAAACTTTCCCAGCACCGGAACTCTCTTGGTCGCATCGGCAACAATCACGAATTGCTTGGTCGCCGAGGCCACAATCTTTTCCCGCAGCAGCGCCCCGCCGCCACCCTTAATCAACCGCAATTGCGGATCTACTTCGTCCGCGCCGTCTACGGTCACGTCGATCTGCTGACATTCATCCAGAGTCGTAAGCGGAATCCCCAGGCTGGCTGCCAGCTCGCGCGAACGTTCCGAGGACGGGATGCACCGGATCCGCAGCCCGTTCTTCACTTCCTCGCCCAACACTCGGATGAAGTAGGCCGCCGTCGATCCACTTCCCAGGCCGACGATTTGACCGTCCTTGACGAACCGCAGGCTCGCCCGTGCCGCCGCCTCTTTTTCCTGATCGTTCGCCATAAGTTCTCGATGCTAGGAGCTGCGCTCGACAGTTCACTGCCTGCTGCGCCTAACCGAAATTTTGTTCCACGTAAAACAAATACCCCGCCAGCGCTAGTCCAAACAACGCCGTCAGAATCGTTACCAGATCCACAATGAACCCCGCCGGCTCAAACTTCCCCTCATCCAGCTGTGCTCGTGTCTTTCGATATCGCATGAGCCCGGCCACCACCATCACCACCCCTGCGAGAATCGAACTCATCCCCATCCAAACCGAAAGCCCCGTGGTCTTGGGCACGTGGCCCTGGAACTGCGCCAACTGCCGCAGGGCGATCGCAAACCGTCCAATCGCGAACCCAAACACCACAACGGCGACACTGGTCCGCACCCACGCCAGAAAGGTGCGCTCGTTGGCTAAATGGTCGCGGGCTCGATCGGAATTCTGAATCACAGAGTCTCCCCATGACGAAACGACCACGACGGCAGCATTATTCCACAGCCTTCGCCACCAGCGTGCCCGCGACTGCAATATTCTTGATCAGGTCCTCCGGCACGCCGTGCCGCTGCTGCAGGTACTCCGGACTATTGTAGGAAACCCAGACCTTGCCGTCTTCGTCCTCCCACACCAGCGCCTTCAAGGGCAGATCGATGGCCAGCGTGGGCGCGGCCAGCATCACCGGCGTCCCTCCCTTCGGATTGCCAAAGATTACCAGCTTGGTTGGCCGCATCTTCATCCCGACCTTCTCAGCTTCGCCGCTGTGATCCACTACCGCGAACACCTGCACTCCACGCTCGGCGAGAACCGATTCCAGCCGGTTCACGGTTTCGTCCACCGTATACGGGCTTGCGACCTGCAAGAGACCGTTTCCTGGCATGTCCCCTCCTCCTGCGCTTGCGAAAACTCTGATTCGGTTCCGCAACCGATAACCTAGTCATCCTGTCTTCACACCGCTCAAGTGTCAAATGTTAGATGCCAACCGCTGGTTGCCGCTGTTCGCTGATTCTCGCATGAGTCGCGGACTCCTGCTTGTTACACTAGAGGATTAACCATGCCCTCGCGCTACGCACAATGGATGTACGACTGGGAGCACCGACTCACTTCGGTGGACAACAACCGCGTGGTGCGACCGCTCGACTGGGGTGTCGAGTGGACGCGGGATTGGCCTTGCCGGAACGGCTGGCAGCCGGGGCAGGCCGCGGAGAATCCCGCGAAATTCCTTATCGATTTCAACCGGCGTATTGTTGCCTCGAGCGATGAGTTTTATTCCTACACGCGGCCAACCGATTTCAGGTTAGAAAAACGCCAGGTGCAGGTCTTCTCCACCCGTGAAGTTCCTGACCTGAAGCTAGAGGCGAAGGTGAAAGGAACGTTCGCGGAGTTCTTGCGGTTCACTGCGCCCGTCACAACGCCGTATCCGGAAAATAATCTGGTGAATGCGCGCTGGTTTCCAGCGCGAGGGCGTCGCGCTATCGTACTTCTGCCGCATTGGAACGCGGATGCGATTGCTTACGTCGGCCTCTGCCGCATGCTGAACCTGCTGGGGATCGCGGTATTGCGGCTGAGCATGCCCTATCACGATATCCGCATGCCCGCCGAGATCACCCGCGCGGACTATGCCGTCTCCGCTAACATCGGCCGCACGCTCGATGCCGTGCGCCAGGGAGTGGTCGATATCCGCTGCTGTCTCGATTGGCTGGAACAGCAGGGCTACAGCAAGCTTGGGATCGTGGGCACCAGTCTGGGTTCGTGTTATGCGTTCATCGCGGCGGCGCATGATCCGCGCATTCGAGTCGCGGCGTTCAATCACGCCTCGACTTATGTAGCCGATGTGGTGTGGCACGGCCAGTCAACGCGGCACATCCGGCAGGGTATGGAGTCGCAGATCACGTTGGAGACGTTGCGGCAGTCGTGGCTCGCCGTGAGTCCTATGGCTTACTTCGATCAATTCTCTCGCTGGCCAAGAAAATCGCTCATCATTTATGCCAAATACGATCTGACCTTCCTGCCCGAACTTTCGCGGCAGGTGGTCGATGAATTCGAGCGCCGCGGACTGGACCACAAAGTCGTAGTGCTGTCATGCGGTCACTACACGATGGGCGAAACCCCGTACAAATACTTCGATGGATGGCAACTGGCTTCGTTCTTGCGAACGGCATTTGAGGGATAGCGAACAGAGCCGCCGCCGGCGACGGCACTACGGTCGCGGAGGAAGCGGTAGAATGTGGGCATGGCGACCGGTCGCACCTTGAATTCCGAAACACTGATGGAGTACCGGCGCGGTGAGTTTCTGATTAGTACCAGCCGCCAGCGCCTGAGTTTGGATGTGGTTTACGGGTTTCTGACCAATTGCTACTGGGCCAAAGGAATCCCGCGGGAAGTCGTGGCGCGGTCGATTGAGCACTCGCTGTGTTTCGGCATTTATGACGAATCCCCACGTCTGGCAAAAGAGGCGGGACATGGGGCACCCGCGCAGGTTGGTTTTGCCCGCGTGGTCAGCGACTTCGCCACCGTGGCGTATCTGGGCGATGTCTTCGTGCTGGAATCACATCGTGGGCAAGGATTGAGCAAGTGGCTGATGGGGTGCGTGATGAAACATCCCGCGCTCCAGAACCTGCGGCGCTGGATTCTGTTGACCGGCGACGCACACGGACTTTATTCACAGTTTAGCTTTACGCCGCTGCAGGCTCCGGAGCGGTACATGGAGTTTCACCGGCCCAACGTATACGAGACACCCTAGGAAAACGATATGAAGAACTCCGCCATCTCGAACATGTACCGTCCACTTTGCGAAGCGGATCCGCAGATTGCCGCTGCCATCGACAACGAAACCCGCCGCCAGCACGAAGGTCTGGAACTGATCGCTTCGGAGAATTTTGTCAGCGAAGCCGTGCTCGAAGCCGCAGGCTCGGTGTTCACCAACAAGTATGCCGAGGGATATCCCGGCAAGCGTTACTACGGCGGTTGCGAGTTCGCGGACGTGGTCGAGAACCTGGCGCGCGACCGCGCTAAGCAGTTATTCGGCGCAGAGCACGCCAACGTGCAGCCCCACGCCGGCTCGCAAGCGAACATGGAAGCCTACGCGGCCGTGCTGCAGCCGGGCGACACTATTCTCGGACTGAACCTCGCCCATGGCGGCCACCTCACGCACGGGCATCACCTGAATTTTTCGGGGAAGACTTACAAGATCGTCCCTTACGGCGTGACCAAGGAGACGGAGACGATCGACTATGACGCGCTGGAAAAGCTGGCAGAGCAGGAACATCCCAAGCTGATCATCGGCGGCGGAAGCGCTTATCCGCGCATCATTGACTTCGCCCGCATGCGCCAGATCGCGGACAAAGTGGGCGCGCTCTATCTGGTCGACATGGCGCATTTTGCCGGACTGGTGGCGGGTGGCGTTCATCCTTCGCCGGTGCCACATGCGCACATCGTAACCTCTACCACGCATAAGACTCTGCGCGGACCGCGGGCGGGCATGATTCTTTCGAAGGCTGAGTTCGCGGCGGCGATCGATAAAGTAGTTTTTCCCGGGATGCAAGGCGGTCCTCTGATGCACATCATCGCAGCCAAGGCGATCTGCTTTCACGAAGCGATGCAGCCCGAGTTCCGGGACTACGCGACGCAAGTCGTGGCCAACGCGAAAGTCCTGGCCGCGACGCTGGCCGCCGAGGGCTTCCGCATCATTTCCGGCGGGACGGATACTCACCTCATGCTGGTCGATGTGTTCTCCAAGGGCATTCTGGGCAGCGAAGCGGAGAAGTCGATGGATGCGGCCGGAATCACCGTCAACAAGAATGCCATCCCGTTCGATGTGAACCCGCCGCTGAAGCCGAGCGGCATCCGCATCGGCACACCGGCCCTGACCACGCGCGGCATGAAAGAAGCCGAGATGAGGCAGGTCGGACTCTGGATTGCAGGAGTGCTGCTGCACAGGACCGATGCCACAGTGCTGGCAAAAATCCGAAAAGAAGTGCTCGGTCTCTGCGAGGCTTTCCCGCTGTATGCCGAGCGCAGGGCCAAGGCGCAAGCAGAAGTGTGACCTTAACTTTAACGTAGGGGAATGGATTCCATTACACCGGAATATGGGGTCCACGGCTGCGACCCGCACCTCTCGCGTTTACACCATCAGTCTCCCCGGCTGAACGTGCGCAGAGGGCAGAAGCCCTTGCCAAGCCCGACAGCCGGACCATGAGCGAACTCTTTCCGCGAAGCTTTCCGCAGCTAGAGGCCCATTCCTGGCCCCAGGTGGCATTGGTATCGCTGAAGGCTCTTTTATTCGTGGCGGCGATTCCGTTTGCCTTGGATGTGTTCCTGCGTATTTCCAAGTAGATCCAGCAACGGCATGTCCCCCTGTGTTAAATTTCCTTCCGTGAAGATCGCTATCGACATTCGGCGGATGACCGAGTTCGGCGTAGGCACCTACATCCGGAATGTCGTTCGGACTCTGGGACGGCTGGACCACGAGACCACGTACTTCCTCATTGGCTCTCCCGCCAAGGTCAAGGAAATCGGCCCCCTGCCGCCGAACTTCCATACCGTTCCTCTAGCCGAGCCGGAGCGTTCCCTCAAGAGCTTTTGGGAGTTCCGCACCATTGTCAAGCAGCTGGAATGCGATCTGGTACACATTCCGAATCTATTCTCGCTCCCGCGGGCGCTGCCTTGCCCCTATGTGATGACGGTGCACGACATGCTGGAGCATCTGTCGCGGGCGCGCCAGCAGACCGGGTTTTGGGGGGCCTGGCACTTTCAGTGGACCAAGCGGGTTTTGCGGGGCGCGGCGCGCATTTTCGCGGTTTCACACTTTACCAAGATCGAAATCGAGAAGCTGTTTGGCATTCCGGCGGGGCGTATCGAGGTGGTCTACAACGCGATCGACGAGAGATTCCTTCACGGACACGCCAGCGCGGCCGACCGCCAATTGATTGCCGAGCGCTACCAGGTTACCTATCCCTTCCTGCTCTATGCCGGACGAATCAGTCCTCACAAGAACGTCGTGCGCATGATCGAAGCCTTCTCCGCACTGAAAACAGAGCTGGAAAAGGAGCAGGCGTTTCCCGATCTGAAGCTCATCATTATTGGGGACGACGTTTCGGGCAATCCCGACTTGCGGCGGACGGTGATCCGCAGCGGAGTGCAAAACGATGTGCGCTTCTTAGGTTTTGTGCCCATCGAAGTGCTGCGCATTTTTTACGATGCCGCGAAGATCTTCGTATTTCCGTCGTTGTACGAGGGATTCGGCTTGCCGCCGCTGGAAGCGATGGCACACGGCACGCCGGTCGTGACCTCAAACGTGTCGTCGCTTCCCGAGGTCGTGGGTAATGCCGCAGTGCTGGTTCACCCGGAAAATGTTTTCGAGATCATGCGGGCTCTGCACCGGGTCCTTATGGACCAGCCGTTGCGCGAAAAAATGAAGGAACGCAGTTTCCGGCAGGTCACGAAGTTTTCCTGGGAGAAATCGGTCCGCCGGATCATGGACGTGTATCGGGAAGTCTTAAGTGCGAAAGGCAACGTGGAACCTCCCAGCCAGCCGGCCGCAACGAGCAGGAAGACCAAGGCAGGCGTCGCCTGATGCCGCCTGCTCGTCGCTAGCCGCGCGCATCAAGCCTATCCTGAACGAAATCTATTTGAGCAACGGCTGGCCCGGCGAAGCGATGGCAAGCTTGTGCAATTTGGTGGTGACCCGGGTGCGGTCGGCATCGGTCTGGGCCGAGGCGAGACGCTTGCGGAGGGTAGCGATCTTGTGCTGACGGGTGCGGCGCCGGCGAATCTCCGGCCGGCGGCTGGGTGCTGACATGCGGTGTACTCCTGAAAAGAGAATTGAAGAGAAATTGCGGCGGCTGGACCCCTAAGCGGAATAGACGGGGCACGTTGCAACCACGTAGGTTATTGAATGCCAACCTGCGCAAACTGTCAAATGAGGTCGACCATGGGCGGTGGGCTGTTCTGAATCTTAGCGTCCGCGTTTCGTAAGATATTTGTTTAGTTTTTTGCCACAGGGCCACCGAGGACATGGACATTCAGCTTCAAGCTCCACCCCGTTCGCGCCGCAGTTCATCGAGGGTAGCCGAGATTCCTACCTCGGTGAAACTCATTTCGAGGCCCAGGACGGCGAGCACCGCCAAGAGTTTGCGGGAACCGAACTCCGATACGTGTCCTCGCTCAAAACGCACAAGGGATTCCCTCGCGATTCCGGGCGTAGGGAGACCTCGCTCTGGTTCAGCTCAAGAGCCTTTCATCTGCTTGAGACCGCTTCCCCCAGTTCTGCCAGCGCCCGCATATGTGATTTATAGATCACTTTCAAAGATGTTTCGAACGTTATGTGATGTATACATTACTTTTCCGCTAGGGATTCTTCAGCCACCTTAACCAGAACTGGGGTTCCCGGAGCCAATTTCGTTGTTACTCGATCACTTGAGTGGTGATCGCGTGGTTTCCGCCGCCGAGCCGGCAACACCCCTAAGCCATAGTGCATGGCCGTTTCCTGATAAGTTGAAGTAAGTCGGGTCACAGAAAAGAAGGTCTCCGTGACCCTACTTCAATTCCTTTGGACTCTCGACAACCTGGTAACCCGTCCGGTCTGGTTCCAGTCGGAGACGAAGATGTTTGCCATAGAGTCTATGTAGCAACCGTGCGCCGCGCTGAACAAGGCCGCTTGAATCGCACGTGGATCAACGTCGTAATGGGCCCATTGCGCTTGCTGCGGATTATCGCCAATGAATGCGACAGGAACATTGTCCTTGTCAAGAATAGTGGCGCGTGCTTCCAATTCCGAGACCACTGCATAATCGCCGTGAAAACTTATCTGGCAAGGTCGCCGGAGATGCTGCGTAACCGTGCGCACGTAGCGCCCATCCAGATCAAAATGGGACAAGCGTCGGTTCTCCCGATCGCAAACTAGGAGAAGCGGCTGATCGTAACGGATGTCAAGCGCCAGACCATGGCTACAATTCAACTGGCCCTCGCCACTGCCTTTTTCCGAGTAGCTCGCTTTGTAGTTTCCATTCTTATCGAAACGAAAGATTCGCGAATCCCCATAGCCATTGGCGATAAAGATGGAGCCATCCGGAGTAGGCAGAGCCGCCGTAATGCGCCATTCATTGGGGGACTTGAAGCCAGCTTCCGGAGGAGCCGTGATCTTGAGCACGACGCTGCCGTCAGTTTTCATCTTTAGAAAGAGCCAATTCTCCTGGGGAGTCCCCTTCTGCACAGTGGCGTATATGTATTCTTCTCCGCCTTCTGTGGCAAAAACCATCGAGTGGATCTCAGGGTACGCTGTCGCAATCTTCCTAAGCAGACGGCCATCCAAGTTGTAGACCAGAACTCCCGTGCTGCTCTGGGTGCTGACATAGATATTTCCGGCCTTGTCCTGTGCTATCGCCCCATGCGTGCCTCCGAATGTTGTGCCGGCGGGCAACGCTCCCCATCCAGATACGACCGCATACGTCCATTCCCCATTGCCGGTGAGTTGAAGAGGTACAGAGGGGGATTTCGAGGGAGCTGAAACCGACCGCCCGTGCGCGAGTGCCGTCATTCCTGCTGCGGCAAGAAATGTGCGACGATGCATTTTCGTCATTGCGTGCTCCTGAGAGTGCTGTTCGCGTCTGTGGGGAACGGGAGTTCATTGGTGACGCCCTATTCTGACGGTCGGGAGTTGGCGTACGCCTAACCCAGACTCAAAGAGTCCCCGGGATTACTCGGGGAGCATCAACTTGTCAGATCCCCGCGTACCAGGCATAGCCCGCTTCTGGAGCCGAGGAGCCCAGTCCCTTGCCGAAGCCTTTCAGATTGTCGGTGACCGTCAGGTGGGTGATGAATTTCACGCTCTTATAGCCGACCTGGCGGGGGAGCCGCAGGCGAAGCGGCCCACCGTGGCCCACGGGAAGATCATCGCCATTCATCCCATAGGTCAGAAAAGTCTGCGGGTGCAATGCGTCAGCCATATCGATGCTTTCCCACGTGTCGGGTTCTATCGAGAAATAGACGACGTATCTGGCCTGCGGGAGGACTCCCACAACATCCAGAACCTGCGACAAAGGCACGCCGATCCATTCGGCGATATAGGACCATCCTTCTTCACACTGCAGCATCGTGATCTGGGTGTGAGACGGGTTGCCCTTAAGCTGGTCCAGCGAAAACGAGGCTGGCCGGGCGACCATGCCGCTGACCGAGAGCCGCCAATCTGCGAACCCTCCGGCCTGAAGACGCCTGAACTCGTCGGTCGGAGGCTCGACCTCATTGGCGAATGGAGACTTCGAGATCTGGCTTCTGGAGAATTCGCGCGCCAACGAATGCCTCGTCAGCAGCCGCTGGGAAGCGTATGTCAGCGTTTCGCCGAGACCATAGATTCCACCGTGATCGGGCGGGATGAGTCCGTACTTTTCCGCCAACCGCGCGGCCACGCCCAGGCCCGCAACGCCAGCAGCGGCAGTGATTCCGGTTGCGATCAGTTTGCGGCGTGAGAGTTCGCTCATGTGCGCTCCACCATTGCAGCAACGCGAGGTATACCGGCGCGGCCCGTGATCATCGCCCGCATGCGGCCTCTGAATCCGGCAAGCCAAACCATCCCAACGTGGACCAGCAGGAAGAGCACGAGCGCCAGGGAGACGAAGAAGTGGAGCGTGCGCGCCGATTGCTGGCCACCCAGCACATTGACGGCCGCCGGAACCGCGGAAACAAAAGCGGGAGACATCGCCAGGCCCGTCCAGATGACAAACGGAAAAAGAACGAAGATCACGAACAGGTAGCTGAGGCGCTGGAGAGCGTTATACGACCAGGCTTCTGCCTCACTCGGCCGCTGGAGGCGCAAGTGGCTCACGACCTCGTTCGCGAACGATCGCCACGACAGATCCGCCTTAGCTGGGAACAAGTTCTTCCGAAAATGTGAAGTAACCAAGCCAAAGATTATGTACAGTAAGCCGGTCAACACCACAACCCAGGCCGCTTGAAAGTGGAGATACCGACTCCAGCCGTTCTGGTCCGGCAACACGTACGCATAGCCGGTCGGCACCAGATGCCTCGAAGCCGGAATCGGTAGCTTAAACAACGTTGGAGTTAAATCGTTGCCGGTTTCACCCCAATAGAAGCGGGGGTGAGAAATCACAATTTCAGCTCCGCTGACCAGCAGGGCAAGAAAGCACAGAGTGGTGATCCAGTGCGTGACGCGGACGAGGGCGGAGTGCCGCGAAGGAGCCGACGCGGTCGGGACAGCCGAAAGATCGCTAGGGATGCAAGCGGAGTCGCCCACGCAGGAATGGTACCATGTGCCGCGCACATCCCAGATCCACGAATCTGCCCGCCAGTGTGAGTGGAGAGCTGAGGAAAGAGGAACGTCGTCCCTGCGTCCCAAGCGCGTCACACCGGGTGGCGGAAAATAAGCACTCGCGTCAGCCGGACCTATGAGCCGAATTGGCGAGGCTTTGCCCCTGGGAATTTTGCCTTCAAGATCTTTAGGACGCTGTTGTTTGGGGGAAAAGAGCCCGCGAACAACAAAATTTTCCATGCTTGGTAAAAGAAGTGAGGCACGTAGGGCGCGTCACACCGGCGTCACCGCCGGCCCGATAGGCTTTGGAAGTGATTGAAAGTAAAAGTTTGTGGCAGCTGGACCTGTAAGCCGAATTCTGTCCGCCGGATTGCTCCGGCGGGACGGCCATTCCTCTGGGCAACGCATCACTGCGGTGCTCTGGCGACCTACCCGAAGGTTTTACGCACCGAGCCGGCACGTGCCGAAACCTGATTCGCAAGAATCAAGTCCCGGCTCCCTTCCTATTTGGTCTTGCTCCGTGTGTGGTTTACCCTGCCCGCTGCATTGCTGCATCGGCGGTGCGCTCTTACCGCACCTTTTCACCCTTACCCCCATCCCAAAAGACGCGGGCGGTATGTTTTCTGTGGCACTTTCCGTCGGACGGGCTTGAACCCGGCCTCCCGGACGTTATCCGGCACACTGCTCTGTGGAGTTCGGACTTTCCTCTCCCCGCGTCCGAAGATGCAGGAAGCGACCGTCCGGTCCAGCTGCCAACTCCATCATTATATGCGATCACTTAGCGCGATGGTGGGTCTTAGGTCTTGGGTCTTGAGCCGCCCGAAAAAACTTCTTAGTTGACATCTTGCCTGCGGGAAGAAACACCCAGAGCGGCGAGGCCCGCGGGTCGGAATTGGACATATCGAACAACACCTTTGCACGTGCCATCCGCCTGTTCCACGTCGAGAACTTTTCGGTATGGTCCACCTGGGTTGTATGCAAATCGTGCTCTATATGAGCGATTACTCGTAGCGCAGCGCCACCATGGGCTCGACCGTCGCCGCACGGCGCGCGGGCATGTAGCTGGCCAGCAGCGCCATGGCAACCAGCGCGACGGAAACCGAAAGAAACGTCGATGGATCAGAAGGGCTCACGTCGTAGAGCAAGCCTGCGATGAGTTGCGTCAGCAGCAACGCCGCCACCAGGCCGGGGACGACGCCCATGGTCACAAGCAGCAACCCGCTTTGCAGAATCATTGCGATGATCGTGCCGCGCTCAGCTCCCAGCGCCAGGCGAATGCCCATTTCTCGCGTTCTCCGCGCCACGGTGTAAGAAATCACACCGTAGACGCCAAGCGCCGTCAGTGTAAGCGCCAGAGCGCCGAAGATTCCGAGAAGGACGCTTTCGAAGCGCGTATCGGCAATCGACTCGCTGACATATTGGTCCAATGTCTTGACGTGGAGGAGCGGCAAGTCTTTGTCGAGCGATTGCACGGTTTTGGTCAGTGGCAGTAGAAACTCCTGAGGATCGGCCCCGGTACGCACCATCACAGACATGGGAGCGAACGGTAGTTGCGCGTATGGAACGTAGGATTCCGCGATCGCGGGTGCACTCAGACCTTCGCCTCTCACGTCACCGGCCACGCCGACGATGGTCCGCATAAGCGTTTCTTTCTGGTCGCCGGTCCCGATGTCTGGACGGATGCGTTTGCCGATTGGATCCTCACCTGGAAAAACCTGCTGGGCCAACCTTTGGCTGATGATCACCACGGCGGGAGAGCCGGTTGCGCTGTCGTGTGGTTCAAATACTCGGCCTCGCAACAGAGGAGTTCCCAGGGTGTGGAAGTAATCGTCGTCCACAATGTGAAGTGTCGTAACCGCGCGCTCGGATTTCTTCACCGGCCGATCCTCAATGTCGAAGCTGGTCTTCACTTCGCTGGCGGAGAGCGGCAGGGGAAACGCAGCACTGGCCGACCGCACGCCAGGAAGGCTTCGGACCTGCGCCAGCAGTCTTTGATAGAACTGAACGCTGATGTCCGTATCGGCCGGGCAAGTCCAGTCCGAAAGTGATGACGTGATCTTTCGCGAATCCCGGATCAACCTTGCTCAGGCCAAGCAGACTTCGCAACATGAGGCCCGATCCCGCCAGCAATACCACGGCGAGAGCCGTTTCGATCACAACGAATGTGTCGCGGAGCCGCGCATGACCGCGCGATTCGGTTCCGCTGCGGCCGCCCTCGTTGAGAGAAGAAACCAGTCCGGCTCGCATGGCCTGGAAGGCCGGCATCAATCCAAACAGAAGGCTAGTCAACACCGCGACCGCTGCGGTGAATGCCAGCACCGGCAGGCTGAGGCCGCTCTCCGAGACGCGAGGCAATTCTCCGGGCGCGAGGCGTGGCAGCAGCTTGAGCGCCCCCATGGCAAACACCAGTCCCGTGGCCGCGCCCGTAAGCGCCAGCAATGAACTCTCGGCGAGCAACTGCCGTACGATATCCGAGCGCGTCGCACCTAAGGCCACGCGCACGCTGATCTCTTTATGCCGCGCCGTTGCCCGCACCAATAGGAGATTCGACAGATTGGCGCACGCGATCAGCAGCACGAGCCCTACGGCTGCGAACAACATGAGTAGTCCCAAGCGTGCGTCACCCACGATCGCGTCGATCTCGGGAACGATCGCGATCCCCTTCGGGCGGTGCTCAGAGTACGCTCGGTTGATCGCGTCCTGGATCGCGCTCATCTCGGTTTGTGCCTGGAGTGGAGTTACCTGAGGTTTGAGCCGCGCAATCACGTCGAGATAGGAGTTGCCGCGTTGCGCCGTCAGCGGCGGCGCACCGTTCGGAGACTCCGCGTCAAGTGCGATGGTCGTCCAGAATTCGACTGGATCGGCTTGTATTGGAAACTGAAATCCTCGAGGCATGACGCCTGCGACGGTAAATTGTTGGCCGCTGAGGGTAACGCTCTGGCCAACAATGTTCGGGTTCGAGCCGAAACGTTCCTGCCATAAGCTGTAACTCAAGATGACGGGCCGGCCGTTCGCGCTGGGCGTGTCTTCGTCGGAAGTAAAATCCCTTCCCATCGCTGGAGCGACTCCAAGGAGTGTAAGCGTGTTTGCGGAAACAACCGCTCCAGTCAGATGTGCCGGCTCGGGTACGCCGGTGAGAGTGAAGTCGTCCGTTCGATATGCGGAGAGCATTTGAAAAACGTGGTTCTGAGCTCTCCAATCCAGAAACGCCGGATAGGAAACGCCGATGTCGTCCCGGCGGCCGGGCTCGGTGGCCTTTACTACGACGAGGCGGCCAGAATTGTGAAATGGAAGGGGCCGCAGTAAGACCGCGTCAATCACGCTGAAGATGGCCGTGTTGGCCCCGATGCCCAACGCGAGCGTCAGCACCGCAACGGTTGTAAACGCGGGGCTCTTGCGCAACTGACGCAACCCGAAGCGAAGGTCTTGAGCTAGTGCTCCCATCTTGAGTTCGTCCTCCTATTCCCACGGCAATGCCACAGGGGGTTGGCCAAATACGAAGGCGAAACGATCACGGATGGGTTTCTTACAGCAAGGCTTTTTCCAATCTCGTACGAAACGTAACCTCCTGGGGGCAAAGGACATGAGAGCACGCTGTCGAACCGTGGTCTTTAAAAGTGTCCGCTGCCAGGCCTTAGATGTCCGGAATCGAACAGGCAACCATCGCTTCGCTTGGTTACGAGACCGGTTCTAACATGGAGCTTGCTCGCCGACGATTGCCTTTCCGCCTGTCGCCCCAGGTGTGGTCCGCTGCCGTGATCTAATACTCATTCCTCCGCTCACGACGGCATTTTCCTCTACCGCGGCAGGAGTCTATCATTTCTCCTTGCCATGAGGTCGGCTGGTAGACTTGTACATCAAGAGATCGAATGGGAGGGCTTCGATGAGGCTGAGGCCTAAAGCCCACACCCACGTCTTAAGACCTAAAACCCAGGCCCGACACCTGCGCCATGAACATCGCCGAAGCCATCCGAATTGCTTTGCAGTCGCTGTGGGCGAATAAGCTGCGCTCCGTGCTGACGCTGCTCGGCGTGGTGATCGGAGTGGCTGCCGTTATCGCCGTGGTCACCTTCGTCTCTGGCATCAACGACTACGTAGCGCAGAAGGTCTTCAATCTGGGCGCGGATATTTTCCTGATCTTCAAAGTTTCTCCGGCCGCTGTGAACGTGGACCACTACTTGGAAGGTGAGAAGCGGAAAGACCTCACCCTGGAGGACTACCAGGCGGTCGCCGATGCCTGCCGGCATTGTCAGTTGGTTGCAGCCTCCACACGCAACGAAAGCGGCCATGTGAAGTACGGCGAGCAATCGATCAACGATACGACGGTGCGGGGAATCACTCCCGGGATGGCTACGATTCTGGATATCGACCTGAGCTCCGGCCGCATGCTGAACCAGACGGACGTGGATAACCGGTCTCCGGTGGTCGTGGTGGGAACCGACATCGTGGAGCATCTGATGGCGGGTACGGATCCACTGGGCAAGGAAATCCGCATCGATGGCTGGACCTACCAGGTAATCGGTGTGGGGACGAAGAAGGGCAAAACCCTGGGGCAAAGTGCCGACAATTACGTGATGATTCCCATGACGGCATGCCTGAAACAATATGGGACACACAATAATAGCCTGCGGATTGCAGCCAAGGCCGAAAGCGCAGGAGTGCCGCTCAACGAGGCCGTCGACGAAGCGCGCGCGGCCCTGCGCGCCAAGCGCCATGATCAGCTCGGCGGCGACGACAGTTTTGACATTGAGACCAATGCCAGCCTGCTGGGGATCTGGACCGGCTTCAGCCAGACTTTCTTCATTGCCACCATCGGCATTGCCGCCATCTCGCTGGTGGTCGGCGGCATTGTGATCATGAACATTATGCTGGTATCGGTGACCGAGCGCACCCGCGAGATTGGCATCCGGAAGGCTCTGGGCGCGCGTCGCGACGATGTGCTGTTGCAGTTTCTGATCGAGTCCGTTACTTTGGCGCTCGCAGGCGGTATCCTGGGCGTCCTGTTGGGAGTAGTCATCGCCCTGACGGTTACCCTGCTGATCGGGATGCCTTCATCGATCAAGCTCTGGGCCGTGGCGGCCGGACTGCTGGTCTCGGCAAGTGTGGGAGTGTTCTTCGGAGTCTATCCCGCGCGGAAAGCGGCGAAGCTGGATCCGATTGTCGCGTTACGGTTCGAAACATAGAAAGATTTGGGTCAATTTGCTAATTGCGTAATTTCCAAGACCGAACCGCAACTCCAAGCATTGGGGTTAAGTTACTTAATTAAAAAATTACCAAATTACTCAGTCCAACATGATTCACAAAGACGAATTCCGCGAGATTGTGCACATGGCGACGGACACCATCCGCAGCAACAAGATGCGCTCGTCACTGACTGTGCTCGGAATCGTGATTGGTGTCGCGATGGTGATTGGCGTTTCCTCTATCGGGCGCGGACTGGACGACAATGTCCGAGCGGTAGTCGCCAGCATCGGTTCCAACGTGATCTTTGCCTATCATCTGGAGCCGTTCACGTTCGGTCGCCCCACTGAAGAAATGCGCACCCGCAAGAAGTTAACCTTCGAGGATGCGGAAGCGGTCGGCCAACTGCCGCATGTGAAGGCCGCAGGCGCGTTGATCCAGTTTCTCCGTCCCGAACTGGGGGTCGGAACCTTCGCGGTGAAGTATCAAGATCGCAAGGCCAAGAACACAATTCTCGAAGGAGACACGGCTTCGGTAAAGGACGTTATTGACCTGCAGATGGACGCTGGAAGGTGGTTCACTGAGACTGACGACGAGAGGCGCGCTGCGGTCATCCTCCTGGGCCATGATACGGCAGAAGAACTATTCCCGGTGGAAAGTCCCCTGGGCAAGGAAATCAACATCGAGGGGCAATTGTTTGAAGTGATTGGTGTCGCAGCAAAAGTGAAATCGGTGTTTGCAGGCGGAAAAGATCCGAATGATAACAAAGTCTTTTTCCCGCTGACTACGCTCAGGGCGCTTCATCCGGAATTGAAGGACCATTGGATCATGGCGAAGGCCACCTCCCACGACGACGTGCCGAAAGCCGTCGACGAAATGCGCGAACTGCTGCGGCGGCGCCGAAAAGTTCCCTCCGACAAGGCGGATAATTTTGCCGTCTTCACCTCAGACTCGATCTCTGACGTTTGGAACCAGCTTACCGGCGCGCTTTTCGTGGGCATGTTCGCAATTTCGAGCGTAGGCTTGATTGTCGGCGGCGTGGGCGTGATGAACATTATGCTGGTGAGCGTCACCGAGAGGACGCGGGAGATTGGCGTTCGCAAAGCGATCGGCGCCCGCAAACGGGACATTCTCTTGCAATTCACCTTGGAAGCGATCATTCTCACCGCGATCGGCGGCGTAATTGGAATTCTGTTGGGGGCGGCCATCGTTTGGATTATTCCTGAGTTCTGGCCCTCGCTGCCCGCTCACATGTCGATGTTCTGGACCATCTTCGGCTTCACTTCCGCCGCGGGAACTGGACTCGTCTTTGGTATCTATCCCGCATGGAAGGCAGCGAACCTGGATCCGATTGAAGCGCTGCGTTACGAATAGTCTGCCCTGCGTCGCAGCGCCGCCGTCCCGGTGGCTCGACAGCAGGTGGCCCACGCGCGATCGCGCCGGCGAGACGCCGGCGCTACTCAGTTCGACACGGACTGCATGGCTCACTTCATCCTCAGAATAGTTGAGATTATCGCGGCCGTCGGCATCGTTTCGAGCTCAAGCTATTACTTGCTTTGTCTTTGGGGCGCGGCGACGTTCCTGCGCGAACGGAAAGGGGCGAGCGAGACCGAGACGCCAGTCTTGCCTCCCATCTCAATTCTTAAGCCGCTCAAAGGAACCGATCCGGAAATCTATGAAAGCTTTCGCAGCTACTGCCTGCAGGACTATCCGCAATACGAAATCATTTTTGGCGTGAACGATCCCAACGATGCTGCGATTGAGAGCGTGAAGGCATTGCAGCAGGAATTTCCCGACCGCCGAATTCAATTGGTGGTGAGTGAGAAGGTCCTGGGCGCGAACGTGAAGGTCAGCAACCTCGCGCAGATGCTGGCGGAAACACGCTATGACCGCCTGATTGTAAACGACAGCGACATTCGCGTGGAGCCGGACTACCTGCGCCGGGTGAGTGCGCCCTTGGCCGACCTCCGCGTAGGAATGGTCACTTGCCTTTACCGCGGAGTGGCCGGCTCGACGCTGGGCTCGCGCCTGGAGGCGCTAGGCATTAGCACGGATTTTTGCGCGAGCGTTTTGGCAGCGCGTCAACTGGAGGGCGGCATCCGTTTTGGGCTGGGTTCAACCCTGGTATTCCGCCGCTCCGACTTGGACAAGATCGGCGGGTTCACTTCATTTGTGGACTATCTTGCCGATGACTACGAACTGGGAAAACGCATTGCTGCACTGGATTTGACCGTGAAGCTTTCCGATGTTGTGGTGGAAACGTACCTTCCGTCTTATCGTCCACGGGAATTTCTAGCGCATCAGCTGCGGTGGGCACGTGGGGTCCGGGACGCGCGCGGGGGCGGATACTTTGGTCTGTTTTTGACGTTCGGTCTGCTGTGGGCATTGCTGGCCGTGGCGGCGAGCCGAGGAGCGTTCTGGGCTTCGAGTGGGCTGGTGGTCACGCTGTTTCTTCGCTTTGCGGTTGCTCTGGTGGTGGGCCGGGGCGTTCTCGAGAACCGCCAAATCCTGAAGGATGCCTGGCTGATTCCGTTCCGGGATGTGCTTGCGGTCGTAGTCTGGGTTGCGAGCTTGGGCGGTCAGACCGTGACCTGGCGCGGAGAGCGGTTCCGCTTGAAAAATGGCAAGCTCAGCCGGATCCCACCGTAGCGCCATGAGGACGCCCGAGAGCTTCGACCGCGATGCTCGGACCAATAACCGGACTCGCGAAGCTGGCTGCGAAAGATATTCTGAAGAGAAGGTCCGGTAAACGCCTCATTCCTATAATGAATTTGTGCGCTGGCTACAAATTGCAAAATCAGACAATTCAACGAGCGTAATGGCGATTGCTACGCCAACAATCGGCGAAGCTCGGAGTAGGATGATGGAAGTGGCGAAGCCGCCGGAGATAGTCTTGGCATCCTACAAACTGACGATGGGATCTGCGTTCCTTCTCCGGGTCATATGCGTAGTGGCAGCGTACCTCGCGGTTTGTTGCTTCGCATACGGACAAGCTTCGAACCCCGATCAGGAGGTCCGCGTTCCCGATCTGCCTTCGCTGACCGCGCGATCCACGCACGCATCCGATGTGCTGGCGACATCGTTGGAGATCGTTTTCAACAACGAGGCAGTATGCTGCGGGAAGAATTCCGCTCTTGAAGACAGCGTCCAGTCGTCCGATCCTAAGTCTTTGAAGGACATCGCTAGCAAACTGCAAGGAAGGCATCTTCTCAGCGATGGCCGTGCGATCATGGTTACAGTGGAATACCTGACGCCGGATCAGGTCACGGCAGGCCACCTGATTTACATGCTCACGGAGAAGCATGCGCCGCTTATGGTGTGGAATTCGCATTTGTACATCGTCGACGGCGCGACCTACGTAACTGGTCTCTCCGACGGCGCGATCGTGTACTTCCTCCACGAGTTCCTGCTGCAGGACTCGCGCTTCTCTGATTCGCGCCGGAAAGTCTCCTTCGATCGCGTAACCGAAGACGCGGGTAAGGTACAAGGGTTGTTGTTTCTTGAGGCGGTTCCGCAATAGTAGCCCCTAAATCACAACTGTCGAAAACAGCGTTTACACGTTTTGACCGCTGGTCATTGATTGTTAACGCGATGTTACGCCAACCGTCTTCCTGGGGTCCTGCCAACACTTTCGGCCGCCTGGTTATTGCTCCAGCCACCAGTGAACGTGAGACGGACAATCTAGTTGACCAAGGTAAAATTCACGTCGATCTCGGTTTCCACCTCCACGGGTTTCCCCTGTTGAAGAAATGGCCGGTATTTCCACTGTTTCACGGCTTCTATGGCAGCCGAGGCAAGGTCCGGTACATAGACCCCTGTCTTCATTGACTTCGACTTCGCTGGACTCCTAACATGACACCAGAGTTTCTGCGCCGCTGATGATCGACCAGACCATTTCGCATTACCGAATTATCGAGAAGGTCGGGAGTGGCGGCATGGGCGTGGTGTACAAGGCTGAGGATCTGAAACTCGGCCGCTTTGTGGCGCTGAAGTTTTTACCCGACGAATTTGCCAATGATCCGATGAGGCTGGAGCGTTTTCAGCGGGAGGCTCGCACCGCCTCGGCCCTGGACCATCCGAATATTTGTACGACCTATGAAATTGGAGAGCATGAGGGAGGTCCCTTCATTGCCATGCAGTATCTGGAAGGTGTGACCCTGGCTCATCGCATCGCCGGGCGAGCGCTCGACCCGGAGATGGTGATCGAACTGGGCATCCAGCTCGCCGACGCTCTCGATGCCGCGCACGCCAAGGGCATCATTCATCGCGACATCAAGCCAGGGAATATTTTTGTCACGGAGCGCGGGCAGGCCAAGATCTTAGATTTCGGTCTGGCAAAGGTTGCGGCCCGCTTTGTGTCCAGCTCGGGCTCATCGGTAACCACGGGGCTAACTGCCACGCAGGAGAACTTGACCAGTCCTGGGACGGCCTTGGGAACGATTGCCTTCATGTCCCCCGAGCAGGCTTTGGGAAAGGAGCTGGACGCGCGCACGGACCTGTTTTCCTTCGGTGCCGTGCTCTATGAAATGGTGACCGGCGCGCCGCCCTTCCGGGGGGATACGACGGCGGCGGTCTTTGATTCCATCCTGCATCGCTCTCCGGTCGCGCCGGTGCGGCTCAGCCCCGAGGTTCCCGCCGAACTCGAGCGCATTATCAACAAGGCGCTGGAAAAAGACAGGAACTTGCGCTATCAGCACGCAGCCGACATCCGCACCGACTTCGAACGGCTGAAACGAGACAGCGAGTCGAAGCGCGTGAGATTGATGGCGGAGCCGGCGGAAGTCGAAGAGCAACGCGGAAGCTCAGGAAGCGTAAGTCCAGCCGTCGGCAGCAGCACCCACGCGGCGAGCGCGCCTCATGCGGAAGCGGCCTCGCCGGCAAGCTCAGGACAGGTTCTCAGCCGTACGGGCCGAGGCAGGCTGGGTTTGAAAATCCTGGCGCCAGCCGTGGTCGTCGCACTCATCGCTGTGGTTGCCGTTACGGTTTATTTCCATTTCCGCAAGCCGCCACAACTCACCGACAAAGACGTTATCGTGATCGCGGATTTCGCCAACACTACCGGCGATCCCGTATTTGACACCACCTTGAAAGAAGCTTTGGCGGTCGATCTGGAGCAATCGCCATTTCTCAACGTGCTCTCGGACCGAAGGCTGAGCGAGACCCTGAAGCTGATGGGGAGGACCCCGGACCAGCGTATAACGCGAGACCTGGGACGCGAAGTTTGCATGCGCACGGGAAGCAAGGCTTTGCTGGCGGGATCGATCGCCAGCCTGGGAAGCCACTATGCGATCGTTCTGAAGGCGGTGACCTGCCAGACGGGCGACTTGCTGGGAGCAGCGCAGGCGGAGGCAGAAAGCCGCGAGAAAATCCTGCCGACCCTAGGCGAGGCAGCCGCCACATTGCGCGGCAAGCTGGGCGAGTCCCTGGCGTCGGTCGAGAAGTTTGACAAGCCGCTCGATGAGGCGACCACTCCCTCTCTCGAGGCGCTTCAGGCTTACACGGAGGGTGCCCGACTGGCCCGCGAAAAGGGTGATACGGATGCCCTTCCTTTACTCAAGCGGGCGGTGGAACTCGATCCGAATTTTGCTCGTGCTTACGCCTCGCTGGGCATTCGTTACAACAATCTCGGCCAGGCCACTCGGGCGATCGAGAATGTCCGCAGAGCTTACGAATTACGCGACCGGGTCAGCGAGCGCGAGAGGTATTACATCTCCTGTACTTATTTCACGCTGGTTACGGGCGAGTTGGAAAAGGCGATTCAGCAATATGAATTGTGGATCCGCGATTATCCCCGGGATTACGTCGCCGAAACCAATCTGGGAGTGAATTACTTCATCATGGGACAGGTCGAGCGAGCGGCCGCGGTAACCCGGCAAGCGCTGCGCCTGGAGCCCGCCAACATTCTTGGCTACAACAATCTCGGCTTGGCTTATTTGTCCATGAACCGGCTGGATGAGGCGAAGTCCACGTTCGATGAAGCCCTGGCTCGCAAGCTGGACGGTCCCTTCCTGCGGCAATCCATTTATTACCTCGACTTCCTGCGTAAAGATGCCCCGGGCATGCAAGAGCAGTTCGCGTGGGCGATGGGCAAGCCGGGGACCGAGGACATTCTGATGTCGGCTGAGTCCGACACGCAGGCCGATTACGGCCACCTGCAGAAGTCCCGCCAGCTCTCGGCGCAGGCAGAAGAATCAGCCGAGCGCAACGACTCCAAAGAGACGGCGGCGTTCTGGCATGGAAATGAGGCACTGCGCGAAGTCGAGTTCGGCAACTTCGCCGAGGGCCTGAAGCAAGCCCGCGAGGCCTTGGACCTGGCCCCCGGACGAGACGTAAGGGTGGAAGCGGCGCTGGCGTTGGCCCGCGGCGGTGACGTCGCGACCGCCGAGAAACTGGTGGACGCGCTCAATCAAGAGTTTCCCCTGGATACGCTCATGCAAAATTATTGGATCCCCACGGTGCGGGCAGCGATTGCTTTGCAGAGGCACGATTCGGCCAAGGCGATCGCGATTCTTCGCGCGTCCGTGCCGTATGAATTGGCCGCTCCGCCGCCGTTTTCGGGCACCATGTATCCGGTTTACCTGCTTGGCGAAAGCTATTTGCTTCTGGGAAGTGATTCGGGAGACGGCGAGCTGGCGGCCGCGGCGTTTCAGAAAATCCTCGATCATCCCGGCGTGATCGTGAACTTTCCCTTGATTTCTCTATCTCATCTCGGACTGGGGCGCGCCCGCGCGCTTTCTGGCGACGCCGCCCGCGCACGCACCGCTTACCAGGATTTCTTCGCCCTCTGGAAAGATGCCGATTCCGATATCCCCATCCTGAAGCAGGCTAAAGCGGAGTATGCCAAGCTGCAGTAACTGGGGGCAGCTTCGTATCATTTCGCCGCAGCCTGGGGAGCTTTCGCAAACCATTCCTCGAACCATGCCAGAGTGCGCAACCAGTAGTCGCGTGCGTCGGCCGGCTTGATGAACAAATGCCCCTCGTCGGGATAGACCACCAGCTTGGTCGGCACGTGCAGAGTTTCGAGGGCGTGCCACCATTCGACCGATTGTTCCATCGGCACTTCACCATCCCGGTCACCTACGAGGAGCAGCGTCGGCGTCTTCACTGCCTTGACGAAGTGCATAGGGTCGCTCTTAGCGTACACCGCAGGATCGTCATACACCGATGCGCCGAAGAAGGGAATCATCCATTCGTCGATATCGTTCAGACCGTAATAGCTCAGCCAATCGGAGAGCCCGGCGCCTGCGACTGCGGCCGCAAAACGCCGGGTCTGGGTTTCGGCCCACATCGTCATGTATCCGCCGTAACTGTGTCCGCGAATGCCGATGCGCTTGCTGTCGATCGGGTACTGCTTAGAAATCGCATCCACACCAGCCATGATGTCGCGGTAGTCGCCGCCGCCAAAATCCTTCACATTACCCTGGGTAAACGCCTCTCCCTGCCCGTAGCTGCCGCGCGGATTTGGACAGAGAGCGAAATAACCCATCGCCGATTGCGGACCCATGCCGCTCTCGTCCCAGTGCGAGGTGCACGCCCACGAAGGTCCTCCGTGCACGTTGAGCACGAGCGGATAAGTTTTGCCGGAGGCGAAATCCCGAGGCAACATCAACCACCCCTGCACCCGCGTGGCGCCGTTCATCCAGTGCACGTTGCGCATCTCGCCCCACGCCGGTTTAACCCCCGGGTTCAGATGGGTGAGCTGCCTCCATTTGCCAATCGGGCCCGCCCAGACTTCCGGTGGAGAGCTCGCCGATTGACGCGCAATCGCCGTGATTGATCCATCGTGCGAGAACGAACCGCCGGGGACCCAGGCATCGCTGGTTGTGGCCGTCAACTCTTGCCCGGCCCACAGTGATTTCACCATACCACTCTCGGTGCTCACGGTTGCGAAGCCGGAATTTCCATCCACGTTTTGGGCAAAGACGATCAGGCCGGAAGACTTCCATGCCAGCGCGGAAGGAGATGTCTTGCTGTTGGGACTCAGATTGCGTGCCGCGCCTCCCGTGATCGGGACGACATGGATTTCGCCGCCCGTGAGGCCCGCATCGCTCATCACCCCTTCGATGAAGGCGACACTCTTTCCATCGGGAGAGACCAGCGGATCCGCGATCTGCAGCCTCGGTTTATAAAGCTCGCGCATCTCGCCAGTCTGTGCATTCACCCGATAGAGACGGGCGATCCACCAGTTGGCATCGCCGGAACCATGCGCCGCACTTGCCGCCCACGCTTGTCCATCAGGAGTCCAGTCGTACTCATAGACGTACACGTCGGCGGGCGTGACCTGCGCCAAACGGTCCGTGCTCAGATCGATGGTTGCGATGCGCTCCTCGTAAATCTTCTGGTCGACAACTCCCGCGAGTGGCGTCATCGGCTGCAGTGGTCCCGCGACCCGCGGCATCCCTTCGATGAAGAGGATGGCAAGCTTCGACCCATCGGGAGAAAAGCGCGGACTCTGGACATACCCCTTCAGCTCCGCATGTTTAACCGGAGCACCGCCGTCGGCCGTCGCCGTCCAGACTTGAGAGGCGGGAACGTCGCCGGGAAGATCGGCGATCCATGCCAGGCGTTTACTGTCCGCGGACCACGTTACTTCGCGAATTGGAAGATTCCCTTCCGCGGAGATCGGGTGCGAAGATTCGCTACTGGCGGCAACCACCGCGAGTTCTCCATTCACGATGTAAGCCACTTGCGTTCCGTCCGGTGAGAGAGCAACTTGATCGATCCTCTTGGCGTGTGGCATAGAATCAAGTATGGCTGCCGCACGAGAAGGGGCGGTGGTTTGGTCTTCGGCGAAAACAGAAGCACAGATGAGTAGGGATGCGAGGGCGCAAAGCAGCACCGAGGAAATAGAGAACGGGTTCGCTCGTGCATTCATGCGGATGGAGTATAGCTGGTTTCGAGAACCTATGCCGAACGGCGGGCGGCGTTTGCACTCACATATTCGATCGTGGCCAACACCGCTTGCTTAATGGTTAAGCGCGGCCGCCAACCTAGAGCGCGGATCCGCGAGCAGTCCAGCAGGATAAAGGGGCTATCCCCCACCCAGCCGCGTTCGCCGCCCGAGTACGTGAACTTCGGACGCAGCCCAAGATGCTCGCAAATCCAGCCAATGGAGTCGTTGACCTCGCAATACTCGTCGGTCCCAAGATTAAAGGTGTTCACTTTGTCGTTCGCCCGCTCGATGGCAGCAAGGATACCGTCGATGCAATCCTGCACGTATAAATACGATTTCCTCTGATGGCCGTTGCCCAGCACATGGAGATGCTCCGGGTGCTCGGCAAGCTGCTGGTAGAAGTCGAAAACATGCCCATGCGAGTAACGCTCGCCCAAAATCGACACGAATCGAAAAATGTAGGCTTGCAGCCCAAAGCCTTCGCAGTAGGCTTGAATAAGGCCTTCCGCAGCCAGTTTGGAAGCACCGTAGAGCGAAGTCTGGATGGGGAAGGGACAGGTCTCAGGCGTGGGGAAAATGTCTGGCTCGCCGTAGACTGATCCCGTCGAAGAAAAGACGATTCGTTTGCTGCCTTGCTCGCGCATCGCCTCGAGCACGTTCCAGGTTGCGATGGTGTTCTGATCGAGATCCTTGCGCGGATGTTCGGTGCCGAAGCGCACGTCGGCATTGGCGGCGAAATGAACCACCAGTTCCGCGCCTTCGATCGCCTGCGCCAAGCTGGTCCGGTCGAGCAGGTCTGCTTGATGAAAACGAAATTGAGGGTGCCCGAGAGCTCCTGCCAGAAACCGGCGCTGTCCGGTCGACATATTATCGAACCCAACCACGCTATGGCCCGCGGCGAGCAGGCGGTCGACCATGTGACTGGCAATAAAGCCTGCCGCGCCGGTGACGAAAACGCGCAAAGTAACCTCCGTGCGGAATCGGGACCTGAATCGGTTCCCAACTCCGACCTAAGAAAGAGTCTATCTGCTATTCGAAGATGTTTGCCGCAGCGCGATTCGCGTTCCCTTTAACTCAAAGCGGCTGTCGCGCCAGACATAGCGCAGGTTCAAGTAGCTGGCGAACCAGACCAGAAAGCCGAGCAAGTCGCGCAACGGATAGAGCCAGGGCGCGCGCCGTACCTGCGGATCACGAACTACCATCCAGCCCACCAGCCACGCTTCGGCCACCCGGTTTAACACGGTCGCACTCAGCAGAAGCGCTCCCAATCCCCAGTGTCCCAATCCTGCAGCCGCAAGGAATCCAAGCAGGCCATAGGGCACGGCGAAGATCAGACCGCTGCCAAAGTGGCCCTTAGGACGTGAGCAGCGCGTGGTTTGCGCCCAGCGGAGTTGGTTTTGCCACATGCGGCGGAACGATTTCTGGTTCACCAGGTGATCGATGATGTGGCCGGAGAGTACCACCCTGTAACCCGTTTTGGCGATCAGGTTTCCGATGGCAAAGTCATAGGCAATGTAATCTTTGAGCGCGCTGTATCCGCCAATGCTCGCCAGCGAATCCTTGCGGACAACTGTCGTCGGCCCTAACCCGAACTTCATTCCTTCGAGCAGATTCGCCACCAGCACTCCCGCCGTCATTTCCACCGACATGCCGATGGCCGTGAGTCCAGAGAAGAATCCGGCGGCATTCTTGCCGCGATAGACGCACGTTACCATGCCAACTTGCGGGTCCAGCAAGGGCGGCACAATTTCTCGCAAGTAGTGCGAGTCAACCCCTACATCGCTGTCGGTTGTGACCAGAATGTTATGCGCCGCGGCTTCTGCCAAGCAATGAAACGAGTAGACCACCGGGTTGGGCCACGGCGTACCTGTTACCAGCACCCGGCTTCGGATGTGCGGATAGCGAGCGCACACTTCCCGCACCACTTCCAGGGCTGGGTCGTCCGCTTCGTCTGCGGCAAACAGAACTTCGTAGTCGGGATAGTCTTGCCGGAAGAAGCTTTCAATGTTTTCCTTCAGCCGCGCTTCCAGACCGTGAACCGGCTTGAGTACCGAGACCGGAGGAAGGTTCGCATCGTCTGGAACAGAGGCGAACTGCTTCCGCGCATCCGAGCGAAACCGGATTACTCCGAGCAGCGCCAAGCCAAGAAACACAGCCGAAGATAAGCTACCAACCAGCGCCACCCCTAAAACGAAATATAGAATCAGCGCAATCAATTTGTATGGTCCGCACGGCCGGATTGCCAGCCTTCACAGGCAGGACGGCAATTCACACTATACATTTCCGTGGGTTCGGGCGTAAGCCCGGAGGTAAGCCGGATGGGGTCACTTCGAGGCTTCGCGCGCGCTCTCCGTGCCGCCCAGCGGCGCGGCTTTTGTGATTCTGTAATCCTTGTACTCGATGAAGAGAATGGCCCGACCGCCCATCCGTATCATACTTTCTGTGTGGTTCTCGGCGGGAAGCCAGAAATCATTCACCTTGACGTATCGGTGCTTGATTTCCGTGTTCTTGATCCAGAAGGATGGATTCCTGGCTGGCTCTCCTTCAATCCGCACGACCGCGAAATCTTTCGCGTCAACCCAGATTTTCCCGCGATAGAGATACTTGTTACTGGTCTTAGGCAACAGGTTGAGCACGTATTGCGCTCCATCCGGTGTATTTTCATACCCTGCGAACGTGAAATCGTAGTTTTGGGCGCTGAGTGCGGTATACCCGCGGTTCTCTTCATCCGTGTCTTCTTGCTCGCCCTCCAGCAGTCTCTTGAAGACGCGGTCAAAGATAAATTTCGAACCCGTCTGCGACACCACTTTAAACTCTTTCGAACCGGGAGCGCGGTAAGTCACGCTGACCACCATCTCAGCGTCACGATCGCCCAGGAAACCGCGATACTGCATGCGGTAGACACGGGTTACATTGAACTGACTGAGCGCCGCGGCTCGCTGCGCGTTTCTTTCCTGAAGTTTCCTGGCCACCTGCTCGACCGGCAGGGGAGCATTCTGGGCCGAATTCGACGAGCGCACTGCATCCGGCCCTTGGGGAAGCAGCTGGCAGACGGCTGCCAGATTCGAACCCAGCAGCAACAGACCAAACACCACCAGACGTCTGACTCGCGTGTGCCGCATGTCTATCCTTAGGATGCCGAATCGGCGCTTTCAGTTTAACTGAGATCGATAGGTCCCGAAGGAGCCGGGGGGCCTTTTGATCTTATTTCCCGCTTCGGGATTGGGGGACACATCACGGCGATAACATCACGTCCTCCTTTCCCAACGACCTGAGAAGATCCTGGCACCTTTGTGCCTCCCTCATCGGGGCTATTCCGATTCGTTCAAGTTCGTCGCAAACTATTTCTGAGCCTCCTATGCAAGCAAACCGTGTCAAAACCAACCGGCGACGGCGGAATCGCATGCCGGCCGTGCTGCCCGTGCGAGTTCGAGGAACGGACGCTTCCGGCGTGTCGTTTGAAGGACTGGCGCATACTCTCGACCTTACGCCGGCTGGAGTGCGGCTGGGGGCGATTCGCCATCAACTCAAGGTGCTCGACACCTTAACCATTTTTTATCACCAGCGCCGAATGGAATTCACGGTGGTCTGGACCAAGCTGCTTGACGGCAAGGGCGAACACCAGGTTGGCCTGCAGCCTTTTGCACTGGAGGAGGAGCCCTGGGGAATCAGTCTTGTCGGTTCCAGCGCACGGGCAACAAGAGCCTCAGTAATGCATGGAGCAGTCTGAATCAAGAACAATCATGGACTACTTTCTAAGAATACTCTGGTCAAATGAAGAAGGACAGGACATCGCTGAGTATTCCGTGATGCTGGCTGTCGTTCTCGTCATCGTCCTAAGCACGGTCCGGCTGATCGGGGGGAACGCCGGCAATGTGTTCTCCCAAGTTGGCAGCGCAATCCAGTAGGTAAGGATCGAGTATCGCAGGCGATAACTCGGGCAAATGCGAAGCGGGTGGTCCGCCGGCACAACGGCGGTTTTCCAAGCGATAGAAGGTCTCAGGGCCGCGACGCATTGCCCATCATCAGCGCGAACAGCAGCGGAAGGTAGATCACCGTGGCCTGCAACACATGACGAGCCAACATTTTCGATCGCGGGCTATGCATGGGTAGCTTGAGAAGCGCCAGCCGCGCGCCG
>Ga0182015_10001575_pt1 | contig 29683 bp, 24 predicted proteins | sample 712P3MmetaG_FD_120478 | JGI IMG/M metagenome (GOLD analysis project Ga0182015, IMG submission 120478) | Permafrost microbial communities from Stordalen Mire, Sweden - 712P3M metaG | ecosystem: Environmental > Terrestrial > Soil > Wetlands > Permafrost | place: Sweden: Stordalen | collected... | reverse complement strand
TCTACCCGTTGCAGTTCCATTAAGCTCATCGCTGTCCTCTTCACTGCCGCCCCTCCGGGCCGCAGTTTAGGGGACATTTCTAACGAGGGAAGAAGGGCACATTATCAAAGAGGTTCAACAGGATCTGTGTGTGTGGACGGCCTAGTACTACGGCGCCAGCCTTGGGATAGAGATATGGGATCGAATCAAAAGAAAGCTTTCAACCACGCTGAAATTCGTCGTTCAATTATGCCAACTGGGACCGAACTGATAAATCACTAGATTCCCAATTTGATCGTTGCCGACGACGAGCCAGCGGCCATCGGGGCTGAACCGCACTCGATTGATAGGAGGCCCTCTCCATTTCCACTCTTTGGGAGTTTCTATCCTGACCGGTTTTTTCGACGACACATCCCAGATCTGAAAGCGCAACCCACTCCAGGTTGTAGAGGCAAGCCAGCAGCCGTCGGAAGAAATGTCCGCATCTCGGACCGAGTCACGACCAGAAAAATCACTAACCATTTTGCCAGATCTACTCTCGTAGGTTGCAGTGTTGCGCCATAGCTTATTTTTTTGGTTGCCTTGTTCAATCCGGTTTGTGATGAAGGATTGCCCGTCGGTTGAAAATTGAATGCTTGGAGGGTCGGCGCACGGACCAGATGAATGCAGCCACAGGGTACGTCCATCGTTAATGTCATGCATCCCGACCGCGCACCTTCCTGGGCGCGCCTGCACCGAGGCGAATCGGTTACCGTCTGGGGAAGTAACGATTTTTTCTACGGCAGTATTCTCGTCGTAAACATGCTCCCAAACGAAGCGTGCCGAGGCGATATTCCAAAGTCGCACCGGATCACTTCCCGTAGGAAAAGTCTCCAAGCGGAGCCAAGTACTCGCCAGGCACTTTCCTCGGCAATAGGCAGCAATGATGGACGAACCATCCATTGTGAATGCGAAACTCGTTATTCGGGTCCGTCCATCTCCTCTTTCTGTCGCCTCGGCCCAGGCTTTTATCGAATCGTTTAAACTCAGAATCGGCTTGTCCTTGTCGGCTTGCGCTTGTTCAGCGGAACGCCTTTCCAATTGCGGCCTCTGTGGGGTGATCTTGAGGTCGGAGCGCGGCTGATCCTCCCCTGGTACGCCCAAACTCGCCTTTTCGTCCCAGGTAAAAACGTCGTAGAGATGGATTTGGCTAAGAAAACTTATGGCCAAGTATTTTCCGTCAGGCGAGAAGCGCACAGAAATCGGCTCGACCTCGCCCGCGACCTTTAGGTGTTCGTCGGTCTCAGGCGAAGGAAAGGAAAATTCGTGCAGGACTTCTCCGGAAGTTAGCTTCCAAACTCGAATCCGCCGATCAGCCAAAGCTACTGCAGCAAGGTCTGAACCGTTTGCGATATCTAACGCTAGTACGAGGGTTGAAAGTTTGTCCATGCGTATTTCTCGAAGGTATGGTTTGCTTGATGGCTGAGGAAATAATGGACGCGGCAGTGCGCTTAAACAGATCGCAACCGCGAAAAACAAGAAAAGAGACAAGGCCCGCAGAGAACTTTTTTTTTCGATGATTTTGCCGATCGACATAACGAGATGACGGAGGGTACCACACCAATAGTTCACTGCTAAGTTCTCTTAGTCCAAGCCAAAACCTGCGCGGGTGAGGCAGCGCAAGCGGTTGAGGAACTAATTGGAATTCATTTACGGAAGGGATAAATCCCCTCCCTTCCAGATCAAGAAGTATAAGTTTCCGCAAGATGCTCAAAGCTACCCCTTCCGAAATATGTGCGTGAAAATGTGAAAATTTACGTGGTGAAACTGCGGGCGGCGGGCGTGCCTGAAAAGCGTGTTGTAACTGGCGCATTTGCTTGATGCTGCAAGGAGGGACAAGCGTTGAAACTGGCAACTGGATTGCTGTTTGTGTGGAATTGCCGAATAGCCGAGTTATCCGGGGCATGTAATAGGACAATTTGGTTTGGGAGGAGAGCCATGAAGGTGACTTACGATATCTTCAGGAGATTTCCTGGCGGGCCGATGTAGGTGGAGACGGTGCAAGATCTGGAAGATGCGAAGAAGAGGCTTGCGAATTTGATCGAAAGCCGTCCCGGTAATTATTTTGTTTTTGATGCATCCAGCGCAAAAATTGTCCTCGTTGTTGAACCTGCTTAAATCGAATCCTTATCCACGATTTTTCTTTCGAGTTCAAAGACCCAGTTCCATTGGCTCAAATCGTCGCGGTGTCCGGATAATATTCGGATTCGGGCGGCGGGGTCCGTGTGTTAATTTCTCCCCGGCAATGAAATGGGAGGAATTTTGAAATGACTAAGAAATTCGTATGGCTGCTTGCAATGCTACCTATCGCTGCGGCGCTTGCGTTTACGATTGCGGCGCGCTTCGGTAGGGCGCAACAAAATGCGGAAGTGCACTTTGATGGCAAAACGTGTGGGAGTACATCACGGTGCTAGCGGACGACAACATGGAAGGCCGCGACACGGGGAGTGATGGACTGCGGAGGGCGGAGGCGTACATCGTCGAGCAACTCAAAAAGAACGGTGTAGAGCCTGCGGGGAGCGACGGTTACTACCAGCCGGTGAAATTCGAGTCGCGGGAGATTATCGAGAAAGATTCGAGCGCGGCGCTGGTGCGCGACGGCAAGAGCGAGCCGCTGACGCTAGGCGAGGATGTGTTCTTTGGGACGAGAGTGGACCTGGCGCCGGAAGTTGAAGCGCCGCTCGCGTTCATCGGATACGGGCTGAAGATTCCGGAGCAGAATTACGACGACCTCGCGGGACTGGATTTGAAGGGCAAGGTGGTGGTGATTTTTGCGGGTTCAACGGCGGAGACGCCGGCAGCGCTCTCGGCGCATGTGGACCATTTGGGGATTGGAGCGCCGATCAACGGCGACAAAATTTATAACGGGGCGATGGACAATGCGTCGGGCGATGCGGTGCTGTTGGATGTGGCGGCGTCGCTGAGGAAATCGGGAGAGAAGCTGAAGCGCTCGGTACTTTGTGTTCGTTACGGGCGAAGAGAAAGGATTGCTGGGCTCGAGATATTTTGCGACGCATCCGACGGTGCGGGCGAATTCGATGGTCGCGGACATTAACATCGACATGTTCCTGCCCCTTTTTCCGCTGAAAGTACTGACGGTGTACGGCCTGCAGGAATCGGACTTGGGCGACATCGTGACGAAAGTGGCGAACGATCGCGGCATTCGCATACAAAGCGATCCGGAGCCGTTGCGGAATGTTTTCATTCGCAGCGATCAGTATAGTTTTATTCGCGCTGGAATTCCGTCGCTAACGATGAAAGTGGGATTCGATAAAGGGACACCGGAAGAGCAGATGGTGAAGGATTGGCGGACGAATCGTTATCATGCGCCGTCGGATGACTTGAACCAGCCGGTGGATCTAGCGGCTGCCGCCGGTTATGAGGAAATTATGCGCGGATTGATGATTGCGGTGGCGAACGATCCGCACCGGCCGCAGTGGAAGCAGGACAGTTTCTTTCGGCGATACGCGCAGGCGGCGGGGAATTGAGGGAGCAGGTCAAATTCCCCACCCTTCAGAAAACGAAGGACGGGGTACCCGTAATCCATAAGCAACAGCAGAACAGATCCCTCAGTCGTCCGCGGATTGCGCGGTTCGGGATGACAGTGTAAAAGAAACGTTGCCTCGTAGTTCGGTGGGTTCTGGGCATCGTCGAATGGAAAGAGTCGAGCCGGGAAGATGCTGGGCTGAAGGCATGCCTTCCGACAGGCAGGCCCGGCGCTAAGAATTCTTGTTGCCGCGCCAGCGGTATTGTTTTTCTTGCGACAGGTTCAACTGGGCCAGGACGCGGTAGGCGAATTGGGTGACGATGTCGTCGATGGATTTGGGCGCGTAGTAGAAGGCGGGCATGGCGGGCATGATGGTGGCGCCGGCGTCGTGGACGCGGAGCATGTTTTCGAGGTGGATGCGATTGAGGGGAGTTTCCCGGAGGCATAGCACGAGGGGGCGGCGCTCTTTGAGGCAAACGTCGGCGGCGCGGGAGAGCAGATCGTTGGCGATGCCGGTAGCGATGGAGGCGAGTGCGCCGGCGGAACAAGGGATGACGACCATAGCGTCAACGGGCGCGCTGCCGGAGGCGATGGTGGCGCCGATGTCTTTGTTGGGCAAGTATTCGATTTTTTTCGCGGGCGTGCCGGTGAGGAGCGGAGCGAGTTTTTTTCCGTCGTCGGCGACGACGTCGAGCTCGGTGGCGAGCAGGCGGAGGCCGGCGTCGGTGGTGACTAGGAAAACACGTTCGACGCGCGGATCGGCGTCGAGCAAGCACAGGACGGTTTGCGCGTAGATGGCGCCACTGGCTCCGGTGATACCGACTGTGATGTGGGTGCCTTTGGTTTTCGCCATGGGTACAGCCGAATCATCGAGTCTAGGTGGGCCGTTTCTGGAAAGTCAAGGCGAACGGCAACTTTCGATCTGGGTCAATTTCCTATTTCTCTCCTAACGAAGAGTGGCCCGGAAATCCACTGGACAATTGCCGCGTATCTTCGTTCAGATTACGATAGCCTTGTTTTTGGGGGACAGCTTGCGCTTTTATACCCAAGAAGAATGTGAAGGCTGGTTATCGGATTTAAAGCGGCGCAAACCTGACTTGATGCCAGGCGTCCACACGGCCCGCATTCGATACCCCTCGGAGCCGCATCGCATTTTTTTCATCGCGCATTGGATTGCCTCGGCACTCACATATCGCAAGCCAACTTTGCTCTACGTTACGGAGTGGGGTATCTGGCCAAGCAGTGAGAACTGGCATTTGTATTACAGGCTGCGTGAGACCTATGGGGATACTCGTCTTCTGCACGAGGCACCCGGACACCTATTTCTAGAGCACGAGCCAGAAGATCTGGCATCCTTCCTGCAGATTGCAATTTTGAACGGCTGGGGTGGTTATGTTTTGACGGAAGCAGATTACGCCAATGTGTTTTTTAGCCATGACGAGTACATCGACTTCTTCGCCACAAATTCCGAGAATTTAGCAGACGTTAAAGAAGAGTTCGGCATAGACCCGGTCGGGAAGTAGCCGGCCCCTAAGCTTGGTTCACGACGCGATCTTTTCCGGTATATCCTTTTTGAGGAATATTCCTTGACATGTATATTCCTCTAGAAGCATATTGTGAGGCGTGATGATCGAGACGCTTCAAGCGCTGGCTGAGCCGAACCGGTTTCAGATTGTGGAACTGTTGCGCGGGGGGCCGCGGCCGGTCGGTGACATGGCCGAAAGGCTGGGGCTGCGGCAGCCGCAAGTGTCCAAGCATCTGCGCGTGCTGAGCGAGGCGGGGCTGGTGGATGTTCGCGTGGACGCGCAGCGACGGATTTATGGGTTGCGGGCGGCGCCGCTGCGGGAGCTGGGGCAGTGGATTGGGCGGTACCGGCGGATTTGGGAAGCCAACTTTCAGCGGCTGGACGCGGTGCTGGAGGAATTAAAGGCCAAGGAGAAAAAACGTGGAAGCAAAAAACGAAAGAGCGCCGATTAAGAAAAACGGCGGGACGTTGAAAGTGACTACGCCGTCGGACCGGGAAGTGGCGATGACGCGGGTGTTTGATGCGCCGCGACGGCTGGTGTTCAAAGCCTGGACCACGCCGGAGCTCATGAAGCGCTGGCTTTATGGGCCGGAGGAATGGCGGCTGGCGGTCTGCGAGTTCGATATGAGGGTGGGCGGCAAAGTTCGTTTTGAATGGCGCAACCTCGAAGGGAAAAGCATGGGACTGAGCGGGGTTTGTCGCGAGGCGGTGGCACCCGAGCGGTTGGTGTTCACGGAAGTGTGGGATGAGGATTGGACCGGCGGGGAGACGCTGGTAACGATAGTGTTCACTGAGGACGCGGGCAAAACCACGATGACGCAGACGGTGCTGTATTCGTCGCAGGCAGCTCGCGATGGAGCCCTTAAGACCGGCATGGAGCATGGCGCGGCCATGAGTTACGACAGGCTGGCGGAGTTGTTGACGTCGATGGCGTAACGCCGGGTGTGGAACCTCCTCGCAGCTTAACAACTGCAAAACGAATCGGTCCACCAATAATCTTTCTTCACGGGTTCCCGATTTTGTTGGTTTGGTTCGGTCGGCGACGAAGAACTCTAACCAGAACAAAATCGAGAATTATCGTAACCAGATAGGATGTCGAGGCAGCATAGGTTGCGAGAGGCTCGCTGAATGGTCGCAAAAAACTCTTTCCGAACACAGCACAAATAGTATTGAGTCCTGCAAGGAATCCGAAGGCGCTCGTAACGAGCACCCATTGAACAGGGTGGTCGGTCGCACGCTTTTCAAGAAGGCGTATGTATTCTTGCCATCGGTGCTGATAATCGCTCATGACCAAAATAATCTAGCTCATAAGTTCGTTAGTAAACATAGTACGGATGTCAAATGAGTTATCGTCGGAACACGTTTAATACCTGACCTGAAAGCGCAGGGATAGAATGGAAGGGTGCAGAAGAAGATCTTTTGGGCCACGTTCACCGTGTTGGGGCTGATCGCGGATATGGCGTTGCCGTTGTGGTGGGCGCTGGCGGCTACGATTCCGATTGGGATTGCGAGCTGGTGGTTTGCGTATCGCACGGATTGGTTTTGCTAGAAGGACCGTGAAAGCTAAAGAAAGATGCCGGGCTAAAGCCCGGTGCTACGAATGCGATTGGAAACCTGTTGAAAATAGGGAGCACGGGGGCGCAATGTGTGTTATACTGCATTTGCGCTTAATACCGCGGTTGTGTTGTGCGGTTCCTCTGGTAGTAGTTGATCTGAGAACACCCGCCATCAGTCTTCTCCGTAAGTCTTCAGCGTAATTTAAAACAAAAGAACTGGATATGAGCTGATCGTCGTGCCCCGCCTAAATGGTGTGTGTGCGCGGCGACAGCCTGCCAGACAAAAAAGGTAAATGATGCAAAGTTCCACAGAAGTGATTTCAGAAGTAGAAGTATTTTCAAACATGGCGATTTCCGCCTACACCAAGGAGCGTCTGGCAGCAGCCGGATTTTCGATACCGACTCCGGTGCAGGCAGCGGCCATTCCAAAGGCATTAGAAGGCAAAGACGTGCTAGCCACCGCGCAAACGGGAACCGGCAAGACTCTTGCGTTTTTGATTCCGATGATCGAGCAGCTATTGCAACAGGTCACGCCGGGGATCGCAGCACTCGTGCTGGTTCCCACGCGCGAGCTTGCGATGCAGGTGGTGGCGCAGTATGACGCGTTGCGCGGCAAACAGCTTTCACCGGCTGCGTTGGTCGTTGGCGGATTGGCAGAAGGGACGCAACTGAACGCGTTGCGCCGAGGGGCGCGCGTGGTGGTGGCCACTCCCGGACGGCTCGAAGATTTTCTCGGGCGAAAGCTGGTGAATTTCCGTTCGCTGCGCGTGCTGGTGCTGGACGAAGCGGACCGCATGTTGGACATGGGTTTTCTTCCGGCGATACGCAGGATTGCAGCGGTGCTGCCGAAAGAGCGGCAGACGATGTGTTTTTCGGCGACGCTGGAAGCGTCGGTGGCGCATTTGGTCCACGACTACATGCGCAATCCGGTGCGACTCGCATTCGGGTCGATACTGAAGCCGTCGGAAAACGTGCAATTGCAGGCATTCGAAGTTTCGAGCGATCGGAAATTCGGAGTGCTGCACCGCTTGTTGGCCAAAGAAAAAGGGCGCTGCCTGGTTTTCGTGCGCACGAAGCATGGCACCGAGCGTTTGACCAAAAGCTTGAACCGCGAAGGGATTGCTGCGGCGATGATTCACGGCGGGCGTTCGCAATCGCAGCGCACGGCGGCCTTGACCGGGTTTCAGCAAGGACGCATCCGAGTGTTGATCGCGACGGATTTGGCTTCGCGCGGCATTCACGTGCAGGATATCGCTCACGTGATTAATTACGACCTGCCGGACATCGCGGAGAATTTCATCCACCGCGTGGGCCGTACGGGACGCGCGGGCGAACGCGGAATTGCCTCCACGATCTTCGGGCGCGAACAACGTTTGGAGTTACAGCAGCTCGAGCGCACACTTGGCATTCGCATGGAGCGTATACAACTGGCCGATGAGCCGATACCGGCACAACTCAACCGCAAACCAGTCGCCATGGGACGCATGGAAGCAGCGATGCGTGCCAAGAACGGGCGAATGCCTCGGCTGGCGGGCGAGATTTTGCAAGTGCAATACGAAAACTAAATAACCCTCACATTCCGCGCCGCCGGTTTAGCTTCGGCTTACCGGCGGCTTTTTTTTGCCACGTCGTCGCCTCGTAATTTTCCCCTGAGCTATCGTCTCCAGTAGAACTGCGTCTAAATTAAGTTGCTAGCGGTGTGGTTTGCCACGGACAGCGGAATTGTGGACAATGAAACCCCGAGTTGGGGAGGAGAGAAAATGTTTTTGAGGCGGAAAGCGATTGCGACTTTCGTCGCAGCGATAGCCCTGGTTGTGGGCATGAGTGCGGCGCTGGAAGCATCACCGGCGGATAACGATCTGAAAGTACCGAAACTTGAATTTCAAGACGTGAAGCTGGACAACGGGCTGCGCGTGATTCTGGTGCCGGACCACAGCGCGCCGGTGTACGCCATCGACGTTTGCTACAACGTGGGCAGCCGCAACGAGCGGCCGGGGCGTACGGGATTCGCACATTTGTTCGAGCACATGATGTTTCAAGGCTCGGAAAATATCGGCAAGGGCGAGCATTTCAGCCTAGTGCTGAATAACGGCGGCGGGATGAATGGCACTACCAACGAAGATCGCACCACTTACTTTGAGGCACTTCCGAAGAATCAGCTCGACTTGGGATTATTTCTGGAATCCGATCGCATGCGCGCGCTGAACATCACGCAAGCGAATCTGGACAACCAGCGCAACGCGGTGCAGGAAGAGCGGCGGCAAGGCATCGACAATCAGCCGTACGGGCGCGCGTCGCTGGATTTGGACAATCTTTCTTACGACAATTTCGCTTACAAACATTCGACGATTGGGTCGATGACGGATTTGAACGCGGCCACGATTCAGGACGTGAAGGATTTTTTCCGAATTTACTACGCGCCGAATAACGCGGTGCTCACGCTAGTGGGCGATTTCAATCCGGACGAGGCGCTTGCGAAGGTGAAGAAATATTTTGGTTCGATTCCGTCGCAGCCCGAGCCACCGAAAGTTCTGCTGGATGAAGAGCCGCATTATGGCGAGCGCCGGGAGACTATTTACGATCCGCTGGCGCGTTTGCCGGAAATCGATATGGCCTATCACATCCCTCCGGGGAACACGCCGGAAAACTATGCGATTCAGCAATTAGCGATCGTGCTGGGGCAAGGCGAAAGCTCGCGGCTTTATCAGCATCTGGTGAAAGAAAAACAACTGGCTTCAGATGTGTCGGTACAAGCTGACGCGCGCATCGGCGTGAGCCAGCTGTATTTTTCGGCGAACCCACGTCCGGGTGTGAAAGTAGTGGACTTGGAAAGGGCCATGAATGACGAAATCGATGCAGTGGTGAAAGACGGGATTACCGCACAGGAACTGGCGAAAGCCAAGACGCAGCTTTTGCGGCAATTCATCGAGCGCAGACGGTCGGATCTGTACACCGCAATTCTGATCGGCAGTTACACGGTTTATTTTAACGACCCCAACCTTATCAACACGACCTTGGCGAAAGAGAACGCAGTGACCTTGGCGCAAGTGAATGCAGCCACGAGGAGATTTCTAGCGCGGGATCAGCGAACGGTGGTTATCACCTTGCCTGCGGCAGAAGACGGCTCTTCGGCGCCAAAGGCGGGAAAATGAGTGGGATCCCAGTGTTGTCCGCTAGATTATTCAAGGGCGGGACGAAGATAGGAGAAAGCACGATGAGGAAGGATTTTTCGAAGTCCTGGTCCGTGTTTGTTAGCGCCGCAATGTTTGCCGCTCTGACTTTTTCGGCTCCGGTCGCGCGAGCGCAACAGGGGCAGGACAAAGCGGCGCCGTTGAGCCAAGTACAGCGGCTGAATCGCGCGCCGGTGAACAAGGAAATATTGCGCGTTCAATTGCCGCGGCCGGAAGTGCAAACACTGCCGAATGGACTGATGCTGGTACTGCAAGAGGATCACAAGCTGCCAACGATCGCGTTCACCATGTGGATACGTCCGGGGCAGCTTGCGGATCCGGCGGATTTACCCGGGCTGGCGTCATTCACCGCTGAAATGCTTCGGGAAGGGACGGAACGGCGAACGAGCGCGCAGCTTGCGCAAGAAGTGGATCAGCTGGGCGCGACATTAGACGCCAGCTCGCGATTTGGGGCCAGTTTTACGTCGGTAAACGCGTCGGGCTTGATCAACAGCACTTCAGAAATTCTGGACTTGATGAGCGATGTGGTGCTGCATCCGGCATTTCCCGCCGGCGAACTTGATAAATATAAGCAACGTGAAGAGGCAGGCCTAGAAGAGCTTCTGGGAAACCCGAATTTTCTAGGGCAACGGGAGTTTCGGCATGTGATTTATGGCGACACACCGATGGCCATTGCGTCGCCGACGAAAGAATCTATCGAGAAATTAAGCGTGGAGGACTTGAAGAAGTTCCACGGGCAGCATTACGTTCCGGGCAACGCGATTCTGGGGGTGACGGGAGATTTCAGGAGCTCCGATATGCGGGCGCTGGTGGAAAAATATTTTGGCGGGTGGAAAGGCGCGGCGGAGGCGCCGTTGTCTTTTCCGGACGCGGTGACTCCAAAACCCACGAAGATCACGCTGGTGGATCGCCCAGGCTCGGTGCAGACATACATCGTGGGAGGCGACCGCGGAATTCGTCGGGTGGATCCGGAATATTACAAGCTGGTGGTTATGAACCAAGTGTTGGGCGGCGGGCCGCAGGCGCGGCTTTTCCTGGACCTCCGCGAAGAGCACAGCCTTACGTATGGTTCGTACAGCCGGTTCAATTCGGACATATATCCCGGCGATTGGCAGGCGTCTGCGCCGGTACGGACGACGGTAACGGGTGACGCGATGGAGCGCTTTGTTTTTGAATTCAAGCGCATCAACGACGAACCAGTGCAGACGAGCGAACTCGACGAAGCGCGTCGCTCGATTATTGCGGGTTTCGCGTTGTCGCTGGAGCAACCTGCTCAGTTGTTGAGTGATTGGCTGACGGTGCAATATTACGGATTGCCGATGGATTATTGGGACAAGTATCCGGATCGTGTTTCCGAGGTGGATGCAGCAGGAGTTCAGGCAGCGGCTAAGAGGTTCGTGGACTTAAACCATATGCAATGGGTAGCCGTGGGCGACCGCAAGCAGATTCAGGAGAAGTTGTCGAAATATGGGCCGGTTACGGTAGTTGACGTGAACGGAAAGGCGAAAAACTAACGGAAGCAAGGCACTGCGCGGCTAAGTCTGGGGGCATGCACCGGCAATCGTGCATGCCCTTTTTTTTCGGCTAAGCGCGCTTGATCAAACGCACGAGCAAGAGAAGAACTACGGCGCCGACGACTCCCAACACCAACTGTCCGATCAATCCGTAAGCGGCCAGGCCTAGCAGGCCGAATATCCAGCCTCCCAGCAGCGAGCCGATAATTCCCACGATCAGGTCAACCAGCACTCCCATGCCATGGCCTTTTACGATTTGTCCCGCGAGGAAACCGACAACGATACCGATCAAGATTTCCCAAAGCAGCCACATAGCATTCCTCCAAATTGAATGGGATGGTCTAAGAGCGTCCTCCAATGGCGGGGTGCGGACGCCGACTGGGCGCAACTTTAACACAGATGGAAGCGGAGAGCTAAAGAATGCCCGTTCGGAGAGATGCTAGAATGCGAGGGCTGTAATTCAAGATTCCTATGCGCAGCCGAGTAAAAAAATCCATGGATGAGAGCGACGTTAAGAAATTTCTGGTGGAAGTGCGAAACGGAAAAGTCAGCTTGGAAGCAGCGCTGGAGAGGCTGCGAGGGCTGCCTTATGAAGACGCGGGCTTTGCAAAGATCGATCATCATCGCGCGTTACGGCAGGGCTATCCGGAAGTAATTTTCGGGCGAGGCAAAACTCCCAACCAGGTAAGTGAAATCGCGCGGCGGATGTTGCGCGCGAAAGCGTCGCATAACATTTTAATTACACGTGCCGACAGAAAAACTTTTGCGAGGGTGAAAAAAATTGCTCGCGCCGCGGAATTTCATGCGCTGTCGGGGGCTATCGTGATTAGACGCTCGCGGGCGGTCCAGGGGAAAGGCTTGATCCTGATTGTGACAGCGGGCACCAGCGATATTCCTGTGGCGGAAGAGGCGTTGGTTACCGCTGAAACCATGGGAAATCGAGTGGAAGCGGTTTATGACGTGGGCGTAGCGGGGCTGCACCGGTTGCTGGAGCACCGCGGGAAACTTGCTGAAGCGAGAGTGATCGTTTGCGTGGCGGGAATGGAAGGCGCGCTGCCGAGTGTGGTGGCGGGACTTGTGGGTGTGCCGGTGATTGCGGTGCCAACCAGCACGGGATATGGGTCGAGCTTTGGAGGACTGACGGCGCTGCTGGGCATGCTGAATAGTTGCGCTTCGAATGTGAGCGTGGTGAATATTGATAATGGATTTGGGGCGGGGTGCGTGGCCAGCGTGATTAATCGGCTATAGGGTCGTGCGGGGAACGGCAAGAGCGAACTTTAGCGGCTTAGGCGGCTCTCATTGAAATTCCACTATTACTTTTGTCCTACTCCCAGTTCTTTCCAAACAGAAGGGTCATCCGTTATATAAAATATCGGTTCCGGTTTCCTATGTTCGATAATTTCAGTTATGCCATTTACTCTGATTACTTCGTAGGCTGGATAACCAAGAGGGAATCCAGGCGGAGGATGTTTCAGTTGGCGAGGCTCTGAGCCTTTCACCGTGCCATATACCTTTTTCAGTATTTGACCTTTTCTGTCTTGTAATAAGAATTCCGCATCGTTACCCCATGGCTTAATGTAGTAGGTCATCGTAATTGAAACGTCGGCGCGTGTGAGTCCCGGTGGGAGGGTAATCCATTTCGGCAACCTCGATTCACTCGCTAGTTCAAAGGATGACTCGGGGACCCACTCGCACGCTATCGCTATCACCGAACCTGCAATAATTAGCGCAACAAAAAAGGGGAGGAATTTATCGACGCGCCTATTTACTTTCAACATTTGCAATCACCCCAACCGGGAGATATTGATTGCGGCCGCTAGAACGCTGCCGAGTTCAGATTCTTCAGCGGGAGATACGGTGCGGAGATCTAGAATCAGCTGGTCGTCTTCGATGCGCGCGATTACTGAGGTCGCGCTAGCTGGCCTTCGTAAGCGTTCTTCCAGTTCGGCGGCGGAGCAGCGAGCGCTGATGATTGCGATCAGGTTGGTTGGGAGTTGCTGGTCGGGCGTGGAACCTCCGCCGATTACGGAAAAACCTGGCGTTATTCGGCAAGTTATCCCGTTCAATACTGAGGATTTCAGCTGTTCAATAAAGTTTTTGGCGCGCTGGGCGATGCTGTCGGCATTGAGGTGAATCATGCGCAGGGCGGGAATTTCGTCCAGGGCGCCGCGCAGATAGGCTTGCAAAGTAACTTCAAGCGCGGCGATCGTTAGTTTATCTACCCGGAGCGCGCGAAAAAGCGGGTTGCGGCGAATACGCTCGACAATTTGTTTTTTCCCCGCGATGATGCCGGCTTGCGGGCCTCCCAGCAATTTATCTCCACTGAAAGAAACGACGGAGGCTCCGGCGGCGCAACTTGCCGCAACTAAGGGCTCGGAGATACCGTTCGCTGAAAGATCCGCGAGGCAGCCCGAGCCGAGATCTTCGAATACGGGAAGCTGCGAGCGTTGGCCTAGCGCCACTAAATCTTCCAGCGATGGGCGCTCGGTAAATCCGCTGATACGAAAATTCGATGGGTGGACGCGGAGGAGCAGGTGGGTGCGTTCGTTGATGGCGCGTTCGTAATCGCGAATGCGCGTGCGATTGGTGGTGCCTACTTCGCGCAAGATCGCGCCGCTCTCGGACATGATGTCAGGGATGCGGAAGCCATCGCCAATTTCGATTAGTTCGCCGCGGGAGACGATAGTTTCGGCGCCCTTGGAAAGTGTATTGAGCACCAGAAATACCGCGGCGGCGTTGTTATTGACGACGATGGCGGATTCCGCGCCGGCCAAATTCGCGAGCATGCGAGAGGTGTGAACGTCGCGCTGGCCGCGCTCGCCTGTTTCAAGATCGTACTCGAGATTCGAGTAGCTGGTTGCAACTTGCGAGATGCGCGCTGCAGCTTCGGTGGAAATTGGGGCGCGGCCGAGATTGGTGTGCAGGATCACGCCGGTAGCGTTAATTATGCGGCGCAAGGAAGGCGCGATAAGGGATTCGACGTGGACGATTATTTGTGTTTCGAGATTTTCAGGATCGATTGCCTGCGGAGTTGCGCTGGATGCGTCGGCTTTCATGCGGGCGCGGACATTTGCAAGAACGGAGCGCGCGGATTGCGTCACCAGGGCGCGTCCTGATTTTTCGGCAAGGGCGAGCAAACGCGGGCGGCCGAGCAGTTCGTCCACCGAGGGAATTTCGCGCATTTTGGAAGAGCCGTTTCGCGTTTTCTGCACCGGATGGGCGCGGGAAGTCATCGCTGAGCTATTGGAACATACCGAAAACGGGCTGGCAATCGGGTGCGCGGTCCGAATGATTTCTCTTGCGACATAGACACGCACGACTGCATTGACGGGTGCGCCGGCAGACCCTACGCTGGAATCGTTCACAGACCTTATGGCTGCTTCCATTGACGACGAACTGAATCAGATCGAGCGCGACGTGCGCACGCTGAAGATTGAGTACGAGCAATTCTTCGGCGGAGGGCGGCCGCGGCCTCCCTCGGACACGCAGTGGCGCGTGGAATCGCTTTTGCGGCGATATAGCGAACGCACGGCCGAATTAAGTTACGCGCAACGGTTTCGATATAACGGGCTCGCGCAGATGTACGCGAAATATGTGGAAATGTGGCGCAAGAAAACGATGCAGAAAGAAAGTGGCACGCAACAGCGGCATTTTGGGGCGGCGGCTAAAGCGATTGAGGCGGAACGGGCGCGGGCGGCTGCTGCGAACCCGCCAAAGAGCACACCGGTGGTTTCATCCGCGGAGCGTGCAGCTTCTGTCGCGGTAGCTGAACGGAAAACGGCGGAGGCGTTTACGGCGTCATTCTCCGATCCGCAGCGTGAAACAGAAAAGGTGCAGCAGCTTTATCAGAAGCTGATCGAGGCGCGAACGGAAACCGGAGAAAAGGCGGGAGCCCCCAATTTGAAAGATTTCGAGCGCTTCGTGCGGCAGAAGACGAAAGAGCTTAGGCGCAAAGGGACCGAGGAAGTGGAGTACACAGTTAGCGTGGAAGCCGGGCGGGTAAAGCTGAAGGCTCGCGTCTCCAAGTAAGATCCCGCCGAAAGTTTTCCAGTTTCAATCGATATCCTGGCCGTCGCCTTCGTCGGAATCTTTGCTCGGTTCGAGATGGATTTCCGGACGGTTGACGGCGCGAAGCTGGCGATTGAGCGCGGGCAATTCTTGAGACTTCAGGTTGTCCCATTGTTTTGCCACGGTTGCAAAATCCTTTTCGATTTTCGATACGGCTTCTGCTTGCGCTGAAGTTGGCTTGGCGTCGGCTCGATCTAATTCCGCGTAAACGGCCGTGGCCGAACCGTTGACGTTGGTCAGGCTCGGTTGCGTGCCATCGCCACCAGCGGGGCCTTGTAAGATGGCTGATACTTTTCTGTCGAGGTCCTTGAGCGATGTGGCGAGCGAGTCATTTTGGTCGGCCGACAATTTGGCCAGTTGATCGTGAAGCGAGCGCGCTTCCTGGATTGCATGAGTGCTTTTAGCCATTAAAGACGCGAGACGGCTTTGTGTCTCGAATTGTTGTTCCAGGTCGGCGGCGGATATTTTCACGCGCGGATCCATGTTTATGGTAAGAGGCGCACTGTAGCTGCGGCCGTCGGCGGTGAGACGTATGGTGTATTCGCCCGGCACGGCTGGCGGACCTTGCGGGAGGCGTGGCGTGTCATGAGGAACGGCTGCGATGGGGTATTCGTGGCGCAGAGAATCCGGCGCGGGGTAGTGAAGATCCCAAACCCATCTGTGCATCCCAGCTTCGGTGGACAGAGCGCGGAATGGTCGCACCCAGTAGAGTGGGATGAGTTGTTTTTCCAACTGCTCCTGGGTCAATTCGGGCTTGTCCGTGCTGGCATACGTACGGACCACCTTGCCGCGGCGATCTAAAATCTCCAGAGTTATAGGACCGTGGGCGGAAGAGGCCAGGAAATAATCGATGATTGCGCCGTCTGGCGGATTTTTGCCGGAAGGCTCATCGGGCGGAATAGGGGTATCGGTGTTTGTGTCGCGCTTCACGCGGTATGCACGGGCAGGTTTGAAGAGAAGTGCATCGGCGTTTTCGGTCGACTTGTCGATTTGGCGCAGCGGGGTGATGTCGTCGAGTATCCAGAAGGAGCGGCCGTGTGTGGCGACGATCAAGTCGTCGTCCTGAATCCAAAGATCCCGCATCGACGTGTGCGGGAGATTCAGTTGCAGGGACTGCCAGTGGTCGCCGTCGTCGAAGGAAACCCAAACGCCATTTTCAGTGCCGGCGAAGAGCAAGCCCTTGCGGACGGGGTCTTCGCGCACGGTGTCGACCGGCGCGTTGTCGGGGAGGCCGTTGATGATTAGCTGCCAAGTCTTTCCGCCGTCGTGCGTGCGATAAATGTAGGGATGCAGATCGTCGATGCGGAAACGGCTGACGGAAGCGTAGGCGGATTGTTGGTCGTAATGCGACGCGGTCATCTGCGTCACTTTGCTCCAGGGAATGATTTCGGCGGGAGTGATGTTCGTCCAATTTTTGCCCCCGTCGCGGGTAACCCAGAACAGGCCGTCGTCTGTTCCAGCCCAAAGAGTGTTCAGATCTTTGAAAGATGGCGCGAGTGCGTAAATTACTCCGCGTATCTTTTCCGCTTTGGTGTCATCGGCGGCCAGATTGCCCAAGCTTGAGGGGATGCCGGGCTTTTCGCGCGAAAGATCGGGGCTGATGGTTTGCCAGGTTTCGCCGCCATCGCTGGTCTTGAACAAAAAATTGGTGGCGTAGTACAGGATGTGCGGATCGACGGGCGAAAACATGATTGGTTCGGTGCGATCGGCGCGGAACTTTGGACCGTTGTCCGGAATGGGCGTGACGTTCTTTACCTGTCCGGTGCTCCGGTAAAATCTGGTGACCTCTTTTCTGCCGGCGCCATAAACAAGTTCGGGATTAAGCGGGTCGGGCGCGACGTAACCGTATTCAATGGCGCCGACAGGGTGCCAGTCCCTGAAATTAATTTTGCCGTCATTACCGCGGCTGGAAATGCAGACCGAGCCGCTCTCCTGTTGACCGCCGCAAACACGGTAAGGAAATTCATTGGTTACGCCGACGTGATAAAGCTGCGCGGTGGGCTGGTTGTACCAGGAACTCCAGGTGTCTCCGCCGTTCACGGTAACGATGGCGCCTTGATCGCTGACCAGCAGAATCGTTTTGGGGTCGTTGGGATTTATCCAGAGGTTCTGATAATCGTCACCGCCCGGCGCGCCGCGAAAGCTGCCCCAGGTTTTTGCTCCATCCGTTGAGCGCATGGTGACGATGCTGGCGCTGTAAACCACGTCAGGATTTTTCGGATCGACTTTGGGGATGGGCAGGTCGCCTCCGCCGATGCGGTAGGCCGGGCGGCCATCGGTGGTGGTGATGTGCCAGCTTTCGCCCCCGTCGTCCGAGCGGTAGAAGCCAAGCCCCGCTGCTGAAGAATAATCGCCGGATTTTATTGTGCCGACAGTGGCATACAAGCGGCTGGGCAGGCTTGGCGCGATGGCGACGTAAATTTGCACCAGCTCTTTAGGCAGGCCGTTTGTGAGCGGATGCCAGGTATTTCCGCCGTCTGTAGATTTAAAAAGGCCGCCACCGATTTTGTTATATTCGTTGCCGTCTTCCCAGGGCCCTTGGCGGATTTTCCAGAGCGAGGCATACATGACGTCGGGATTGGTGGGATCGATCTGAACGTCCGAGCCGCCGGTATCTTGATCTTTGTAGAGAGATTTTTTCCAAGTCTGGCCGCCGTCGGTGGAAACAAAAATTCCGCGTTCTTCGTTGGGCCCGTAAGGATGGCCTAGTACGGCGGCGAAAAGGTGATTGGGGTCGCGCGGATCGACGGCCAGCGCAGGGATTTGCTGGCCATCACGCAAGCCGAGATGAGTCCAGGTTTTTCCGGCATCGGTGGATTTGTAAATTCCGTCGCCGACTGAAAGGTCCGGGCGCTGCAGGCCTTCGCCGCTGGCGGCGTAAACGATGTTCGAGTCGGAAGGAGCTACGGCAACGGCGCCGATAGATTGCGACGGTTGATCTTCAAAGATAGGCGTCCAGGTGCGGCCGTAATCGTCGGATTTCCAAACGCCGCCATCTCCCTGCCCCACATAAAAAACATTCGGCTGATTGGGAACTCCGGTGGCGGCGCGCGTTCTTCCCCCGCGAAACGGGCCAATCATGCGCCAGCGCATTTCCTGATAAGTGCTTAGCGGGTATTGCTGCGCATCGCTTACACGCGCGTCCACAACAAGAATAAGCAGCACAAACAGAGCCAGGCCAATCCGCGGAATTCGAAACAACACACACCTCCAAGTGTTACCGTGGATAGCATACCTAAAAAGCAAAGGTCAGGCAGGTCAGAAAGTCAGGCGCCCGCCGATTTGCGCGGCGAACGGAATCCCTACCGTGGTGCCAGGACCAAAGAAATCTCCCAGTGCTCCACCGGGTACGCGCAACTGACTCAAGCTAGTGATGGGCTTTGTTGTGGTACACGCCGCGTTCGTGCAGATGTCGGTGATATTTCCCGCGGCCACTTGCGATGGCGGCACGGGTAATGCTCCAACATCGGTCACGTAATTAGCTCCTGGATTGTTGCGGTTGAAAAGATTAAAGAATTCGATGAAAGGCGTTAAGGTCCAGCGCTCGCGAAAATGAATCGGGCGACTCACGCGCAAGTCAACTTGGATATAGGGTGTTCCGCGGAGCTCATCCAGGCTGGTGGGAACTCCGTTCACCACCGCGCGGTCGTCAAAATCGTCGCCAAGCCCGGTGAGCGGAGTAGTAGTGGTCAAAGTGAATGGCCGGGCGCTTTCCGCCTGGGTTAGGGTGGTGAGCTCGAATCCGCCGGAAACTTTAAGCGTTCCGGCCAAAACAAAACGGCTCAGGACATCTTCGCCCGACGGACCGTAATCCCCTTTGCCGAAAGGCTGCAGCGGGTTGCAAACGCCGTTGACGTAATCAAAAAGCTCGCCGAGCACGCAGCCCCACGTGCCGGCGCGGGACAAAGTGTAATTTGCGATGAGATTGAAACGGTGCGAAACGTTTCCCTGCAGGTGGAGAAGCAATCCGTTATAGCTCGAGCGATTATCGGATTTGAAAACGGTAATGTTGGGAACAACGGCGCGCTGGTCGTTTACATCGCTGGGCACCAGCGGCGAAAACAGCGTGAAGCCCGCCTGATATTGATAGCGGCGGAAGCCGTGATTGCCCTGTTCGTGTATATAGTCCGCGCTGACCATCCACTTTGAATTGAAGGCGTGTTGAACTCCGCCGCTTACATGCATGGCGTAGGGAGTTTTGTAGCCAGGCGCAATAATCGCTCCGGCGCCAGCAACCGTGCCGACCAAACCGGTGGAAGCGGCGGAAGGAAGACATCCTTGATTGTCCGGTTGCATCCGAAGCGGGTCGGACGCCGGACTCGTGCAAGGCCCGACGGGCGTATTCACAGCTTGCAGAGCTGGCACCCAACCATTCTGCGCGAGGTCGTTCGAGTAGATGCCAACGCCGCCGCGAATCACCGTGTTTGTAGATTGGCCGGGAGAATATGCGATACCAAGCCGTGGCCCCACGGCCCCATCGAAATCGTGCGGAGCGCCATCGATCAGCGGAATATCGAGGGCCTTGAGAGTGAGGTACGCGGGATTCTGCAATTGGCTGCGGTCCGATGCGGTGAAGAGGCCGAAGGTCCTGTCGTAGCGCAATCCGTAATTTATCGTGAGGTTTGGCCGCACTCGCCAGGAATCCTCGGCGTATAGACCGAGACGTTGAACGTTCTGCGAAAAGCTGCCGTTGCTTGCGGGAACCGACATACTGCCATTGGCCAGATCGGCGGTGAACTGCGCAGTATTTGTGAGATAGAACGTTGGATCATTTGGAAAGGTAACCAGCGTTTCCGCGTTGGATGCCAACGCGCCGTCCAGAACGGGCTCGTGGATGAAATTCACGCCGAACTGGAACGAGTGCGCTCCAACGGTATGAGTCACGTCGTAGCGGAACTGATATTTTTCCTGATTGCGCAGAATAGGAAATGCCGTAATGGGCGTGAGGAACTGGTTGTCGCCAAATGTTTCCAGGCCGGATATGGTCGCTGATGTAGCAGTGAACGGAAACGCGAGTGCGAAGCCCAGGTCTGAATTACGCGCTTCCGTGAGGTGCAACCCTCCAGCGCTGAAAACGAACGCTCCCACCCAGGTGGGACTCCACGTAAATTGGTTGCTGACGACCATGTTCATGTAATTGTTGTGCGCTTCCGCTCCGGTGGAAGGAAGAGCGGCCTGCTGCACTCCTGCGTTATGGGTCAGGTAATTGTCGATCCCTGCGCGCAGGAACCATTGCGAACGCGGAGACTGGGCCCAATCGAATCGAGCGGTGCCCAAATAATCGCGAAACGGGACTGGAACAAAATTCGGCACTGGGATGGAGGTCACGACTTTGCCGTTCACGTCCACCAAGCCTTGGGCCGCGAGTTGAGCGAGCGCGTTGAATTGCGTCTGGCTGGCCGGGCTGTACGCGATGCTGGCGTCTTCGCGCACGTATTCGAAGGAAGTGAAAAACCACAATTTGTTACGAATAATAGGGCCGCCGATTGTGCCGATGTAATTCTGGCGTGAAAATGGCTGCTTGGGACTGGGGGCAGGATTTTCGATGGGGAAACGCGCGTTGAGCGCAGCGGCGCGCTCGTAGAAGGCTTCATCGCCGTGCCAATCGTTGTTTCCTCGCTTTGTTGTAATTACCACGGAGCCGGCCGTGGTGCGGCCGGTGTCGGCGTCCTCTTGCGCGGTGCGCACGGCGAATTCCTGAATCGTATCGGGTGAAAAATTCTGCAGGAAGCCACCGATGTAATCGTCGGAATCGTCGCCGCCATCGACAGAGAGTTCATTATTAAGTCCAGAACTGCCGCCAGTGGAAACCGCCGTGATGCGCGCTTTGGTGGGATCGGATGGCTCGACCGGCTCGGTTCCCGGAACAAGGTAGGCAATGTTGGCGAAACTGCGTGCAGCCAGTGGAATTGTTTCCAGGTCTTGCGAAGTGACTACTCCTTGATGGACGGCGCTGGCCAAGTCGATAGGCTCGGTGGTAACGGAGGAAGGTTGTCCCTGCACATTCAAAGTCTGTTGCACGGAGCCTGGTTGCAGAGTGATGGTGATGTCCCGCACGGAACTAATCACAATGGTCACGTCGGAAAGCGCCTGCGCGAATCCCTTCGCATTCACAACCAGGTGATAAGTTCCGGGGGCAAGATTGTCGACGCGGAACTCCCCCTGTTCGTTGGCGCTGGCCTGGACTTTGACGGAAGATTCAGCGGCATGCAGAACAACCGTCGCGGACGGGACACGCGCTTGGCTGGCATCCTGCACGATCCCACGAAGGCTTCCACGGAATTTTTGCGCAGGGGTGAACTGACAAGCCAGCAATACGGCTGCGATTAAAATTACGATCTGAGGCAGGGCGATGATGCCGCAGCGTTTTATTTTCATTATTCTATCAGCCCTATGCGCGCGAGAATTCACCGTTACTGCTGAGGCGGTCTCCTTAGCTTGAATCGTGGCGTAACCTTAACCCGTCGTTCTCTAATTTTCCAGCCGATTTTTGGCCGGAAAGCGACAGATTTCAGGCATAATTGAGGCCGCGTTCGCGGTGTGTTCAGCGCGGCAAATCGCTTCCCGCTTGGAACAATCTCTGGTAGCATGAAACTTCAAGGGATTTGAAACTTTCCTGTCTGGAGCAACGCAACAATGGCAATCGTATGTGAACTTTGCGGCAAGAAGCCGCGTTTCGGCAATACAATCAGCCACGCGCACAACGTGACGCGGCGCCGCTGGAATCCGAACTTGCGGCGGGTAAGAACGGTGATCAAAGGCACGCACAAGCACATTCGCGTCTGCACTTCCTGTATCCGTTCCGGCCGCGTCAAAAAGGCTGCTTGAGGCCTCCCGCGAAGGAGTTTTCCGCTTGAAACGAAAAATCCTGATTCTTGCGGCGGTGGCAACGTGCATGTTTGTGGGCGCCTGCAAGAAAGAAGCTGCCGTGGGCCCCGACGTGTGGGCCACGGTGAACAGCAAGGATATTTCGCGCGCCGAGGTGGAAAAATATTTTCGCACGCGCGTGAATGCGGAAGCGCCGGCGCCTTCTCAGGAAGAAGCTCTCTCGCTAAAACTCAGCATTCTGGATGAGTTGATCAACAATGAAATTCTGCTGGAGCGCGCGAGCAAAATGAATTTGATTGCCACCGATGCCGAAGTGGAAGACAAATTCACGGAATCGAAGAGTCCCTACACCGAGGAAGAGTTTCAGAGAAAGCTGCACGACACGGGACTTAGCGTCGACGATTTGAAAAACGATATTCGCCGGCAGCTTTCGGTCCAAAAGCTATTGAATCGCGAAGTGATCGCCAAGATTTCGATCACGGATCAGGACGTAACGGATTTTTACAACAAGAACCGCGCGCAGTTCAATATAGCCGAGCCACAATATCACATCGCGCAAATCGTGGTTACCTCGCATCCTGATGCTTCGGTCCACAATCGCAAAAATGATAAAGCGAAGACCGACGCGGAAGCCAAGAGCAAGGTAGCGATGCTGGAACAAAAGCTCGCCTCCGGCGCCGACTTCGGCCAATTGGCGATGGACTATTCGGAAGATTCTACTGCGACGACCGGAGGCGACCTGGGATTCGTTCCACAGTCTGCTCTAGATCGCTCGGATCCGGCGCTCAAAACGCTGGTTCTGAGTATGAAAGTTGGATCGGTAAGCCAGCCGATCGGCAACCCGGGCGGCTATCGCATCTTGAAAATGATTGCCAAAGAAGCGGCGGGGCAGCGCGTTCTTTCCGATCCGCAAGTGCAACAATCCATTCGCGACATGATGCGCAACCGAAAAGAACAACTCCTTCGGTCGGCTTACATGATTGAGGCGCGCGATGACTCGCACGTAACCAATTATCTGGCGCGGCAAATTCTGGAATCCGCAGGGAAACTCCCCGCTTCAAATTAGACGATTTTCTTCTTCGTCGAGCGAGAATCTCAAATTGCGGTTTAATTTAAGAGAAAATTCGCACGGTTGCGTGTTGATCTGTGAGGCGAGACGTAATAAAAATTGCGATGGGATTAGCCGCGGCTTGCGGTCTCTGCCAAGGACCGGGCGGTTCGAGGCGGTTTGAACGATAGAACCATCAATGCTCCTGCCAGCGGGGTTAAGAAAAACGAGAGAGCAAAAGTTTTCCAGAATGCGAGGCCTTCTTTTTCTCCCCAGTGGGCGGTCGCTCCACAGAGCATAATCCACGCTAGAGCAGCAATTGCCAGTACCAATCCCGCAGCCAACCAGACCAAGAAAATGTGAAGCATTGTGTCTCCCAAGTGGTTCCAGGCTCTGCTTGCCTGAGTTCGCTAGAGGTATGTTGGCAGCGACCGCAAAGTTTGGGAAGACACTGTGAAGACGAAGCGAACGTAAAGGTAAACGGGTAGCAGTGGGTGATGCGCTGTTGGCGGGATATTTGGAGCCCGGGGAGTTTGGCAGTTCTGGAAGGGTCGCTTGCGGGTCGAGGCATCCGAGCTAATTCTTCAGCTGACGATGGCGACTACTTCGCCGGCATTCACGGTTTGTCCTTGGGCAACCAGGAGGCGCTCGACGGTGCCGGATTTAGGCGAGCGAATTTCGTTCTGCATTTTCATGGCTTCCATCACCACGATTCCTTGTCCGGCATCGACGCGATCGCCGGCTTCTACCAGCAGCACCACGATTTTTCCGGGCATGGGAGCCCGGAGTTGCTGACTTCCTTCCGCTTCCGCACCCAGCCCGCGATGGCGTTTCCATTTTCGCGGGTTGTGATTGATGACGCGGTGTTGACGGTTGGCCACCGTGACGCGGAGTGCGGAATCATGCTGGGGAGCTATGCGTGCTTCGAAAGATTGGCCGGCGATTAGAATTGAGTAGATGCCGGGCGAGACTTCTACTGCGTCAGCATCGATAGCGCGGCCATCGATGGTCCAGAGGGCTCGCTCGCCCGTGTGGATCATTCCGAGGGTGCGTGATTTTCCGTCTAGGTCGATTTCAATTTTCAAGGGGTTCGCTCAAGTTACTGTTGCAACGGCACGCCTCGATCTTCCTACCGAGTCATAGTCCTATGACTCAGGCTCGCCTCTTAATTGTTCGCGGCGTGCTTCCAGTTTCCAGCGTGATTCGGGCTGGTTGATGATTGACTTCGTGTCCGGAGAATCCTGGCGATGGGACATATTCCACAACGCAGCGGCGATTGTTGCCGCATCATTTTCAGGCGAGCTAGTTTCGGAAGCCGCGATGGCCGGCTGATGATGCTTGGAGAGAAAATCATCGAGCCAGCGGGTGTATATTTCGGCAGCTTGAAAATCCGGTGTCGCGAGAATCTGCTGGAATAACTCCGCGTTTGTTTTTATTCCGTTGGCGTAAAACTCCGCGAGCGCTCGCTGCAGGCGCGCAATTGCTTCCGTGCGGTCTTTTCCATACGAGATTAATTTTCCGAGCATGGGGTCGTATTCGTTCGGCACGGTCCATCCGCTATACACGCCATCATCGAAGCGTATGCCGGGACCTGCAGGCGCGCGCCAATCCACGATTCGTCCGGGTGAAGGAAAGAAATTATTGTCCGGATCTTCGGCGTAAATGCGGCATTCGATGGCATGGCCGCGCAGCGTGACGTCCTCCTGCGTGAACGGCAGCGGCTCTCCACACGCGATATGGATCTGAAGTTTTACGAGGTCTTGCGAAGTGACCAGCTCGGTTACCGGGTGCTCCACTTGCAGGCGCGTGTTCATTTCCAAGAAATAAAAGTTGCGACTCGGATCAACTAAGAACTCTACGGTTCCGGCGTTCGTATAGCCGCCGGCTTTCGCCAATTTCACGGCGGCATCGCCCATCGCGCGTCGCAGCTCCGGCGTCACGATCGGCGACGGCGCTTCTTCGATCACTTTTTGGTAGCGGCGCTGCACGGAACATTCACGTTCGCCGAGATGCACGATGTGACCGTGACTATCTGCTAGGATTTGGATTTCGACGTGCCGCGGCTTTAAGAGATATTTTTCGAGGTACAAGCGGCCATCGCCAAATGCGTTCTGAGCTTCCGAAGAAGCATCGCGCCAGCCGGCAGGAAACTCGGACTCGCGTTCAATCAAGCGCATGCCTTTGCCGCCGCCACCGGCCACGGCTTTCAGCACCACGGGAAATCCAATTTCGCGAGCCGCCTCACGGGCATCTTCCATTTTTGCGATGGGATCGAGCGTACCGGGGACGGTTAGCACATTCATTTTTCGAGCAAGATGGCGCGCCGCGGTTTTTGAGCCGAGGTTTTCCATGGCCTCCGGTGATGGGCCGATAAAAGTGATCTTTGCGTCGGCACAACCGCGAGCAAGCGCGGGATTTTCAGCGAGAAATCCGTAACCGGGATGAATTGCGTCACATCCGGCATAGCGCGCGGCGCCGATGATTTTCTCGACGACCAGGTAGCTTTCTCGAGAAGGAGCGGGGCCGAGGGGATAAGCCTCGTCAGCAAGACGCACGTGAAGCGAAGCACGGTCCACGTCGCTATAGACGGCCACAGAGCGAACGCCAAGCTCTCTGCAAGCTCGCAGAATGCGAACGGCAATCTCGCCGCGATTAGCAATCAGGATTTTCTTAAACATTTCCCCGTCGCAAGAACAGGAGGATTCTAACATTTTGGTTCTCAATCGTCTGCGCGTTGAGGTCGTCCGGCTCAGGCAAAATCTAAGAACCCTTTTCGCGGCGTGCGCTAAGGTTGGCAAGGGAGGCGTGTACGGCTATGATGTGCCTCGCTGGAGATGCCGAGATAATGAGTTCACCCGTGAATCTGTCGTCGCAGGATCAGTGGAAGAAAGCTGCCGCCGAAGCTGCTGCGAAGCTGGTTGAAAGCGGAATGGTCGTCGGATTGGGAACCGGCTCGACGGCTGCATTTCTGGTGAGCGCGCTGGGGCGCCGCGTGGCGCAGGAAAATCTGCGCATTGTGGGTATGCCTACTTCGGAGCGTACGGCGGAGCAAGCGCGCTCGCTAAATATTCCGCTCAGCACATTCGCAGAACACACGGAAATTGATCTGACCATTGACGGCGCGGACGAAATACTGTGCGGGCCGCTGTACCTGATCAAAGGCCATGGTGGCGCGTTGTTGCGCGAAAAAATTGTGGCGGCGGCGAGCAAACGCATGGCTGTGGTTGCGGACGAATCTAAAATTGTGGAGCGGCTGGGCTCGCTGGTATCTGTTCCGGTGGAAGTTGTTCCGTACGGCTGGCAGGCGACGGAAAAAAAGTTAGCTAAACTCGATGGGAAACCGACGTTGCGGCTAGGGTCCGACAAAAAACCATACGTTACCGATGGCGGACATTACATCATCGACTGTGCATTTGGCCCCATGAGTGATCCAAAAGAGATCGCGCATCGCCTCGATCACGTGGTGGGCGCAGTCGAGCACGGATTGTTTTTGAAATTCGCTTCCGAAGCACTCATAGGCGGCCCCCAAGGTGTGAAGGCGCTAAAGCGCCAGTAATCTCCAGCGGACAGTTCTTGCGGCCGACGGTTGGCCTCCCTGGTGCAACCCCTCGCTAAATCGCGAATGCCCATTCGCTCACGGAACGTCTAAACTTAGGAAGGTAAGAAATGAAAAAGTTTCAGCTAGACGCGGCGAATGCAAAAACCACGCATTAGGTATAGAAGACGCTAAGGATCTGATGGAGGATGTGAAACAGAGTTCTGCCACACTAATCCTGCAAAAAGCTTCAGACCTCAACCGACGGAAGATATTCCTTAATTTTTCGACGCGCAGCCTTGCGGATACACGGCGTCGAGCGCGCCCCACAATGCTTTCAAGCCACGCTCGGCGGCACACAACACCGAGACTGTGTCTGCGTCATTTTGTTTCGCAAGCCACTCACGCCAGGCGGCGCGATGGCGGACGTCAGCTTCCTCGTGCACGGCGAAATAGGCCAGGGCGCGCGGCTCCGTGATATCGTAAAAGCGCCGCAAACCGGAAATCTTTTGCGTGGCGATTTCAGGTACCTGCGCTTCATACACGTAAAATGCGGCTACCGCCTGGGTTTTGGAACCTTGGGCAGCGACTTCATCAAACGTGTCGAGCAACGCGGCGATTCCGGGCAGCGGACGCGCATCTTCCATCGACGCTTCGCTCACACCGAGCGACTGCGCGAAATGCCTCCAAAGCATGGGGTGAGACGCAGCGGGATCGAGCTCTTCAGCCAGGTTTTCGTTTACCAGAGCCCGAAGGTTCGCGTCGCCATTTGTGCGGGCTGCGAGCTGCTTCAGATTCTCCGGAAAGGAACGAACGTGTTGATAGTACTGCTCGGCATATAACGCGAGCGATTCCTTGGAGAGCTTACCCGCAGTCCAAGCCTGATAGAAAGGGTGTTTCAGCAGGTGATATTTTTCAATCAGCGCATCAAGCGCTTCGACCAAAGTCTTCGTCTTCGGGGCATTCTTGGGCATTGCATCTCCGATTCTTAGCGAATAACGGCGGTAAGGCAAAACCACGGCATGCTATCGGAAATTGACTCAAAAAGCCAGCTTTGCGCTCCTCGAGTGATTTTCTAGTCAACTTCTGCGAAAGGCCCCGGGAGGCACGCCGTGCCACCTCTGGAAGGCACGATGGAACACACTGTGTTCCGCGTATCCAAGCGCCTGGGCGGTTTCCGCGGCGGTCATGTGAGCGTCGAGAAGGAGATGCTGCGAAAGCTCCCGGCGAGCTTGCTGGACCAGGTTTCGATGCGACGAACCTTCCTGTTCTAATAGTCTTTGGTACGTACGCCTGCTGACGCCAAAGTGCCGCGCCAAGGTGTCTACGCCGAATTCTCCGTAACTTAATCTTTGTCTGATCGAGCTGAGTACGCTCTGCGAAAAGCCAGCCCCACTGGCAGCTTGTGCTAAGAGTTGTTCGGCTACGGCAGTGATTGCTGAGTGCGAAAAGGGTCTGGCATTTTCCAGCGGAAGTTCGAGTAACGCGGTATCGAGAAGCGCCGCATTCGCCGGCATCCCGAATCGAACCGGGGCGCGAAAAATCCGCGAATGTTCGGAAGTGTCTCGGGGTTTCGCGTGACGGAACCAGACTTCACGCGGCGTCCAGGATGGACCGGTGGTGAGCCGGTTGAATCGCGCCACAGTGGCCATGGACATTTCGCAGTCGTGGCGAGATTCAGGGAGCGAAGGATCCGAGTACTCCCACTGGAAATGTGCGACGGAGCCTTCGATGTCCAACTTAAACACGCCTACATTCGTCCAGATGGGCAAATAGCGCACAAGGCTGCGAAGCGCTTGGCCCAGAGTGGAACTCGTGGTGACGGAATATCCCACCACGCCGTATTCCTCCTGATCGACTTTTTCACCGACGTGCAAGCCGAAAGCGGAGTCTTTCGTCATCCTGGCGGCGTACTCGGATAACAACATCATGTCTGCATACGGAATTCTTAGGGACGAATCATCGAGGGCATCGCGGTCGAGGCTGACGCTTCTAAGTAAATGATCGGTATTCGCGTGTGGAGCTACAGCATCGGCGATCTTGCGCGCCGATATCGCAAACACCGTGGAAACATTGGACATAGAAATGGCCACCAATTTCAGGTGATGGTTTTCTTAGACACCAGTTTCATCGAATTGGCGCAAGAAATCATACTCTCTTCCAGGAACCGATGCTAGCGTTCGAGCCATGTACAGGCAGCTGTGGGAGACGATCTGTCTTGGAAAAAACGGATGAGTAACATTTCTCAGGCCGTGCGTGAAGATAACGGAGGGGAGGATACTAACGGAGGAAAGGAGAATGCTTTCAGAGGGCCTAACGAGCTCCGCGCGGGATGGCGCCTAATGATTTTTCTCGGGTTTCTGGTACCGATCGGATATTGCGCCAGCCGGATCAGTTACGGGATTTTGAATCGGATGAATTTACAGTATTACACCCCCGTCGGGGGCCTTGTCGTAATGGGGATTTTTGCAGCAATGCTTCTGTTGGTGACTTGGATTATGGCGAAAATCGAAGGGCGAACGATCGCGGACTACGGGCTGCCTTGGCGGCGGGCGTTTTGCGGCCAGTTTTGGCTGGGAGCATCCATCAGTTTCCTTTCGCTGACAGCGCTGCTTTTTATGCTGCATCTTTTGGGAGCTTATTCTTTCGGCTCTCGGGCGCTTCACGGTGCGGAAGTCTTGAAATACGGAACGGTTTGGGCGGTACCGCTTTTCCTGGCTGCAATGCTGGAGGATTTTTTCTATCGCGGCTACGTGCTGTTCACATTGACCACAGGAATCGGCTTCTGGCCGGCGGCAATATTAACTTCGCTGCTGATGGGCGGCGCGCACCATTTTAATCCGGGAGGTCGAGGGCTTGGACCGGTATCCGCAACGGCATACTGCTTGGTTACGTGCCTCATTCTGCGTAGGA